>Ga0255338_1001520_pt1 | contig 43095 bp, 47 predicted proteins | sample MeOH1_35cm_T4_19_FD_203715 | JGI IMG/M metagenome (GOLD analysis project Ga0255338, IMG submission 203715) | Sandy soil microbial communities from University of British Columbia, Vancouver, Canada - MeOH1_35cm_T4_195 | ecosystem: Engineered > Artificial ecosystem > Sand microcosm > Unclassified ... | reverse complement strand
TACTGGCCCGCCGGCGACGAGCAGCAGAGCGTGCCCATCGGCGTGCCCGAGTGGAACGTGCGCGTCTACGTCCTCGACGGCCGGCTGCATCCGGTGCCGGTCGGTGTGCCCGGCGAGCTGTACCTCGCCGGAGTGCAACTCGCGCGCGGCTACGTGGGCCGGCCGGACCTCACCGCGGATCGCTTCGTCGCCGACCCGCTCGGTGCCCCCGGCGCTCGCATGTACCGCACCGGTGACCTCGTCCGGTGGCGCCGCACCGCGAGCGGTGAGCAGGTTCTCGACTACATCGGTCGTACCGATTTCCAGGTCAAGTTCCGTGGTCAGCGGATCGAGCTGGGGGAGATCGAGTCGGCGTTGCTCGCCCAGCCCACGGTCGGCCAGGCGGTCGCACTCGTCGTCCCCACCGTCACCGGTGAGCAGTTGGTCGGGTATGTGGTCCCCGCGCCGGGTGCGACGGTCGAGACCGCACAGCTGCTCGGCGCAGTCGCCGAGACCCTCCCCGCGTACATGGTGCCCTCGGCGCTTGTCGTGCTGGATGCCTTCCCCCTCAACGCGAGCGGCAAGCTGGATCGTAAGGCGTTGCCGGAGCCGGTGTTCGAGACCCGTGGCTTCCGCGGTCCGCGCACACCCGTCGAGGAGATCGTCGCGGGCGTCTTCGCCGACGTGCTCGGCCTCGACCGCGTCGGGTTGGACGACGACTTCTTCGCGCTGGGTGGCAACTCGCTCGTCGCGACCCAGGTCGCGGCGCGGCTCGGTGCGGCACTCGACACCAAGGTGGCGGTCCGCGTGCTGTTCGAGACCCCCGGGGTGGAGGCGCTCGCGACCCGGCTCGAATCCGAGTTCGGCCGGACCCGACGCGTCGCCCTGCGCGCGCGGCCGCGGCCGGAGATCATCCCGCTGTCCCTCGCCCAGCAGCGCATGTGGTTCCTCAACCGCTTCGACCCCGATTCCGCGGTGAACAACCTTCCGCTGGCCATCCGGCTCCGGGGGAACCTCGACGTCGAGGCGTTGCGGGCGGCGATCGACGACGTGGTGTTCCGGCACGAATCGCTGCGCACGGTGTATCCGGAGGTCGACGGGGTACCGCGCCAGGTCGTACTGCCCACGGCGGATCCGGCCGCCGGACTGGAGCCGGAGCCGGTGAGCGAGACCGGCCTCGCTGCCGCGGTCGCCGCCGAGATCGGTGCCGGGTTCGACGTGACGACCGGGGTCCCGTTGCGCCTGAAGCTGTTCCGGCTGTCCAGTCGGGAACATGTGCTCGTCGTCGTGCTGCATCACATCAGCGGTGACGGATTCTCGATGGGGCCGCTGACGCGCGACGTGATGCTCGCGTATGCCGCCCGGGCCGCCGGCCGGGAACCCGACTGGGCGCCGCCGGCGATCCAGTACGCGGACTACGCGCTGTGGCAGCGGGAGGTTCTCGGCGCCGAGGACGATCCCCGCTCGGTGCTCGCGCAGCAACTCGGCTACTGGCGCGGAACGCTGTCGGGCATCCCGGACCAGCTGGACCTGCCCACGGACCGGCCCCGCCCGCCCGTCGCGTCGAATCGAGGTGCCCTGACCGGCTTCTCCATCGACGCCGGCACGCACGCGGCGCTGGCGGCGCTCGCCCGGGCGCACGGCGTCACGCTGTTCATGGTGGTCCACGCGGCGCTGGCCACCGTGCTCGCGCGGCTGTCCGGCACCGAGGACATCGTGATCGGTACGCCCGTCGCCGGGCGGGGCGAGGCCGAACTGGACGACGTCATCGGCATGTTCGTCAACACCCTGGTGCTGCGCACGCCGGTCGGGCCCGGCGACACGTTCGCCGCGCTGCTCGGGCGCGTCCGTGAGACCGACCTGGAGGCATTCGGGCATGCCGACGTGCCGTTCGAGCGCATCGTCGAGGTCCTCGATCCGGAGCGGTCCCAGGCGCGGCACCCGCTGTTCCAGATCGCGCTCAGCTTCCAGAACCTGGCGCGCACCCGCCTCGAACTGCCGGGACTGACCGTCGAACCGGTCGACTTCGACGTCGATCAGGCGAAGTTCGATCTGCAGGTGACCGTCTCGGACGTGGTCACCGAGGACGGCGAGCCGGACGGGCTGTCCGTGGCGTTGACCTATGCGACCGATCTGTTCGACGTCGGCACCATGGAGTCCTTCGCCCAGCGGTTCACCCGCGTCCTCACGGCGGTAGCCGCCGACCCGGCCACCGTGGTCGGGGACATCCCGCTCCTGCCGGACGAGGAACGCGCCACCGTGCTCGAGGCATGGAATTCGCCGGGCACTCGAGCCGCCGACGGGACTCTCGTCGGCCGGTTCCAGGCGCAGGCCCACCGGACCCCCGACGCGGTCGCCGTCACCGCCGGTGACCGCAACCTGACCTACGGGGAGCTGGCGTCGCGCGTGAACCGCCTCGCCCGCACCCTGATCGACCGGGGGGTACGACCGGACACCCTCGTGGCCGTGGCGCTCCCACGCACCGAGGAACTCGTCGTCGGGCTCCTCGCCGTGCTGCAGGCCGGCGGCGCCTACCTGCCGCTGGACCTGACGTATCCGGCCGACCGCCTCGAGTTCATGCTCCGCGACGCCGCCCCCGTCTGCGTGCTCGTCTCGGGCACCGACCGGGAAGCATTGCCCGACAGTGCTGTCGAGGCGATCGACGTGTCGGCTCTCGAGTTGTCCGCGATCTCGGACGCGCCGGTCGGCGACGACGAACGACAGGCCCCGCTACGCGGCGACAACCTCGCGTACGTCATCTACACGTCCGGTTCCACCGGCCGCCCCAAGGGCGTGCAGGTGCCGCACCGGACGGTACTGGAACTGTTCGAGAACACCTGGCCCGCATTCGAGTTCGGCGAGCACGACGTGTGGACCATGTTCCACTCCTACGCGTTCGACTTCTCCGTGTGGGAGTTGTGGGGACCGCTGCTCCACGGCGGCCGGCTCGTCGTCGTCGATCACTACACCTCGCGCTCGCCCGAGGACTTCCGCGCCCTGCTGGCCCGGGAGCAGGTGACCGTGCTCAACCAGACACCGTCGGCGTTCTACCAGCTCGCCGAGGCGGACCGCGCGGCGGCGGAAGGCGGCGGGGAGTCCGGCCTCCCGGCGCTGCGGTACGTGATCTTCGGCGGTGAGGCACTCGATCTGCGGCAGCTCGCCGGCTGGTACACCCGGCACGCCGAGGATGCGCCGCGGTTGGTCAACATGTACGGCATCACCGAGACCACCGTGCACGTCTCGCACCTCCCGCTCTCCGCGGCCGACACGACACTCGCCGCGAGCGTGATCGGCCGCGGCATCCCGGGCCTGGGCATCTATGTCCTCGACGCGCGCCTGCAGCCCGTCCCGGTCGGCGTGCCGGGGGAGATGTACGTGCGCGGGGCGCAGCTCACGCGCGGGTACCTGGGACGCGCCGACCTCACCTCCGGCCGATTCGTCGCCGATCCGTTCGGCGCTCCCGGCACCCGCATGTACCGGACCGGTGACATCGCCCGCTGGAACGCGCACGGCATGCTCGAGTACGCCGGGCGCAGCGACTCGCAAGTCCAGCTGCGCGGATTCCGCATCGAACTCGGGGAGATCGAGGCTGCTCTCACCGGGGTCGACGGTGTGGCACAGGCCGTCGCGGTCGTACGCACCGACGAGCGCACCGGCGACCGTCTCGTCGGCTACGTGGTGCCGCGCGCGGGCCGGGACCTCGATCCTGCGGCGGTGCTGGACTCGGTGGCCCGGTTCCTCACCGGCTACATGGTTCCCGACGCGATCGTGATGCTCGAGGCGTTGCCGCTCACCGCCAACGGCAAGCTCGATCGCAAAGCCCTTCCCGCTCCGGTATTCAAGGGTGACAAGAAGTTCCGTGCCCCTGGCACGGCCGCCGAGATCGCGATCGCGGAGGTCTTCGCGGAGGTCCTGGGAGTGGAACGGATCGGCGCCGACGATTCGTTCTTCGCGCTCGGAGGCGACAGCATCGTCTCGATCCAGCTGGTGTCGCGGGCGAAGGCCCGCGGTGTGGTCTTCACCCCCCGCGACGTGTTCGAACGCAAGACCGTGGCCGGGCTCGCCGAGGTCGCGCGCGTCGGTGCGGAGGCGGCGGCCCCCGCGCTGGCCGAGCTTCCCGGCGGCGGCGTCGGCGACATCCCGTTGACGCCGATCGTCCGGTACATGGTCGAACGCGGCGGCCGATTCGATCGTTACACCCAGACGCTCGCGCTGGAACTGCCGGCCGGCATCGACCGCGACGGCGTCGTGGGAACCCTCACGGCCGTCCTCGACCGTCACGACATGCTCCGGGCCCGATTGCGCCGCAACGACTCCGGTGACTGGGAGCTGTCGACCACGCCGCCGGGCAGCGTCGACGTCGATGCGCTCGTCACCCGCGTCGAGGTCGCGGCCGGGACGGACGAACAAGCGCTCGCCGACCTCGCCGCGCGGGCACTCGACGAGGCCGAGTCGCGCCTGCGACCGGCCGAGGGCGTCGTGCTGCAGTTCGTGTGGCTCGACCCGGGCGCGGCGCGCACCGGACGGCTCGTCGTCGTCGCGCACCACCTCGTCGTCGACGGCGTCTCCTGGCGCATCCTGGTCCCGGATCTCGTCACGGCGTGGGCGCAGCTGTCGAACGGTGGGCGGCCCGAGCTCCAGCCGGTCGGCACGTCGTTCCGGCGCTGGGCGCACGCCCTCGCCGAGACCGCGGTCCCGGCCCGTTCGGCCGAGCTCGGGCTGTGGCGCTCGATCGTCGAGGGCCCCGATCCGCTGCTCGGCGCGCGCCCGTTCGATCCAGCGGTCGACCTCGCCTCCACGGTGGACAAGGTGTGGATCCAGGTCGATCCCGCGACGACCGACGCGTTGCTGACGACGTTGCCCGCACGGTTCCACGGCGGCGTCAACGACGCCCTGCTCGCCGCGCTGGCGCTCGCCGTCGCCCGCTGGCGCCGCGACCGGGGCGTCGACGAGCCGTCCGCGCTGGTCCGGCTCGAGGGGCACGGTCGCGAGGAGGAGGTCGTCCCCGGCGCGGACCTCGGCCGCACCGTCGGCTGGTTCACCACCATGTACCCGGTCCGGCTCGATCTGTCCGGTGTGGATCTCGACGACGCGTTCGCCGGGGGCCGCGCCGCGGGCACCGCGATCAAGGCCGTCAAGGAGAACCTGCGCGCCGTACCGGACAAGGGCATCGGCTACGGGTTGCTGCGCTACCTCGACCCTGCCGCCGGAGCCGTGCTCGGGTCGCTGCCCGCCGGGCAGATCAGCTTCAACTATCTCGGCCGGATCGACGCCGGCGAGATCCCCGAAGGTGCTGCGGGGCTCGGCTGGCTGCCGGCCGGCGACCTCGGCGACCTGTCGGGCCGCGACGATGCCGACGCCCCCGCGATGGCCACGATCGACATCAACGCGGTCGTGATCGGCGGCCGGCTCGGAGCGAACATCGGGTATGCGAGTGGCCTCCTCGGCCGCGACGACGTCGAGAAGCTCGCCCAGTTGTGGGTGCGCGCCCTCGAAGCGCTCGCCGCACATGCTGCCCGACCCGATTCGGGCGGCCTGACCCCGTCCGACGTCCCTCTCGTGCATGTGGGCCAGAGCGACCTGGACACCTGGGAGACGCGGTACCCCACCCTGGTCGACGCGTGGCCGCTCGCCCCGCTGCAGTCCGGCCTGCTCTTCCACGCGATGCTCGCCGACGGCCGAGCCGACGTCTACACCACCCAGGTGTTGCTCCACCTCACGGGCCGGGTCGATGTGGCCCGGTTGCGCCGGGCGGCGGAGGCGCTGCTCGAGCGCCATCCCAATCTGCGCACGGCGTTCGTCGCCGGCGAGTCCGGAGAACCGGTACAGCTGGTGCTCGACGACGTCGCCCTGCCGTGGCGCGAGGTCGACTCGCTCGGGGCGGACGGCTCCGAACTGGAGTCGACGGTGCGTGCGGACCAGGACGTCCCGTTCGACATGGCCGCCCCGCCGCTGATCCGCTTCCTCGTGGTGCGGACCGCCCCGGACGCGTGGACGCTGGCCGTCAGCAGCCACCACATCCTGCTCGACGGGTGGTCGATGCCGCTGCTGCTCAAGGACCTGCTCACCCTGTATGCCACCGACGCCGACGCGACGATCCTGCCGCGGGTACCTGCGTATCGCAGCTATCTCGAGTGGTTGGCCACGCGCGACCACGTCCGGTCCCGTCAAGCCTGGGCGGACGCACTGGCGGGCCTCGAGGAGCCGGCCATGCTCGCCGAGGTGCTCGGTGACGGCGAGACGGGAGCCGCGGGCGGCGCGGAGCACCGCGTGGCAGTCGACGCCGACACCACCGCTGCACTGACCGAGTACGCGAGCCGGATCGGCGTCACCGTCAACACCGTCCTCCAGGCGGCCTGGGCCGTGCTGTTGGCGCGGTCGACCGGCCGCGACGACGTGGTGTTCGGAACCACCGTCTCCGGCCGGCCCGCCGGACTCGACGGTGTCGAATCGATGGTCGGGTTGTTCATCAACACGATTCCGGTGCGCGTCCGCCTCGACCCGGACACCACGGTCGACGCGTCGCTGCGTGCCCTGCAGGCAGAGCAGGCGGACCTGCTCGACCACCACCACATCGGGCTCGCGGAGATCCAGCAGCTCGCCGGGACCGGCGCGCTGTTCGACACCCTGCTGGTGTACGAGTCGTACCCGATCGACCGGAGCGGCCTCGAGCAGGCGAGCTCGATCGACGGCATGATCGTCGCCGGCGTGAACACTCGCGATGCGACCCACTATCCGCTCACGGTGGTGGCCACGGTCGAAGAGTCGCTGACCTTCGGGTTCAAGTACCGCAGGGACGTCTTCACGGCGTCCACCGTGCAGGTCCTCGCGCAGCGCTACCTCCGGGTGCTCGGCGGCTTCGTCGCCGGAACTGCCGGGACGACAGGACAGCTCGAGATCCTCGGCGACGCCGAGCGGGACGATCTCGTCCGGCGGACCGGAGGCCCGGCGGAACCTGCCGTGCCGTTGGCCGACCTGCTGTCCGCCGCCGCCCGCGACCCGCAGTCGCCCGCCCTGTCGTACGACGGTCGCGAACTGACCTATGCCGAGCTCGACGCCCGCTCGTCGAGGCTCGCGCGTCTGCTCATCGCGCGCGGCGTCGGACCCGAGGACGTCGTGGCCGTGGGACTGACCCGCTCCTTCGAGTCCGTCGTCTCGGTGTGGGCGGTCGCCAAGACCGGCGCAGCGTACGTTCCCGTCGATCCCAACTACCCCGCAGACCGGGTCCTGCACATGGTCACCGACTCCGGGGCGCGGACCGGCCTGACCGTGGCGGCCGAACGCACTGTCCTGCCCGACACGATCCCGTGGGTGGTGCTCGACGACGATGGGATCGAGTCCGAACTCGACGCGCTGTCGACTGCGCCGGTGACCGACCGCGACCGGCTGCGTCCGCTGCGCGTGGACAATCCCGCCTACGTCATCTACACCTCCGGTTCCACCGGGCTGCCGAAGGGCGTCGTCGTCACCCACACCGGGCTGGCGAACTTCGCCGCAGAACAGCACGAGCGTTACGCCCTCGGCCCGGCGACCCGGGCGCTGCACTTCGCGTCGCCGAGCTTCGACGCGTCGGTGCTCGAACTGCTGCTCGCGGTCGAGCCCGGGGCCACGCTGGTGATCGCGCCGCCCACCGTCTACGGCGGCGCAGACCTGGCGGACCTGCTGCGCCGCGAACGCGTCACCCATGCGTTCGTGACTCCGGCGGCTCTCGCGTCGGTCGACCCCGCGGGTCTCGACGACCTGCGGACCGTCGTGGTCGGCGGCGAGGCCTGCCCACCCGAGCTCGTCGCGCGATGGGCGCCGGGCCGGGCGTTCCACAACGGGTACGGGCCCACCGAGACCACCATCATGACCAACATCAGCGATCCGCTCACCCCCGGCGGTCCGATCACCATCGGCGGGCCGCTCCGGGGCACACGCTCGCTCGTCCTCGACGGCCGGCTCCGTCCCGTGCCGGTCGGGGTGGCGGGTGAGCTGTACCTGTCCGGCGTCCAGTTGGCCCGGGGTTACCACGCCCGGGCATCGCTGACCGCCGCCCGGTTCGTCGCCGACCCGTACGGCACCGGCAACCGTCTCTACCGCACGGGCGATGTCGTGCGATGGACCGAGTCCGGTGAGATCGAGTACGTGGGCCGGTCGGACTTCCAGGTGAAGATCCGCGGCTTCCGGATCGAACTCGGGGAGATCGACGCCGTGCTCCGTCGAGATCCGTCGGTCGACTTCGCCGTCACCGTCGGCCGGACGTCCGAGGCGGGGGTCGTGAGGTTGGTCTCCTACGTGACCGCGCGGCCGTCGGCGACCGTCGACACCGCCGCGTTGCTGGCCTCGGCGGCGAGGGCGCTGCCGGGGCACATGGTGCCGTCGTCGATCGTCGTCCTCGACGACGTGCCTCTCACCCCGGTGGGCAAGCTCGACCGTGAGGCGCTGCCGGAACCGGACACCGCCACCCGCCCGTACCGCGCCCCGGAGACCGAGGTGCAGCGGGTCGTCGCGGACATGTTCGCCGAAGTGCTCGGGCTCGACCGGGTCGGCCTCGACGACGACTTCTTCGAACTCGGGGGCAATTCCCTGGTGGCGACCCAGGTCGTCGCGCGCCTGCGGGATGTCCTCGGGGTGCAGGTGCGGGTGCCGTGGCTGCTCGCGGCACCGACGGTGGCGGCGTTCGCCGCACGTCTCGGAGGCGGCGTCGGAGAGGACGCGGCGCTCGCCGTCGTACTACCGCTGCGCGCCGGTGAGCCCGACGTGACGCCGCTGTTCTGCATCCATCCGATGATCGGCCTGGCGTGGCCCTATGCGGCCCTTGCCGCGCGGCTCGCTCCCGGCCGCCCGGTCTTCGGGCTGCAGACGCCGGCGCTCACGGACCCGGGATTCGTGCCGACGTCGATCGAGGCGCTCGCGCGGCGATATGCCGACGAGATCGTGCGGGTCCGACCCGGCGGCCCCTACCGGCTGGCAGGCTGGTCGCTCGGGGGTGTGCTCGCCCACGCGGTGGCGGTGGAGTTGCAGGCCCGAGGCCTGCGAGTCGAACACCTCGCGATGCTCGACTGCATTCCGCGGATCGACACGGACCGCTTCGGCACGGAATTCGCCGAGAATCTCCGCAGCCTCGGAGTGGACGTGGATCCGGAGGCGCTCCGCGACGGTCTGCCGCCGGAGGCGGCGAGCGCCGTGGCTGCCGCGGTGCCCGCCGAACTGATCGACCTCGACGCGCAGCGAGTACAGCGCATCTTCGCTACCGCGGTGCTCTCCCCGGAGTTGATCAACCGGCACGAGCCGGGACTGTTCGCCGGCGACGTCGCCTTCTTCAGTGCGCGTGACGAACACCCGAGCGAAGCGGATGCGGCGAACCTGTGGGCCCCGCACGTGACCGGCCGGGTCCGGAACCGGTTCGTACCGGGGGCGCACGGCGCGATGATGGATCCCCCCGCACTCGACGTGATCGTGCCGGAGTTGGATCGTGACTCGATCGATGTGACGGATGTGATCGGTGAGGTTTATGACCCGCCGTCCGCAAGGTAACGTTCGTCCGCGTGCTGTCGATTCAGTACATGCTGCGCCGCAGGGCGCACCCCGGTCCGCCGGGGTTCGGGGACGCCCGCCTGCCGGGCCTGAGGAGGTTGACGGAATGAGTGTTGTCGAGTCGCGGAGCCGCGCTCGGAGGATGGGAGCAGCCGCGATCTCGGCGGCGGTACTTGCGCTGCCGCTGTTCACGGGCGCCTCGTTCGCCTCGGCCGACCCGGTGGCCGACACGCTGCAGCCCATCACGGCCGTCACGTCCGAGAACGGGTCGTACATCACCAAGATCGAGAACTACGGTGAGCAGCAGCTGCTCGTCTGGGTGTACTCGGCGTCGATGGACGAGGAGATCCTGCTGGACGTGTGGCGCCCGGCCGACACCAGCAAGCCCGCGCCGACGCTGTACCTGCTCAACGGCGCCGGCGGCGGCGAGGACATGGCCACGTGGCGGGGCCGTACCGACGCGATCGAGTTCTTCAAGGACAAGCACGTCAACGTCGTCTCGCCCGTCGGCGGCATGTTCAGCTACTACACCGACTGGAAGAACCCCGATCCGCAGCTCGGTGTGAACAAGTGGGAGACCTTCCTGACCAAGGAGATTCCGCCGCTGGTCGACGGGGCCCTCGGTACCACCGGAGTCAACGCCGTCGCCGGCATCTCCACCTCGGGCACCTCGGTGTTCCAGCTGCCCATGGCCGCGCCGGGGCTGTACCGGGGTGTCGCTGCCTACAGCGGATGCGCACAGACGTCCGACCCGATCGGCCAGCAGTTCGTCAAGATCACGGTCGAGACGTGGGGCAGCGGCGACACCGAGAACATGTGGGGACCGACGAACGACCCGATGTGGGCGGAGAAGGACCCGTACGTCAACGCCGAGAAGTTGCGCGGGCTCGAGATGTACATTTCCAACGGCAGCGGCCTGCCCGGTCCGCACGACACGCTGACCGGCCCGGAGATCGACGGTGACGCGGGAGTGCTGGCCAACCAGATCGTGGTCGGCGGCGTGATCGAGGCCGCAACCAACTACTGCACCCACAACCTGAAGAACCGGCTCGACAGCCTGGGCATCCCCGCGACCTACAACTTCCGCGAGTCCGGAACCCACTCGTGGGGCTACTGGCAGGACGACCTGAAGGACTCGTGGCCGGTGCTGCAGCGAGCCCTCGGCATCTGATCTCCGGTCCTCGGATCACTCGTACACGCGAACGGCCCCTCCCGGCGGGAGGGGCCGTTCGCGTGCCGCGACTGTCGAGTGTCTAGCCGGTGGGAGGCGCCGTGCACGGGGCCGGCACGGTCTCGGCGTACTGCGGATCGAGAGCCGACTTCACCAGGTGCAGCGACTCGGGCAGTTCGAGCAGGGCGAGGTGATCGGCCGGGCTGGTCGGACACGCGTCCTCGAGCCACACGTTGTGCACCACGCTGTTCTCGCTGGGCTGCAGGAAGGCATTCTCCGGTGGCGTGGCGACCGTGTCCTGACGGGTGGCGATCGAGGTGTACTCGATTCCCGGCAAGGTCTCGGCCCCGGAGTTGAGCCGGGCCAACACGCGCGATCCGATCAGCTGCTGACGTCCCGCGATACCGAAGACCATCTGCGCGAGGCGTTCGGTGGCCCATTCCTCGTTCCCCAGCCCGAGACGGGCGAACAGGGAGTACAGCTGCTGCATGCCATTGAACGTGGTTCCGTGGTTGGTGGCGCCGAGCATCACCAGTTTGTCGACCTTGTTGCGGTCCGGGTCCACCGGGTCCGCGCCACCCTCGAACCGCAGGTACTGGCGGGAGACCGGTCCACCCTGCGAGTGCCCCACGAGGTCGACCTGGTCCGCTCCGGTGTGAGTGAGCACCGCATCGACGAACTCGCCGACCTGCTTCGCGGAGTCCTCGATGCTCCCGACCCCCCAGACCATCAGCTCCGGGTCGACCAGCGAGCGGATGCCGCCGTAGTTCAGGGCGTAGACGCAGTAGCCGAGATCGGCGAGCTGCGGGGCTGCAACGGCCCACGTGCCGGTCATGTCCATCCTCGTCCCGTGGACGAGAACAACCGGCCGGGGATGCTCGGGGGAGGGCACACAGTCGAGGTCATTCGCTCCGGCGGGACTCGGCCCCATCGAGTCGAGCAGCGCCGGCAAGGACGTGGGCTCCGCGGCAGTCGTGGGCTCCGCGGCAGCCGTGGGCAGTGCCGGCCCGGCGGCGGCCAGGGCGGCCGCCATCACGGCGACGGTGATCCGGCGGGCATACTTCATCGGCATTCCTCCGTGGGCCGCACTGGGTGACAGTGCCTCGGCTGCTTGCTGCAGCCGTTGTGCGGCCGCGGTCGGCGGACAGGATAACAGCCGGGGGTGGCCGCTCGGGGTCGCCGCGATCAGCCCTCCTCGGCCGCGCGCCGATAGCCCCGGATGGCCGGCACCGTGAACAAGGCGACGGCGAGGAAGAACCACAGCAGTGTCTTGACGAGCGGTTCGGCGAGCGGACCGCCCATCGCCAGCGCCTTCATCGCGTCGATCGCACACGACATCGGCTGGTTCTCCACGATCGGTTGCAGCCACCTCGGGTAGGCCATCACCGGGACGAACCCGGAGTTGAAGAACATCAGCAGGGTGCACCCGATCGACACCAGTTCCACGAGAGGCAGCTTGCTCGACATGGTGGCGAGGACGGTGACCATGAGGGCGAACCCGATCCCGAAGAGGATCGGGATCACCAGAATCCCGAGTACGGCGAGGTATCCCTGCGTGAACCGGAACCCCAGAGCCACCCCGGCCGCCAGGATGACGATGGTGGTGGCCAGCACCCGGACCGCCTCGGCGAACATCCGGCCCAACAGCCCGGCCGCCCGGTGGATCGGCAGGGTGTAGAAGCGGCCGAGCAGTCCCGTCTGCCGCTCCGTACGCAGACCCACGGCGCTGACCACCGAGCCGAACATGGCACCGACGAGGATGATCATCGGGACCGTGCCGTAGATCGCGGGCTGACCGGTCGCGGCGGTCACGGTGTTGCCGAGCACGACCCGGAACATCAGCAGGGTCAGCGCGGGGTAGAGCAGAGCCTGGATCATCGTCGCGGGATCGCGCGCCCAGCGCAGCAGCAGGCGCCCGCACTGGATTCGGCTGTGCTCCCACAGCGCCGCCGACGATCGCTCCGGGTGGGCGCGCGTGGGGTCCAGGAAGGCGAATGCGGCGCCGTCGGCGTCGACGGGCCGGGCGTCGGGCGTTCCGGTCATCTGCGGATCACCCCCGCCTCGTGCTGGCCCACACGGCGAGCGGCGCGAACACGAGCGCGAGACCCGTGCACCAGGCCACGGTGGGGAAGAGGACCTGCCAGGTGACGCCGCCCTCCGCCATGTCCTGCATGGCGAACGAGAACTGCGAGATGGGCTGGTTGCGGACGAACGGCCGGATCCACTCGGGGAAGCCCTCCTCCGGGACGAAGCCGCACGAGAGCATGCCGAGGATCAGCTGCGGCAGCGTCAGGGCCTGCGCGGTGGCCTCGGGACTCTTCGACAGCGTGCCGATCGCGTCGGCGCCCAGCGCCAGGACGAGACTGATCGCCAGGGCGGTGGCACAGAACAGCACCGCCTGGGCGAATCCCGCCGAGAACCGGAACCCGATCGCGTACCCGAACAGCAGCGCCCCCGCCAGGGACACGACGGACCGCAACATCGCGCTCGACATCCGGGAGAGCAGCGGGACCGCGCTGAACACGGGCATGGTCTGCAACCGGCTCGTCAGGCCCGTCATCGCCTCGCCCGAGGACAGCTGCGCCGCCGAGATGGCGGTGAACGCCATCGCCTGCAGGACGATGATCGGCATCAGGTACTGCGCGTAGTCGATGCCCTGCAGCGACATGACGAACTTCAGCGGCAGGTAGAAACCGAGGCCGAAGACGACCGGGGTGATCGCGGCGACGACGAGCTCGCCGTACCGCGCCATGGTGCGAACGGTGCGCATCGTGAGCGCACTCCACTGGTTGAGCACCGTCGGGTCGGCCCGCCGGTGCGAACCGACCCGCTTCTCCGGGAGGGTGATCTTCGCGTCGTGCCGCACCCGCTGGGCGCTGATGCTCTTGGTGTGCACGGTCACGCCGGCTCTCCCGTCGTCGGTTCCTGGGCATCGGCGCCGGCCGTGTGGCCGGTGAGGCTGAGGAACACGTCGTCGAGCGACGGCCGGCGCAGACCGATGTCGGCCAGCTCGATCCGGGTGGGTGCCAGCCGGCGCAGGGCCTCGGCGAGGGTCGCCGGACCGTGCGGCGCCGGGATGGAGACCCGGTCGTTGGAGTCGGACGCGGCCAGTTCCGCCCGGACGTCGCCCGGGACGAGGTTGCCGAGTGCGTGCACCACCCACGGCAGGGCCTTCGGATCGGCCGGGACGATCTCGCAGTAGCTGCCTCCGGTCGAGGCCTTGAGCTGGTTGGCAGTGCCCTCGGCGACGACGGTGCCCCGGTCGATGACGATGATGTTGTCGCTGAGCAGGTCGGCCTCTTCGAGGTACTGCGTCGTCAGCAGCACCGTGATGCCCTGCTTCTTGAGCGCGCCGACCAGGGACCAGACGCCCTGCCGGCTGCGGGGATCGAGACCGGTGGTCGGCTCGTCGAGGAAGACCACCTCGGGGCGCACGACGAGACCGCACGCGATGTCGACGCGGCGGCGCATGCCGCCGGAGTAGTGCCGCACCGCCCGTTTGCCGGCGTCGACCAGGTCGAATTCGCGGAGCAGATCGTCGGCGCGCTGGCGGGCGGCCGCGCGGTCGAGACCCATCAGACGGCCGAAGAGGATCAGATTCTCCCGGCCCGACAGCGTCTCGTCGAGGGCGGCGTACTGCCCGGTCATCATGATCGAGCGGCGCACGGCGGCCGGGTCGGCGACCACGTCGTGTCCCGCGATCACCGCGCGCCCGCTCGTCGGGCGCAGCAGTGTGGACAGGATCTTCACCGTCGTGGTCTTGCCGGCGCCGTTGGGACCGAGAATGCCGAGGACCGAGCCGCGCGGGGCGGAGAACGTGATGCCCTTGAGGGCATGGACGTCGCCGAACGACTTGTGCAGGTCGTCGACGAGGACCGCTTCGTCGTGGTATCTCAGCATCACTCTCCGCCGTGGAACTCTCGGTCGGCCGCTCGCGGACCCGTCGACGAGTAGATCCCGCCGTCACGCCGCGATGTTACCGGCCGCCCCGTGCGGTCCGGGTGGCCTGCGAGTGCCGCGCGGCGGCCGCGTCAGCTCCAGACGCCGATCTCGTCGAGGTGCCGGACCAGGCGCCGGGCCCCGTCGGTGAAGTGCCGGCGGGTCTCCTCACCTGCGGAATCGGTGTCCGCGCGGCCGAGCGCGTCGATCAGGCGGCGGTGCGACGCGACGGCGGCGGCGCCCCAGGCGGGGTCGGACGAATAGAAGTGCACCGGGGTGTAGCGGGTGGCGTTGAGTAGGAACCACGACAGTTTCCGCGCGCCGGTCACGCGGTTGAGGGTGCGGTGGAACGCGAATTCGAGGTCCTCGATCCGCGCCCCGTCACCGCCGCGCACCGCCTCGGCGAGACGTTCGTTGAGGTCGGAGAGTTCCGCGACGGTCTCCGGGGTGATCGCCGCCGCCGCCCGGCGCGCGAGCTCCTCCGCGATCTGTCCCTGCAGCCAGAACAGGTCGTCGATGTCGCCCCGGCTCAACGGCGCGACGACGTAACCGCGGTGTGGAACGAGCTCCACGAGTCCCTCGCCGCGCAGTGTGAGCAATGCCTCACGCACGGGGGTGACGCTCACGCCGAGTTCGGCGGCGGTCTCGTCCAGCCGGATGAAGTCACCGGGCCGGACCCCGCCGGACATGATGAGGTTGCGGACGTGCACCGCCACGTCGTCCGACAGCTGTGGCCTGCGGCGCAGCGGCCGGCCCCCGGACGCCCGGGACTGGGCAGAAGACGTCATCGGCACTCCCTACAGTCCTGCGTTCCGGTATACCGGTCGGTTCCGTCCGACGGATTATCGCGCACCGGTCACCCGCCGTGGGGGAGGGTGGCTCGGTGTGCTCGCCCTGCGGGTATGCGAAGCCGGCACTAACGTCGAGCCGGTGAGTCACCGAACGTCTCGGCGCCGATTCCTCGGCACCGCTGCCGGCGGCGTCGTCGGACTCGGATTGCTCCCCGGCGTACGTGCCGAGGCCCGGCCGGTGTCTCGTCTTCCCGACCCGGCGACCGTCCCGGCCACCGATCCGGCCATGTTGAGCGCGGTCGAGGCGGCCAGTCTGCTGCAGTCCGGACAGCTGCATCCGCGCGAACTCCTCGATGCGTACCTGCGCCGTACCCGGGACCACGACGGCGGCGTCGGCGCGTGGATCCACCTCTATCCGGACCTCGCCTATGCCGCCGCCGACGCGGCGGCCACCCGGCTCACCGCCGCCCGGACGACGGGCGAGCCCGTCTCGCCGGTGTGCGGGCTGCCGATCGCGCTCAAGGATCTGTTCGCGGTGGGTGGGCTTCCGCTCACGGCGTCGAGCAACGTGCTCCGGGACAACGTCGCCGCCGGGGATTCCGGCGTGTGGCGCCGGCTGCGGGACGCCGGGGCGGTCCTGCTCGGTCACGTGCACACCGACGAGTTCGCGATCGGTGTCGTGACCCCACAGGTGGCGAACCCGTGGAACCCGCGGTACTCCCCGGGCGGCTCGTCGGGCGGCAGCGCGGCCGCGGTGGCGGCCCGCTTCGCCCCCTTGTCCGTCGGGAGCGACACCGGCGGTTCGCTGCGGCTGCCGGCGAGCGCGTGCGGCGTCTCGACGATCAAGCCGACGTACGGGCGGGTCACCTCGCACGGGATGATCCCGCTCACCTGGACCAGGGACCATCCCGGCCCCATCGGGCACAGCCTCGCGGACGCCTCGCTGCTGCTCGGTGTCCTCGCGGGCGAGGAGACGGACGACCCGGTGACGGCCGGCGGCCCCGGCGTGCCCGAGGGGGGCTACCCGCTGACACCGCCCGCCGGGGCGACCCCGCTCGCGGGCGTCCGTATCGGCCTCCCGCACGGCGCGACCGACCGGTTGGCACCGGAGCTGCGGCGGCTGTTCGACGAGTTCCTCGCGACGGCGCGCGCACTGGGTGCCGAGCTCGTTCCGGTGTCGATGCCCCACCCGCCGGAGTCGCTCCTGGCCGGTGACACCGCGGAGATGGGCGCCTACCACCGGCAGTTCGCCGACCGGATCGGCGAGTACCGCATCGACCTCGCGCCGCTCGTCAGTGCCGCAGTGGCCTCTCTGGCGCTGCCCGTCGCCGACTACTTCTCGCTGGAGCAGGACCGGCTGCGTTATCAGCACCAGTACAACGCCATGTTCCGCGACCACGAGCTCGACGTGATCGCCCTGCCGGGCGCGCTCGACGACGGCTGTCCCCGCGATGCGTTCGCGGGTCTGAGCGTGCTGTCCGGGGTGGCCGGCGACGTCCAGTGGGCCAATTACACCGGCGCCCCGGCTGTTTCGTTCCCCGTCGGCCGCTCGGCGGTGACCGGGCTGCCGTTCGGCGTCCAGCTGGGTGCGCTGCCGTGGCAGGAATCCGGGTTGATCTCGGTGGGGCTGGCCCTGCAGGAGGCGCTGCCGGTGTGGCGCGAGGTGCCGACGGTCGCGCCGGCGGCGCGGGAACTGCCGGTGGTCACGCCGACGGTTCCGGGCCCGGGTCCCGATCCGACCAATACGCTCGGGGCGGCGGCGCCGGTGCGGACGCCGGCGACCCTGTCGACCGGAGGATTGTGACGGCCGTCCTGCCGACGCGAAGTTGAGAATGCCGGGGCGGTCCTGCATACTGGTCGGGTTGCCTTGACCGGGTCACGGTTTTCCGCGGCTCGGAACGAGATCGAGTGACAGTCGCGGATCGAGCCTGACGGCCTGGTCGCGGCCACATGCAAGACGGAAGCAGTACCTCCCTGTACCCGTACGGGTACATCCGGCAGGTCGGTCCGTGGTGTCGAGCATCGGTTCGACGCTGCGGAGCGAGCAGTAGGGCGACACGCCCGACCGCGTGTGCCGGAGAACAATGACAGATGAACAGCGGCATGCGGATCGGGTGCGCCCGGTCACGAGGTGTGGAGAGTGCTGTTCGCCGTCGCCGTTCGGGCGGAACTGTGCAGACGAGGTGGTTCCCGATTCGCTCGGGTGCTACGAAACGCGGCAAGAAAAGGACACATAAGCGTGGCGGGACAAAAGATCCGCATCAGGCTCAAGGCCTATGACCATGAGGCGATCGACGCATCTGCGCGCAAGATCGTCGAGACGGTGACCCGTACGGGCGCTCGCGTGGTCGGCCCGGTGCCGTTGCCCACCGAAAAGAACGTGTACTGCGTCATCCGCTCGCCGCACAAGTACAAGGACTCGCGCGAGCACTTCGAGATGCGGACTCACAAGCGGCTGATCGACATCCTCGACCCGACGCCCAAGACCGTCGACGCGCTCATGCGCATCGACCTCCCGGCGAGCGTCGACGTCAACATTCAGTGACTTTCGAGACCAGCGAGCTTGTAGAAGACGCAGCGGAGACAACACATGACTAACCAGATCAAGGGAATCCTGGGCACCAAGCTCGGCATGACCCAGGTCTTCGACGAGAACAACCGGGTCGTTCCGGTCACCGTCGTCAAGGCCGGACCGAACGTGGTCACCCAGATCCGTACCGAGGAGCGCGACGGCTACAGCGCCGTGCAGCTCGCCTACGGTGCGATCGACCCGCGCAAGGTCACCAAGCCGGTCGCCGGCCAGTTCGCGAAGGCGGGCGTCACTCCTCGGCGCCACATCGTCGAGCTGCGTGTCGACGACACCGACGGCATCGAGATCGGCCAGGAGCTCACCGCCGAGGTCTTCGAGGACGGCGCATTCGTCGACGTCACCGGCACCTCCAAGGGCAAGGGCTTCGCCGGCACCATGAAGCGTCACGGCTTCGCCGGTCAGGGCGCCTCGCACGGTGCGCAGGCTGTGCACCGTCGTCCGGGCTCCATCGGTGGCTGCGCCACGCCGGGCCGCGTGTTCAAGGGAACCCGCATGTCCGGGCGCATGGGTAGCGACCGCGTCACGACGCAGAACCTCTCGGTCCACAAGGTGGACGCCGAGAACGGCCTGCTGCTGATCAAGGGTGCGATCCCGGGCCGCAAGGGCGGCGTCGTGATCGTCAAGACCGCAGTGAAGGGTGGTGCACGGGCATGACCAGCACCGAGACCGCAACCAAGCTGACGCTCGACGTCAAGGCCCCCGGCGGCCAGACCAACGGCACCGTCGATCTCCCCGCCGAGATCTTCGACGCCCCCGCGAACATCGCGCTGCTCCACCAGGTGGTCGTCGCGCAGCTCGCCGCGGCTCGCCAGGGCACGCACGCCACCAAGACCCGCGGCGAGGTCCGCGGCGGTGGCAGGAAGCCGTACCGCCAGAAGGGCACCGGCCGCGCCCGCCAGGGCTCGACCCGCGCGCCGCAGTTCGCCGGCGGTGGCACCGTCCACGGCCCGCAGCCGCGCGACTACAGCCAGCGCACGCCCAAGAAGATGAAGGCTGCCGCCCTCCGCGGCGCCCTCTCCGACCGGGCTCGCAACGAGCGCATCCACGTGATCACCGAGCTCGTCGCCGGGCAGGCGCCGTCCACCAAGGGCGCGCGTACCTTCCTCGCGGAGCTGACCGATCGCAAGAACCTGCTCCTCGTCGTCGGCCGTGAGGATCTCGCGGCGTGGAAGAGCGTGCAGAACCTGCAGAACGTGCACGCGATCGCTCCGGACCAGCTGAACACCTACGACGTGCTCTACAGCGACGACGTCGTGTTCAGCGTCGAGGCGCTCAACGCGTTCATCCACGGGCCGGCCGAGTCCGCCCAGGCAGAGAAGGAGGAGAGCAAGTGAGCACGATCGCGGATCCGCGCGACATCCTGCTGGCTCCGGTCATCTCCGAGAAGTCCTACGGGCTGATGGAGGAGGGCACCTACACCTTCCTGGTGCACCCGGACTCGAACAAGACGCAGATCAAGATTGCCGTCGAGAAGGTCTTCGGCGTCAAGGTGACCAGCGTCAACACCGCCAACCGTCAGGGCAAGCGCAAGCGGACCCGGTTCGGTTACGGCAAGCGCAAGGACACCAAGCGCGCGCTCGTGACCCTGTCGGCCGACAGCAAGCCCATCGAGATCTTCGGAGGGCCGGTCGCCTAGGCGGCCGGGACTCGAGAGATAGAGGACGAGAAGACTCATGGCAATTCGTAAGTACAAGCCGACAACCCCGGGTCGGCGCGGCGCGAGTGTCTCGGACTTCGCCGAGATCACCCGCTCGACGCCCGAGAAGTCGCTGGTTCGCCCGCTGCACGGCCGCGGTGGCCGCAACGCGCACGGCCGCATCACCACCCGGCACAAGGGTGGCGGACACAAGCGTGCCTACCGCCTGATCGACTTCCGCCGCAACGACAAGGACGGCATCCCGGCCAAGGTCGCTCACATCGAGTACGACCCCAACCGCACCGCCCGCATCGCCCTGCTGCACTACGTGGACGGCGAGAAGCGCTACATCATCGCCCCCAAGGGCCTGGTGCAGGGTGCTCCGGTCGAGTCCGGCCCGCAGGCCGACATCAAGCCCGGCAACAACCTGCCGCTGCGCAACATCCCGACCGGTACCACCATCCACGCGGTGGAACTGCGTCCGGGCGGCGGCGCCAAGATGGCCCGCTCCGCCGGCGCCAGCATCCAGCTGCTCGGTAAGGAAGGCACCTACGCCACCCTGCGTATGCCCTCCGGCGAGATCCGTCGCGTCGACGTGCGCTGCCGCGCCACCGTCGGCGAGGTCGGCAACGCCGAGCAGTCGAACATCAACTGGGGCAAGGCCGGCCGCATGCGCTGGAAGGGCAAGCGCCCGACCGTCCGTGGTGTGGTCATGAACCCGGTCGACCACCCGCACGGCGGTGGTGAGGGCAAGACCTCCGGTGGTCGCCACCCGGTCAGCCCGTGGGGCAAGCCCGAGGGCCGCACCCGCAAGAACAAGGCGTCCGACAAGCTCATCGTCCGTCGTCGCCGTACCGGCAAGAAGCGCTAGTCAAGGAGGGAGTTAGAGAATGCCACGCAGCCTCAAGAAGGGCCCGTTCGTCGACGACCACCTCCTGGCGAAGGTCGATACGCAGAACGAAAAGGGCACCAAGCAGGTCATCAAGACCTGGTCGCGCCGTTCCACCATTCTGCCCGACTTCATCGGTCACACATTCGCCGTCCACGACGGTCGCAAGCACGTGCCGGTGTTCGTCTCGGAGTCGATGGTCGGCCACAAGCTCGGCGAGTTCGCGCCGACCCGTACGTTCAAGGGCCACATCAAGGACGACCGGAAGAGCAAGCGTCGATGAGCACTGAAACCACAAACAAGAGCGCTCGGGCTGTTGCGCGCCACGTGCGTGTGACCCCGATGAAGGCGCGTCGCGTCGTCGACATCGTCCGGGGCAAGACCGTGGACGAGGCTCTGTCGATCCTGAAGTTCGCGCCGCAGTCCGCGGCCGAGCCGGTCGCCAAGGTGATCGCGAGCGCCGCCGCGAACGCGCAGAACAACCTGGACCTCGACCCGAGCACGCTCGTCGTCGCCACGGCGTACGTCGACGAGGGCGCGACCCTCAAGCGGTTCCAGCCGCGTGCCCAGGGCCGTGCATTCCGCATCCGCAAGCGGACGAGCCACATCACCGTGATCGTCGAGAGCAAGGCGCCTGCGTCTGCTGGAAACCGTAACCGCCGGAAGGGAGCTCAGTAGTGGGCCAGAAGATCAACCCGCACGGCTTCCGTCTGGGCATCACCACCGACTGGAAGTCGCGCTGGTACGCCGACAAGCAGTACGCGGAGTACGTGAAGGAAGACGTCGCGATCCGCAAGTTCCTGGCCACCGGCCTCGAACGCGCCGGCATCGCCAAGGTCGAGATCGAGCGCACCCGTGACCGTGTGCGTGTGGACATCCACACCGCGCGTCCGGGCATCGTCATCGGCCGCCGCGGCGCCGAGGCCGATCGCATCCGCGCCGAGCTCGAGAAGCTGACCGGCAAGCAGGTTCAGCTGAACATCCTCGAGGTCAAGAACGCCGAGTCCGAGGCCCAGCTGGTGGCGCAGGGCGTCGCCGAGCAGCTCTCGAACCGTGTCGCGTTCCGTCGCGCGATGCGCAAGGCCATCCAGTCGGCCATGCGTCAGCCCAACGTCAAGGGCATCCGGGTGCAGTGCTCGGGCCGCCTCGGCGGCGCCGAGATGTCCCGCTCGGAGTTCTACCGCGAAGGCCGCGTCCCGCTGCACACGCTGCGTGCGGACATCGACTACGGCCTGTACGAGGCGAAGACCACCTTCGGCCGCATCGGCGTGAAGGTCTGGATCTACAAGGGCGACATCGTCGGTGGCCGTCGTGAGCTGGCCGCTGCCGCCGCCGCCCCGGCCGACCGCCCCCGTCGCGAGCGTCCGAGCCGTCCCCGTCGTTCCGGTGCCTCGGGCACCACCGCGACGAGCACCGACGCCGGCCGCGCCGCCTCCGCCGATGCACCCGCTCCGACCGAGAATCAGGAGGGCTGACGCATGTTGATCCCACGGCGGGTCAAGCACCGCAAGCAGCACCACCCGAGCCGCTCGGGTGCCGCCAAGGGTGGGACCCAGGTGACCTTCGGTGACTACGGCATCCAGGCTCTCGAGCCGGCCTACATCACCAACCGGCAGATCGAGTCCGCTCGTATCGCCATGACCCGGCACATCAAGCGTGGCGGCAAGATCTGGATCAACATCTTCCCGGATCGCCCCCTCACCAAGAAGCCCGCCGAGACCCGCATGGGTTCCGGTAAGGGTTCGCCCGAGTGGTGGGTCGCGAACGTCAAGCCCGGACGGGTGATGTTCGAGATGAGCTACCCGAACGAGGAGATTGCCCGCGAAGCCCTCCGGCGCGCGATGCACAAGCTCCCGTGCAAGTGCAGGATCGTGACGAGGGAGGAGCAGTTCTGATGGCTACCGGAACCCCCGCCACAGAGCTCCGCGAGCTGACCGAGGAAGAGCTGGTCACCAAGCTCCGCGAGGCGAAGGAAGAGCTGTTCAACCTTCGTTTCCAGATGGCCACCGGCCAGCTGGACAACAACCGCCGGCTGCGCGTCGTGCGCAACGAGATCGCCCGCATCTACACGGTGCTGCGTGAGCGCGAGCTCGGCCTGGCCTCCGGCCCGGATGCGGGTGACGCGGCATGAGTGAGGAAAAGGCAGTGACCCAGAAGGAAGAGCGCGCCAGCCGCAAGGTCCGCATCGGCTACGTCGTCTCCGACAAGATGGAGAAGACGATCGTGGTCGAGCTCGAGGACCGGGTGAAGCACCCGCTGTACGGCAAGATCATCCGCCGTACCACCAAGGTGAAGGCGCACGACGAGAACGGCGTGGCCGGCATCGGCGACCGCGTGCAGCTGATGGAGACCCGTCCGCTGTCCGCGACCAAGCGGTGGCGTCTGGTCGAGGTGCTCGAGAAGGCCAAGTAGGTCCTCCTCGCATCGTCGACGACGATCGAGTACGGCACCCACACCGTTCGCCTCGTGCGCCGGTGCGGGTGCCGTCGGTCGTTCCGGGACGATCCCGGGAACGACACGCCCGGGTCCGGGGTAGGGAGCGACCTCACGGTTCGCGGATTTGCCCTGCATGAGGTATATCGCCTACCCTGGACGGGTTGCCTCACGGGACCCGTGTGTCTTGCGCGCGTGCGCCGTGGGCGACCGACGACCGCGTGCGTCCAGGTCGGAAATCTGACGCACACACCAATCCAGGTCAAGGAGAAGTAAGTGATCCAGCAGGAGTCGCGACTGCGCGTCGCCGACAACACGGGTGCCAAGGAGATCCTCTGCATCCGCGTTCTCGGTGGCTCGTCCCGTCGCTACGCCGGTATCGGTGACATCATCGTCGCCACCGTGAAGGACGCGATCCCCGGTGGCAACGTCAAGCGCGGTGACGTCGTCAAGGCCGTGATCGTGCGCACCGCCAAGGAGCGCCGCCGGCCGGACGGCTCGTACATCAAGTTCGACGAGAACGCCGCCGTCATCATCAAGGGTGACAACGACCCGCGCGGCACCCGCATCTTCGGCCCCGTCGGCCGCGAGCTGCGCGACAAGCGGTTCATGAAGATCGTCTCGCTCGCTCCGGAGGTGCTGTGATGAAGGTGCACAAGGGCGACACCGTGCTCGTCATCTCGGGCAAGGACAAGGGTGCCAAGGGCAAGGTCATCGCGGCCTACCCGAAGGAGAACCGGGTCCTCGTCGAGGGCGTGAACCGGATCAAGAAGCACACGGCGGTCTCGGCCAACGAGCGCGGCGCCTCCTCCGGGGGCATCGTGACGCAGGAGGCCCCGATCCACGTTTCCAACGTCGCTGTCATCGACTCGGACGGCAACCCCACCCGCGTGGGCTACCGGTCCGACGAGGAAACCGGCAAGCGCGTTCGGATTTCCCGGAAGAACGGGAAGGACATCTGACATGACCACCACCGAGAACAAGACCACACCGCGTCTGAAGACCCGGTACCGCGAGGAGATCCGCGACGCGCTGAACGCGGAGTTCGACTACGCGAACGTCATGCAGATCCCCGGCGTCGTGAAGGTCGTCGTCAACATGGGTGTCGGTGACGCCGCCCGCGACGCGAAGCTGATCAACGGCGCGGTCGCCGACCTCGCTCTGATCACCGGTCAGAAGCCGGAGATCCGCAAGGCCCGCAAGTCGATCGCCCAGTTCAAGCTGCGTGAGGGCATGCCGATCGGCGCGCGCGTCACGCTGCGCGGCGACCGCATGTGGGAGTTCCTGGACCGCCTGGTCTCCATCGCGCTGCCCCGTATCCGGGACTTCCGCGGCCTCAACGGCAACCAGTTCGACGGCAACGGCAACTACACGTTCGGCCTGAACGAGCAGTCGATGTTCCACGAGATCGACGTGGACAAGATCGACCGTCCGCGCGGCATGGACATCACCGTCGTCACGACCGCCACCAACAACGAAGAAGGCCGTGCCCTGCTCAAGCACCTCGGCTTCCCGTTCAAGGAGAACTGAGCCCATGGCTAAGAAGGCACTGGTCAACAAGGCCAACAAGAAGCCGAAGTTCGCGGTGCGCGCCTACACCCGCTGCCAGCGCTGCGGGCGCCCCCACTCGGTCTTCCGCAAGTTCGGACTCTGCCGCATCTGCCTGCGTGACATGGCACACCGCGGTCAGCTTCCGGGAGTTCACAAGAGCTCCTGGTGACGTGAACGGTGGGCGACCCACGGTCGTCCACCGTCACTCCTGTCAGGGGCCGGTCGCAACCGCGTCCGGTCCGCATGAAACCAAGTTCGTCGTAGGCCCACGGCCGGTCCGCGCCGGCGACACGTTCGTCGCCGCTGCCGGTGTTGCATGGGAACCGCAACGAGAAAGGTGAACAGGTCAGCCATGACCATGACCGACCCCATCGCAGACTTCTTGACGCGTCTGCGTAACGCCAACACGGCGTACCACGACGAGGTGAAGCTTCCCCACTCGAAGATCAAGGCGAACATCGCCGAGATCCTCAAGCGTGAGGGCTACATCGCCGACTTCCGCACCGAGGATGCCGAGGTGGGCAAGACCCTCGTCGTCAACCTCAAGTACGGCCCGTCCCGTGAGCGCAGCCTCGCCGGTGTGCGCCGCGTGTCGAAGCCCGGCCTGCGCGTGTACGCGAAATCCACCAACCTGCCCAAGGTCCTGGGCGGCCTCGGCGTGGCGATCATCTCCACGTCCTCCGGCCTGCTCACCGATCGCCAGGCGGCCAAGCAGGGAGTGGGCGGGGAAGTCCTCGCCTACGTCTGGTAAGGGAGGCCACCACAATGTCGCGTATTGGAAAGCTTCCGGTCACCGTCCCCTCGGGCGTCGAGGTGACCATCGACGGCCAGGACGTCGCAGTGAAGGGCCCCAAGGGCAACCTCTCGCTGACCATCGCCGAGCCGATCACCATCGCCAAGGGTGAGGACGGCGCGCTCAACGTGAGCCGTCCGAACGACGAGCGCCGCAGCCGCGCGCTGCACGGTCTGTCGCGCACCCTCGTGCAGAACCTCATCGTGGGTGTCACCGAGGGGTACACCACGAAGATGGAGATCCACGGCGTCGGCTACCGCGTCGCGCTCAAGGGCAAGGACCTCGAGTTCTCGCTCGGCTACAGCCACCCGGTCCCGATCGAGGCCCCCGAGGGCATCACGTTCGCGGTCGAGTCGCCGACGAAGTTCTCGATCTCGGGCATCGACAAGCAGAAGGTCGGCCAGATCGCGGCCAACATTCGCCGGCTGCGCAAGTCCGACCCGTACAAGGGCAAGGGCATCCGCTACGAGGGCGAGCAGGTGCGCCGCAAGGTCGGAAAGACGGGTAAGTGATCATGAGCCAGACCGAGAACCAGAAGGCCAAGCGGATTCCGCTCGGCAAGGACGCGTCCACCCGGCGTCGGCTGTCGAAGCAGCGTCGGCACTTCCGTCTGCGCAAGAAGGTCGCCGGCACCGCCGAGCGTCCCCGTCTCGTCGTGAACCGGTCCTCGCGCCACATTCACGCCCAGCTGGTCGACGACCTGACGGGCACCACGCTGGCGGCGGCCTCGACCGTCGAGCCGGACGTGCGTGCGCTCGAGGGCGACAAGAAGGCGCGCGGCGCCAAGGTCGGCCAGCTGCTCGCCGAGCGCGCCAAGGCCGCCGGCGTGGAGGCTGTGGTCTTCGACCGTGGCGGCCACACCTACAGCGGCCGGATCGCGGCCCTCGCAGACGCGGCTCGCGAAAGCGGGTTGAAGTTCTGATGACCATCTCTTCGAACGGAAGGAACGCCTGATGCCGGGACGTCAGCGGCGTGACGGCGGCAACGGCCCCGCCGGACAGAATGGCCCCAACACCGGGGACCAGCGTGGTGGTCGCGACCGCCGCGATCGCGACTCGCGCGGCGGCGGTGCCGCCGAGAAGTCGAACTACATCGAGCGTGTCGTCTCGATCAACCGTGTGTCGAAGGTCGTCAAGGGCGGCCGTCGCTTCAGCTTCACCGCACTGGTGATCGTGGGCGACGGCAACGGCCTGGTCGGCGTCGGCTACGGCAAGGCCAAGGAAGTTCCCGCGGCCATCCAGAAGGGTGTCGAGGAGGCTCGCAAGGGCTTCTTCCGCGTCCCGCTCATCGGCTCCACGATCACGCACCCGGTGCAGGGTGAGGCCGCGGCCGGCGTCGTCATGCTGCGCCCCGCCTCGCCGGGTACCGGTGTGATCGCCGGTGGTGCGGTGCGTGCCGTGCTCGAATGCGCGGGCATCCACGACATCCTGTCGAAGTCGCTCGGCAGCGACAACGCCATCAACGTCGTGCACGCCACCGTGGCCGCCCTCAAGCAGCTGCAGCGCCCCGAGGAAGTCGCGGCTCGCCGCGGTCTGGCCCTCGAGGACGTCGCACCTGCGGGCATGCTGCGCGCCCGGGCACAGGCCGCTGGGAGCGTGAAGTAATGGCAGAGCTGAAGATCACTCAGGTCAAGAGCACCATCGGCGCCAAGTCGAACCAGCGCGACAGCCTGCGCACCCTCGGTCTGCGGAAGATCCGCCAGTCCGTGGTCCGCGAGGACAACGCGCAGAACCGCGGCTTGATCAACGTGGTGCGTCACCTCGTCGTTGTCGAGGAAGTCACTGCTGAGGAGGCCTCCAAGTGACAATCAAGCTGCATCACCTCCGCCCGGCTCCGGGCGCGAAGACGGACAAGACCCGCGTCGGTCGCGGTGAGGGTTCGAAGGGCAAGACCGCCGGTCGCGGTACGAAGGGCACCAAGGCGCGCAAGAACGTCTCGGCGGCCTTCGAGGGTGGCCAGATGCCGCTGCACATGCGGCTGCCGAAGCTCAAGGGCTTCAAGAACGCCTTCCGCACCGAGTACCAGGTCGTCAACGTCGGCGACATCGCCCGTCTCTTCCCCGAGGGGGGGCAGGTCGGCGTCGACGAGCTCGTCGCCAAGGGCGCGGTTCGCAAGAACCAGCTCGTGAAGGTCCTCGGCGAGGGCGAGCTCACGGTGGCCGTGCAGGTGACCGCGAACAAGTTCTCCGGCTCCGCCAAGGAGAAGATCACCGCTGCCGGCGGCACCGCGACCGAACTGGCCTGACCGGTTCGCTCGTGCGTGACGCACAGCACACGAACGGCCGCACTGCAGCACGTGCTGCAGTGCGGCCGTTCGGCGTTCCCGCCCTGCCGGACACCGCGCAGTGGCATCCGGCTGCCGCGTGGACGGCCGGCCCCGACCCGGCGCCACGGCACCGGTTCCGGGCGCGCTGCTAGAGTTCAAGAGTTGTCGACCGTCGGACCCCGCGCGTCGATCCACAGTCTCCCGTTTCGCCCTGCCAGGAGGATCTTTGCTTTCCGCCTTCGTCTCGGCCCTCAGGACCCCGGACCTGAGGCGGAAGATCCTCGTCGCGCTCGGGTTGGTGGCCCTGTACCGCCTCGGCGCGACGCTGCCGTCTCCGGGCGTCGACTACGGCAACGTGCGTGCCTGCATCGATCAGCTCAGCGGCGGGGACTCCGCCGGGATCTACTCGCTGATCAACCTGTTCTCCGGTGGCGCCCTGCTGCAGCTGTCGGTGTTCGCGATCGGCATCATGCCGTTCATCACCGCGAGCATCATCGTCCAGCTGCTGACGGTGGTCATTCCGCGCTTCGAGGAGTTGCGCAAGGAAGGCCAGTCGGGGCAGGCCAAGATGACGCAGTACACGCGGTACCTCGCGGTGGCGCTCGCCGTGCTGCAGTCCACCGGCATCGTCGCCCTCGCGGCCCGCGGTCAGCTGTTGCAGGGCTGTTCCGAACCGATCCTGGCCGACGACAGCATCTTCGGCATGGTCGTGATCGTGCTGGTCATGACGGCCGGCGCGGCCCTCGTCATGTGGTTCGGTGAGCTCATCACCGAGCGCGGCGTCGGCAACGGCATGTCGATCCTGATCTTCGCCGGCATCGCCTCGCGGCTGCCGTCCGAGGGTCGCACCATTCTCGAGTCCCGCGGCGGGCTGGTCTTCACGATCGTGCTCGTCGTCGCGCTGGTCGTCATCACCGGCGTGGTGTTCGTCGAGCAGGGCCAGCGCCGGATCCCGGTGCAGTACGCCAAGCGGATGGTGGGCCGGCGCATGTACGGCGGGTCCTCGACGTACCTGCCGTTGAAGGTGAACCAGGCCGGCATCATCCCGGTGATCTTCGCGTCGTCGCTGCTGTACCTGCCGAACCTCATCGCGCAGCTGACCGGGGCCACCTCGGCCACCGACCCGAGCTGGTGGCAGCGGATCATCAACGAGTACCTGGTGAATCCGAACAACCCGGTCTACATCGCGATCTACTTCGGGCTGATCGTCTTCTTCGTCTTCTTCTACGTCGCCATCACCTTCAATCCGGAGGAACGGGCCGACGAGATGAAGAAGTACGGCGGCTTCATCCCGGGTATCCGGCCGGGACGCCCCACCGCCGAGTACCTCAGCTACGTCCTCAACCGCATCACGGTGCCAGGTTCGCTGTACCTGGGTCTCATCGCGACGCTGCCCAACTTCTTCCTCTCCGGCAGCCAGACCGCCACCAGCATCTTCGGTGGCGCCGCGGTGCTCATTCTCGTCAGTGTCGCGCTGGACACTGTCAAGCAGATCGAAAGTCAACTCATGCAGCGCAACTACGAAGGGTTCCTCAAGTGAGACTTGTACTCCTCGGTCCGCCCGGTGCCGGCAAGGGCACGCAGGCCGCCATCCTGTCGGAGAAGCTCGGCGTCCCCGCGATCTCCACCGGAGATCTGTTCCGGGCCAACATCGGGCAGGGCACCCCGCTCGGTGTCGAAGCCAAGAAGTACATCGACGCCGGCGAGCTCGTACCCGCCGAGATCACCAACAACATGGTGCGCGCCCGTCTCGCCGAGCCCGACGCCGCCGACGGCTTCCTGCTCGACGGCTTCCCCCGCAGCGTGGAACAGGCCCGCGAACTCGAGTCCATCCTGAAGGACCTGGACACGAAGCTCGACGGCGTCCTCTCCTTCGACATCGACGAGGACGTCGTGGTCGAGCGGATGCTCGCCCGCGGCCGCGCCGACGACACCGAGGACGTCATCCGCAACCGGCTCCGGGTGTACCGCGAGGAGACGGCGCCGCTGCTCGACTACTACGCCGATGTGCTCGTCACGGTCGATGCCGTCGGCGAGGTCGACGAGATCAACGCCCGCGCCCTCGCGGCTCTCGGCAAGTAAGGACGCAGGAGCAAGACAATGGGTTTCGGGCGCAAGCGCAAGGTGGTTCCGTTCCGCACCGCCGGTGAACTGGATGCGATGGCGGCGGCGGGCGCTGTCGTCGGCGCCGCACTCGTGGCGGTGCGCAAGGCGGCGAAGCCGGGCGTGAGCACCCTGGAACTGGACCAGGTGGCGGAGGCGGTCATCCGTGACGCGGGGGCCGTCCCCTCCTTCCTGGGCTATCACGGGTTCACCGGCTCGATCTGCTCGTCGGTGAACGACCGCGTGGTGCACGGAATCCCCTCGGCGACGGAGATCCTCGCCGAGGGCGATCTCGTGTCGATCGACTGCGGCGCGATCCTCGACGGCTGGCACGGCGACTCGGCGTGGACCTTCGGCGTCGGGGAACTCGCCGCCGCCGACGTCGATCTCAGCGATGCGACACGGCTGTCGATGGAGGCGGGCATCGCGGCGATGCTGCCGGACAACCGGCTCACCGACGTCTCGCACGCCATCGAGACCGGCACCCGCGAGGCGGAGCGGGTGCACGGCCGGCACTACGGCATCGTCGACGGATACGGCGGGCACGCCATCGGCCGCGAAATGCACATGGACCCGTTCCTGCCGAACGAGGGCGAGCCCGGGAAGGGCCCCCGCCTCGTGGTGGGATCGGTGCTCGCCATCGAACCGATGCTGACGCTCGGCACCTACGAGACCGAGGTGCTCGACGACAAGTGGACCGTCGTCACGACCGACGGCAGCCGCGCCGCGCACTGGGAGCACACCGTCGCGGTGACCGAGGACGGCCCCCGCATCCTCACCCCGCGCCCGGAGTAGCGCGGCGGTGGCGGCGAGCGAATGCACCGCTCGCTGCCCGAGGAGCCGAACGGGATCGTCGCCCGGGCCGCCGACTCCGGTTCACACCTCGACCAGGAGGGTGACCGGACCGTCGTTCACGAGGCTCACCTCCATGTGCTCCCCGAAGACTCCGGTCTGCACGTCGGCGCCCAGCTCCCGCAGAGCCGCCGCGAACTCGTCCACCAGCGGTTCGGCGACGGCGCGGGGCGCGGCCGCCGACCACGACGGCCGCCGGCTCTTGCGCGTGTCGGCCATGAGCGTGAACTGGCTGACCACGAGGATCGGGGCCGCCAGATCGGACGCCGACTTCTCGTCCTCGAGGACCCGCATCGTCCACACCTTCCGGGCCAGCGTCGCGGCCTTGGCCGCGTCGTCGTCGTGGGTCACCCCGACGAGCACGAGCAGCCCGTGGCCGCCGACCGGGGGTGAGATCCGGGCGACCTCGCGGCCGTCGACCGCGACCGCGGCACCCGTCACCCGCTGAACCAACGCCCGCACGGTTGTCCTCCTGTATGTCGGCATTTGGCCCTGGTGGGAAAGTTCCCGTAACATAGATCGATGGTGCGCCCTGCGCGCCGGTCTGCGGGTGTCCGCAGTCCGGTCACGCCGAGCGTCACGGTAACGGACACCGATGCAACCACACGCCGAACAACACGGATCGCGGAGGATATGGCCAAGAAAGACGGAGCCATCGAGGTCGAGGGTCGCGTGATCGAGCCGCTGCCCAATGCGATGTTTCGCATTGAGCTCGAGAACGGTCACAAGGTCCTGGCTCACATCAGCGGCAAGATGCGTCAGCACTACATTCGCATCCTGCCCGAGGACCGGGTTGTCGTAGAGCTCTCGCCCTACGACCTGTCGCGTGGGCGCATCGTCTACCGCTACAAGTAAGAGCTTCCCCGGCCGCACGGTCGGGGAGAACCATGTCTGCAGCATGCCTCGTGCTCTGCCGCAGGCGTACACACAGGAGATCAGACGCACCGTGAAGGTTCAGCCGAGCGTCAAGAAGATCTGCGAGAAGTGCAAGGTGATCCGGCGTAACGGCCGGGTCATGGTGATCTGCGAGAACCTGCGCCACAAGCAGCGCCAGGGCTAGACCACCCGCTCTTCGAAGGATCGGCTTGGCAACAAGCTAGAGAAGACCTTCCAGTACCAGTCGTTCGGTCACGATTCCCGATTCGTCGGGGAGCCGCGCGATACACCCCCGGTTCGGAGGCCGGGGCCCCACTGTGTTTCGGACTACCGGCGTTCCGGCTTCGGCCGGGCCGCGGGACCACACAGTTTCACGACGCAGGGGACGGGCTGGGAGCAGACCTCCGCACACCGAATAGGAATGCCACATGGCACGTCTCGCAGGTGTCGATCTTCCCCGCGAAAAGCGGATGGAGATCGCACTGACCTACATCTACGGCATCGGCCGTACCCGCTCGAAGGAGATCCTCGAGGCCACCGGCGTGAGCCCGGATCTGCGCAGCAAGGACCTCTCCGACGAGGATCTCGCCAAGCTGCGCGAGTTCATCGAGGAGACCTACAAGGTCGAGGGTGACCTCCGCCGCGAGGTCCAGGCGGACATCCGTCGCAAGATCGAGATCGGCTGCTACCAGGGCCTGCGACACCGTCGTGGTCTGCCCGTGCGTGGACAGCGCACCAAGACCAACGCCCGCACCCGTAAGGGTCCGAAGCGCACCGTCGCAGGAAAGAAGAAGTAATGCCTCCCAAGTCACGCAGCACCGGTCCCAAGAAGACCCAGAAGGCGCGCCGCAGGGACAAGAAGAACGTCCCGCACGGTGCCGCTCACATCAAGAGCACCTTCAACAACACGATCGTGTCCATCACGGACCCGAACGGCAACGTCATCTCCTGGGCGTCCTCCGGCCACGTCGGCTTCAAGGGTTCGCGCAAGTCGACCCCGTTCGCCGCGCAGCTCGCCGCCGAGAACGCTGCCCGCAAGGCGCAGGAGCACGGTGTCAAGAAGGTCGACGTCTTCGTGAAGGGCCCGGGCTCGGGCCGCGAGACGGCGATCCGTTCCCTCCAGGCCGCGGGCCTCGAGGTCGGCACCATCTCCGACGTCACCCCCCAGCCGCACAACGGCTGCCGTCCGCCCAAGCGGCGTCGCGTCTAACGGGAAAGGAAGGTTTGAATCATGGCTCGCTATACCGGTCCCGTTACCCGTAAGTCGCGTCGTCTGCGTGTCGACCTCGTCGGAGGCGACCAGGCGTTCGAGCGTCGCCCCTACCCGCCCGGCCAGCACGGCCGCGCGCGGATCAAGGAGAGCGAATACCTGCTCCAGCTGCAGGAGAAGCAGAAGGCCCGCTTCTCCTACGGCGTGATGGAGAAGCAGTTCCGTCGCTACTACGAGGAGGCCGCCGGCCGGCCCGGCAAGACCGGCGAGGTCCTGCTGACCATCCTCGAGTCGCGTCTGGACAACGTCGTCTACCGTGCCGGTCTCGCCCGGACCCGCCGTCAGGCCCGCCAGCTGGTGAGCCACGGTCACTTCCTGGTGAACGGCAAGAAGGTCGACATCCCCAGCTACCGCGTCTCGCAGTACGACATCATCGACGTCCGCGAGAAGTCGCTGGGCACGCTGCCCTTCCAGGTGGCCCGTGAGACCCAGGGCGATCGTCCGATCCCGGGTTGGCTGCAGGTCGTCGGCCCGCGTCTGCGGGTGCTGGTCCACCAGCTCCCCGAGCGCGCGCAGATCGACATCCCGCTGCAGGAACAGCTGATCGTCGAGTACTACTCGAAGTAAGGCGCTTCGCGCCGTGGTGTCCTTCCGGTCCTCCGAGGTCCGGGGGGACACCACATCCCGACCAGGGCGTCATATGGCGGACGCCCACAAGGAGGCACTCCATGCTCATCTCGCAGCGACCCACCCTCAGCGAAGAGGTCATCGCCGACGACCGCTCGAAGTTCGTCATCGAACCCCTCGAGCCGGGCTTCGGGTACACCCTCGGCAACTCGCTTCGTCGCACCCTGCTGTCCTCGATTCCGGGCGCGGCCGTCACCAGCATTCGCATCGACGGCGTGCTCCACGAGTTCACCACGGTTCCCGGGGTCAAGGAGGATGTCACCGACATCATCCTCAACCTCAAGGGCCTCGTGGTCAGCTCGGAAGAGGACGAGCCGGTCACCATGTACGTCCGCAAGCAGGGCCCCGGCACCGTGACCGCGGGCGACATCGTGCCCCCGGCCGGTGTCACCGTCCACAACCCGGACCTGCACATCGCCACCCTGAACGACAAGGGCAAGCTGGAGATCGAGCTCGTCGTCGAGCGCGGCCGCGGCTACGTCCCTGCCGTCCAGAACAAGGCGTCCGGCGCCGAGATCGGCCGTATTCCGGTCGACTCGATCTACTCGCCGGTGCTCAAGGTGACCTACAAGGTGGAGGCGACCCGCGTCGAGCAGCGCACCGACTTCGATCGGTTGATTCTCGACGTGGAGACCAAGAACTCGATCACCGCGCGGGACGCGCTCGCTTCGGCGGGCAAGACCCTGGTGGAGCTCTTCGGTCTGGCTCGTGAGCTGAACGTCGAAGCAGAAGGCATCGAGATCGGTCCCTCGCCCGCCGAGGCCGACCACATCGCCTCCTTCGGACTCCCCATCGAGGATCTCGACCTCACGGTCCGGTCCTACAACTGCCTCAAGCGCGAGGGTGTGCACACCGTCGGTGAGCTCGTGGCACGCACGGAGTCCGACCTGCTCGACATCCGCAACTTCGGTCAGAAGTCCATCGACGAGGTGAAGGTCAAGCTGCACTCGCTCGGCCTCTCCCTCAAGGACAGCCCCGCGTCCTTCGACCCGAGCACCGTCGCCGGCTACGACGCCGCGACCGGTACCTGGAGCGACACGGACGCCGGTTCCTTCGGCGACGCCGAGGGGAACGAGGACTACGCCGAGACCGAGCAGCTGTAGCAGCTCACGGTCCGTTACTAGGAGATTCATCATGCCCAAGCCCAAGAAGGGTGCCCGCTTCGGCGGGTCGGCCTCGCACCAGAAGGCGCTGCTGGCCAACCTGGCCACCGCGCTCTTCGAGCACGGCCGCATCACCACCACCGAGGCCAAGGCCAAGGCCCTGCGGCCCTACGCCGAGAAGCTCGTCACGCACGCGAAGGCCGGCACGCTGGCCAACCGTCGTGAGGTGCTGAAGGTCATCCGCAACAAGGACGTCGTCCACACGCTGTTCGCGGAGATCGGCCCGTTCTACGAGGACCGCAACGGCGGCTACACGCGCATCGTCAAGACGATGCCGCGCAAGGGTGACAACGCTCCCATGGCGATCATCGAGCTCGTCAAGGAGAAGACCGTCACCTCCGAGGCCGACCGCGCCCGTCGCGTCGCCGCCTCGCAGAGCGCGCCGGCCACCGAGGCCCCGGCCGAGGAGAACGTCGTCGAGGCCGTCGAGGCCGACGCCTCCGACGCGCAGGTCGAGAACGCGGACGCCGTCGTCGACGCGATCGAGGACGAGACCGCCACCGCGGCCGACGCCAAGGACGCCGACGAGGCCAAGAAGGACTAGTCCACTTGGTTTCGGCATCCGCTGAAGCGAACGAGCCCGTCGCCCCCCACCGGGGCGGCGGGCCCGTTGCTTTCGAGAACCCGTCCGCCGCCGGCGGGGACAGCACCCGGCTGCGGCTCGACATCGCCTACGACGGCACCGACTTCTCCGGCTGGGCACGGCAGCCCGGACGACGGACGGTGTGCGGGGAGATCGAAGAGAAGCTCGGGGCGGTCGTACGCACTCCGGTCCAGCTCACGGTCGCCGGGCGGACCGACGCCGGGGTGCACGCGTCCGGTCAGGTCGCGCACGTCGACGTCCCCACCGCTGCCCTTCCGGACGACCTCGCCCGCCTGGTGCGGCGGCTCGCGCGGTTCCTGCCGCGCGACGTCCGCGTCACCGGCATCTCCGTCGCCCCGCCCCACTTCGACGCCCGTTTCTCGGCGGTCCGCCGGCACTACGAGTACCGGCTCACCACCGCCGTCTACGGCGCCGAGCCGCTGCGGGCCCGCGACACCGTCGCCTGGCCCAAACCGGTGGACGTCGACGCCATGCGTGCCGCCTCGCGGTCGCTGCTGGGCCTGCACGACTTCGCCGCCTTCTGCAAGCGGCGCGACGGTGCGACGACGGTCCGCGAACTGCAACGCTTCGACTGGACGCGCACAGGGGACATCCTCACCGCGCACGTGAGCGCGGACGCGTTCTGCTGGTCGATGGTGCGCAGCCTCGTCGGGGCGGCGCTCGCGGTAGGGGAGGGGCGGCGCAGTGTCGAGTGGACGACCGCGCTGCTCGACGAACGGCAGCGCGCCGCGGCCGTGGCCGTGGCTCCGGCGCACGGACTCAGCCTCGTCGGCGTCGACTATCCCCCCGACGACGAACTCGCGGCACGCAACGCGGCCACCCGCGAGGTACGTGGGCCCGTCGGTCCCGGCTGCTGCTGACCCGCGGCCGAACCCGCCGGTGATATGTTCCGACGAGCACGTCCCCCGGCCGGCCCGGCCGGGGGATCGGCATGTGAGAGGGAGGCACAGTGCTCGACCTGCCCGCGATCCGGCGGCGAGGCGCGACGGTCGCGGCGGCCCTGCTCGCCGCGGCGTCCCTGCTGACGGCACCGGCGGCCGCCGAGCCGGCTCCGGCCGGGGCCTACGTCGATCACGTGGAGGAGCGAACCGCGCGCGACTGGGTGTTGCACGTGTACTCGCCGTCCATGGACCGGGTGATCCCGGTCGAGGTGATCCGGCCCGCCGACACTTCCGCTGCCCGGCCGACCTTCTACCTGCTCAACGGAGCGGGTGGGGGCGAGGACGCCGCGAACTGGCGGGAGCAGACGGACGTCCGCGAGTTCTTCGACGGCAAGAACGTCAACGTCGTCACCCCGGTGGGCGGGGCCTTCTCGTACTACACGGACTGGGTCCGTGACGACCCGAAGCTCGGCCGGCACCGGTGGGCGACGTTCCTGACGTCGGAACTGCCGCCGGTCGTGGACGCGGCACTGGGCGCCGACGGTCGCAACGCCGTGGCGGGGATGTCGATGTCGGGCAGTTCGGTGCTGGCCCTCGCGCAGCAGTCGTCGGGACTGTACGAGGCGGTGGCGTCCTACAGCGGGTGCGCGCAGACGAGCAGCGATCCTGGGCGCAGCTACGTCGAAGCCGTCGTCACGATCGGGGGCGGCGAGGTCGAGAACATGTGGGGCCCGATCGGAGGGCCGGGGTGGATCGCCAACGACGCGGCGCTGAACGCGGAGAAGTTGCGCGGGACGACGCTGTACATCTCCTCCGGCGGTGGCCTGCCGGGTCCGCACGAGGCGGCCCTGGGCGGGCAGGTGGATCCGGTCGACCTACTCGTCCTCGGATCCATCGAGGCGGCTACGGCACAGTGCACCGAGCGGCTGCGGCGGACCTTCGACGAACTCGGGATCGAGGCGACCTTCAGCACAGCGGCAGAGGGCACGCACTCGTGGGGATACTGGCAGGATGCGCTGCACGAGTCCTGGCCGATTATCGCCGAGGCGATCGGCGCGTAGCGCGGCCCGGCACGAGCGACGGAAACGGCAAGGGGCGAGGTCGGGTGACCTCGCCCCTTGCGCTACGCGCGTCGAGGCTTCTCTCAGATCAGCCAGCTGAGGAAGGAGAACACGTGGTCGACCAGGGAGCCGAGCGAGCCGAGCAGCATGGGGATTACCTCCGATGTCGATGGACAAATCCTGGACGTACGTCCAACCAAGATCTAAGTACAGGATGTCCGCTTTGCCCAGAAAATGTGACGCAGGATACCGGGGGCACGGCGAGGGCTCCGAGGTCAGTCCGCGATCATCCGGAGCAGCGCCGCGACCGCGCGGAACGGCAGCGTCAGGACCCGCAGGAACAGGACGCCGAGCTCGGCGAGTGTCGCCACCGTCTCCGCGGCGTCGGCCGCCCTCTCCGCTCGGTCCACGGCTCTGCGACCCCGTCGACGATGTCTGTCCACCGGCGCACGGTAGCAGGCGGTTCGCGAAATCTGACAGGAGGATGTTTCAGATTCCGCGGCACGAGTTATCCCGGCAGTGCCGGGGTGCGCGTGCCGCCGGGGAGGACGGCCGCGCGCCCCGGCACCGCTGCGGGCCCGCGCCCCGGCTCGACCGGGACTTCAACACCCGGCACGGCCGGGAGTTCGCGCCCGGCGCGGCCGGGAGTTCACACCCCGGCGCGGCCGGGAGTTCACACCCCGGCGCGGCCGGGAGTTCACACCCCGGCGCGGCCGGGAGTTCACACCCCGGCGCGGCCGGGAGTTCACACCGTCAGCCCGCCAGGTGCCGCGCGATGACCAGCCGCTGGATCTGGTTCGTCCCCTCGAAGATCTGGGTGATCTTCGCGTCCCGCATGAAGCGCTCGACGGGAAAGTCCCGGGTGTAGCCGTAGCCGCCGAGTACCTGCACGGCGTCGGTGGTCACCTTCATCGCCGCGTCGGTCGCGACGAGCTTGGCGACCGACGCCTGCCGCGAGTAGGGCAGACCGGCGTCCTTGCGGCGCGCGGCGTCGATGTAGGTGGCGCGGGCCGAGTCCACCGCCGCGGCCATGTCGGCCAGGACGAATCCGAGGCCCTGATGGTCGATGATCTTCTTGCCGAACGCCTTGCGCTCCTTGGCGTAGGCGGTGGCCTCGTCGAGCGCGGCCTGCGCGAGACCCACCGCGACGGCCGCGATCCCGAGGCGGCCCGAATCGAGGGCGCTGAACGCGATCGGCAGGCCCTGCCCCTCGGCGCCGATGCGGCGCTCCTCGGGGACGAACGTATCGTCGTAGTGGGCGGTCGCGGTGGGGATGGCATGCAGGCCCATCTTCTCCTCGGGCTTGCCGAAGCTGAGGCCCTCGGTTCCGGCGGGCACGAGGAAGCAGGAGATGCCCTTGGAGCCGGCGTCGGAGGTTCGGGCGAACAGCGTGTAGAAGTCCGCCTTGCCGCCGTTGGTGATCCACGCCTTCGATCCGGAGATCCGGTAGCCGCCGTCCACGGCTGTCGCGCGGCAGGTCAGGGCCGCGGCATCGGACCCGGCCTGCGGCTCGGACAGGCTGTAGGCGCCGATCGTCTCGCCGCCGAGCATGGCGGGCAACCACCGGGCCTTCTGCTCCTCGGTGCCGTGGGTGGCCAGCGCGAAGCACGACAGGCCGTGCACACTCACCGCGACCGCGACGGCCGCCCAGCGGGCGCCGAGCTCCTCGAGCACCTGCAGGTACACCTCGTACGGCTGATTCCCGCCGCCGAACTCCTCCGGGTACGGCAGGCTCAGCAGTCCCGCCGCGCCGAGGGCGGGGAACACGCCCTCGGGGAACGTCTCGTTGCGCTCGTGTTCGACGACCCGCGGCGCGAGAACCTTGTCCGCGACGTCGCGGGTCAGCTCGATGAGGTCGTAGGCCTCGGGGGTGGGCAGCAGGCGCTCGACGGGCACGGTGACTCCTCGCTCGGAAAATAGTACTGAGAACGATACTGCAGTACTATCTGCAGTATGACAAGAGCGGGAACCCGGCGCGGCACGGCGCGGCAGGCGCAACTGTTCGACCAGCTCGTCGCGCTGTTTCTCGCCGAGGGCTTCGCCCGCTTCACCCTCGACGACATCGCCGCCCGCCTGCACTGCTCCAAGTCGACCCTGTACGCCCTCGCCGAGAGCAAGGACCGCCTCGTCCGCGCCGCCACCGTGCACTTCTTCCGCGGCGCGACCGAGCGCGTCGAAGCCGAGCTCGACGGCCGCAGCGGCGCCGTCGACCGCATCCGCGGCTACCTCGAGGCCGTCGGCCGGCAACTCGAACCCGCCTCCGCGCAGTTCATGGAGGACATGGCTGCCGCCCCCGCCGCCCGTGAGGTCTACGAGCGCAACACCCGGCTCGCCGCCGAACGCGTCCGCGACCTCATCGCCGCCGGAGTCGCCACCGGGGAACTGCGCGACGTGCACGCCGCGTTCGTCGCCGACGTCGTCGCCGCCGTCATGGTCCGCATCCAGCAGCGCCACGTCGCCGAGGCCACCGGCCTGCCGGACGCCCAGGCCTACCGCGAACTCGCCGCCCTGCTCACCCACGGCCTCACCGCCTGACCCGCCTACCATCGGCCCATGGACGCCGAAGCCCCGATTCGTCTCGAGATCGTCGTCGCCAGCGTGCGGGCCGGGCGGATCGCGCCCGTCGTCGCCGACTGGTTCGCCGCCGCCGCGCGGCAACGCCGCGAGTTCGACATCGGCGTGCTCGACCTCGCCGACACCCCGCTGCCGCAGGATCTGTCCGGCGGCCGGGAGGCCGAGGCGTTCACCCGGCGCATCGGTGCGGCCGACGCGTTCGCGGTCGTCACCTCCGAGTACAACCACGGATATCCGGCCGCACTGAAGACCGCCCTCGACACCGTCAAACACGAATGGCGCACCAAGCCGGTCGGATTCGTCTCCTACGGCGGGCTCTCCGGCGGTCTGCGCGCCGTCGAACAACTCCGGCAGGTCGTCGTCGAGGTGCACATGGTTCCCGTGCGCGAATCGGTCAGCTTCCACCGCGTCAAGCACGCCTTCGCCGCCGACGGCACCACCACCGACGGCGCCGCCGCCGATGCGGCCCAGCGGATGCTGACCCAGCTCGCCTGGTGGGCACGGACCGTGCGCGCCGGACAGAGCGCCGAACCCTACCCGGGCTGAGGAACCCGGCTGCGCCCACCCGCGCGCGGACGACCGAGGAACGCGGCTTCGGCGCCGACACTCACCAGCGACAACGACACCCGGCGGCCCCCAGCCGTGAGCACCACCCGATCCCCGGCCGCTCCGGGCTGCAGGATCGACACGTCCGGGCGCTCACGCGGCCACCGATCCGGATCCACGTGCACGTGGATCGCGGTCGCCCCGGCGGGAACCGCCGCCGGGCGCACACCGTCGTACACGATCGTGTCGAAACCCCGCTCGTCGCCACCGAGGCGCAACCGGTCCGGTCCCGCGGCGGCGAGCAGGGGGCGCCAGGCCGAGGCGCGATCGGTGTGGATCGCCACCCGCGCGCCGATCGCGACCGACCGGAACACCAGCTGCTGCGCCAGGTACAGCTCCCCGGCGACGTAGACGGTGCGCACGCCCCGGCCGGTCACGCGAGCTGACACGGCCGCTCCGGACTCGTCCGCCCCGACCACCTGCCCGCATCCTGTCACCGGCAGGGTCAGGGCGTCGGCGTCGCCGAGCTGCACGGTGCGCAGGGGGACCAGATCCTCGAGCCCCGCCGCGGCCGTCGGCGTCGACGCCAGCAACCCGTCCAGTTCGCGACTCCACAACCGCCGAGTGCCCGGCGTCCGGCGGCTCGGCTCGGGGGACCGGCTCGTTCCGCGCAGCACCGCCCCCACCCGCACGGTTCCGGGCTCGGTGCCGGGTCGCAGGCGCACCGTGATCGTCGCCGACGACAGCGGCTCCGACCAGACGCGGGTCAAGGTCGCCCGGTCGAGGTGACCCGGTTCGACGACCGAGGCCCGGCTGAGACCGCCGGGAAGCCGTACCGCGTCGCGATCCTCCTCGAGCAGCAGCGGATCCGCGCATCCGGTGACGGACTCCACCGCCCGGGTGATCTCTCCCGCGTCGAGGATCCGCGCGGCGTGGTGCTGTTCCGCCAACGCCCGCACGACCCGGCGCGCCGCGATGCTCACGGCGCGTGCCGCGCCCTCGGCCCCGCCGCCCCGGCGCGCCACCGCGGCCGGGCAGGCGAGGGCGTCGAACCGCAGCGCGAGCCACACCGTGCGGGTCGCGGCGGCGGGCAGCGGACCGACCAGGCTCCCGTATGCCTCGCCGGCCACGGTCTCGTCGCACGCCCGGCGGCCGTGCGCGACGACGTCGATCCCGTCGAGTTCGACGTCGTGCCGCGAGAGGCACGCGGCGATCGCCGCCAGCGGAAGCCGGCGCAGGGGATCTGCCCGGTCGCGTGTCAGCCGGGTGAGGTCGCCGCCCGTCGGCACCAGCTCCACGACCGCGACGACGGCCGAGCCGTCCCAGCACACCCCGACAGGTCCGTCGCCGGCCGCGGCGACGTCGACGATCACCGGGGCGGTACGGATCGGACGGTTCCGGAATCGCCACCATTCCCGCGACCAGTCGACGGCGTCGCGCCCCCGGACCGGGACCACCACCGACACCGCGGCCAGCGCCGCCACGACCACCGAAGCGGGAAGCGGGGCGCCGGCGGCCGCCGCGATCGTCCACCCGATCAGCGCTGCACACTGCGCCCGCACGACCCCGGCCGCGGAGCGGCGCCGTGGCCGCCGGAAAACCCCATGCTGCACGACGATTCCCCCGTTCCCCCCCCCGAGCGACGGCCCGGTCCCCCCGATGTTCCCCGCCGGAACTGTACTGTGTTGCGGCGGAGGGGGCGTCGTACGGGGGAGGATCGATGGGAGCGCAGCCGACCACGCGCTGGCAGGTCAACGGCTACCGGTTTCTGGTGCGCCGCATGGAGCATGCACTGGTGCGGCGGGACGTGCGGATGATCCACGACCCGATGCGGTCGCAGTCACGCGCGCTGGCGGTGGGTGCCGTCCTCGCCTGTGTCGGACTCGCGGGCTGCGCCGCACTCGCCCTGTTCCGCCCGCAGGACAAGATCGGCGATGCCACCATCGTGGTGGGTCGCGAATCCGGCGCGATGCTGGTCGCGATCGACGGCACCTTCCATCCGGTGCTCAACCTGGCCTCCGCCCGCCTGGTGCTCGGGCGGCCCGACGAGCCCACCGTCGTCGCCGACGAGGAATTCGAGACGCGCCCACGGGGTTCCCTCGTCGGCATCCCCGGTGCGCCGTCGGCGCTGGCACACGTCGCGGAACCGCTGTCGTGGACGGTGTGCGACACCGTGGCCTCCGACGGAAGCCGCTCGGTCACCACAATTGTCGCCGCCGGGGAGCCCGCCTACGGCGACCGCGCACGACCGCTCACCGACGACGAGGCCCTGCTCGTCGCGGCCGACGGCAGGCACCATCTGGTGTACCGCGGATCGCGCGCCGAAGTCGACCTGTCGGACCGCGCGCTCACCCGCGTTCTCGGCCTCGATGCCGGCATGGCGCGTCCCGTCGGTCCGGCCCTGCTCGCCGCCATCCCGGAGGTGCCGCGGCTCGAGGCTCCGCGGATCCCCGGCGCCGGCGACGAGCCCCGCTATCCTATCGGCTCGCTGACCGTCGGTTCGGTGGTCCGCGTCGCAGTGCCGGACGGGAAGAAGTTCTACGTCGTGCTGCGCGACGGTGTGCAGGAGGTGTCCGAGGCGACGGCACAGATCGTCCACTTCACCGATTCGCAGGGCGCCGCGGAGATCCCTGCCGTCCCGCCGGATCTGCTACGGGACGCGCCGGCCGTGCGGGGTCTCGACGTGGACACCTTCCCCACGACCGTGCCCACGGTCGTCGATGCCGGCGACCGCCCCGTCGGATGCCTGACGTGGACCCCGGAGGCCGCCGCGGACGGACAGTCGCGGTCCGTCGTCGAGGTGTCGGCAGGCTCGGCACTGCCGCTACCCGAGGGGGCGGTGCCGGTGTCCCTGGCTTAGAGTATGTCTCATTTGGCCAGTTTCTTGAAGCAGGTCAGCGCAGCAGCGAGTTGGAGAAAGGCAGCGAAGTGCTCACCGTGACGTTCGTAGCGCATCGTCAGCCGGCGGTAGCCGCTCAGCCA
>Ga0255338_1001519_pt1 | contig 43153 bp, 35 predicted proteins | sample MeOH1_35cm_T4_19_FD_203715 | JGI IMG/M metagenome (GOLD analysis project Ga0255338, IMG submission 203715) | Sandy soil microbial communities from University of British Columbia, Vancouver, Canada - MeOH1_35cm_T4_195 | ecosystem: Engineered > Artificial ecosystem > Sand microcosm > Unclassified ... | reverse complement strand
GACCGTGAAACGACTCCGCGCCGATGATAGTATGCTCTTCGCATGCGAAAGTAGGTCACCGCCAGGCTCCTTATCCTGTCAAAAAGCCCTCTTCATGAGGGCTTTTTGCTTTACGGTACCAATTAATTCCCAGCTTCAATTCTGAACTTCCCATCGCCCTTCGCTGACCAGGCAGGCTTTCTCACGGCGGTCTTCATCCACATTGCGCCCGTTCACGCGCAGGCGATATTCGCGGCATTTCATGCCGTTCCTGTCGAAACTGCTGATCGGCGTCACCATGTAATTCAGCTCTTCAGCGCCGCTCCAACTGACTGTTCTGCGGTCGGCGGTGAGTTCGAGGGCATGGCCAATGCAGGCGCGGTCGGCGTCGTCCATGGCCTTGCCTATCCGGTTGCCTACGACGGCACCCAGCACTGTGCCGAGTATGATGGCGACATTTCTGTTGCCGTCTTTGCCTACGGTCGCTCCTATCGCCCCGCCGATTGCACCACCGAGGCGCCGATTGTAAGGAGACCGATGTTGGTGCGAATAACTGGCATCACTTATTCCTTTTGCGGGATGAAGTGGTTAAATTGTAACCATGGCCCAGTCGACGCATGCGAGCGTTGCTGATGAACGGTAGGAAATTCAATATGAATGCCGAAAGAAACGATGAGATTGCCAGTTTGGCGGGGGGATGCTTCTGGTGCCTCGAGGCACCTTTCCGGGAACTGGTGGGCGTGCACGACGTGATTTCCGGATACATGGATGGTCATGTTCAGAACCCGGATTACAAGCAGGTTTGTACCGGGACGACAGGACATGCAGAGGTGATCCGCATTCATTTCGATCCGACGAAAATCGACTATCGGGATTTGCTGGAAGTGTTTTTTGCGCTGCATGATCCGACGACGCTGAATCGGCAGGGTAACGACGTTGGAACGCAATATCGCTCAGCGGTTTTCTACCACACGGACGAGCAGCGCGATATTGCCAGGGCGGTCATTGCGGAACTGTCGGCAGAGGGCGTCTGGGACGAACCCATCACGACACAGGTGGTGCCCGCCACGACTTTTTACCCGGCCGAGGACTATCATCAGCACTATTTCGAGCGCAACCCGTTGCAGCCTTATTGCATGGCGGTGGTCGCGCCGAAAGTGGCCAAGCTGCGGGCAAAATTCGCTTCCAGGCTCAGGAGAAGTGTCGGCTGAGCCACTGCCGGCGCCAGAAAATCAGCGCCATGATGCCGGCGATGCCCGCCATCATGCCGATGGCGAACCAGAATCCGTCCGGGTTGTGCAATATCGGCATGATTTTGAAATTCATCCCGAAAATGCCGGCGATCAGAGTGGCCGGCATGAACAGCATGGCGACGACCGTCAGGGCGCGCAGTTCCATGTTGACGCGATTGCTGATGCTGGAGAGATACACGTCCAGCATGCCGGCCAGCAGGTCGCGCAACGCCTCCAGCGATTCGATGAAATGGACGGTATGGTCGTAGACGTCGCGCAGGTAGAGCACGGTGTCATGTGCAAAAAAGCCACCTTCGTTGCGGATCAGACTGTTGATGACTTCGCGCAAGGGCCAGACGGCACGGCGCAGTTCCATCGTTTCGTGCTTGAGGTTGTGGATGCCCTGCAGCATGGACGAATCGGGCTTGCGCAGCAGCTTTTCCTCCAGTTCGTCGCAATCGTCGCCGATTTGCTCCAGCGCGATGAAATAGCGGTCGACGACGACGTCCAGCAGGGCGTAGGCCAGATGATCGGCACCCGCTCCGCGGATGTGTCCCTTGTTGGCGCGCAACCGGTCACGGATGGGATCGAAGGAGCCGGTGGGGCGTTCCTGGAAGGTCAATACAAAATTGCGTCCGAGCACGATGCTGACCTGCTCGGAATTGATCAGCATTGCCTGCTGGTCGTAGTTGAAGAAGCGTGCCACCAGAAACAGATAATCGTCGTAGCTGTCCAGTTTTGGGCGCTGGTCGGTATTGAGGATATCTTCCATGACCAGCGGGTGCAGATTGAAGGCGTGACCGATATCCGCCATCAGCGCGGGGTCGTGCAGGCCATGGACGTTGAGCCAGAGCGTGCCGCTTTTCGGTGCCTGCAGATCAAGATCCGGCAAGTGCTGCGCACTTTTTTCGACAAGAAGATCGGCGTTGTAGCTGATCAGCGAGAGCTCGGTCTGCCGGGTTTTGACCTCGCCCAGATGTACCAGTGAGCCGGCCGGCAGGCCGACTTTTTTTGCACGGGAGAGGCGCTTTTTTTTCATGCTGTCATCTCGCTAATCGGTAAGAAGCCCATGGCGCTTATGTTAGCAGAAGCATTCAGCCGCCACGTCGAACTTGGGTTCCCGCAACCCCTGCCAGCAGCGCGGTGGCGTCCTCCAGGCGGCCGATAGCAGCCACCCCGCCGGAATCGGCAAAGCGGCATGACGCCTCCACTTTGGGGGCCATCGAGCCCGCGGCGAAAGTCTGGCGGCGCAGTTGTGTCGGGGTCGCGTTGCGGATGGGCGAGGCATCGGCGGTCCCCCATCCGCTATAAACCGCGTCGACATCGGTCAGCAGCAGCAACGCATCGGCACCGATCTGCCAGGCCAGCCGCGCCGCGCTCAAGTCCTTGTCGATGACCGCGTCGACGCCGCGCAGGCGCCCATTCGGCGCGGCGACGACCGGAACCCCACCACCACCGGCACAGACCACCGTTGCGCCCGCATCGAGCAGTAGACGAATGTTGGCCAGGCCGATGATCCGGCGCGGTTCGGGCGACGGGACGACACGCCGCCAGTACTCGCCGTCGGGCGCGATGCGCCAGTGCCGTTCCGGCTTCAGGCGTTCGGCTTCTTCGCGCCGATAAACCGGCCCGATCGGCTTGTCGGGATGGCGGAAAGCAGGATCGTCCGCCGCGACTTCGACCAGAGTGAGTAGGGTGGCGACCTCTTGCTGGGATATCTGGCTGCGTAACTCCTGTTCGATCAGGTAGCCCAGCATGCCCTCGCTTTCCGCGCCCAATACGTCCAGCGGATCCGGTTGCATGACATGCCCAGCCGCGGATTGCAGCGCCAGCAGGCCGATTTGCGGGCCGTTGCCATGGGTGATGACGACTTCATTGGCGCGCACGATATCGGCGATCGCGGCGACGGCCTGGTCGAGATGACGTCGCTGGATCTCGGCTTCCGACGCTTCGCCGCGCCGCAACAAGGCATTGCCGCCGAGCGCGATAACGATGCGCATGGTCATTGCCGTCGCTCGAGAAAGCGGTCAATGAGATCGGCGAGGCCGGGGGTGCCGACTTCGGCGAATTCGTAGCGGGCACGGATGACCGGCTTGTTCAGGTTAAGCAACGCGGCGAGATCAATGGGGGTGGCCGCGATCACCAGCTCCACGTCCGCAGCGTCGATGGTGGTGCGCAGGGCTTGCAGCTGTTCGCCGGAATAGCCGGTCGCGGGCAGCACGGGGCCGATGTGCGGGTAGCGGGCATAGACTGCCGCCATCGCCGGCGCCGCGTACGGGCGTGGGTCCACGATACGGGCATGGGCGCGCGAGGCGGCCACATACCCCGCGCCGTAAGCCATGCCGCCGTGCGTAACGGTCGGACCGTCTTCGACCACCAGCACGCGCCTGCCGCGGATATCCCTGCTGTCTTCCAGCCGGATGGGCGAGGCGGCACGGATGATGGGGGCATCCGGGTTGGCCCGGCGCGCATTGCCCTCGGTATGTTCGATATCCGCGGGAGAGGCGGCATCGGTCTTCGCCACCACGATGGCATCGGCCATGCGCAGTACGGCTTCTCCGGGATGGAAGCGCAGCTCGTGCCCGGGACGCAGCGGATCAACCAGCACGATATGCAGGTCCGGCCGCAAGAAAGGAAAGTCGTTGTTGCCGCCGTCCCACAGGATGATGTCGGCTTCCTGTTCCGCCAGCGCCAGGATGCGTGCGTAATCGACTCCGGAATAGACGATATTGCCGGCCGCCAGGTGCGGCTCGTACTCTTCCCGTTCCTCTATCGTGCAGGCGGCGGCATCGAGATCGGCGCGGCTGGCAAAACGCTGCACGGACTCACTGGTGAGATCGCCATACGGCATCGGATGGCGCACCACCGCCACGCGCAGCCCCTTGCCGCGCAACAAGCGCGAAAGCCAGCGGGCGGTCTGGGATTTGCCGCAGCCGGTGCGCACCGCGGAAATCGCGATCACCGGCTTGCAGGCTTCCAGCATGGTGCGGTGGGGGCCGAGCAGGATGAAGTCGGCGCCGGCCGCCAGGACGCGCGAGGCGCGATGCATCACTTCGACATGCGACATGTCGCTGTAAGCGAAGACGACCTGGTCGACCTGCTTGTCCCGGCACAGGCATTCCAGTTCGGTTTCATCGGAAATCGGGATGCCCTGCGGGTAAAGGCTACCGGCCAGCGCGGGCGGATAGCGGCGGCCGGCAATGCCGGTAATCTGTGTCGCCGTGAAAGCCACCACGTCTACCGCCGGGTCGTCGCGGTAGACGACGTTGAAATTATGGAAGTCGCGCCCGGCGGCGCCCATGATCAAGATTCGTTGTTTTTTCATGCGAGAGCCTGTTGCTTGCGGAAGCCGGCTCTTATTCTGCGCGCAGCGCGTCGATCGCGTCCAGTTGCGCGGCGTGACGAGCCGGCAGCACACCGGCCAGGAGGCCGATGATGGCCGACATCGCGATCGCCCCGAGCGCGAAATTCCAGGGCGTGTGCACCGGCATGTCGGGCAATGCCGCGTGCAGCAACTGGGCGCTGCCTATACCCAGCAGCAAGCCGAGTACGCCGCCGATGGCGGCCAGCACGATGGATTCACCGAGAAAAAGATAGAGGATGGTGCGGCGCGGTGCGCCGAGTGCCACCAGCAGGCCGATTTCGTTGGTGCGTTCGGTCACGGCGATCGTCATGATGGTCACGATGCCGACCCCGCCGACGACCAGCGAAATCCCGCCAAGAGCGCCGACGGCAGCAGTCAGAATGTCGAGGATGTTGGACAACGTGGCGAGCATATCTTCCTGCGTGACTACCGTAAAATCTTCCCGGCCATGCCGGCTTTTAAGCAACGTTTTGATGGAGTCGACGACTTTTGCGGCCGGCACGCCTTCCCGGTAGGTCACATGGATTTCCATCAGTCCATCGCGATTGTAAAGTTCCAATGAGCGAGCGGCCGGAATGAACGCCGTGTCGTCGAGGTCGATGCCAAGAAATTGACCCTTCGGCGCCATTACGCCGATGACACGAAAATGCATGCCGCCAATGCGGACTCGTGCCCCAAGGGGATTGGCGGTTCCGAACAACTCATGGCGCAATTTAGCGCCAAGCACGACCAATGCTCTTGCGTTGCTGGCTTCATCCGCAGGCAAAAAGCGTCCTATCCCGACCGAGGAACTGAATACGGAAAGAAAATCCGAATCCACCCCGTATACAGTCGTTCGGCGCAGCCGGCCATTGGCCTCGACTTCCGAATTGCCCCATACGGTAGGTGTAGCGCCGGTAGCGTACGGCATGCGTTTGAGCGCTTCCGTATCTTCCAGCGTCAGCGGCCGGACGGTTGTAGGAATGCCCGTCGGGTGTGCGCCGCCGGTTTTGGTTTTTCCGGGGGAAATGCCGATGACGTTGGTGCCAAATTGGGAGAATTCCGCGAGTACGAAGCGATGAATGCCTTCACCGATGGAAGTCAGCAGAATGACGGCTGCAATACCGACCGCGATGCCAAGCAGAGTCAGGAAACTGCGCAGCCGATGGAAGCTGATGGCTTGTAATGCGAAACGAAGGGAGTCCGTCCAGAGCATGGTCAGCGTTTCGAAAGCGCCTGGACCGGGTCGAGCAAGGCAGCCTTTCTTGCCGGCATCACCCCAAATAGTAATCCTGTCCCGAGTGCCGTTCCTACGCCGGCCACCACTGCCCATATTGGCGGATAGGCGGGGAATGCCGGATAAAACTGTCGCAACGCGGCAGCGCCGGCTTCACCGAAGGCAACACCAATGATGGCTCCCAGCAGCGAAAGCATTGCAGCCTCGACCAGAAATACGTTACGGATTGTCGGTGCTGTTGCACCCAGGGCTTTCAACAGGCCGATTTCCCCGGTGCGCTGTGTGACCGACACCAGCATTACATTCATTACCAGGATACCGGCTACGGCGAGGCTGATGGCGGCAATGCCGGCGACGCCAAGCGTCAGAACACGCAAAATCTTGTCGAAGGTTTGCAATACCGCGTCTTGCGTTATCAGTGTGAAATCTTCTTCTCCATCATGCCTTTCGATCAGGGTTTTTTTGACCCGGGATTCGAGGCTTTCCAGTTCGTCGCGATTTCCGCCTTCAATCAGTATTCGGAACAGGGTATTGGTATCGAACATGGCCAGCGCCGTGGCGGTCGGGACAATGATGAGTTCATCGGTCGTCATGCCCATGCCGCGGCCGCCAGCACTCAAAACGCCGATCACGCGGAACCGCCGGTCGCCGACGCGTATTGGTTTGCCCAAAGGCGATGCTGACCCGAATAGCTCGTCGCGAATCACTGAGCCGATTACCGCGACATTGGAGCCGAGTCCAACATCGTTGGGAGGCAGAAATCGACCTTGTGCCAGTTGCAGGCGACGGACCTCCAGAAAATCCGAGGATGTTCCGACCAGCATGACTTCGCGCAGCTTACCGCCTACGCTGATTTCGGAGCTGCCTACAACGACAGGTGCAACCTTGCGCACGCCCTTGATCTGGATCAGGGAGGCAGCGTCTTCCGCTGTCAGGTCGCGCGGCGTGGTCGTGACTAGGTTGGCAGGATTGAGGCCGCCCGTTTCGGAGCGTCCGGGAAGGACAATCAGGAGATTGCTGCCGATGGCCGAGAACTCTTCAATAACGTAGCGTCGTGCGCCATCGCCGAGAGCCGTCAATACAATGACGGCTGCAACGCCAATCGACATGGCCAGCACGAGCAAACCGGTGCGTAGCGGCGTCCCGGAGGCAGCGCGGCGCGCGAAGAGCAGCGTGTCGGCAACGCGCATCAGCCGTGCTTCCGCTCATCGCCCACGATAGCCCCATCCAGCATGGTCAATCGGCGCGCCGCACGTGCGCCGAGCAACTGGTCATGCGTGACGACGATCAATGTCACGCCGCTGGCATTGAGTGCTTCCAGCAGTTCCATTACTTCCTCACCGGTGGCGCGGTCGAGATTGCCGGTCGGCTCGTCCGCCAGGATGACGGCAGGATGCATGACAGTGGCGCGCGCTATCGCAACGCGCTGGCGTTGGCCGCCAGAAAGCTGGTCGGGACGATGATGAGCGCGATCTTCCAGCCCGAAATCGCGCAGCGCGGAAGCAACACGCCGGTTGCGCTCCGCTGGGGGGATGCCGGCGAGCATCAGGGGTAACGCGATGTTTTCGCCCGCGGTCAGACGCGGGACGAGATGGAAGCTCTGAAATACGAAGCCGATGCGTTCGCTGCGGATCCTGGCCTGGTCTTCCGCCGTCAAGGTTGTCGCATCCTGGCCTTCCAGGAGGTAATGCCCCGCATCGGGACGATCAAGCAAACCAAGCAGGTTGAGCAGTGTCGATTTTCCGGAGCCGGATGGCCCCATTACCGCGACATATTCGCCCGCGTCGATCCCAAGGTTGATTTGACGCAGGGCATGAACCTCACTGTCGCCAAGCTGGAATACGCGATCTATGCCATTCAGTTGAATCATGCTCATGGCGCTATTGATTATTTGGCAGGCTGGTTTTGTTCCGGAACGGCCAATGCGCCGGCTTTCACGCCTTCCCGCTCCAGCGAAACCACGATACGGTCGCTTTCCGTCAGGCCTTCCGTGATTTCCGTGAATTCCCAGTTGCTGAGGCCGGTCTTTACAGCCCGTTCTTCCAGCTTGCCGGTGTCGTCGCGGTAGACGAGCACCTTGCCGCCTTCCTGCAAGGCTGAAGTGGGGATGCGCAGCACGTTTTCGCGCGTATCCAGAATGACTTCCAGATCGGCGCTGTAGCCGACCAGCAACTCGCCGGGAGCGGGGTCGTCATCGAGCGTGGCTTCAACATTGACGGTGCGCGCCTGCTTTTCGACGGCAACAACGTAAGGCGCGATCCGCTTCACATGGGCGGGTAAAACCTTGCCGGGCAAGGCATCGAGCGTGATGCGCGCGGACTGGCCTGCCTTGATCTTGGGCGCGTCGACTTCATCCATTGGGGCGGAAATGTACAAACAGGAGTCATCGATCAGGTCGATGGCCGGCGGTGTGGCGACACCGGGCGGCGAAGGAGTGGTGTATTCGCCCAATTCGCCGACGATGTCGGCAATCGTGCCTGAAAATGGCGCAACCAGGATGGTGCGTCCTCGTTCGACTCGGGTAACGCTGAGCCTGGCCTTGGCCTGCTCCACGTCGGCCCGTGTCGTCTCGCATGCGGCACGGCGCGACTGTGCTTCGTAACGTGCCTTTTCTTCAGCGCTGGCCGAGATGAATCCGCTGGCACGCAGATTCGCCGCGCGCTCCGCCTCGCGCTGGGCATTGTCGGCAATGGCGCACACATCCTCGACATGCCGTCGGGCGCTTTCCACTTGGGCTTGTGCCAATCGACTCTGTGCCTGCTGGTCTTCATTCCACAGCTTGAGCAGCACTTGCCCTTTTTTGACGCGGTCGCCTTTCTTGACGCCCAGATAAGTGATGCGGCCGCCGGAGATCGGCGATAGGCGTGTGCGCTGGCAGGCTTCGACGCTGCCTGCGCGCGTATTTGAAACGGATGACTCCACCTTTCCGCGACTGACTTCGGCCAGTACTACCTGAACCGGTTCGGGTTTGCTGTACCACCAGAAGAGTGCGGCACTGACGACGATCAGGAGAACAAAAATCAGCAGGCGGCGCTTTGGCAACGGCGTGTCCTTAAAAGGGATTGTTCTTCTTTAAGATGATAAGTCCGAAGCATGAAAATAGGTAGTAATTAAAGCCATTTGGCGACCGCAGCATCCATCATGGTTCGTGAAGAGCTTAGGTGAACCGCCCGCCTGAATTATTCATTATTTATCCTATGGTTATAGGAGAATTCTTATTCAAAAATATAGGAATTCCCTTATTCCGTGATATTCTTTTGGCGCGCGAATTTGAATAATAATTGTTTTAATTTCCAGAAAAAGGGATTTGCCAGCAATGAGAAGCCTTAGCATCTATTCCAAGCTCATATTGATTTTGATACTACCGCTCATTGGTATTGTTATTTATACGGGCATGAATGTTAGAAATCATTACCTGGAATGGAATAGCCTCTCAACGACGGAAACGCTGATGGACCTGTCGACCAGTCTTGGCGATCTTACCCATACCCTGCAAGTCGAGCGCGGCTCCACGGCAGGATTCATCCAGTCCAATGGCGTGAAATTCGCACGGGAATTGCCGGAATATCGCGCTGCCACCGACCAGATGCTGACTAACGTCAAAGCGCAGTATGCCTCGCAGAAAAACGATTTGCCGGCGCCGGCAAAGCAGCAGATGGATGCCGCGCTGGACTCCCTGAAAATGCTGGATTCCACCCGGGCCGATGCCAGCAACCTGGCCATTCCCGCCAAGGAAATGGCGGCACGCTATACGCAGGCAATTGCGACGATACAGGACATTATTCCTGCAATTGCCGAGCAGAGCAGCGATCTTACGGTAGCCAAGCTGATGACGGCCTACAACGCGTTTCTCAATCTGAAGGAGCGCAGCGGACAAGAGCGTGCGATGCTGACGGGCGTGTTTTCGGCCGACGCGATCGAGCCGGCGCAATATCAGGCGCTGCTCGGGCATATTGCGGCACAAAAAGCCTATCTTCATATTTTTGACGATTACGCGACGGAAGAGTTGCTTGCGCAATACAAGCAGGCCGCAGCCGGTGCTGCGTTCGCGGAAGTCGATTCGATGCGCAATGCCGTTATCGCGAAAGCGGCAGAAGGGCAGTTCGGCATCGAGCCGACGAGGTGGTTCAGTACCATGACGGCACGCATCGATGCGATGCACGACATCGAAAAGAAACTGGCCGGACAGGTTCACGTCTTCGCGACGGAGCACGCTCAAAAGGCCCATACCTCCATGGTTCTGAATATCGTCGTCGGCGTGGCGGTCCTGCTGCTGACCATGGGGCTGGCATACAAGGTGGTGCTGGACATCGTGGGCCAGGTGAAAGCGCTGCACGACGCCATTGGCAATATTCAGCGTGACAACGATCTGACACGCCGGCTCGAGGTTACGACGGACGACGAAATCGGTCGTACTGCCCATGCGTTCAATCTGCTGGTCGACAGTTTGCAGAACAGCATCCGCAAAGTGAACGAAAGCGCGGCCAAGGTCCTTTCATTCTCGGAAATGCTGGCTTCCACCTCATCGCAGCTATCCAGCAGCACCTCGCATCAAAGCGAAGCGGCTTCCTCCATGGCCGCTGCGGTCGAGGAAATGACGGTCAGCATCGAGCAGGTGTCGGAGAACGCGAAGCATGTGCAGGAAGTTTCGCAATCGAGCAACGAACGCTCCAATGAAGGCGGAGCGGTTATCCTGCAAGTCACCGCGGACATGAACGACATCGCCAAAGCCGTCCATGCCTCCTCCGAAATCATGGAAGAGCTAGGCCAGCAATCGAACCATATTTACTCCATCGTCAAGGTGATCAAGGAGATCGCCGACCAGACCAACCTGCTCGCATTGAATGCCGCGATCGAGGCGGCGCGCGCGGGCGAACAGGGGCGCGGCTTCGCCGTCGTGGCGGATGAAGTGCGCAAGCTGGCGGAACGCACCACGCGCTCCACCGAGGAAATCGCCGCGATGATCGAGAAAATCCAGGGCGGAACCAAGGACGCCATTCAGAGCCTCGAAGTAGGCGTCGAGCGCGTCAACCGTGAAGTCGAGCTGGCGCAGCAGGCCGGCGTTTCCATCCAGCAGATCCAGTCCGGCACCCAGGAAGTCGGTTTGGCCGTGGACGGCATTTCCAGTGCCATCCGCGAACAAAGCGCCGCCAGCACTGAAATTGCACGTCAGGTGGAGAAGGTCGCGCAAATGTCAGAAGAAATCAGCGCAGCCACGCAGACCAGCACGGACACCGCCTTTGAAATGAAAACCCTGGCGCAAAACCTGCAAGGGCTGGTCGCGAAGTTCCGGGTTTAGATTCAGATATTGAAGTGAATCAATCGGGCGGCGTCAGTCGCCCGATGCTTTAAAAGCCTCGCCAATGGCAAAAAAGTTGCCGCCGGCAATATGGTGGATGGTGCGCAACTCGTCATGCCCCTCGAAATGCCAGTGCCCGTCCGAAAACACCCGCTCGTCCGCCCACGCCGCTACTACTTCTGCCAGATATAAATCGTAAGCGTCCCGGATATGCGGTTCTGGGATCACCTTGCACTCCAGCCACGCCACACAGCCTTCCAGCAACGGTGCCTCGATTTTTGAAGCTGCAAACGTCGGCAGATCGAACGCCGCAAACTTGTTGTCCTCCGCCTTGCCCAGCAGTTCGCGCCCCGAACTCGAACCCACCTTTACCACCATTTCCGCCTGCGCCCGGCAGGGCACATTGATTGCGAAACTGCCGGAAGCCTCGATCAACTCGCGGGTGTAGGTGTTCTTGTCGATGACGATGGCGATCTTGGGCGGATCGAAGTCGAGGGGCATATTCCAGGCGGCGGCCATGACGTTGCGCTGGTTGCCGTGGGCGGTGGAGACGAGGACGGTGGGGCCGTGGTTGAGAAGGCGGTAGGTCTGATTGAGTAATACTGGACTATACATTTTAATAGGTAGAAAAAAATTAAACGGATTCTTCGTCTAAAGTTGCGTGCGCGCTTGTATTAAATGTAATTGATGTTCCGCTTGTTATGATCCATTCCTCATAATCCGCCATTACAAGCTCAGACCGTTTGAGCAACGGTTCCATAAATACCTTGCGATGGGCATGCAAGTAAATTTTTGGATTTAACGTAGCGGTGTCCAGCAAGCTCTTGAACATGGTGTAGCGATCCTCCCATGCGAAATCCGCGCCTGTTGTGTGCATCGCGTTCACCATTTTGCGATACACGTCCTGATTGACGTTTTTGCCTACGCTGTCGATCACGCCAAACAGCACTACCAGGAATGATTTTAGTTTCTCGATCAGTTCCAGTTTTTGCTGCTCAGTCAGGCTTAATGCCGCCAACAGTGTGATTGCATCCAAGGATTCGGCCAGTGCCAGCGCAGTTTGAGGCGTTCCTTGGGATGACGCAGCAGCCTTTTTCTTTTTCTCCTCCGGTGTGGGGAGTTCATCCAGCCCCCAACCCTCGGTTTCTTCCACCAAGTCCACGTCAAACACGGCAGCGACGGTGTTATCAACTTCCTTGGTTTTTGCTGCCAGATGCCTTACCACTTGCTCGGCAAACTCTATCCGCATTGGGTCGTTATGCTTCTTTAACGCCGTTTTTTCAAAGTCTAGAATAATGCGCAAGCGTTCGCGACTCGATAGCCAGGCTGTGCCAAGTTTGCGCAGCAGTGCGGCACGCAGTAAGCCCTCGTTGGAGGTCACCAGCATATCCAGGAAATCCGACAAGTCTTTTGCCCCTTGCGAAGCCTTTCCTGCGTTGTGCGTAGCTTTCCATGTTTTCCAGTGTTTCGATAAATCCTTGTCGCGGAAAAATTGGTTGAAAGCTTCGTCCATTTTGTCGCGCAGCGTCATGGCGTCAAGGTCGGATACCGTGATGCCGCCGTACTTCTTAAATACCTTGGGCAGGTTCTTCGATACCACGCCCTCGTGGGAAAAATCGACGATCAGGCAGTCGTTTTTGTATTTATAAACCCGGTCTACGCGGCATGCGCTCTGAAACAGCAGCACATCATCCATGCCGCGATCCAGAAACAGAGTATGCAGCGTCGGCTCATCGAAGCCGGTCAGCAGTTTGTCCACCACCACGATAATTGCGTTGAATACCTGCAACCCGGATTTGGCTGCTTCGCCCTTGCGGCGAAACTCATCGAGGATGGCGTCCTGGTTTTTGCCGTCATTGAGAGTAGCGCACGACACTTCACCCTGTTTGTCGGTAAATAGCACCAGTACCGGCGTCGCCTTCAACGTGTCACCATACTCGGCAAAGCGCGGGTCAACAGCCAATGTATCCAATTCCTTGCGCAACAGTTTCTGGTAGTTCATTGCGGCCTTGATCGAATCGGCAGCGAACATGGCCTTGCCTTCGCCCAAGGCGCGGTTGGGCGGGCGCACCGCCCTTATCGTTTTTGCGGCAAACACCAGCGCCGCATGTTTGGCGACCAGTGCCTGTCGCGCGGCATTTTCATAAATTTCCGCCGCACTGGGTTCGCGTACCGTCTGGCCTTGCTGAAGCTTTTGCACGGTATCCGTCGGCTTATAGATCAGGTGATCGTCAAATCGCAATATGTTCTGGATCGGGTTCAAGATAATTTTTTCGCGAATGGCCTGCGCCATGGTGTAAGCAAAATAGGGCACCCAGCGGATATTGTCGCCAGGCGCGGTGGGCGAGCGCCATTCGCCGAAGCGCGCCAACACCTCGTCTCGCGGTGTGGCGGTCAGGCCGATAATCAGATTGCGCTTGGCGCCTTGCGGGCGAATGCTGCCCCACTGGTCGAAAATATCCACCGTCACATCGTGCAGCACGCCGTTCTGGCTGCGATGCACCTCGTCGATGATGAACGCCACGCGCTTCGATGTCAGCAGGGCGTTCAGCTTGGCATCCTGTTCCGCCAGCTTCTGGATCGAGGGGAATTTCTGGACATTGACCACCACCACGCGTGCGCCGCCATCCAGTGCATCGCGCAAACCGGCAAAAGTTTCTGCTTCCGCCACGATGTTCTTTACGCCTTTGGTGCGTTGTGCCTCTGCCGCCACATTCTTGCGCAACTCGGTGCGATCGGTCAGCAAGATGCACAGATCGAACAGCCCCGCCAGGGCAGGGCTGCGCGGATCGACCATGTCGGACAGCGCCTGCGCCAGCCATACCATCACATTGGTCTTCCCGAGGCCCGCTGCGCCTTGCAGTAGCACCGTGTGTGCCTCCGCGCCGTTGCGATGCAGCAACGTGTCGGTAACGATGGTGTCCGCCTTGGCGGGATCGAGGTCGGGCAGCGCCAAGGCCAGTTGCGCACGGATGTCCGTCTCGTTGATCTTGGGCACATTCTCGTTGGCGTACAGCTCTTCCACACGGCGTACTGCCTGATAAAGCATGGCGCGCTGCGCCGGACGCGGACGCAGCATTTCCACCTGGCTGGTGGTGCGGCTGGGGCGTAGCTGGTTGAAAAAATAAATCTCCCGATCCACGCCATGCGCCGGATGGAACATCGAGGCCAGATGTTCCGCCACCGTGGTCGAGGGCGACTTGTCGCGCATCTCCGGCGCGCGGGCAAAGCTCTCGATTAGCCGATCCGGTATGGATGAACCCAACGCAAGCTCGTTGTCTTTCGACAGCGCATCATCCACCTCGCCCAGCAGCCAGTCGGTGTCGCTCAACACCATCAGGTTGCCCATGTCGATGCTGCCGATGTGCGTGGCGCGCTCGTACAGGCAAATCTCCTGGCGGATGCGGTGTCGTTCCGCTTCCAGTAGATTGCGGCTGCGAAATCCGGGCCACATGCCACCTTGCGCGGCAAAACGTTCGCGTGCTTCGTTTAGCGCACAGATAGCCGCTTCGATGCAATTGTGGGCAATCTTCTTGCGCCCGTTGGTTGCGGCAGTTTGCCCGGTCTGTGCTGTTTTCAACTCGGCATACGAAAAATACAAACCGTTGACGAAAAACACCACATCGGGACGGCGTTTGATGCGCTTGTTGGTGACAGGAAAATGCCGCTCAAAAGTGGCCTCGGCAATTACACGCAAGCGATTGGTTTCAAACAACGCCAGCGCAGATTTATCCGCACCGGCGCGTGGCGACTCGTTCCACAGCACAAAGGTCTGCCCCTGAAATACCAGGTTGTCGCGCAACACCACCGCAGCATTGGCGCTGTCGCGCAGCTTTTGCGCCAGCACACTCGCCCACAACTCGTTCAAGAATTCCACGTCGGAAGCAAACGGCTTGCTCGCTTGCTTGAATGCCGCCGCATTCTGCGGGCAACCGTTTCTCAAGAACTCCAGCAAGTCGGTGGGAACAAGCCACTTGTCGCGGTCGATGTCGGAAGGCTTACCCTCCATCCAGTTCAAACCGGCAGGCTCGGGCGCGGTGAAGAACGGCAGAAACACCCCGTGCTGAAAATCGTTTTCCTTGAATCCGTAAGCCATTGGCAATCCCTGTTTTTGACGACCCTGAAGCGACGTTGCGCGGTATACGCTATTACCCCGACTATTACCCTTACTAAAGGGTAATTACCCCTTCTTTTTCCACCGTGCCGCAGGCCCCCGGCCTCGGCACTCCACCGCGTTGGCAGTTTGCTGCTCTCGCAAGACACGCCGCACCATGTCGCGGCTGACACCGGGGCAAGCCTGCTCCACCTGCGCCACCGTAAACTCTCCCGTAAATCGGTTGATCGCCGCCAACACCAAATCCGTCTTCGAGCCGCGCGGCGCTTTCACTTCACCCACGCGATCGGCGAATTCGCGGTAAGCCATTTTTAGAATGGACAGCACGTAATTGATGAAAGGCCAGGGATCATGCTTGCCCTCATGCCAGCCTTGCGAGCTTTGCTCCAGCGTCTCGTAATAACGATCCTTGTTTTCCTCGATCAAACGCTCAAGGCTGATATAGCGCCCCACCTCGTACCCCAACTGATAGCACTGAAGCAACAGCGCCAACCGCGACACGCGCCCGTTGCCATCGCGGAAAGGATGTATGCACAAGAAATCCAGATTGAATGCCGCCATCGCAATCAGCGGATGCACCCAACGCTCATCAAGGCAATGCTGCCAATCGGCCACCAGCCCTGCCATTGCAGCCGGAGTGCCCACCGCAGACACCGGACGGAAACGCACCCGTTCATGCCCGTCGGCATAACGCTCGATGATGTCGCCGTCTTTCTCCTTGTACTTGCCCGCATCCCAGATTTGGCCGCGCGCCAGCCGGTGCAGTTCGCAAATCGTCGCCTCGTTCACCGCCAAGCCTGTTGCGCCATCGTGTATGCGCTTCAAGGCATCGCGATAACCGCGCACCTCCTCCTCGTCGCGGTCACGAAACAACGGCTTGGGCGCGATCAACACATCGCGCACCCGCGAAGGATCGACCGACACGCCTTCGATACGATTGGAAGAAACCGCACTCTCGATCAGCGCATGCTCGCGCAAGGTTTTGAGACGTTGCGGAGACTGCTGCGTGTAAAGTTCCTGCTTGCCGCGAAATTCGCCAAGGTCGGCCAGATACCAGGACGTGCCGGCGGGAATGGAAAAATCCTTGGCGGTAAACAGGCGCAGCGTGTTCATCTATTTTTCCTTTCCCGACACAGCCCCACTCAAATCGATCTTTCCCGTCACTGCCTCGTGGATGATGGCTTTGCGCAACTCTTTCAACACCTGTGCCTGCTCGTCCAGCGTGGAGAGTTGCGCGTCGATTTGTTGGGTTTGTTGGTCGAGGTGGTTGGCGATGGCAAACTGCTCCGATAGTGGAGGTAACTGAAATGCAAAATCAGCGGCAAAGCGCTCTGGCACACGCTTTAACCCACCCGCACCTTTCATTTCATTAGCCCCATCCACAGCAAAGTCCAATCCCTTAATTCGATAGTGTAGGAACTGACGATTAATTTTTTTATTTGGTCGCAAAATAGTTATTTCGGTTGTGGCTAATGCAACCTTAGCTTTCAGTCCTTCAACTATTGCTGATTTCCCATTCTCAAAGCAGGGCGTTACTTTCGCAAAGCAAACGTCACCATTTTGCATTTGCGAATATCCGCCAGCCTGAGCAACTGCCTTATGTTGTCCAAAAGACAGCCCTCCATCGACACCGATTGCTTCCATAGGAAAAAAATCGATTTCATCTAACTTGGGGAGTAAGATTGACGGGTTCAGTTTCGCAACGTCTTTGATTCGCACTGTTGTCCAGTGGCTCGGCGCGCCCGAATCTTTCATCGTGGCGCTTTTGTTCAAACCTTTGGTGACAGCCTCGTGGATGGTGGCTTTGCGCAATTCGGCCAGCACGATTTTTTTCTCTTCCAGCGTGCTCAAGCGTTGGTCGATCAGCGCAGTTTGCCGGTCGAGGTAATCGGCGATGGCGCGTTGTTCACCAATAGAAGGCATCGGTACGGGCATCGCCTTAAAATCGTCATAACTCAAATCCCATTGGTTCACGCGAACGCCGCTGGATAGAGCCGCATAACGGTCGATATAGTTAGGTGAACGTAATAGATGATGAACAAAATCTAACGACATTTTTACGAGAGGTCTCGCAACATAATAGGCTGGACTAACAATTCCTTCGTGCTTGGAAACTGCGATAGAACCTTGCCAAGTTTTCATCTTATTAAGCACAAGGTCGCCAATCTTGACGAATTGGTATGCCGACAAATCATCACTCGGCCTATTCATGTTGTCATCGCGAGAAGCCTTTGGAACAACACCATGTTCGCGATATACCGAAAGCAATTCAGCATCAACTCGACCAGTAGTTTTTTTCTTTCTGAACAGGTCACATGCTCTTACCAACTGCCAATCACGCGGTATCTCCCCAATCCAATCCACCCCCGAATTTTTCATCTCCCTAGCCAATTCACGTCCCCGAAATGCTGGCGGCAAAGGCGGCTTCCTGTGCCGCGCTTTTAGTATTGAGCTGGTGCAATTCGACCAACAAGTCTTTCACGTTGCGCACTTCGCTTTGCTTGGGGAATTGTTTGTTAAAGTTGATTTCGCAGCCCACCTTCACGCCGCCCTTGACGCGCTCGAACGGTTCTTTCACCCAGGTGGCGAGAAAGTCGCCGATAATTTTTTCATTGGTTGTTGCATTGGATGCGTAAGCGGTGATTTCAGTATCTTTTTCCTTGAGCGGCCCGAGGGTGATTGCAACCTTGACCACTTCCTCGCCTTTGACTTTGGCAATCTTGGCCTTGGCCGTCAGCACACCCAAGCCGAGTTCGGTAATTTCCTTGCCGTCGTTCAAATGGATTGCGCCGGTTTCGTTGTCGCGGGTATAGGTAAGCTTGCCTATCCGTACGGCGATGGTTTCTGCCGATTTGGCGGTGTTGTTGAATGCGGCCACGACCTCCTTGGCAGTCCCGGCATCAGGATCGGACAGCAGGCCATGCTGAATGGAGTATTCCTTTGCGCCTAGTGTTACGGTGATGGCGTCGCCCGCGAGGACGGACTCTTCTTGAATGGCGCGTCCCGCTTCGTCGTGACGGTGCAGGATGATCTCGACTTTGTTGTACAGCAGTTGATCGATTTCGAGCACCTTGGAAATCGGGCCGTTGGTGTAGGCACGAAAGGCATCCACGATGGCGGCACGATTGGTGGCGTCAATCTCGCAGTTTTTCTTGTTGAGGTTTTTTTTGAGTTTGACGAAGTTGTTTTCGGCATTGATGAGCAGCACCCGACCTTGGCGTTTCTCGGGTTTGTTTTTGTTGAGTACCCACAGGTAGGTGGAAATGCCGGTGTTGAAGAATTCGTTCTTGGGCAGTTGCACGATGGCTTCTACCGTGTCCTGCTCTTGCAGCAACCAGCGGCGGGTTTCGGATTCGCCGCCGCCTGCATCGCCCGAAAACAGGGTGGATCCGGAATGCACGATGGTGGCGACGCCATCGTCTTTCAGGTGGAAAGCCGCATGTTGCAGAAACAACAGTTGTCCGTCGGAAGTGGGCGGTAGCCGCTTTTTGACAAAGCGGCCGGAAGCATCGGCTTCGATGCCGGCCTTGAAGTCCTTCCAGTCCACGCCGTAAGGCGGGTTAGCCATGATGGCGTCGAATTTGTCGCCCAGAAAATGGTCGTGGGTGAGGGTGTTGCCCCATTCGATTTTTGCATCGCTACGGAAGCGTGCTTCGATGGCGGCCAGGGCGTATAGGGCATCGTTGAGCTCCTGTCCGCGAGTTCGGACAGAGAGATTGGGGAAGGCTACCCGTAGCGAGTCTTCCATGGCGTAGACAAAGTTGCCGCCGCCACAGGTCATGTCATACACGTCGGCGATACCGTTGGTGTCCTTGCTCTCTTTGAAGAGTTCGATAATCAGCGCGCTGGCAAGGTCGATCACATCGGATGGGGTGTATTGCTCGCCCGCCGTTTCTGCCGAGATGTCGGCCCATTTGCGTTTGATATGTTCTTCTATGGTGGTGACTTCAGAGTTGTCGAAGCCAGTGAGGTCGATGTTGCCCCACTTTTGTGCAAAGGCAAACAACGGCTGATTGGGCATGCCCCATAGCGATTGCGCCTTGCCTTGAATATCCAGAAACTTGGGCAGCCCCGCCACATAGCCCATGCCCAGCAGGCGGCGCGTCTCGGGATCGTATTGCTCAAGATGGGTGGTGAAGCGGTTGAGAAAGTGGCCGCCGGACACCTGGCAGGTTTCTTTCAAACCCTTGCCATGCAGAACCAGATCTTGGTGGTAGCCTTTGCCTGCGGCCTTGACGGATTGATCCAGCCAGGCGAGATGCTCGGCATTTTTCTCGTCCCAGTTCTGCCCGGTTGCCTCTTTATAGTCTTTGATCTTGTCTGCCTTCAGGCGGCGGATGCGCGATTCAACCAACATTAAAGCGAAAAACGGCATCATGTAGCCGGGCCATTCGCTTTCCTTGATCGCGCAGCCACGCAGGGTATCGGCTGTTTTCCAAATATCCGATTCGTAAGTGATGATACCTACGCCGATGCTCTGATCCATTAACTACCTTTACTCAATAACGCCTGCCGGAGTTCATCCGGAAATTTACCTTCTCCGATGCGATGGCAATAACAGGATTTCAGTTTATTTCTGCCAGGCATCCCGTAACGTCACCGTCCGGTTGAACACCGGCTTCCCTTCCGTACTGTCCTTCCGATCCGCCACAAAATACCCGTGCCGTTCAAACTGGAAACGTTCTTCCGGCTTGGCGTCCTTCAGCGCAGCTTCCAGTTGCGCAGTGATGGTTTTCACCGAATCCGGGTTGAGGTCGTCCAGGTAGTTGCGGTCGCCGGCGCCTGGGTGGGCATCCTTGAACAAGCGGTCGTACAGGCGGATTTCGGCAGCATAGGCATGGGCGGCGGAGACCCAGTGGATGTTGCCCTTGACTTTGATGCTGTCGGCGCCCGGCGTGCCGGATTTGGTTTCCGGCAGATAGGTGCAGTGCACCACCGTCACGTTGCCGTCGGCATCTTTTTCGCAGCCGGTGCATTCGACGACATAGCCGTAGCGCAGGCGCACCTTATTGCCAGGGAAAAGGCGGAAATAGCCCTTGCTCGGCTCTTCCATGAAATCTTCGCGCTCTATCCACAGTTCGCGCGACAGCGGCACCACGCGTTTGCCGAGCTCCGGCTTTTGCGGGTGGTTGGGCGCGAAGCAATCCTCGCTTTGGCCTTCGGGGTAGTTGTCGATCACCAGCTTGATCGGGTCGAGCACGGCGATGCGGCGCTCGGCGGATTCGTTGAGCGTGTCGCGCATGCAGTCTTCGAGGATGGTGTATTCGATCCACGAATCGGCCTTGGAGACGCCGATGCGGTCGGCAAACAGGCGGAAGCCTTCCGGCGTGTAGCCGCGACGGCGCGCGCCGACCAGCGTGGGCATGCGGGGGTCGTCCCAGCCGCTGACGTAGTTGCCTTCGACCAGGTCGATCAGTTTGCGCTTGGAGAGCACGACATAGGTCAGATTGAGGCGCGCGAATTCGTATTGCTTGGGCAGCGGATGCGCCAGCAGGCCGCCTTCAGCCAGGCGTTCCAGCACCCAGTCGTAGAACGGGCGCTGGTCTTCGAATTCCAGCGTGCAGATGGAGTGGGTGACACCTTCCAGCGCGTCTTCCAGTGGGTGGGCGTAGGTGTACATTGGATAGATGCACCACTTGTCGCCGGTGTTGTGGTGGGTGGCGTGTTTAATCCGGTAAATGGCCGGGTCGCGCAGGTTGATGTTGGGCGAGGCCATGTCGATCTTGGCGCGCAGCAGCATGGCGCCGTCCGGGTGCTTGTCGTCGCGCATCTCGCGGAACAGGCGCAGGCTTTCTTCAACCGGGCGGTCGCGCCACGGCGAGTTCTTGCCCGGCTCGGTCAGCGTGCCTCGGTTGGCGCGCATTTCATCGGCGGTTTGCTGGTCGATATAAGCGTGGCCGGATTCGATCAGGTATTCCGCGGCGCGGTACATGAAGTCGAAGTAGTTGCTGGCGTAGTACAGGTGCGACTTGCCGTATTTCTCCCAGCCGAAGCCCAGCCATTGCACGGCGTCGGTGATGCTGTCGACGTATTCCTGTTCTTCTTTTTCCGGATTGGTGTCGTCGAAGCGCATGTGGCATACGCCGTCGTAGTCGCGCGCCAGGCCGAAGTTGAGGCAGATGGACTTGGCGTGGCCGATGTGCAGGTAGCCGTTGGGTTCCGGCGGGAAGCGCGTGCGGATTTTGGCCGGATCGGGTTCGCCCGCAGCGTGGTGCGCGGCGTCACCCGGCGTGCCGGCCCACTGGCGGCTGGCGTAAGTGCCCTGGGCGAGATCGCGCTCGACGATGTTGCGCAGGAAATTGGAAGCAGGAGGGTTGGGAGTTTTTTGTTCGGACATGTCAAATCTGTCAGGTTGGTTTAACCGCTATTTTACACCCTGTCGGCACGGCGGAGTTTGCCGCGCCGACAGGTATAATCCACTCGATGAATTCGCTCACTTTCCCCATCCTGCGCCTGCTTGCCGACGGCCGGTTTCATTCCGGCGAGGATATCGCCAGCCATTTTGGCGTGACGCGCGCCACGGTGTGGAACGCGCTGCAGGATGCCGAGGCGCTGGGCGTGCAGCTTTTTTCGGTGCGCGGCAAGGGTTATCGCCTGCCGGAGCCGGTGCGTTTTCTGGATGCAGAACGTATAGACGCGGCGCTGGGCGAGCATCGCGCGACTTACGCGCTGGAAATTCACGACCGGATGGATTCGACCAATAGTTATCTGATGCGTGCTGCTTCGGCCGGCGCGGCGCATGGCACGTGTGCGGTAGCCGAATTGCAGACGGCAGGCCGTGGCCGTCGCGGCAGGGCGTGGCAAGTCGGCCTCGGCAACAGCCTGGCATTCTCGGTGCTGTGGCGGTTTGATTGCGGCGCCGGTGCACTTTCGGGCTTGAGCCTGGCGGTTGGCGTAGCGCTGATGCGCGCTTTACATGAGCTTGGCGCGCACGAAACGGCCCTGAAATGGCCTAACGATGTATTGAGCCGCGAGCAGAAGCTGGCGGGCATCCTGATCGAACTGCAGGGTGACATGGATGGCCCGAGTGCGGCGGTGATCGGTATCGGCCTCAATCTGCGTCTGCCGCAAGCCATGCAGAATGCCATCGACCAGCCAGCCATTGATCTTCATCGGTTGCTCGGCAAGGCGGTGGCACCCGATGATGTGCTCGGCGCGCTGCTGCGGCATCTGGCCGATGTGCTGCAGGTGTTCGAGCAGCGTGGTTTCGAGGATTTGCGTGAAGAGTGGACGGCACATCACGCTTATCACGGGCAACCCGTACGCATGATCATGCCGGACGGAAGAATCATCGAAGGCATCGCGGAAGGCATTGCTGCAGACGGTGCCCTGCAGGTACGCTCCGCCGATGGCGTGCAGCGTTTCACGGCGGGGGAAATCAGCATGCGAGGCGCTTCATGATACTGGCGATAGACGCGGGCAATACCCGCACCAAGTGGGGCGTGTTCGACGATAAGGGCATGCAGGTGGCCCAGGGTTCGGTCGATAACATCGAGATTGCCTTGCTGCCCGATCTCCTGCGCGAGTTCTCCGGCTGTCGTCGTGCGGTGGGTTCCAATGTCGCAGGAGAGGCGGTTGCAAGCCGGCTTAATATTGCACTGGCCGCGCTGGGCATACCGGTGTTGTGGATTCAGTCGCAAGCCGTGGCCTGCGGCGTCAAGAATGGTTACCAGCAGCCCGAGCAATTGGGCACAGATCGCTGGGCAGCCTTGATCGCCGCCTGGAATACCTATCACATGCCCTGCGTCGTGGTGAATGCCGGTACGGCGCTGACGGTGGATGCGCTCTCGGGCGAGGGTGAATTTCTGGGTGGGTTGATTGTGCCCGGCTTCGGATTGATGCGGGAATCGCTGGTGACCGGAACCGCAGGGATTGCAGTCACCTCGGGACAATGGCGCGATTTTCCGGTATCCACGGCGGATGCGGTGCAGACGGGGACGTTGACGGCGATGGCGGGGGCCGTCCTGCACATGACATCGCTGCTTGAAATGCGTGAAGGACGCACGCCGCATTGCGTGTTGAGCGGCGGCGATGCGGAGCTGCTGGCGGCTGCGTTGCCGAGGCCGTCGCTTATTGTGCCGAATCTGATATTGCTGGGCCTGGTTCTTTTGGAGAAAACGTCGGTATGAAATTGTTGTTCGGGTTGTTGCTCGCCTTGAATGTCGGGCTGTACGGTTATTTCGAGTTAAGCAAGCCGCTGGATTCCGGCATGCAGGCCGGGCACGAATCCATCCAGCCGGAAAAAATGCAGTTGTTGACGCCGCAGCAAATAGAAGCCCTGCCTAAGACTGCCGCGGCAATGCCTGCGGAACCACCGGCGCCGCAGGCACTCGAACAGTTATCCTGCTATGAGTGGGGCAGCTTTCCTGGCAAACGCATAGGGCGCGCTCGCGACGTGGTGGACAGGCTAGGGCTGGATGCGCAGGTTCAGGTCATCGCGAATCAGGAAGCTATCAGATACTGGGTTTACATCCCGCCTCTGAAAAACTTCCAGGAAGCGCAAGCCCGGAACGAGGCATTGCATAGCCTCGGCATCGAGAGCACTTTTATCGTTCAGGATGCCCAATGGAAGAACGCCATTTCCTTCGGCGTTTTCAAGGATGAAGCGCTGGCGACGCGGCTGGCGGAAGACATGCGCAACCGTGGCGTGACCGATGTCGCGAAAACGGTGCGTAACCAGGAGGGCAAGCAGTTTGTCCTGGCTATCCGCAATATTTCGGATACGACCGCAGAAGAGATTCAGCGGCTGAAGCCGGATTTTCCGTATAGCGAACTCAAGCGGGTTGAATGCCAATAACCTGAAAGGAGAAATGATGGGACTGATCAGAACCGTAGTGAAGCAGGTCGCTTTTGCGGCTGCCATCGTGATGGCCAAACGCATGTTTGACCGTGTGTCAGGCCGCAGTCGTACCAAGCAACTGACTGCACACTAAACCACCTATCCGGGGAAGAGCTTCCCCGGATTCAATATATTCAACGGGTCGAAGGCCCGTTTGACCGACTTCATCAGCGCGATGGTCGTTTCGTCGATCTCGCGCGGCACGAATGGCCGCTTGGCCATGCCCACGCCATGTTCGCCCGAGAGCGTGCCGTTCAATGACAGTACCAGCGAGAATACTTCGTCCAGGCAGGCCTCTGCCCGCTCCATTTCATCCCCATTGCCCGGATCGACCAGCAGGTTGACGTGAATATTGCCATTGCCTGCATGGCCGAAATTGACGTTGGCGATGCGGTAGCGCTTGGCCAATTCTTCAATTCCGCCCAGTAGTTCCGGCAGGCGCGAAACCGGCACGGCGACGTCTTCATTGATTTTCTTGGGTGCGACGTCGCGCAACAGCGGCGACAATGCCTTGCGCGCTGCCCAGAGCGATTTTGTATCGGGAGCCAGCTTGGCTTCGATCAGGCCATCGACCTGGCAAGCCTTGAGGATGGCTTCCGAGGCTTCATGAATTTCCGCTTCCGAACCATCCACCTCTATCATCAGCAGCGCACGCATATCCTCCGGCAGCATGCCGGGGTGGCGATTGCGGATCAGGTTGAGCGCATTGTTATCGAGGAACTCCAGCGCGGAAGGTACGAAAGGCTGCGCCATGATCGCCGCAATCGCGTGCGCGCAGCTGGTGGTATCGCGGTATTGCGCCGTCAGGCCGCCAACGGCGCGTGGCAAAGGGGTGAGCTTGAGCGTTGCCTCGACGATGACCGCCAGCGTGCCTTCCGAGCCGACGATCAGCCGCGTCAGGTCGTAGCCGACGACACCCTTGGTGGTGTAACAGCCCGTGCGTATCAGCTCGCCGCTGCCCGTCACCGCTTGCAACCCCAAAACGTGATCGCGTGCCACACCGTACTTCACCGCATGGGGCCCGGCAGCGCAGGTGGCGAGATTGCCGCCGACGCTGCAGTACGGCGCGCTGGACGGATCCGGCGGCCAGAAAAACCCCTTGGGGCGGATGGCGTCCTGCAACTCCTGGTTCAGCACGCCAGGCTCGATGATCGCCATGCGATTGTCCGGGTCGATGGACAGGATGCGATTCATGCGCTCCAGCGACAACGCTACGCCGCCTTGCTCCGGTACGCTGCCGCCGGCCGTGCCGGTGCCACGACCGCGCGGGACGACGGGTATCTTGTGCTCATTGCACAGGCGGACGACCGCCTGAACTTCTTCCGCCGTCAGCGGGAAGACCACTGCGATGGGAGGGCGAAAATTGCGGGAGTTATCATAACTGTAGGCATAGCAGTCGACGGGATCGGTGAACACGCGATCCGCCGGAAATAACGATTGAAGCTTGGAGAGGAGTTCAGAGGACATGGCGGGAATTTAACACACGGGGCGAGTGAATGCCCGCCCCGTATGAGACTTACTTCTTGCGAGGCGGCAGCAGGTCGGTAATCGTGCCTTCCGCCATTTCGGCGGCGAAGCAGATGGTTTCCGACAGGGTCGGGTGCGCATGGATGGTGAGACCGAGATCTTCGGCATCCGCGCCCATCTCGATCGCCAACACCGCTTCAGCCAGCAGTTCGCCTGCGTTGGGGCCGACGATGCCGGCGCCGATGATGCGGCGCGTGTCTTTTTCCATGATCAGCTTGGTCGTGCCTTCGGTGCGGCCGATGGACAGCGCGCGGCCGCTGGCAACCCAGGGGAAGCTGGCTTTCTCGATCTCGATGCCCTTGGCCTTGGCGTCGGTCTCGCTGATGCCGGTCCACGCCACTTCCGGATCCGTATAGGCCACGGATGGGATGGAAAGCGCCTGGAATTCGACCTTGTGGCCGTCGATGACTTCCGCTGCAACCTTGCCTTCGTGCGTCGCCTTGTGAGCCAGCATGGGCTGGCCGACGATGTCGCCGATGGCAAAGATATGCGGCACGTTGGTGCGCATCTGCTTGTCGACCGGGATGAAACCGTATTCGTTGACGAACACGCCGGCCTTGTCGGCACCGATATTCTTGCCGTTGGGGCGGCGGCCGATGGCGACGAGAACGCGGTCGTACACTTGCTGCTCGATGGCTTGCTCGCCTTCGAACGTGACATGGATGCCATCCTTCTTGGGTTCCAGCTTGGCGACCTTGGTCTTGAGCAGGATCTTTTCGAAGCGCTTTTCCATGCGCTTGTGCAGCGGCTTGACCAAGTCACGGTCGCAACCGGGGATCAGGCCGTCGGACAGTTCGACCACGCTGACCTTGGAACCGAAGGCGTCATACACCGTGCCCATTTCCAGGCCGATGATGCCGCCGCCGACGACCAGCATGCGTTTCGGAATGTCTTCCAGTGCCAAGGCGCTGGTGGAATCCAGAATGCGCGGGTCGTTCTGGTGCTCGGGAGCGAGACCGGGCATCTTGGTGGCTTGGGAGCCGGCAGCGATGATGGCGTAGTCGAACGACACTGTCGTCACCTTGCCGTCGGCGCCGGTCACCTGAATCTGGTTCGGGTTGGTGAACTCGCCACGGCCATGGACTACGGTCACATTGCGCTGCTTGGCTAGCTGCGTGAGGCCGCCGGTCAGCTTGCCGACCACGTCCTTGGATTTCCAGGACTTCAGTTTTTCGAGGTCGATCTGAGGCTTGCCGAAGCTGATACCGTGCTCGGCCATTTCTTCCGCTTCGGTGATTACCTTGGCCGCATGCAGCAGCGCCTTGGACGGTATGCAGCCGACGTTGAGGCAGACGCCGCCGAGGCTGGGGTAGCGCTCGATCAGCACGACTTTCTTGCCGAGATCGGCAGCGCGGAACGCAGCGGTATAACCGCCGGGGCCGGCGCCGAGTACCAGGACTTCGGCGTGGAGATCGGAAGGGCCGGACGCGGCAGGCGCCGGGGTGGGTGCTGCAACGGGAGCAGCCGCAGGTGCGGGCGCAGGGGCTGGAGCGGCTGCGGCTGGTTTAGCAGCCGTTTCGCTCGCCGCCGCCGTAGCAGTTTCCAGCGTCAGGATCAACGAACCCTTGGCGACTTTTTCACCGACCTTGATTTTGACTTCCTTGACCGTACCGGCATGCGTCGACGGAATGTCCATCGAGGCCTTGTCGGATTCCAGCGTGATCAGCGAGTCGTCAACGGCTATGGTGTCGCCCGCTTTGACGTGGACTTCAATCACGTCGACGGAGTCGAAATTGCCGATATCCGGCACCTGAATTTCAATAATCTGGCTCATGCGGGGATCCTGGTTACAGCAACAGACGACGGACGTCGGACAGCATCACGCGCAGGTGGCTGGTGAAGCGGGCACCGTCGGCACCGTCGATGACGCGGTGGTCATAGGACAGCGACAGCGGCAGCAGCAGGCGCGGCTCGAAGGTCTTGCTCTTGGCATCCCACACCGGCTCGATGCTGGAGCGGGACACGCCGAGGATCGCGACTTCCGGGCAGTTGATGATGGGGGTGAATGCCGTGCCGCCGATACCGCCGAGGCTGGATATCGTGAAGCATCCACCCTGCATTTCCTCGACCTTGAGCTTGCGTTCGCGGGCTTTCGCGGACAGTTCGCCGAGTTCGCGCGCGATGTCGAGCACGTCCTTTTGCTGAACGTCGCGGATCACCGGGACCACCAGGCCGTCCGGCGTATCGCAGGCGAAGCCGATGTTGTAATACTTCTTCATGATCAGCTCGCTGCCGTCGGCGGAGAGCGATGCATTGAAGTTGGGATAGGCGCGCAGGGCGTTGACCACGGCCTTCATCAGGAAGGCCAGCATGGTCAGCTTGACGCCGCGCTTGGCGGCTTCGTCCTGCATCGACTTGCGGAAATCTTCCAGGTCGGTGATGTCGGCGTTGTCGAATTGCGTGACGTGCGGCGCGGTGACCCAGTTGCGGTGCAGGTTGGCGCCGGACAGCTTCTTGATACGCGGCAGTGCCTGGTTTTCGGTTTCGCCGAACTGGCTGAAATCGATGCTGGGCATCGCCAGCACGGACAGGCCGGGGCCACCCGCGGCAGCTTCGGTGCGCGACTTGGTCAGTTCGTTCTTGATCCAGGCCGTTACGTCCTCCTTACTGATGCGGCCTTTGGGGCCGCTGCCGGCGACGCGTGCCAGGTCCGCGCCCAGTTCGCGGGCGAACTTGCGCACGGAGGGGCTGGCATGCGGATTCTTGCCCGGCGCGAACTCGGCGCGGGCGGCGACCGGGTTCGGCGTATGCTGCGGCGCGATGGGTTTCGGCACTTCCGGCACCGGGCGCGAGGGCGGGGGAATTTCCACGCTCGTCACTTTCGGTGCAGGGGCCGCCGCCGGAGTTGCAGCGGGGGCCGGCTTGGGGGCTTCAGCCGGAGCAGCAGCACCTTCGGTTGCTTCCACCAGTGCGATCAGCGCGCCTTGCGCGACTTTGTCGCCGACCTTGATTTTCACTTCCTTGACCGTGCCGCTGAACGGCGACGGAATGTCCATGGAGGCCTTGTCGGACTCCAGGGTGATCAGCGAGTCGTCCTGGTTGACGGTGTCGCCGACCTTGATGTGGACCTCGATGACATCGACGCTGTCGAAATTGCCGATGTCCGGAACGAGCACTTCTTTCATTGCCATATTCTCGTGCTCCTGCTTATGCCATCAGAGGGTTGGGTTTGTTGACGTCGATGCCGTACTTCTTGATCGCTTCCGCCGCCTTGGAGGCCGGCAGTTTGCCTTCGTCAGCCAGTGCCTTGAGCGCGGCCAGCACGACGTAGTGACGATCCACTTCGAAGTGGCGGCGCAGTGCTTCGCGAGAGTCCGAGCGGCCGAAACCGTCGGTGCCCAGCACCACAAAGCGTTGCGGCACGAATGCACGGATCTGGTCGGCGAACGACTTCATGTAGTCGGTCGAAGCGATCACCGGGCCTTCCGCCTTCTTCAGGCACTTCTCGACATAGCTTTCCTTCTGCTTCTCTTCCGGATGCAGCATATTCCAGCGATGCGCGCTCAGACCGTCGCGCCGCAGTTCGTTGAAGCTGGTGGCGCTCCAGATGTCGGCGGAAACGCCCCAGTCCTTTTCCAGCAGTTCCGCTGCCGCAATGACTTCGCGCAGGATGACGCCGCTGCCCATCAGTTGCACCTTGGGACCCTTGGCCTTGGATTTGGCGAACGGATACAGGCCCTTGATGATGCCTTCCTCGACGCCCTTGGGCATGTCGGGATGGCTGTAGTTTTCGTTCATCACCGTGAGGTAATAGAACACATCCTCCTGCTCCTGCACCATGCGGCGCAGGCCATCCTGCATGATCACCGCCAGTTCGTAGTGGAAGGTCGGGTCGTAGGACACGCAGTTGGGGATGGTCGAGGCCAGGATGTGGCTGTGGCCGTCCTCGTGCTGCAGGCCTTCGCCGTTCAGCGTGGTGCGGCCGGCGGTCGCGCCCAGAAGGAAGCCGCGGGCGCGCGAGTCGCCGGCGGCCCAGGCCAGGTCGCCGATACGCTGGAAGCCGAACATCGAGTAGAAGATGTAGAACGGGATCATCTGCACGCCGGTGACGCTGTAAGACGTCGCCGCAGCCAGCCAGGACGAGAACGCGCCGGCTTCGTTGATGCCTTCTTCCAGGATCTGGCCGGTCTTGGATTCCTTGTAGAACATTACCTGGTCGGAATCGACCGGCTCATAGAGCTGGCCGACGGACGAGTAGATGCCCAGCTGGCGGAACATGCCTTCCATGCCGAAGGTACGCGCTTCGTCGGGGACGATAGGCACGATGTACTTGGCGAGGCTCTTGTCCTTGACCAGTGTCGACAGGATGCGCACGAAGGCCATCGTCGTGGAGATTTCGCGGTCGCCGGTGGCGCCCAACATGTTGTCGAACGCGGACAGCGGAGGCGCCTCCAGCGGAGCGGCTTTCTGGCGGCGGGCCGGCACATAGCCGCCCAGCGCAGCACGGCGCTCGCGCAGGTATTGCATTTCCGGGCTGTCTTCAGCCGGACGGTAGAACGGCAGGTGTTCCAGGTCGGCATCGGAAATCGGAATTTCGAAGCGGTCGCGGAATGCCTTCAGCGATTCTAGGTCCATGCCCTTCTGCTGGTGGGCCGGGTTCAGTGCTTCACCTGCGGCACCCATGCCGTAACCCTTGACGGTCTTGGCGAGGATCACGGTCGGCTGGCCGACATGCTTGCTGGCGGCGGCGTAGGCGGCATACACCTTGTGCGGATCATGGCCACCGCGGTTGAGGCGCCAGATGTCCTGATCGGACATCGCTGCGACCATTTCCTTCAGCTCCGGGTACTTGCCGAAGAAATGTTCGCGCGTATACGCGCCGCCCTTGGCCTTGAAATTCTGGTATTCGCCGTCGACGGCTTCTTCCATGCGCTGCTTGAGCAGGCCGTCCTTGTCCATCGCCAGCAGCGGATCCCAGTAGGAACCCCAGACCACCTTGAGCACGTTCCAGCCGGAACCGCGGAAGTCGGCTTCCAGTTCCTGGATGATCTTGCCGTTGCCGCGCACCGGGCCGTCCAGACGTTGCAGGTTGCAGTTGATGACGAAAATCAGGTTGTCCAGTTTTTCGCGGGCAGCCAGCGAGATTGCGCCCAGCGATTCCGGCTCGTCCATTTCGCCGTCGCCGCAGAATACCCAGACCTTGCGGTCGGCCGTATCGGCGATGCCGCGGTCGTGCAAATACTTGAGGAAGCGGGCGGTGTAGATGCCTTGCAGCGGGCCCAGGCCCATCGACACGGTGGGGAATTGCCAGAAATCCGGCATCAGCCACGGGTGCGGATAGGAAGACAGGCCGTTGCCGCCGGTTTCCATGCGGAAGTTGGACATCTGCTCTTCGCTGAGGCGGCCTTCGATGAAGGCGCGGGCGTAGATGCCGGGCGAGGAGTGGCCCTGGAACATGACCAGGTCGCCGCCGAAGCTTTCGTTCGCGGCACGGAAGAAATGATTGAAGCCGACGTCGTACAGCGTCGCTGCCGACTGGAAGCTGGCGATGTGGCCGCCCACGCCTGGGGATTTGTCGTTGGCGCGCATGACGGTCACGATGGCGTTCCAGCGGATCAGCGCACGGATACGACGTTCCATCGAGGGGTCGCCCGGCAGCTTGTCCTGCAGGTGGACGGGAATGGTATTAAGGTAGGCGGTCGTCGCGTTGTAGGGCAGGTAGGCACCGGAGCGGCGCGCTTTGTCGATCAGCTGTTCCAGCAGAAAGTGCGCGCGTTCGGTTCCCTCCTGCTCCAGCACCGCGTCGATGGCGTCGAGCCATTCCTGCGTTTCCTGCGGGTCGATGTCGGGGGTGGGGTTGGTCATCTAAATTCTCTCCTGGGGCTCGCATCGCTATAATTCATAAAGGGATACGGCTGGATTTGCTGAACAGAAAGCCGCTATCTTCGCTATTTTGACTGTTCAGGTCAAGTTTAAAGAGGGTGCCGGAGTTAGTGCGAATGCCCTACAAGCCGCACCAAAACAGGGAGTTATCGAAAGGAAACCGATGTTTGCCAGCCTGATTCAGCATGAAAATAATATGAGCGAAAAGAGTCTGGAGAAGGCGGCTCATCTCTTATTCGTATTGCCCGACCAGCGGCCGCAAGACCTGCCTTATGCCGCAGTGCTCGATGCCAAGCTCAAGCGCCGCAAGGAAAAATATGAAGATCTGGCCAAAAATCCGCTGTGTGCCGATCTGCCGAATGGCGGCGTTGCTGTCTGGGTAGTGGTGAAGGAAGGCCTGTCCGCGTTCGAACGAAATACCGCACTGCGCAAAGCCATTGCCCCATTATTGGACGAGCAGCCGGAAACCTTGGCGATGGCGGTTTTCGGGAATGATGCTCAGCGCGAACTGGCGGCACGTGCGGTGCTGTATGTGGCTTGGGTCAACGGTGCCCGGTTGCCTGCGCGCAAGAGGAAGGACGAGCGCCGTGCTTTGAGGAAAATCGAGCTGTTCGGCTACAAGGGTGATGTGGCTATGGTTCAGGCCCTGGCGCAGGGCAATACCCTGACGCGCAGCCTGACCATGCTGCCGCCCAACGACCTTACGCCAGGCATCTACCGCGAGAAGATCAAGGCGCTGGCCGTCGAACACGGCTGGCAGCATGAAGAGTACGACATGAAGAAGCTGCGGAAGCTCGGCGCGGGCGCATTCGTTGCCGTGGCGCAGGGCTCCGAAATGGATGACGCAGCTATCGTTCATCTTAGTTACGTCCCGAAGAAAGCAAAGAAATCGTATGCGCTGGTGGGCAAGGGTATCTGCTTCGATACCGGTGGGCACAACCTCAAGCCGGCGCGCTACATGCACGGCATGCACGAGGACATGAACGGTTCCGCCGTCGCGCTCGGCATCCTGCAGGCCGCAACGCAACTCAAGTTGCCAGTGCGAATCGACTGCTGGCTGGCGCTGGCACAGAACCACATCAGCCCCAAGGCCTACAAGCAGAACGACGTGGTGACGGCGCTCAACGGCACAACCATCGAAATCATCCATACCGATGCCGAAGGGCGCATGGTGCTGGCGGATACGTTGACGCTGGCATCCCGCAGCAAGCCGGACTTCATGATGGATTTCGCCACATTGACCGGCAGCATGATGACTGCGGTGGGCACCCGCTACAGCGGCATTATCGGCAACAAGCCAGAACTGCTTTGCAAGGCAGTGGGTGTCGGCAATATGGTGGGCGAACGCGTGTGCGCATTCCCGTTCGACGAGGATTACGAACCGGAGCTCGACAGCAAGATCGCCGACATCAAGCAGTGCACGCTGGATGGCGAAGCCGACCACATTCTCGCCGCACGCTTCCTGGCGCGCTTTATCGAAAACGACGTGCCGTGGCTGCACGTCGATCTCTCGGCATGCAATCACAAGGGCGGGCTGGGGGCCGTGGCAAGCGACGTGACCGGCTTTGGGGTGGGATTCGGCCTGCACCTGTTGCAGACCTTGGCAGAGCCTGAAAAAACATGATTTTCGACGTTCTGGCGAATGCGGATCGCTATTCCGCGATGCACCCCTTATTCCCGCACGCTTTTGCCTTTCTGCGAGATACCGATCTTCTGGCGCTGGCGCCGGGCCGCTACCCCATTGAAGGCGACTCCTTGTTCGCAATTGTGGAAGTGGCCGACGGGCGTAGCCGGGCCGATGCCAAGCTGGAATGCCATCGTAAATACATCGACATCCAGTTTGTGCTGCAAGGCATGGACGAGATGGGCTGGAATCCTTTATGCAATTGTCGGGAACCCGTTGCCGGATATAGTGACAAACGGGATATCGAGTTCTTTCACGACGCTCCTGCGAGCTGGATAGTTGTGCCCGCAGGAGCGTTTTGCGTGTTTTTTCCCGAGGATGCGCACGCGCCTCTGGTTGGCGCGGCGCCTATCCGCAAGGTGGTGCTGAAAGTTGCCGTCGGAGAGTCAGGCTGAGAGTAAAGTGCTGTTGGCCTGGAGCCGCACGGTCATATAGATGCGCCACTTTGTCAGGTCGTTCCCGGCTTTGAAAGCTTCGAAGGTCGGCGGGTGCTGAACCATGCCTGCCACGACCTTGGAATCCCACAGCCTGACCTGCTCTGGCAGGGTTCCCAGAAACGCTGCTGTTGAATGTTCGACTTCTGTGATCATGGCATGACCTTCCTTATTATTGGTTGGTGGCGGGTTGGGCTTGATCTGTTACTTATTGATTATGAATGGAAAATATTTGCAGGCAATAACCCAAATGCGGTATGCCTTGCGATGGCCGATCGCGTGTCTGATGCTGGCCTGGAGCCTCGCGTTATCTGCGCAGACCTTGCCGGGAAAAGCGTTGATCGGGGATGTTTACACCTATCAAGTGAAGGCGGGAGATACGCTCACGCGCATCGGTGCACGTTATGGCGTCGATCCTTACCTGCTTCTACGAGAGAATGGGTTGCAGGAATCCCGGCCGCTCAAAATCGGACAGATTCTGCAAATCGACAATCATCACATCGTCCCGTCGTCGCTCGAGGACGGCATTGTTATCAACTTGCCGCAGCGCATGCTCTTCCGCATGCAGGGAGGGGGGTTGGAAAAAGCCTATCCGGTAGGGGTCGGACGGCCTGACTGGCCGACCGATACCGGGGATTTTGAAATTGTCAGTCGCGAGGAAGATAAAACCTGGTTCGTACCACCTTCGATCCAGCGGGAAATGGCGCGCCAGGGAGAAGTCGTCAAGGACCGGGTTCCGCCAGGTCCGGACAACCCGCTAGGCAAGTATTGGATGGGCTTGAGCTTGCCTGGGCTGGGTATCCATGGCACGATTGCGCCGGAAAGTATCTATCATTTCCAGAGTCACGGCTGCATACGTTTGCATCCGGACGACGCCGCAGAAATGTTCGCAACAACAAACAAGGGCGATGCCGGCATCATTATCTACGAGCCGGTGCTGTTATACGTCGCGCCCGATAACAAGATCTATCTGGAAGTGCACCGCGATATCTATCGCAAAGGAATTGATGCGAATGGGCTAGTCAAGGAACTTGCCGCTTCAGCTCGGGTCGATGACACCATCGACTGGAAAAAAGTGGCGCAAGTAATCGCCGCGCATGAAGGTGTGGCCCGCGACGTAACTCTCGCGACCGACAAGGAGATCCCATGAAAGAGCAGGAAGAATTTTCGCAGTCGGTACTGAGCCGACGCGGTTTTCTGAAATACGGTGCAGCAGCCATGCTGGCCGCGAGTGTACCCGGCAAAGCCCTGGCTGCCATTGCCGCAAGCCCGGAGCGCAAGCTGTCGTTTTATCATCTGCATACCGGCGAAAAACTGAATGCAGTCTATTGGGCCGACGGAGCCTACCAACAGGACAGTCTGGGTGAAATCTACCATCTGCTGCGCGATTTTCGCTCCGGTGATGTGAGCCCCATCGATACCGGCTTGCTGGATCTGCTGCATAACCTGTCGATAAAGCTCGATACCACGGCTCAGTTTCACGTGATTTCCGGTTATCGCGCCCCCAATACCAATGCGATGCTCGCCAAGCACAGCAGCGGCGTTGCCAGGCATAGCCTGCACATGGACGGCCTGGCAATTGATATCCGGCTGCCCGGCCGCGACCTTGCCGATGTGCATCGCGCCGCGCTTTCACTGAAAAGCGGTGGCGTCGGCTATTACCCGGTGTCCGACTTCGTCCATGTGGACGTCGGCCGCGTGCGGCAGTGGAGCGGTTCGTAAGGCTTCATTTGCAGTCGACGCATTTCCCCTTGGTGGAGGCCATTCCCTTCACTGAACTCAGTCCTTTGACGTCCTTGAATATCGCGCCATTCACATCCGCATCGGTCAAATCGGCGCCGGTGAGATCGGCTCCGGTCAGATCTGCCTGGACCAGGTCGGCGCGGTTCAGATTGGCATTTTTCAGATTGGCGCCCCTCAAGTCAGCGAAAGTGAAAGCCGCAATATTCAGGTCCGCGTTTTCGAAATTGGCTTTCGCAAATTTTCCGCCTACCGAATCGAATTTCATCTGTCCCATCGGCTGATTGCCCATATCCAGCCCAAAACGCCCGTTCTTCGCATTCACGCCGGTCATGTCCACGGCGCCCAGTGTGCCGATCACGCGTGCATTGGTGAGATTCGCCCCAGCGAAGTTGGTCTTGTCGAAAATAGCCTGGAAGATGATGGCGTCTGTCAGATTGGCGCCTGAGAGATTGGCGTTTTCCAGCCGCGCCAGGTTGAGGTAGGCGCGTTGCATGTTGGCCCCCGAAAGGTTGGCGCCGCGCAGATATGCGCCGAAGAAGCTGGTGTTGACCATTTTGCAGTGGCGCAGGTCCTTGCCGTCGAATTCCAGGTAGCCCGCATCCTTGTTGGATAAATCGCAAGTTTTGCTCTCGATCTGTTTCAGGGCATCGGCCTGGCTGATTTTTTCGCGTTCCTGCTCGACGTTCTTGTCGTAAAAGGCCTTGGCCTTCTTGATGACCTTTTCCGGATCCTTCATGAACATCATTTTGGATTCTTCACTGCTGAAACAATACGTCTTGCCTTTGTAGTCGGTCTTTACCGAGCAATCCGTCTTCATCATCTGTCCCATCGAAAGCCCGGTAGTGCAGTTGTCTCCCATTTCCGCTGCGCTGGCCAAGCCGGAAATGACTAGCAGAGCAATGCAAACAACCCCTGGTGTACGCATGATTTTTCTCCTTTTAACGGAAGCGCAAGCTGGTATCCGCCTGTAAAACCTTAGTCCTGTCGTGAACAGGAAAATTCATTCGGGATCTTACATATCTTTACATGACCGACCGTACGGTCAGTCAACCGAATGCAAAACCGCCGCGTTATTTGCTCAACCGCTGCAATTGGGCGGCCATCGATAAAACAGAAGGAGTACCAAACGTGAAGATCAACAAGACTGCTGCTTCGATACTGATGATGAGCGCGATTTCGCTGCCCGCAGCAGCGGATGACGTCTATTACGATACCGCCCGCGTGATTTCCGTGACGCCCCAAGTCGAGCGCGTCAACGTGCCGCGTGAGGAATGCCATACCGAATATACCCGCGAAACCTATTCCAATTCAGGTAGCCGTGACATCGGCGGTGCCATCATCGGCGGTATCGCCGGCGGCCTGCTCGGCAGCCAGATCGGCAAGGGCAGCGGGCGCGTCGCCGGAGCTGCCGTTGGTGCCGCGACCGGCGCCATTGTGGGCGACCGTATCGACAACAGCGGCCAACGCAGCTACGGTTCCCGCCCGGTAGAGCGCTGTGTGACGGTAGATGAGTGGCAGACCGTTACCCGTGACTATCTGGTGACTTATCGCTATGACGGCCGCGAGTACACCACCGTCATGCCCAACGATCCGGGCAGGAGTATTCGTGTCAGGGTCGCTATTGCGCCCGATTACGATGAGCGCGTCAGTTATCTGGCACCCGAACACCGTGACAACGGCTGGCATCGCGGTTGGGACAAGCGCCGCGGTCGCGATTAACCGAACTGAGGACGAGTCGGCTGATTTTCGCCAAAAGCGATCTCAGCCCTTTCAAGCCGCCGGAATTCCGGCGGTTTTTTTCGTCAGTGCAGGTCCTTCAATTCCAGCCTGCGTAACCTGGGAGCCAGCCGGGCCGTGACCGCAACAACCCCCAGGGTCATCATTCCGCCGAAGACAACCGAAGGCACCAACCCTAGCAAACGGGCGGCGACGCCGGATTCGAAAGCGCCCAGCTCGTTGGAGGAGCCGATGAAAATGCCGTTGATCGCGGAGACGCGTCCGCGCATGGCGTCGGGGGTCATCAGCTGCATGATGGCACTGCGCAGCACCACGCTGACCCCATCGCAGGCACCGGAAAGCAACAACATGAGTCCGGCCAGCCAGAAACTTTTTGAAAGCGCGAAAGCGATAATGCATGCCCCGAAGCCTGCAACTGCCCAGAGCAGCCAGCGGCCTGCATGTTTGTCGATGGGGTGGCGGGCGAGATAGAGGCCGGTGGCCACGGCGCCGATTGCCGGCGCTGCACGCAAAATACCCAAGCCTTCCGGGCCGTAATGGAATACTTCGTGGATGAATGCCGGCAGCATGGCGACCGCGCCGCCGAACAAGACGGCGAACATGTCCAGCGTCTGGGCTGCAAGCATCACCTGATTGTTGGCGACAAAACGTAGCCCTTCGGCGATGCTCTTGAACACCGGTGTACTCTCGGCAGGCGGCGGTTCCTTGACGCGCAGGGAAAGCAGCATGGCTGCCGCGCTCAAGGCCAGCAGTGTAGCGACGGCATATGCCGTGGTTTTGCCCGCCCAGCCGACCAGGATGCCGCCGAGCGCCGGCCCGATGATCAATCCGAGCTGGAAAGCGGAGCTGCCGATGCCGGCGGCGCGCGCATATTGCTGGCGCGGAAGAACCAGCGCGAACAGTGAGTTATAGGACGGCCCGATGAAGGCGCGCGCGATACCGGTCAGCACGATGGAACCGTAAATCCACAGCGTGGGGTCGCCTGCGACCACTTTGGCGGCGACACCCAGCAGCACGAGCGTATTCAGGAAGAGCATGGCGCAGGCCATTACGCCGAACAGACGGCGTGAATGGTGATCGACCGCATAGCCGGCGAACAGCGCGCAACAGAAGTAGGGGATGACCTCTGCCAGCCCGATCAGCCCGAGTGCGAGTGGATCGCGCGTCAGTTCGTAGATGTGCCAGCCGACAACGACGGCGACCATCTGGTAGGACAGTACGATCTGGATACGGAAGGCCAGCAGCTTGAGAAAAGCGGTGTTGCGTAGAGGCGGAGAAGAATGCATGCGGTATTCGCTAACGGGCGGGTCTATCGCTGGACTTCAAGGCAATGCCGTGGCGGCGATCAGCATCACCGTGCTGGTCGCCGCCGAACGCGACTTTTTCCGGATTCACGATATTCCTTTAAGTAATGAGGTGGGGCGATCAGCCCCGTCGAAGAGCATAGCAAAGAAATCAATTCCAGAACGGGCCGGTGTCGGCAAAGTGCTTCCCGCGGGCCTTGAGTTTTTCCGTTCCGCGCTTCGTACGCAGACCATTCCAGCCTGTCAGCAACCACTGCGCCTCGCGGCTCTCGCGGTCGGTACGGGCGCCCATCAGATGGACAATAAGCTGATCCGTGACGGCGATGTCGTTGAGGTCGCCCAGTACATCCTGCAAGCTGGCGAGGCGGCGGAGATAGCGTTTCGACTTTTCATCCGGATGCAGGCCGGCAAAAAACTCCGCGGCATAGCGCAGTTTTTTTGCGGCGATGCGGGCTGCGTGGCGCTCTTCCGCGTTCATGCCGTGCCAGCGCTTGCCGTGCTTACGAAGCTGGCGATGGCGTTTTTGCAGGATGTCCCGGGCGAAATCGGTCAGGGCCGTGGCGTTCGAATCGGGTTCCGTTTTCTCCAGCCACACGCCCAGCTCGAGCAGGAGTCGCTGGTAGCGTTGCGAATCGAGCGCGGCTCGCACTTCGGCATAGGCCGCCTGTTGTGCCTTCAGCGCTTTTTTATGCAGCCTCTCCAGCCCCGGGTGTTGCAACTGCTGGTGCACGGGCGGTAGCGTTTCCGCCAGAAAAACGTCGAGGTCGCGGGCTTGGCCCAATGTTGTCGCAAGCCACTTCAATTCCAGGCGCAGATTGTCGGCGAGCGGCATGACATCGGCGAAAATCGTCATGGCCGAGCGCATCCGCCGCAAGGCGACGCGCATCTGGTGCACGCCTTCCGCATTGCCGTCATGGACGACGATATCGTGATTGCCCTGCAAATGGCCGATGCATTCCCACAGGATGCTGCGGCAGGCGGCGAGGATCGTCATCGACGGGCGCAGGCGAATGGCATGGGCATGTCGCAACTGCAACGGCTGCGGCCGGTAATAGGCATAGCCGCGCTGCGCCTTGCTGATGTTCTCTATCCACAACGGCACCTTGTCCAGCAGCGATAATGCAAACTCGAACAGGCGGAATGCTTGTCCCGCCTTCAGCTCCAGTTCGACTTCGCTGATCGGCTCGCGTGCTTCGTCGACAATGAGATTGCCGAGATCGAGCGCCATTTCTATTTCACTTCCTTCCGCAGGCACGAGCTGCCATTCGGTACGGCGCACGTCGGTGGTGAAGATCGGGCGCAGCGCGGCGCGCAGGACCGGGTTGTCGAAAATCTTCGTCAGCGCGGGTTCGGTTATCTTGCTGAAGTCCGGTTCGCCATGGGCGATGATGTCCTCCCATTCCATGCGCTGGTGCAGTCCTGCCAGCGAATGGCCGGCGCCTTTCACTGCCTGGAACCAGCCGCCCGACATGCGCCGCACGCGCAGGCTGATGCCGGCGTCCAGCAATGCGAGCTCGGGCGTGTCGTAATAGATGCTGATAAGCCTGCGCGTGACCGGTTTCCCGACGAGGGCGTGCCGCACCGCCGGATGTTGCCGGAGGCGCTGCAGGTCGGCGGTTTTGATGCGCAGTTTGAGTTCTACTTCGTTGGCCATGCGTGATGTGATTATTGGATATTCTTGCCGGTGGACATCAGCCAATGCAGCAGCGGCGCCCATTGCTGCAAGTCGCGCGCGACCAGCGAGGGGCGAATGTCGAACAGGCTGGCGCCCTGTTCGGCTGCCAGTGCGTAAACCTGCGCATCGCGCAGGGAGGTCGGCACCGGGAAGCCGGTTTTTTCCAGAAACTGGTTCAGCGTCGCGGAAGAGTGGGTGCGCGCATTGACCCGCATGCCGACCAGACCGACCGCAACACGTTCCTTGCGCACGGCTTTTTCTTCGCGCAGTACATCCAGGAAGTCGCTGGTGGCGCCGATATCGAATGCAGAGGGCTGCATGGGAACGATGATCCAGTCCGCCAGTTTGACGGCCTCGGCGAGCTTTTCGCCATGCAGGCCAGCCGCAGAGTCTAGGATGGTCCATTCCGCGCCGGGATCGATTTCTTTTGCCTTGCGGCCGTCAGCGCCCTGGATCAGCGGCAGCTTGTAAGGGCGGCGCTTCAGCCAGTCGAGCGAAGACTGCTGCCGGTCGAGATCGGACAGGATGACGCGTCGTCCGCGCGTGGCGAAATAGCCGGCCAGATTGGTGGCAAGCGTGGTCTTGCCACTGCCCCCTTTGGGGTTTGCAATCAGAACAGTACGCACGTTGATGGATCCCGTGAGCCGTTTCCACGGAAAGGCCCTGAAAAGATTCTGAAATGCCGATTACAGGTGTTCGATGGCCTGTTCGATCGGTACCGGTTTGCCGAGATGGAAACCCTGTCCGTAGTGTACCCCCATCGCCGTGAGCATTTCCACCGCACGGGCGCTTTCGACGAATTCGGCGATGGTCTTGATCTGCATGGCCTTGGCGATGCCGTGGATGGATTGCACCATCGCCAGGTCGATGGGGTTGGTGGCGATATCGCGCACGAACGCGCCGTCGATCTTGATGAAATCCACCTGCAGATTCTTGAGATAGGCGAACGAGGACATGCCGCTGCCGAAGTCATCGAGCAGGAAGCCGCAACCAATTTCCTTCAGCGTCTTGATCAGCTCGACGGTATGGGCAAGGTTGACGATGGCAGCGGTTTCCGTGATTTCGAAGCAGATGCCGGTAGGCGGCACGCCATGCAGGATGAGCTGGTCCTGGATATAGCCGAGCAGCTCGGGGTCGCTCAGCGAAACGCCGGAAAGATTGATGGTAAACACGCATGGCACTTCGCTGCCGTGCTTGTCCAGCATGGTGCGATAGACCGCCAGCGCATTCCGGATCACCCAGCGGTCGATCGCCGGCATCATATGGTAGCGTTCCGCTGCCGGGATGAAGGCCATCGGCGGAATGATCTTGCCTTCGGGCCCCAGCTTGCGCAGCAGAATCTCGAAATAACGGGTTTCGTCACCGTTCGAGCCCAAGGGCAAAATGGGCTGGCCGTATAGGCAGAAACTGTTTTCCTCGAGTGCTTGCTTGATGCGGGCAGTCCATTGCATCTCGCCATGGCGACGTACCACATCGTCGTCTTCCGGCTCGAACAGATGGATGCGGTTGCGCCCGTTGTCCTTGGCGGCAAAACAGGCGGTATCCGAGGCGCTCAACAGGTTCTCGACGGATACGGTCTGGGCTGTGATGGCGACCATGCCGATACTGACGCCCACGCCGAAGATCTTGTCTTCATGCACGAAGCGGAATTCGTTCACGATATCCAGCAGCTCTTGGGTCATGCGACGCGCATCGCTGATGGAGCAGTTTTCCAGTAGCAGGCCGAACTCATCGCCACCCAGGCGGGCCAGCGTATCCCCTTCGCGCACGCGCTGGCGCAGGATCAGGCTCAGCTGCCGCAGCAGCGTGTCGCCGGCATGGTGTCCGCAGGTGTCGTTGACGATCTTGAACTGGTCCAGATCCATGTAGCAGAACACATGCTGCATACCGAACTCGCGTGCATCCTTGAGTGCGCGATCCAGCCGCGTTTCGATTTCGCGGCGATTAATCAGGCCGGTCAGTACATCGTGGCGGGCCTGATAACTGAGCTGTTGGGTCGCTTCGTCGATGCGTTCCTGCATCGTGCCGTGCGCCAGTTTCAGCTTTGAGGCCATCTCGTTAAAGCCGCGCTCCAGCTTTCCCAACTCGCCCGCCGAGTTTTCAGGAATGCGGGTGTCGAGATGCCCCTCCGCCACCTTGCCCACCGCCTTGGCCATGCCATGGATGGGCAAGGCGATACCGCGCCCCATGCGCCAGCCGATCAGGCCGCTGATCGCCAGCCCGGAAAACGCGATCAACAGGTTCTGGCCGATCATGCTTTCCTTGAGGTTGGAGAGATCCGCCGTCGCCAGCACGACGAATACCTGGCCCGCCACCTTGTGATCTTGCCGTGCATCGACATCCGACAAACCCTCGTAATCGTCGATTTCGACGACGCTGCGGATGACGGGGGCACTGAACATCATGTTGTTGGGGGCATTCCATTCCTGCGGACCGGCCGCCTTGCTGACGGTCTGGATGACTTCCTGCAGGATGGGTTTTCCGCTGACGGCAAGCGTGCGTCCCTGATTGTCGGTCACCAGCACAGCCTGGATGTCGCTTTCCTGCGTCATCGTTTGCTGTACCAGATTCTGCAGGAAGGTATTGTTGCCGGAAACAACCCCGTACTCGGCAGCCGCAGCCAGTTGTATCGCGATGATGCGGCCACGGTCGTGCAGGCCGTTATCAAGTTCGCGCAGGCTTTGCCGGGTGGAATGCACGGTCAGCAGTACGGCGATGATCAGCGCTGGCAAGATTGCCAGAATAAGGACGCGGGATCGGATGTTGGCAAAAGTTTTCATTCTATTGCTCTTCCTTGATCAGGTCTTTCGTCAGTGACTCCGAATCCTGGATATCGATATTGAGCGAACGCGCGACCTGACGATTGATGCCGACGGAGAAATAGCGCGGCGGCTGGGGCGATGGCAGTGTGCTCTGCCGATCCGGGTAGTTTCTGGTGATTTCCGCGGCCTGGCGGGCGATGTTTTCAGGGCTGCTATAGACCGCAGCCAGTGCGCCGGCGGTGACATAAGCCTGGGAATAGCCGATGACCGGTTTCTGGTAGCGGTAGCTGGTGAGCAGCAGGGTTTGTGCGGTGCCTCGCTGATGCACCAGGGGATCGGGCACGGCCAACAGCGCGCTCGAGGTTTCCAGAAGCGGTTTTAATGATGAGGTAAGGTCGTCTTCGTGCTGAATGGTCGCCAC
>Ga0255338_1001518_pt1 | contig 43217 bp, 34 predicted proteins | sample MeOH1_35cm_T4_19_FD_203715 | JGI IMG/M metagenome (GOLD analysis project Ga0255338, IMG submission 203715) | Sandy soil microbial communities from University of British Columbia, Vancouver, Canada - MeOH1_35cm_T4_195 | ecosystem: Engineered > Artificial ecosystem > Sand microcosm > Unclassified ... | reverse complement strand
CCACCACAAGGACACGGCTCAGATCTTCGCCTCATGCCACCTGCCGTATGTGTTCACCGCGAGCGAGGGCTTCCCGGAAGACCTGATGCGCAAGGTGGCCAAGGCGCAGTACTACGCCAAGCGCGAAGGCCTAGTGTACGGAAAGATCCTGTCCTTCTGCCCGCTGAACTGGAGAACCGCGGACGACGCCGCGCAGCCCGTGCTGCAGGCGGCGATCGACTCGTGCTTCTTCCCGCTGTACGAGGTGGAGCACGGCCACACGACGCTCACCTATGACCCGGAAGCCGCGGGCCGCCGCCTGCCGGTGGGCGACTGGCTCAAGCAGATGGGCAAGACCCGGCACATCGTCAAGCCCGCCAATGCCGAGATGCTGCAGGGCATCCAGTCGGAAGTGGACCGCCGCTGGACCCGCATCAAGGCAATGCACGACCACCCGCTGCTGTAAGCGAGTCACCGGAAGGCAAATCATGACCCGAATCCTGGAAACCCGCCGCCTGACCCCGGTGACCAAGTATTTCCGGCTGGACGCGCCGCTGATCGCGGCCGCCGCCAAGCCGGGGCAGTTCGTGATGCTGCGCGTGCGTGAGGGCGGCGAGCGCATCCCGATCACCATCGCCGACTACGACCGCGCGGCCGGGACGATCTCCATCGTCGTGCAGCAGGTTGGCGCCACCACCACGCTGGTGTGCGCGCTGGAAGCGGGCGATGACCTGCTGGACGTGGTCGGCCCGCTGGGCAGCCCGATCGAGGTGCCGGCCGGCGCGCATGTGTGCGGCGTCGGCGGCGGCTTCGGCTCGGCCGTGCTGCTCGGCCTGATGCGGGAGCTGAAGGCCACCGGTCAGAAGACGACGGCGATCATCGGCGCGCGCAACCAGGACCTGCTGATCCTGGCCGACGAGTTGAAGCCGCTGTGCGACCACCTCGCGATCTGCACCGACGACGGCTCCGCCGGTTTCAAGGGATTCGTCTCGCAGCAGCTCGAGCGTTTCATCGAAGGCGAAGGCCCGGGCCGCCCGGACCTGGTCGTGGCGATCGGGCCGATGGCCATGATGCGCGCGGTGGCCGAGACCACGCGCGCGCCCAAGGTGAAGACGCTGGTGTCGATGGACCCGCTGATGGTGGACGGCACCGGCATGTGCGGCGGCTGCCGCGTGATGGTGGGCGGCAAGGCGCAGTTCGCCTGCGTCGACGGCCCGGCGTTCGATGCGCACGAAGTCGATTTCGAAGTCGCCATGCGCCGCAACAAGGCCTATGTGAAAGAGGAAAAGGTGGCGCTCGAGCGGGTCAATTGCACCCGGTCCGCCGCGAAGGAGATGCACTGATGCCAGTCAAACGCGCAGAAAAGACGCCGATGCCGGTGCGGGACGCACAGCTTCGCGCGCACGATTTCACCGAGGTGAACACCGGCTACTCGTCGGCCCACGCAGTGTTCGAGGCGGAGCGGTGCCTGCGCTGCCAGGACCCGGTGTGTGTCGATGGCTGCCCCGTCAACATCCCGATCCCCGAATTCATCCATGCGGTCGCGTCGGGCGACATGTCCGGCGCCGCGAAGATCCTGCGCGGCGCCAACCCGCTGCCCTCGATCTGCGGGCGGGTCTGCCCGCAGGAGTCGCAGTGCGAGTCGCAGTGCCACATGGTCAAGCGGTTCAACCCCGTGGCCATCGGCCACCTGGAGCGCTACGTCGCCGACTGGGAGCGTACGCAGCCGATCCGGGCCCACGTCGAGGTCACGCGCAAGGAGAAGATCGCGGTGATCGGCGCCGGCCCCTCCGGCCTGGTCTGCGCGGGTGAATTGGCGCGGCTCGGCTACGCGGTCACGATCTACGAGGCGCTGCATGCGCCGGGCGGCGTGCTGCGGTACGGCATCCCGGAGTTCCGGCTGCCCAAGGAAATCCTGGATTGGGAAATCGACGTGCTCAAGGCGATGGGCGTCGAAATCGTCTGCAACGTCGTGATCGGCCGCACGCTGGCGATGGACGACCTGTTCGAGCGCATGGGCTATGCGGCGGTGTTCATCGGCACCGGTGCGGGCCTGCCGCAGTTCCTGGGCATCCCCGGCGAGAACCTCAATGGTGTGATGTCGGCCAACGAGTTCCTGACCCGCATGAACCTGATGCGCGGCTACCAGTTCCCGGAAACCGACACGCCGCTCAAGGTGGGCAAGCGCTTCGCCGTCATCGGCGCGGGCAACACCGCGATGGACGCCGTGCGCTCGTCGCTGCGCCTGGGCGCGGAAGAGGCTTACATCGTGTACCGCCGCAGCCAGAAGGAAATGGGCGCACGCGTGGAGGAATACCACCACGCCATCGAGGAAGGCGTGCAGTTCCAGTGGCTCACCAACCCGCTGGAAGTGATCGGCGATGCCGACGGCTGGGTGACCGGCCTCAAGTGCCAGAAGATGCAGCTGGGCGAGCCGGACGCGTCCGGCCGCGCTCGGCCGATCCCGATCGAGGGCAGCGAGTTCGTGCTGCCGGTGGACAACGTCGTGCTGGCGATCGGCACCACGCCGAATCCCCTGCTGACGCGCACGACCTCCGGGCTGATGACCAACAAGAAGGGCTGCCTCGTTGCCGATGAGCACACCGGGCTCACGTCCAAGGCGCTGGTATTCGCCGGGGGCGACGCGGTGACCGGCGCCGCCACCGTGATCCTCGCCGCGGGCGCGGGCAAGCGTTCGGCGCAGGCGATCCACGAAGCGCTGCAGAAGGTGCCCGCGGCAGCCCATTAGCCGCAGGCGCGGAAAAAATTTCAAGCGGCGAGGGCTGGCGCGCCGGCGGGCCGGCGCGTAAGCTCGTGTCGAACCGCCCATGAAAGTCGCCCTCTTCATCCCCTGCTATGTCGATGCCTTTTTCCCCGAGGTGGGCATCGCCACGCTGGAGCTGCTGGAGCGCCTGGGCTGCGACGTCGAGTATCCGCTGAACCAGACCTGTTGCGGCCAGCCGATGGCCAACAGCGGCTGCCACGAGGATGCCCGCGCCACCGAGGTGTTGTTCGCGAAGAACTTCGACGGCTACCGCTACATCGTCACGCCCTCGGGCAGCTGCTGTCACCAGGTGCGCGACCACATGACGGCCATCGAGCAGACGCCGCAGGTGCGGGCGGTGCGCGCCAACACCTATGAGCTGGTGGAATTCCTGTACGACGTGCTGGAGGTGCGCGACTTTCCTTGGGCCGCGTTCCCGCACAAGGTGGGGCTGCACATCGGCTGCTCCACCTTGCGAGGGCTGCGCGAAGCCAAGTGCTCGGAAATCTCGGAGCCCGCCTTCAACAAGCCGCGCTCGCTGCTCGAGCGCGTGCCCGGTATCGAGTTCGTCACGCCGCAGCGTCCGGATGAATGCTGCGGCTTCGGCGGCACCTTCTCCGTCTTCGAGGAGCCGGTGTCCGCCAAGATGGGCCAGGACAAGGTCAACGACCACAGCCGGGCCGGCGCCGAGTACATCGTCACGCCGGACATGTCGTGCGCGATGCACCAGCAGGGCTGCGCCAGGCGGCTGGGGCTGCCGCTCAAGTTCATCCACATCGCGCAGGTGCTGAACGGGGCGCGCGAATGAAGACCAAGCCGGTCGACCACGCCGAGGCCGCGTCGAAGTTCATCCGGGCGACGCACCACGTCGAGTTCCACGACAGGCGGCTGTGGGGCCTGCGGCAAAAGCGCGACCGCGAGAGCGAGGACATCCCCGAGTGGGAACAGCTGCGCGCGCTGGCCTCCGGCATCAAGGAGCACACGCTCACGCACCTGGCCGATTACCTGGAGGAGTTCGAACGCAACGCCACGGCCAACGGCATGGTGGTGCACTGGGCGCGGGACGCGGCCGAGCACAACCAGGTGGTGCACGAGATCATGGCCGCCCACGGCGTCACCGTGCTGGTCAAGAGCAAGTCCATGCTCACCGACGAGTGCGACATGCGTCCTTACCTGGAAAAGCGCGGCATCGAGGTGGTCGAGACCGACCTGGGCGAGCGCATCCAGCAGCTGGACGACGAGCCGCCCAGCCACATCGTGGTGCCCGCCGTGCACAAGCTGCGCGGCGACGTGGCCGAGGTGTTCGGCAAGTCGCTGGGCACCGATCCGCACAACCATGACGTGCCCTATCTCGCCGAGGCTCAGCGCCGGCACACCCGGCCGTACTACCTCAGCCCGCGCGCCGCCGGCATGACGGGCGCGAATTTCGCCGTCGCGGAAACGGGCAGCTTCGTCGTCTGCACCAACGAGGGCAACGCCGACCTGAGCGCCAACATCCCAGTGCTGCACATCGCCTCGATCGGCATCGAGAAGCTGATCCCCAGGGTGGAACACCTGGGCGTCTTCATCCGCATGCTGTCGCGCAGCGCGCTGGGCTCGCCGATCACGCAGATCACCTCGCACTTCCGCGCCCCGCGGCCGGGCACCGAGATGCATGTGGTGCTGGTGGACAACGGACGCTCCGAGCGGCTGGGCATGGAGGACTTCTGGACATCGCTCAAGTGCATCCGCTGCGGCGCCTGCATGAACACCTGCCCGGTGTACCGGCGCAGCGGCGGCCTGTCCTACGGCGCGACGTACTCGGGCCCGATCGGCGTGATCATCGACCCGACGTTCAACCTGCGCAAATACAGCGCGCTGCCCTACGCCTCCACCCTGAACGGCAGCTGCACCAGCGTCTGCCCGGTCAAGATCAACATCCACGAGCAGATCTACACGTGGCGCAAGGTGATCGCCGAGCGCCGGCAATTGCCGATGGTCAAGAAGGAGGCAATGCGCGTGGCCGGCCGCATCCTCGGCAGCCCGCGCCTGTACCGCGCCGCGGTGCAGGCGGCCGCGGCGGGGCTCGACTACCTGCCGCGCTTCATGATCTACAACCCGTTCAACGCATGGGGCAGGCAGCGCGAGCTGCCGGCGACGCCGCCGGCGACCTTCCGCCAGTGGTACCTGAAGAACCGTCCGGGCGGCACGCCAGGCAAGGGGGCGCCGTGAATACCCGCGCGTTCGTTCTCGACGCCGTTCGGCGCAACCAGCCGGCGGCCCGGCCGCTGCCCGAAGTGCCGCGGTTCGAGCGGCCTGCGCAGGACCTGCTGGCATCCTTCACCACCGCGCTGGCGCGCATGGGGGGCGTCGTGGTCCCGGCACCACGGCACCTCTCACTCGATGCCTTCCTGGTGCAGCGCTTTCCGCAGGCCCGGGTGATCTGTTCGGCCGCGCTCGAGGTGCATGGCAACCGCGAACTCGCGGCCGTGAACCACCCGCGTGACCTGGAAGACGTAGAAGTTGGCGTGGTGCGCGCGGCCTTCGGTGTGGCGGAAACGGGCTCCGTGTGGCTGAGCGAGCGCGAGCTCGGCATCAACGCGCTCGGCTTCCTGTCGCAACATCTCGTCGTGCTGCTCGACCCGAGGGCGATCTTCGAAGGCTTGCAGGACGCCTACCGGCAACCCGGCTTCCACCACGCGCGCTATTCGGTGCTGATGACCGGCCCGTCCGCCACCGCCGACATCGAGGGTGTGCTGGTGCGTGGCGCCCAGGGCATCCGCAGCCTCACCGTGATCCCGCTGTAGGGCGGGCACCTGTGCACCCGCGTTGGCCGCGGCGTGTCCCCCGGTGGGCACGAGTGCCCCTCCTACGCGGGTTCGGTTGCTTTCGCCGGCCACAGCACCGAAGCGATCGCCGCCACCATCAGCACGACGGCGGCCCAGTCCTGCCAGTGCAGCACTTCGCCCAGCCAGACCGCGCCGGTGAACACCCCGAGCACCGGGATGAACATCACGCTCAGGGTCGACGCCACCGGCGGCAGGGTGCGCGCCAGGTAGAACCAGGCGGCGTGCGCGTAGCCGAAGATGACCACCGCGTTGTAGAGGATCGCCCACGTCGCGCCGGTGTCGGGCAGGCGCCACTCGCTGCGCTCGAAGACGGCGGCCAGCACGGTGAGCACGATGCCGGTGATCGTCGTCATCCAGAACGACAGCGTGAGCGTGGGCACGTCGATGCGGCTGCGCCGCAGCAGCTGCGTGCCCAGCGCCCACACCACGGCGGCGAACAGCGCGAGCGCGACCCCCAGCGGCCGGCCGGCGAGTCCGGTGAACTCGTGCCAGAGCAGCAGGCCCACCCCGACGGCCGCGGCGCCCACGCCAAGCCACGCGCGCGACGTCAGCACCGCGGAAAACAGCAGCGCCCCCAGCACCGCGGAAAAGATCGGCATGGTGTAGCCGAGGATCGCGGCGCGGCCGCTGGAGAGCACCCGCACCGCCAGGATGATGCAGATGTGCCAGACCAGCATGTTGGTCGCGGTGAGCTTCGCGAGTTCGGGCCAGTGGCGGCGCGGCAGCCGGAACGGCACCTTGAGCAGCACCAGCGCGAGCGCCAGCACCGGCACGCCCAGCATGATCGACAGGGCGCGGAACGTGAGCGGCGGATAGTGGGTGACGCCCAGCTTCATCACCGGCCAGTTGACGCCCCACGCGAGGGTGAGGAGGACCAGGATGGCCAGTTGTCGGCGGGTGAGGCGCTGCATCGCCCCCGATTGTGGCCGCGCCGGGCAAAGCGCGCTCGGTACAATCGAGGCTCATGACCTTCCTCAACATGCTGCGCGGCGCGCAGCAGCGCAACGGCTCCCTGCTGTGCGTCGGGCTGGACCCGGAACCGGCCCGCTTCCCCGCCGGCCTCAAGGACGACGCGGGCCGCATCTACGATTTCTGCGCCGCCATGGTCGACGCCACCGCCGACCTCGTGATCGCCTTCAAGCCGCAGATCGCCTATTTCGCCGCGCATCGCGCCGAGGCCCAGCTGGAAAAGCTGGTGGAGCACATGCGCCGGGCCGCGCCGCACGTGCCGGTGATCCTCGACGCCAAGCGCGGCGACATCGGATCGACGGCGGAGCAGTACGCGAAGGAGGCATTCGAGCGCTACGGCGCCGATGCCGTCACGCTTTCCCCGTTCATGGGGTTCGATTCGATCCAGCCTTACCTCAAGTACGAAGGCAAGGGCGCCTTCCTCCTGTGCCGCACTTCCAACCCCGGCGGCGACGACCTGCAGAACCAGCGGCTCGCCTCGGTGGAGGGGCAGCCCCGCCTGTACGAGCACGTCGCGCGCTTGGCGCAGGGGCCCTGGAACACCAACGGCCAGCTCGGGCTCGTGGTGGGCGCCACCTACCCGGCGGAGATCGAGGCGGTGCGCGCGGTCGCGCCGAACGTGCCGCTGCTCATTCCGGGCATCGGCGCACAGGGGGGCGACGCCGTGGCCACGGTCAAGGCCGGCTGGCGCCCCGACGCGCCCATCGTGGTGAGCTCCTCCCGCGCGATCCTTTATGCGTCCAAGGGCGACGGTTACGCCGCCGCTGCGCGTGCCGAGGCGCTGAAGACGCGCGACCTGCTCGAAGCGGCCAAGCGTAAAGGCCAAGCGTAAAGGCCAAGCGTAAAGGCCAAGCGAAGGCGACCTGTCGGTAACGTCGCGCCGCGAACAAGCGGCTCGGCAATCAAGACCCCAATTCACTCGCTTGGCTGCTGTACCGCCGCAGGAACGCGGGCGCGGTGTCTCAGTCTCAGCGAACCTAGGACGGCTGCGAAGGCAAGAGCATTAGGGTTTCCTGACATTTGTTCAAAAGTTCCTTCTCCTACAGACTGAGGAGGACTTTCTAACACTTCGTGCTTAGAATGCTCCAACGGTTGGATAGGCCGGGGAGGATTGTCGTGGGCGCGAGCGCGGAGGCGGTTGTTCGAACTGCAGAGCAGCGCGCTGCTGCGCGAAACCCGCTGGGAGGCGTCGATCCAACGGCCATCGCGCCATTCCACGCACTGTGCGCCATCGCGCGTTTTCACCAGATCGCGGCGGACCCGGCGACGGTGGCTCACGAGCTGGGCCTGCAACCGAGCGAGGCCGTTGGCACCGACGCGCTGCTGCGCGCTGCCAAGCACATCGGGCTCAAGGCCAAAATCACTCACACCACCACCGCGCGCCTGCAGCTTGCGCCGCTGCCCGCACTGGCTGCGATCCGTCGCGCCGACGAATCCATCGACCACGTCATCCTGGCCCAATGCGACGGCCAGCGCGTCCTGATCCAGGACCCTGACGCGACGGTGGCGCGTCCCACCATCGAGCCGATCGAGGCCTTCGCGGCGCAGTGGACAGGCGAGTTGATCCTGATCGCCAGCCGTGCCAGCCTGGCCGGTGAGCTCGCCAAGTTCGACTTCTCCTGGTTCATCCCCGCGCTGGTCAAGTACCGCAGGCTGCTGGGCGAGGTGCTGCTGATCTCCTTCGTGCTGCAGCTGTTCGCGTTGGTCTCGCCCCTGTTCTTCCAGGTGGTGATGGACAAGGTGCTTGTCCACAAAGGACTCACCACGCTGGACGTACTGGTGACCGGCCTCGTCGCCGTTGTCATCTTCGAAAGCACGCTCAATGGCCTGCGCAGCTACGTGTTCAGCCACACTACCAGCCGCATCGATGTGGAACTGGGCGCACGCCTGTTCCGCCACCTGGTGCAACTGCCGCTGGCCTACTTCCAGGCGCGGCGCGTCGGCGACTCGGTGGCGCGTGTGCGCGAACTGGAGAACATCCGCAGCTTCCTGACCGGCAACGCGCTCACCGTGCTGCTGGATGTGCTGTTCTCGGTGGTCTTCATCGCCGTCATGCTGTTCTATAGCGTACCGCTCACGCTGATCGTGCTGGTCAGCCTGCCGTTGTACTTCTCCCTCAGCCTGGCGGTTGTGCCCATCCTGCGAAAGCGGCTGGACGTCAAGTTCGCGCGTGGCGCGGAGAACCAGGCCATGCTGGTGGAAACCGTCACCGGCATCCAGACGGTGAAGGCCGGTGCCCTGGAACCCAGCTTCGCCCGCCGCTGGGACAACCAGCTTGCCGCCTACGTCAGCGCCAGCTTCAAGACGCAGAACCTGGCCAGCTGGGCGCACGAAGGCGTCAACCTGATCGGCAAGCTGGTCAACGCCGCCATGCTCTGGTACGGCGCGCACCTGGTGATGAACAGCGAAATGACGGTCGGCCAGTTCGTCGCCTTCACCATGTTCGCGCAGCGCGTGGCCCAGCCCATCATGCGCATGGCGCAGCTGTGGACCGACTTCCAGCAGACCGGCATATCGATGGCGCGCCTGGGTGACATCCTGAACACCCGCACCGAAGTGCCTCCCGCCAGCGCCGCGCAGCTGCCGCCCGTCAAGGGCCGCGTCACACTGCACAACGTCACCTTCCGCTACCGGCCTGAAGCTGGGCCGGTGCTGCAAGGCATCAGTGTCGATGTGAGGCCCGGCGAAGTGATCGGTATCGTCGGCCGCTCCGGCTCCGGCAAGAGCACCCTCACCAAGCTGGTGCAGCGCCTGTACGTGCCCGAGGGCGGGCGCATCCTGGTGGACGGTATCGACATCAGCCTGATCGACGCCGCGCAGTTGCGCCGGCAGGTGGGCGTGGTGCTGCAGGAGAACTTGCTGTTCAACCGCAGCGTGCGCGAGAACATCGCCATCGCCGACCCGGCCGCACCCATCGAAACGGTGATCCGCGTGGCGCAACTGGCTGGCGCGCACGAGTTCATCAGCGAACTCCCGGAAGGCTACGGGACCCTGGTCGGCGAGCAAGGCAGTTCTTTAAGCGGCGGCCAGCGCCAGCGCGTGGCAATTGCCCGGGCCCTGTTCACCAACCCGCGCGTGCTGATCTTCGACGAGGCCACCAGCGCGTTGGACTACGAGAGCGAGGCCATCATCCAGCGCAACATGGCGCAGATCTGCCAGGACCGCACCGTCTTCGTCATCGCCCACCGCCTGTCGGCCGTGCGCCATTCGCACCGCATCATCGTGATGGATAAAGGGCAGATCGTGGAAGCCGGCAGCCACGATGACTTGGTGGGCAGGCCCAAGGGCCTGTACGCCTACCTCTGGCGCATGCAAGACGGCAGCAAGCCAATCGACGGAGGCGCCGCATGAACCCAGAGGCTGTCATTGCGGGCTCGACCCGCAATCCATAGGGGCGCACCGATGACCCACCCTATCCTGAACCTCCTCTCTCGCTACCGCGCCATCCTCTCCGCCGCGTGGCAGTCCCGCGACCAACTCGCCGGCCCCACCCGCCTGACCGACGAAGCCGCCTTCCTGCCCGCCGCCCTCAGCCTGCAGGAGACGCCGGTGCACCCCGCCCCGCGCCGCTTCGCCTACGCCATCATGGCGCTCTTCATCATCGCGCTGCTGTGGGCCATCTTAGGCAAGATCGACATCGTCGCCGTGGCGCAAGGCCGAATCGTGGTCAGCGAGCGGACCAAGCTGGTGCAGCCGCTGGAGCGCAGCGTCGTCAAACGGGTGCTGGTGCAAGACGGCGACAAGGTGCAAGCCGGCCAGCCGCTGGTGGAGCTGGACCCCACCATGGCAAGCGCCGACAAGGCCAGCGTGGACGAACAGGTCAAGGCCGCGAGATCGGACACGCTGCGCGCACGCGCGATCCTGGAAGCCTTGATGGCGGGCCAGCCCAAACCCAGGGCCAACTTTCCGTCCAACTGGCCCGCGGCCGACACCGCCTCGGCCCAGGCGCAGCTGGCGGCCGAGTGGAGCGACATCACGGCCAAGCTCGCCAAACTCGGTTCGGAGATCAACCGCCGCCAAGCCGAAATCAGCACCGCGCGAGAGCTGGTCGCCAAGCTCGAAGCCACGTTGCCGATCGCGCGCCAGCGCGAACGCGACGTCGCCAAGCTCGCCGAAGAAGGCTACATGCCTGGCCACGCCGGCGAAGACAAGACGCGCGAGCGCATCGAGCTGGAGCGCGACCTGGCCACGCAGCGCGCGCGCCTGATCGAGACGCAGGCAGCACTGCGCGAAAGCGAAAGCGCGCGCACCGCCTTCCTGGCCGAAACCCGCCGCACCTTGAGCGACCGCGAAGCGCAAGCGGATTCCAAACACCAGATCGCGTCGCAAGACCAGGCCAAAGCCGGCCAGCGCGAGAAGCTCACCGTGCTGACGGCGCCCGTATCCGGCACGGTGCAGCAGTTGGCCATCCACACGGCAGGTGGCGTCGTGACGGAGGCGCAGACACTGATGATCATCGTGCCCGACGGCGCGCAAGTCACCGCCGAAGTGACGATGGAGAACAAGGACGTCGGCTTCGTCAGTGCGGGGCAGGCGGCGGAAATCAAGCTGGAGACGTTTCCGTTCACGCGCTATGGCACGGTGGCCGCAACAGTGAGCCGCGTGAGCGCGGATGCGGTGAACGACGAGAAGCGCGGTGCGCTGTTCCCGGCGACGCTGACGCTGAAGGCGACGCAGATCTACGTGGACGGCAAGCTGATCCGGCTGTCGCCGGGGATGAACCTGACGGCGGAGATCAAGACCGGGCAGAGACGAGTGATCGAGTTTCTGCTCAGCCCGATTCAGCGGACGGGGAATGAGAGTTTGAGGGAGAGATGACGATTGCCTTGTTGCATTGCGCGCGCTCGAAGGACGCCGAGCTTGCCTGGACCGAAGACGCCGGGCGACCTCGCCGGCTCGCCTGCGCGCCTGCGGAGAGGGCGTGTGCGGCGCGCGTGCGACCTCGCGTCAAGACTCTGGCTTGCGGGCACTCTGCGGCAGCCGCGAATGGGCGCCGGCGCTCCGGCTCAGCCACCCGGCAGGCCCACGGGCTCTGGTTGCGCGCCGGCTGGAACAAAGAAGGCAATCACGTCCGATCCATGCGGTTTGCGGCTCAAAAGTGGCCGGAGAAGCGTATGGATGCTAAACAACCTATCAGCGAGATTCAACCATGAACCCCGTCAAGCAACTGCTGCAAACACTTCTGATCATGTTCACCGCCTTACAGCTCGCCGCCTGCGCCAGAACCGCGCATTGGGAGGAAGAGGTTTTGCTCAACACGGGCGAAACGATCTGGGTTTCCAAGGAGGTGCGCTATTCACTAAAGGGCCAGCCGGGCAATCCTGCTGACCTTGGATACGTGCCAGATTATGTGGAGACCACTTCGTTCAAATACGGTGGGCGCGTCTTTTCGTACACCGGCGACGCTGGGTTAACGGTATTGGCAATCTCGCCTCTGAAGCAGCCGGTGCTGCTCGCGCCAGCTTCGTCAAGGGCTTGGTACCGGCATCACAACTACAGGTGTATTACGCCGTATTACGTACAGCTAACACCGGATGTCACCGGTCGGCAATGGATATGGCCCGACAGGATTGAGCCGTGGACTTACAACCTGCCTGCCAACTTGATGATTGATCGCGATGACCTACTTGACGTCAAGGGCCGCTACACGATCGCGGACAAATCCAAACAGCAGTATCTGCAAGACCCTCGACTGACCTATATCCGAAAGATCGATCCCGCACTAACTGACGAAGACTGCAATCGAGCCAATTGATCATGATCACACAACAAGTCTATTCATTTCTGGCTTTGCACGTATATGCCACAGGCGTCCTGTCCAACAAGCCGATCCTGCCAACGCCGTGGACGGAAGTACTGCAGCCCCCCGGCACGAACGGCTTCGCCTGCGCCGTCTACAGGAACACCGTCACCAACGAAGTCGTGATCTCCTTTCGGGGCACTGACAACGACCTTGGCGACTGGGCCAGCAACTTGGGGTTGATTCTCAGCCAGGAGAAGCAAGCGGCGGCAGTCTATGCCAACGTCCTTCGCGATTACGGCATAGACGCGCAAGGCAGCAACATCAGCTTCACCGGGCACAGCCTGGGCGGCGGACTGGCCGCCACCATGGCCGTGTGGTTCGACCGCCCGGCAGTGGTGTTCGACCCCGCTCCCACCGAAGTTGCCGCCACTAACTGGGTCGATGTAGCCAAGGTCCTGGCATCCATGACGGGCCCGGTGCCGCAGGCGTTTGTGGACTACCTGGCTGCGATCGGCTCACAGTTTGACAGCCGGGAGCACAACGTCACCAGCTATTACGCGCCGGGCTCCATCGTCTTTGCCGGCAGCACGGCGGGCAACACCATCACCGGGGCTGATCAGGGCAACCCGGTGCAGTTCGGCAACCAGTACATGGGCGGTGCCGACATGCACTCGCAAGCGCTGCTGGCAGCGGGTTTGCTGTGCGACCCGTTTCGCGCCGCCACCGTCACGGTGCAGCGCGCGCTGCCGATTGTCATGGCCAAGTCGTTGTACGCGCTGCCGACCACGGGGAGCAACCCGAATTTCATTCTCGACGTAATCCGCAGCGAGCAGACGTCCGTGGGCAACGGCAAGCTGACCCACTTCGCCGCCGACCTGAACAAACTGGGCACCAACCTCGCGGGCCTGAACACCGCTGCGCAGGACGCCATCATCGCCCAGGGCGTCGAGTGGTACTACTGGCAGGGCAGCGACTACGCGGGCACAGAGTTCATTACCCAGACCGGTGCGCTGCTGCAATACACCACCGCAAAGGGTGATGGACTGGCCGGGGCACAGAACAAGGCCGCGCCCTACCTCAAGCTGTGGCTCGATGGCCAACTGGGTACGGTGCACCCGAGCACCCTGCTAACCATCGTGCCGGGCTACAACAGCTACCAGCAATGGAACGTCAGCGCAAGCACCGATGGCGTGACTGGCACCGCGCGTGATGCCACCAAGTCGCAAATTTTCATCGGCCAGGCTGGCGCCGACATCTTCACCGGCGGCGGCAAGAACGACCTGCTGGCGGGCGGCGCGGGCACGGACACCTACAACTTTAATGGCGCCTACGGCAAGGACACCGTGCTTGACAGCGACGGCTTGGGCGAAATCAAGATCGACGGCCAGACCCTGGGCCAAGCCAAGGCCACTGGCAAGCGCAACGTCTGGACCGCAAAGCTCGACGACGGCCAACTCGTGGGGCTGGCCTTCTACGACGACTCTTCGTCCTCAACCGGCAAGCGGCTCGTCATCACCCGCGCCGGCAACACCGACAACACGATCACCGTCAACAACTTCGACCTGGCGGCCGCTCAGGGTGAAGGCGGCTACCTGGGCATCAAGCTTGAAAGTACGCCCGACCTGGTGGTAACTGCGAGTGGCAACGCCGCCGTTGCTCAGGGCAATCCCTTCGAAGCCTGGGACTTCGACCCCAACACCTTTGTCGGCGACAGCACGACGACCAGCAGCAAGAGCTTCACTGTTTACTTGAATCAAGCCGCGAAAGCTGGTGCCACACTCGTCCTCCAATTAGGTGAACTCGCGGGGCAAGGCCTCAAGGCCATCCTCGGCGAGGAGGAGGTATCCGCCGACGGCGCGACCATCACCCTGGCCGAGGGACAGACTCAGGCCAGTTTTGCGATCGTGCAAGGCGCGGATATTGGTGCTGACGCCACCGGCGCATTGACCGTCAGCTTCCAGCAGGATGGAGAAGCCGCAATCAGCAATGAATGGAACCTGACCTGGACTGCCGACACTCAACCCGCCAACACCCTCGCCGGCGACGACCCACAGCACACCACCAACAAAGACAACCTCTTCGGCAGCGCCAATGCCGACCTGCTCCAGGGCCTGACCGACAGCGACGCCCTGCTCGGCCTGGCCGGCGACGACAAGCTCGAAGGCGGCCTTGGTGGCGACGTGTTGCAAGGCGGCCTGGGCGCCGACACCCTCAACGGTGGCGACGGCGACGACCTCATTTACGGCTCTAGCAACGGCTCTGCACCGACTGGCTATGGTTCCATCGTCCACCCAGTCATCGTCGCGCAGGGCCAGGACTGGATTCGGACCTCATCCGGCGAAACGGACGTAGATGGCTTCATCGATGGCTTTATGGCCGGCCTCGATCGCGACATCCAGCAAGGTGACGCGGGCAATTCAATCGACGGCGGAACCGGCGACGACGTGATCCGTTCGGGCACCGGCGATGACCTGGTGCACGGCGGCGATGGCAAGGACGATGTCTACGGCATGGGTGGCGCCGACGTGCTGTTGGGCGACGCGGACGGCGACCGCATTTATGGCGATGGCCCGGCCTACGACGAAAGCAACCCCAGCGTGGTCTATGCGCTGCCCGAGCAGCACGGCGCCGACTTCCTGGACGGCGGAGAAGGCAACGACATCCTGCTGGGCCAGGGCAATGGCGATGTCGTCTACGGCGGCGCCGGCGATGACAACATGTGGGGCGACGACCGCGACCCTGTCAACACCCCCGCTGCCGTCGAAGGCAACGACTACCTCGATGGCGAGGGAGGCAACGATACGCTGCGCGGTGGTGGCGGCGACGACCAGCTGTACGGCGGTGCCGACAACGATCAGGTGTGGGGCGACGGCTCGGATGGCGCTGCCAGCCCCGCCGAGTTTCACGGCGAAGACTACCTGGACGGCGAAGGTGGCGACGACGCCCTGTTCGGCGGCGGCAAGAACGACGTCGTGTACGGCGGCATTGGCAACGACGTGCTGTACGGCGACGATCCGCTCACCGACCGGACGCCCGAAGCGTTCCACGGTGACGACTATCTCGATGGTGAGGAAGGCAACGATCGCTTGGTGGGTGGCGGCAAGGCCGACAGTCTGTTTGGCGGGCTCGGTAACGACGTGCTGTGGGGCGATGGCGGCGGCCACGTGCAGGGCGAGGCCGGCTACGTCGACCCGGACGCCCACGGTGGCGACTACCTGGATGGTGAAGAGGGAGGCGACCTGCTGGTCGGCGAGGGCGGCAAGGACACGCTCTATGGCGGAACGGGCAACGACACTCTCATGGGGGATGGCGCGGCTCTTGACGCGAGCTTGCACGGTGACGACTACCTTGACGGCGAGGAGGGCGATGACTCATTGAGCGGCGATGGGGGCGACGACACCCTGTTTGGCGGCGCAGACGCCGACTCGCTTGCAGGTGGCGAGGGCAACGACCACTTGGACGGCGAGGGCGGCAACGATGTCATCGTTGGCGGGGCTGGCGATGATGTGCTGCTCGGCAGTGAGGGCAATGACCAGTTGCAGGGCGGCGCAGGCAATGACCAGCTCGATGGTGGAGAGGGCGCGAACGTCTTGTACGCTGGGGACGGCAACGACACGCTCCAGGGCGGGTCAGGCAACGACTCGCTGCTGGGCGAGGGCGGCGACGACACCTTGGACGGCTGGGGGAGCGCCGACCAGCTGCAAGGTGGCGATGGCAACGACCTGCTCGTGGGCGGCGACGGCGATGATCGCTTGTTCGGTGACGCCGGCAATGACACGCTCGACGGTGGCGCCGGCGTCAACGAGCTGCAAGGCGGAGAGGGCAACGACGTACTGATCGGCGGTGACGGCGGTGACACTCTGTTTGGGCAAGCCGGCGACGACACCCTGTACGGCGGCGCCGGCAGCGACGTTCTCGTCGCGGGTACCGGCAACGACAGCCTGGTCGGCGCTGGCGGCAACGACACGTACCACATCAATTCCGGTGCGGGGCATGTCACCGTGAGCGACGACGGAAACGGCAGAGTCGTCTTCGGCGCGGGGCTGGCGCTGGGTGTAGTCGCGGGCGGCTCCACGACGGCCGACGGACAGGTTGTGACTTTCGAAAGCGGCGAATCGGTTGAAGTGCAGGGAGTCATCAGCCACTACGAATTTGCGGGTGGGGAAGTCTTCACCAGCGCGGACATGGAATTGGCAATCGAGCAAGCCAAGCTTGCCCATCAGACGCCACTCGACCCGCCTCCGCCCGCCAATAGAATCGACGGCACGATCGGCAACGACAGCCTTGTTGGCGGGCCTCCGGCAGACTTCGTTTACGCCAACTCCGGGGACGACACAATCGATGGCGCTGCCGGTGACGACGCGCTGTTCGGCGAAGCGGGCAATGACGTTATCCACGCCGGGGCTGGGGCCGACGCCCTGACAGGTGGCGATGGCAACGATACTGCCTACGGCGATTCCGGAGCAGACCGCATCTGGGGGCAAGCGGGCGACGATTTGCTTTATGGAGGCGATGGCGACGACGAACTCACAGGCGGCGTCGGTTTCGACACGCTGGTCGGTGGGCATGGCGACGACCTGCTTACGGCGGGTGGCACAGGCACCAAGACTTATCGGTTCGACCTGGGCGATGGCAGCGATGTAGTCACCCTCTTCAACGGCACCCGGCATATCGAGTTCAGCGCAGGCATTTCGCTGGCGGATATCAAGATGTTTCTCAGCCCCAGCGGCGCCCAAAGCTACGTGCGCGTGCAATACAGCGACGACGACAGCTTCATTGTTCAGTTGGGTTCCGCAACGCTGGACTATCGTTTTTCCGATGGCACGCTCAAAACGCAATCTGCGCTGGCGCAAGTTGCCACCCAGCCAGACCGGGCCCTGTACGAAGTATTTGGGACAAGCGGCGATGACTACCTGTCCTCTGACGGGCGGGCCGTGCAGATCGAGGCCGGCGCCGGTCACGACCGGCTGCTCGGCAGCGACCTTGGTGGCGTGCTCAACGCGGGCAGCGGCAATGACGTACTTGGCGGAGGCGCGGGTGCGGACAGCCTTCAAGGAGGTATCGGTAACGACGCTTTGAGCGGCGGAGCCGGCAGTGACATCTATATCTATAGGCGCGGGGACGGTAGCGACGTCATCACGGAAGACGGCGAGGCAGCGGATAACGACGTCCTTCGTTTCACCGACCTGAACGCTGCCGATGTCGCGTACACGCGAGAAGCCATTGGCAGTTTGCTGATTCATGTGCGCAACTCCGTTGACACGATCGAGATCGTCGGCTGGTATGGGGACTCGCCCACCCGGCTTCGGCGGATCGAATATGCCGACGGCACCACGCTGGATGCAGCGGTCCTCGAGAACCTCGTGCGGCCCGCGATCGCTGGTACGGATGCCGCGGACGAGCTGAGCGGCTCGCCCTACGCCGATGAAGTGAGCGCGGGCGCCGGAGACGACTTGATCGACGGCGGAGGCGGGAACGACATCCTCAGCGGAGGCGCGGGGTCCGACACCTATCTGCTCTACCGCGGCATGGGATTGGACGCCATTGAGGAAACCGCGGGCGAGAGTGGCATTCTCAAGTTGACGCCGGGCCTGACGTTCGAGCAGCTCGTTTTCGAGCGCCAGGGCAGCAACCTCTATGTGCGTTTTTCGGACGCCACAGACGGGGTCCTGCTGCAGGACTACTTCGACGGAGCCGATGGTTGGGTCATTGTGGACAGCTCGAGCGTACAGAAGACGATCAACCAGGCGATCCTTGACTCTGAGCAGGAAGCCGCTCCGGGCGCCGTCGAGCAGTTGCGCCAAAGTTGGACCGTTCAGGCGATGACTTCGCTGCTTCAGTCGTACGCCGACGACAATACGGAAGCGGGAAACGCCTTCCGATACACCTCGCCGTATACGCTCGAGGTGGACTACCCGTACTTTGCGCGGGTGACCTACGGATTCAGCGAAGCTCACCATGAAAGTGACGCCGCCTATTTCGAGCGCCTTTCGGAAGACACTGAATCGCTCCCTGGCGAGTCGTTCCTCGTCCCCCAGTCCGTTACCCGCACATCGGCCGCGTGCACGCTGACGGTAACTGGCGGCGAAGTGATCTTGTACGACTATGGCTACCTGGATGGGATCACCGGGCTACCCCGTCGAGACAGCTACACATGGCAGAACATCGCTTGGGTCCGGACTGCGACCACCATCACCATCACCGGCATGACGACGATCTCGGCGTCGACCGACTCGGAAGTCATGGAACACATCGTCGGTGGGCCTTCTGCCAACGTCATCAACACGTGGGGCCTGGGCACCGTCGATGGAGGCGCGGGCGACGACATCATCATCAACAGCTGGGAGTCATACTATCCCCCGGGCCAGTTCCTCTATGGCGGCGCCGGCAACGACGCCATCTTCGGGTTCCGCAACGAAGATATGCTCATTGGGGGCGAGGGTGACGATTATCTTGCGGGTGGGCAGGGCAACGACACTTATTACCTCATCGCCGAAGAAGCAGGCACCAAGATCATTGATGAAGCCGCTACCGCATGGTTCTTGCCGGAGTTGCCGAACGAACGCGCGATCTGGAATGAAGGTGACCGCTACAGCGTGGACACCGTGGAATTCGGCCCGGGGATTACTCTTGCATCCCTGACCATTAGCCGCGGGCAGTATGCGAGCCCTATCGACACTGGTGGTGGTTCCGCGCCCGATACCCGGACATACGAAACGCTCGATTTCTCGTGGGGCGAGAATCAGACTGCACGCGTGCTGCTGCCGAATCCCGCAACACGATACGACTCGGGCGAAAACGACGGCACCGGTATCGAGTATTTCAAGTTCGCTGACGGCACGGTTCTGTCGCTCAGCGAAATCGACGCATTGGTCAGCACAGGTCCTCGCGTGCAAGCTCAAGACGTTGCCGACCAAGCCACCGCCGAGGACGGGGCCTGGAGGTTTACCGTGCCCGCATTCACGTCGGTTGAGCCAGCCGAAACGCTTGTCTACACCGTCGCGCGAGGAGACGGGACGGCCTTGCCGTCATGGCTGACGTTCGATCCGGCCACCCGTGTCTTCACCGGCACGCCCCAGAACGGCGACGTGGGCACCTTCGCGCTGCAGGTCACGGCCACCGACAGCACGGGCGCCGGCGCGAGTTCGACGTTCGCACTCAGCATTGCGAATGTCAACGACGCTCCTGCCGTGACGCTGACAATCGCCGACCAGTCCGCGAACGAGGACGCGAGTTGGGCTTTCGCTGTCCCGGAATCAACGTTCACCGACGTCGATGTAGGCGACACCTTGACGTATGGCGCGACGTTAGCCGACGGCTCGGCGCTGCCTTCGTGGCTTGGCTTCGATGCCCAGACGCGCACGTTCGTCGGCACACCGGCGAACACGGACGTGGGCGGCGTGAGCGTCAAGGTCACGGCGACCGATGCGGCCGGAGCGGAAGCCAGTACAACTTTCGCCATCTCCGTGGCAAACGCCAATGACGCGCCGGTGGTGGCTCAGGTGCTGTCCGGCCAGAACGCGGTCGCTGCGCAAGCTTGGACGTTTACGGTGCCGGCGGACATATTCAATGACGAAGACGTCGGAGACACTCTGGCCTACAGCGCAGCCTTGGTCAATGGCGATGTGCTGCCGCCGTGGCTCAGCTTCGATGCGGGTACCCGTACCTTTAGCGGAACGGCCGCCAACGCAAACACGGGCGTTCTGGCGTTGCAGGTCGTTGCGACCGATACGGCAGGCGCCTCCGTCTCCCAGTCCTTCGAGCTTGCCGTGGCGCCCACGCGGGGCTTGAACCTGGTGGGAACCGCTGCGGCTGACAGCCTCGTTGGCGGTGCCGGCGACGACCGCATCGATGGCTTGGCGGGCGCCGACACCATGAGTGGTTTCGACGGCAACGACACCTACGTCGTTGACAACACCAAGGATGCGGTGGCCGAAGCCGCGAACCAGGGCTATGACCGTGTCGAAAGCTCGGTCACTTACACGCTGCCCGCCCACGTCGAAGCCGTCATGCTGACCGGTGTGGCCAATGTCAGTGCGACCGGCAATGCCCTGGACAACGAACTGCGGGGCAACACCGGCAACAATCGATTGGACGGCGGGCTCGGGGCTGATGCCCTGCAAGGCGGCCCGGGCAACGACGCCTATATCGTCGACAACGGGGGGGACCAGGTGTTCGAGCTTGCCGGCGGAGGTGCCGATACCGTGCAAGCTTCTGTCAGCTACAGCCTGACTGCCAATACGGAGAACCTAATCCTCACAGGCACCGCGTCGCTGACCGGAACAGGCAATGAGCTGAACAACACCATGACGGCCAACGCCGCTGGCAGCGTGCTCTGGGGCCTGGCCGGCAACGATAACCTCCGGGGCGGGGCGGCCGCCGACACGCTACATGGCGGCGACGGCAACGACATACTCAATGGCGGACTCGGTGCCGATCAATTGCATGGCGGAAATGGCAACGACAGGTACTTGGTGGACGACACGGGCGATCTCGTCGACGAGTTGGCGGGCGAGGGCGTGGATACTGTCCAGTCGACCATCAGCTACGTCTTGGGCAGCAACGTCGAGAACCTGGCGCTAACTGGCACTGCCGGCGGGCTGAACGCAACCGGTAACGACGCGGACAATTCAATTACCGCCAACAGTGCAGGCTCGGCGCTTGTCGGCCTGGGGGGTAATGACACGCTGCGTGGCGGCACCGGCGCGGATCTATTGGCAGGCGGAGCCGGCAACGACCTGTATGTGGTGGGCGCCGGTGACGCGGTGACTGAGTTGGCCGGCGACGGTACGGACACCGTTCAGTCCTCCGTCAACTACACGTTGGGTGCCGAACTGGAGAACCTCACGCTCACAGGTGCCGACACGCTGATCGGGCAGGGCAACGAACTGGGTAATGCCATGACAGCCAATGCCGTCGGCGCCGCGCTCTGGGGCTTGGCGGGCAATGACACGCTGCGCGGCGCAGCCGGCCCGGACCTCCTGTACGGCGGCGAAGGGAACGATCGCCTCATCGGCGGCGCGGACGCCGACCAGATGATCGGCGGCGCGGGCGACGACATCTACGCGGTGGACAACGAGGCCGACACTGCGGTTGAGGGGGCCAATGAAGGCAATGACCTTGTTCAATCCTCCGTCAGTTTCACATTGAACGCCAACATCGAGAACCTGACGCTCACCGGCACGGCCGCCATCGATGGAACAGGCAACGAGTTGGACAACGTCATCGTGGGCAACGGCGCGCCCAACTGGTTGAGTGGCCTGGCGGGGAACGACACGCTCAATGGCGGTGCGGCCAACGATACGCTGGAGGGCGGCTTGGGTGCAGATCGGCTGAATGGCGGATTGGGTGCGGATACCTACCGGTTCGGGCTGGCGGACGGGGCTGACATCTTGACTGACGTGGATGCGACGGCCGGGGTGCAGGATGTGCTTCAGATCGGCAGCGGCATCACGGCCGACCAGCTGTGGCTGCGCAAGGTGAGCAACAACCTCGAAATCTCGATCATCGGCACAGGCGACAAGGTAGTGGTCGCGGGCTGGTACAGCGACACCTCGCACCACATCGAGGTGATCGAGTTGGCGGGTGGGCAGCGCCTGCTGGACAGCCAGGTGCAGAATCTCGTGCAAGCCATGGCGTCATTTGCGCCGCCGGCAGCGGGGCAGACCATACTGCCGCCCGACTACCAGAATGCGCTCGGGGGCGTTATCGCGGCCAACTGGCAGTGAGCTTCAGGTGGGCACTCGCCGAGCAGGCAGCAATTCGGCATCCGGGTCGGAGGCGACGACAGACGCGCGACCTGCTCGAAGCGGCCAAGCGGTAGGCCAACCGGCCTGAAACTGTAAGCATCGTCGCGCCATGCAACAGCGGCGCGGCGACCTTGACCCGGCACAAACTCTGGCGAACGAGCTGCCGGCCCGGCGCGCACCGAGATGGAGGCGGAAGTCGCCCGCCTGCAGCGCGACTGCGACGCCGCGCTCGAGGTCGTGCAGGGCCTGATCCATGGCCGCACCGCCGCGCGCGCGCGGGAGGCACAGCGCCCCCACGCCTGAAGCGACTCAGAGCAGGCGTTCCAGGTAACGCCCCGTGTGGCTCGCCGGGTTGGCGGCGATGTCCTCCGGCGTGCCCACGCCCACCACCTCGCCGCCGCCCGCGCCGCCTTCCGGGCCCATGTCGATGATCCAGTCGGCCGTCTTGATCACGTCCAGGTTGTGCTCGATCACCACGATGGTGTTGCCCGCGTCGCGCAGCTGGTGCAGCACGCGCAGCAGCAGGTCGATGTCGGCGAAGTGCAGGCCGGTGGTCGGCTCGTCCAGGATGTAGAGCGTGCGGCCGGTGTCGCGCTTGGACAGTTCCAGTGCCAGCTTCACGCGCTGCGCCTCGCCACCGGACAGCGTGGTGGCCGCCTGCCCCAGCTTGACGTACGACAGGCCGACGTCGAGCAGCGTCTGCAGCTTGCGCGCGATCGCGGGCACGGCCTTCAGGAACAGGTGCGCGTCCTCCACCGTCATGTCCAGGATCTGCGCGATATTGCGACCCTTCCACTGCACTTCCAGCGTCTCGCGGTTGTAGCGCTGGCCGCGGCAGACGTCGCAGGCCACGTACACGTCGGGCAGGAAGTGCATCTCCACCTTCACCATGCCGTCCCCCTGGCAGGCTTCGCAGCGGCCCCCGGCCACGTTGAACGAGAAGCGGCCCGGCCCGTAGCCGCGCTCCTTGGCCATCGGCACTTCGGCCATCAGCTCGCGGATCGGTGTGAACAGGCCGGTGTAGGTGGCCGGGTTGCTGCGCGGCGTGCGGCCGATCGGCGACTGGTCGACGTTGATCACCTTGTCGAAATGCTCGATGCCTTCCACCGCTTCATGCGCGGCCGGCTCCTCGTGCGCGCGGTAGAGCGTGCGCGCGACGGCGGCGTAAAGCGTGTCGTTGACCAGCGTGGACTTGCCCGAGCCCGAAACCCCGGTGACGCAGGTGAAGAGGCCGACGGGGAACGACACGCTCACGCACTTGAGGTTGTTGCCGGTGGCGCCGAGCACCCGGATCTCCTGCACGTTGCCGCGCGTGGCAAGGTGCTCGGCTTCGCGCGCGGCCCGGCGCTGCGCCGCCTCGCTGGGCGGAAAGCGCGACGCCTTGCGCTCGTAGGGCACCAGGTCCTGCACCGGCAGCCAGCGCGTGCGCCGTGCCGGCACGGGAATGGTCTTCTTGCCCGAGAGGTACTGGCCGGTGAGCGAACCCCCGGCATCCTTCACGTCCTCGAAGGTGCCCTGTGCCATCACGCGGCCGCCGTGGATGCCGGCGCCCGGCCCCATGTCGATCACGTGGTCGGCCGCGCGGATCATGTCCTCGTCGTGCTCCACCACGATCACGCTGTTGCCGATGTCGCGCAGGTGGCGCAGCGTGCCGATCAGCCGGTCGTTGTCGCGCTGGTGCAGGCCGATGCTCGGCTCGTCCAGCACGTACATCACGCCCGTGAGGCCCGAACCGATCTGCGACGCCAGCCGGATGCGCTGCGCCTCGCCGCCGGAGAGCGTCTCCGCGCTGCGGTCGAGGCTGAGGTAGTTCAGGCCGACGTCGTTGAGGAATTTCAGGCGCAGCCCGATCTCGCGCACCACCTTGTCGGCGATCTCGGCTTTCGCGCCGTGCAGCTTGAGCCCGCTGAAGTACTCGAAGCTTTCGCGCAGCGTGGCATGGCCGATCTCGAAGATCGCGCGGGCCTGCGCGCCTTCGCCCACTTTCACATGCCGCGCCTCGCTGCGCAGGCGCGTGCCGCCGCACTCGGGGCAGGGCTGCATGCTGCGGTAGCGCGCCAGCTCTTCGCGTACCGCGACCGAGTCGGTGTCGCGGTAGCGGCGCTCCATGTTGGGGATGATGCCCTCGAACGCGTGCTTCTTGGTGGTCTTGCGCCCGGCGGACGCGCCCGAGTCCAGCGTGTAGCTGAAGCGGATTTCCTCCTCGCCCGAGCCGTGCAGGATCGCCTGCTGGATCGGGGGCGCCAGTTCCTCGAACGGCACGTCGAGGCTGAACTTGTAGTGCTTGCCCAGGCTTTCGAGCAACGCGAAGTAATAACCGTTGCGGCGGTCCCAGCCCTTGATGGCGCCGCTGGCCAGCGACAGCGTGGGAAAGGCTACGACCCGCGCCGGGTCGAAGAACTCCATGTGCCCCAGCCCGTCGCATGAGGGGCACGCGCCCACGGGCGAGTTGAAAGAGAACAGGCGCGGCTCGAGCTCGCTGATCGAGTAGTTGCAGATCGGGCAGGCGAACTTGGCGTTGAAAAGATGTTCGGCCCCGCCGTCCATTTCCATCGCGATCGCGCGGCCGTCGGCCAGCCGCAGGGCGGCCTCGAAACTCTCGGCGAGGCGCTGCTTGATGTCGGCACGTATCTTGACGCGGTCGATCACCACGTCGATGTCGTGCTTCTCCGCCTTCTTCAGCTTGGGCAGGTCGTCGTACTCGTAGGCCTGGCCGTCGACACGGAAGCGCACGTAGCCCTGCGCCTGCATTTCCGCGAACACATCGAGGAATTCGCCCTTGCGGTCGCGCGCCACCGGCGCGAGGATCATCAGCCGGGTTTCCTCGGGCAGCGCCAGCACCGCGTCGACCATCTGCGAGACCGTCTGCGACGCCAGCGGGATGCCGTGCTGCGGGCAGTAGGGCGTGCCGGCGCGCGCGAACAGCAGGCGCAGGTAGTCGTGGATCTCCGTCACCGTGCCGACGGTGGAGCGCGGGTTGTGCGAGGTGGCCTTCTGCTCGATGGAGATCGCCGGCGACAGGCCCTCGATCACGTCCACGTCGGGCTTGTCCATCAGCTGCAGGAATTGCCGCGCGTACGCCGACAGGCTTTCGACGTAGCGGCGCTGGCCTTCCGCATACAAGGTGTCGAAGGCGAGCGACGACTTGCCCGAGCCCGACAGGCCGGTGATCACCACCAGCTGGTTGCGCGGGATGTCGAGGTCGATGTTCTTGAGGTTGTGCGTGCGCGCCCCGCGGATGCTGATCCGCTGGGCCGCCGCCAGGCTGCCAAGGTACTTGCCGTCGATCGAATCGTTCAAGGTGGGGTGGGCGAAGGGGAACCCGGCATGATAGCCCGCCGGGCTTTTTCGCGTACCGATGCGGCTCTGGCAATCGCTCCCATTCGTGCCTGGCAACAAATTTCCAGCGGGGGTCTTCTCAAAAGACGTCTGGACGTCTAATATACTGGCTTTGCTTACAGGAGAGTCACTTTGCGCAGAAGGCCCGGAGAGGTGAGGGACGCCATCGTACGGTCACTTGAAAACAGGTGCTCGGGGGCCACGGTCCAGGAAATCACGAGCGACGTCGTGAACATGATTGGTCCGGTCGCAGCATCGTCTGTACGCTCCTATCTTCGATTGAACACGCCAGAACTATTTGCTCGTACTGAGCGGGCCCAATATCTATTGAATGGCTTTGAAATGGAGCCGGCCGGGAGCCGGGCAGCGCAAGCGCCAGCACAGTTCAACTTTGGAAAGGCGTCGCTCTTTCGCGACGATTGTCTCGCATGGCTTGATAAACAATCCGCGAATTCCATTCACGCTGTTGTCACTGATCCACCCTATGGGCTCCTGGAATATTCGGATACGGAGCAAGGCAAGCTGCGAGCCGGCAAGGGCGGAGTGTGGCGCATCCCTCCTAGCTTCGACGGTTCGAAGCGAGCACCGTTGCCGCGCTTTACTGTCCTGAAACCCAACGATCTTGAGGCTTTGGAGCGCTTCTTCTTGGCATGGGCCCGCAGTCTGCTGCGCGTCCTAGTTCCCGGGGGCAACGTCCTGGTCGCAAGCAATCCTCTACTCTCCCATCTCGTATCCGGTGCGCTCTCGCGCGGGGGTCTGGAACGCAGAGGTGAAATCGTTCGCTTGGTGATGACTATGCGTGGCGGTGACCGACCCAAGGCGGCTCATGTCGAGTTCAGTGATGTGAGCGTCATGCCGCGTTCCATGTGGGAGCCTTGGTTGATGTTCCGCAAGCCGCTCGACGGACGTGTTCAGGACAATCTGCGTCGATGGGGTACGGGAGGATTTCGCCGAATTTCCGGAGACAGGCCTTTTGGGGACGTGATCGAGTCATCGCCGACTCGAGCGACGGAGCGCCAGTGCGCACCGCATCCAAGCTTAAAGCCACAAGCTTTCCTGCGAAAGATGGTTCGCGGAGTATTGCCATTGGGCAAAGGGATAGTGCTGGATCCGTTTGCAGGGTCCGGTTCAACGCTAGCCGCTGCCGAGGCAGTCGGCTACGGGAGTATTGGAGTGGAACGGGACGGGGCGTATTTCGAAGTAGCAATGCGGGCAATTCCGCAGCTGGCGAAGCTGAAGGTTGCGGACCGGTAATGTCTTCAGGCCCGATAAATCCAGTTCTGCCTCAACTTGGCTATGCCTTTCGCATGAAGGGTCGCAGTTCGAGTTCCTAATTCACCGCGTGCGTTCTTGCGAAAGTCCTCGATCACAACCTCGCCGAGATAAACCTCGGTGAAGTTTAGGGGGTTGCGATGATTCGCCGGTTCGGTCTTGTTATCGACCGCATAGACAAAGACGCACATCCATTGGTTTCGGGCGCCATGAGTGTCAACGGCGCCGCCGCTCTTGCGAGTCGTCTTGATCTCGATTCCGAACTCGCCGGCCTTTACTGAATTCTCCGGATACCTGCCCTTCACAACCAAGTCGGGGTGCCCGTTAAAATATGCGTTTACAACAAGCGTCCTGGAGTGCTTCGCCAAGCTCGCGGTAAGCATGTCTGACAAGAGCCCCGACATGATCGCGGGGCGGACCATCTCGTCCAGGCGTTCAAGGCCCTTGATCACGAGGTCGGTGTTCACATCATAAAAGAAGTCATACACGTCCTGCATGGCAAGCCGGATGTCATCGGTACGCAGTTCAAATGGAAGAACTGCCGACGCGTTGAACTTTGTCGGGTCGGGTTGATTTCGAATGACGGGCATGGAACGCAGGAGTGCGACTGTTGAGCAGGTGATTCTCACATGAGAGGCGGCGAAGCCAGTCCGGGCCAGAAACAGTCCAACGGGCGAACATGCTGCCTGCCCTCCTGTCGTGCCCCTGTTGAGAAAGCGCAAGCCCGGCCGGGATGCACGGACCGGCCGTCCGGGCGAATACCGGACAATCCGGGGTTTGCCGGGCCCTGCGGCCTGGATCCTGCTTGTCAGCCCCCGTGAAGCCTTCCACCCATTCCACCCACCCCAGCCGCATGACGGCCACCGAGCGCCGCGCCAGCGGCTCGCTCGCCGCCATCTTCGCCGCCCGCATGCTGGGCCTGTTCCTGGTGCTGCCGGTGTTCGCCCTCGAGGCCGCGCGCTACCCGGGCGGGGACGATCCGGCGCTGATCGGCATGGCCATGGGCATCTACGGCCTCACGCAGGGCATCCTGCAGATCCCGTTCGGCCTGGCCTCGGACCGGTTCGGCCGCAAGCGGGTGATCATCCTCGGCCTGGTCGTGTTCGCGGCCGGCAGTTTCGTGGCCGCGGCCGCCCCGACCCTGGGCTGGCTCATCGTCGGGCGCTCGCTGCAAGGCGCCGGCGCCGTGTCGGCCGCCGTCACCGCGCTGCTGGCCGACCAGACGCGGGACCAGGTGCGCACCAAGGCCATGGCGTTAGTGGGCGCCAGCATCGGCCTCATGTTCGCCCTGTCGCTGGTCGCCGCGCCGATGCTGGCGGCGAGGATCGGCCTGTCCGGCCTGTTCTGGGTCACCGGCGGCCTGGCGCTGGCGTGTATCGCCATCGTCGCCTGGTGGACGCCGCCCGAGCCGGTCCAGCACAAGAACCTGCCGCGCGGCAAGCTTTCCGACGTGCTGGCCGACCCCGGCCTGCTGCGCCTGGACGTGGGCGTCTTCGTGCTGCATGCGGTGCAGCTGGCGATGTGGGTCGCCATCCCGGCGTTGCTGGTGCAGGCCGGGCTGGCCAAGGCGGACCATTGGCACGTGTACCTGCCGGCCGTGCTGGCTTCCTTCGTCGTGATGGGCGCGACGCTGTTCCCGCTGGAGCGGCGCGGCTACCTGCGGGCCGCGTTCCTGGGCGCGGTGGCCCTGGTTCTTGCCGTGCAGGTCGGCCTGGTGCTGGTGGCCGGCCAGCCCAGCGTCTGGGCCCTGGCCGCGCTGCTGTTCGTGTTCTTCTGCGGGTTCAACGTGCTGGAGGCCAGCCAGCCCAGCATGGCCTCGCGAATCGCGCCGCCGCAGGCCCGCGGCGCGGCGCTGGGGGTGTACAACACACTCCAGTCCCTGGGATTTTTTGCCGGCGGGGCGGTCGGCGGGTGGCTGGCCAAAAGCGTTGGAGCACAGGGGTTGTTTGCCGCGTCCGCCGGTTTGATGCTGGTCTGGCTGGCCGTGGCGTGGCCCATGAGGGCGCCCCGGGCGCGGCCGTCGGCCGAGGAAGTGCTGGCCGACGAAGCGCAGGCGACATAGAGATAATCACCCAATTACTGGAGGAACACCCCCATGGCATCCGTCAACAAAGTCATCCTGATCGGCAATTGCGGCCGCGATCCCGAAGTGCGCTACCTTCCCTCGGGCCAGGCCGTCGCGAACGTGAGCATCGCCACGACGAGCAAGCGCAAGGACAAGACCAGCGGCGAGACGGTGGAAGAAACGCAGTGGCACCGCGTCACCTTCTTCGACCGGCTCGCCGAGATCGTCGGTGAGTACGTCAAGAAGGGCCGGCCCATCTATGTCGAGGGGCGGCTGGTCTACCGCAAGTACACCAACAAGGACGGCGTCGAACAGAACGCCACCGACATCATCGCCACCGAAATGCAGCTGCTCGGCGGTCGCGAAGGCATGGGCGGCCCGGCGGGCGGCGACGACGAGGGCGGCGGCCAGCGCCGCCCGGCACCGGCATCGCGTCCCGCGCCGCAAGCGGCCAGCCGGCCGGCCGCGAAGCCCTCCACCGGCTTCGACGACATGGACGACGACATCCCGTTCTGAAAGCGCGCGCGATGCCGCGCTATGTCGCCTTCCTGCGCGGCGTGAGCCCGATGAACCTGAAGATGGCGCAGCTGAAGGCGTGCTGCGAACAGGCGGGATTCACCGCGGTCAAGACCGTGCTGTCCAGCGGCAACGTGGTGTTCGACGGCCGGGCGGCATCCGACGGCGCGGTCGAGCGAAAGGCCGAGGCCGCGATGCAGGAGCATCTCGGCCGCGCGTTCTTCACCATCGTGCGGCGCGTGGATGCGCTGTGCGAACTGCTCGAGGCCGACCCCTTCGCCCCCTTCGAGTTGCCGGCCCACGCCAAGCGCGTGGTGACGTTCCTGCGCGAGCCGCCGCCCACCGGCAAGCTCAAGCTGCCGCTCGAAGTGGATGAGGCGCGCATCCTGGCGGTGCAGGGCCGCGAGATCCTCACCGCCTACGTGCCGCAGCCGGGCAATCCGGTGTTCATGAACCTCATCGAGAAGACTTTCGGCAAGGACGCGACCACCCGCACCTGGGACACCGTGAAGAAGTGCGCGGCGGCCTGAGCGCCGGCCCGCCCCACTTTCAGGACGCCGCGCGGGCGCTGCGCCAGGCGCCCGGCGACACCCCGTAGGCCGACTTGAAGGCGCGGCTGAAGGAAGCTTCCGTCTCGTACCCCACGGCTTCGGCGATGCGCAGCAGCTTGCGGCGGTCGCTGCTGAGCATGCGCGCCGCGGCGGCGAGCCGCCATTGCTTCAGGTACTGCATGGGCGGCACGCCCACCAGCGCGGTGAACCGTTCGGCCAGCGCGCTGCGCGACAGGTGAACCTGCCGGGCCAGGGATTCGACGGACCAGGGGTGCGCCGGCTGCCCGTGCATCAGCATCAGGCAGCGGCCGACCTGAGGATCACGCAGCCCGGCGAGCCAGCCGCTTTGTTCCGGGGGCAGCGAGTCGATGTGGGCGCGCAGGGCTTCGACGAAGAGCGATTCCGCGAGTTTCGAAGCCACCGCGAGCGAGCCCGGCGCGGCCGATGCCGCTTCGGTGAGCACGTACCGGATCGATTGCTCGATCCACGGGCCCGAGGGGCGCGAGCGCAGGGGGATGCGCAAGAGGCGGGGCAGCGCGGCAACCAGCGGGTTCTGCACATCGCCCTCGTAGGCGAACCAGCCGCACGCGACCACGCAGAGGTCGCCCGTGCCGCCGTACCGGACGCGCGAGAGCTCGGGCACCCGCACCTGGAGGACGTGATCGAGGTCGACCGCGGAGTGCCCCGGCCCGGCCCCCAGCAGGTGCGCATCGCCCTGCGGCATCATCGCGACGTCGCCGGCGTGCAGCTCGAGGGCCGGGCCGCCATGCAGCCGGATCCAGCACTTTCCTTCCAGCACCATGTGCAGGATCGCCAGGTGCTGCGCGCCGGGGCAAAGGACACGCGCGAAGTCCGCGCCGCGAGGCGCGTCGACGCACCAGGGCTCGTGGAATTCCCCGTTCAGGAACAGCGCGCCTTCCATGCGGATCGTCCGCAGCACATCCGAAACCACATCCATTCAGCTCATCCTTTCGCGACACCGGCATGGCGTTTTGGTCATCAATGCGGGAGGAAAAGACATGAACAACCCCGTGCTGGCGGCCGATCATCGGTGGCTGAACTTTATCAACTCCCCCTGAAAGGAAATGACCATGAGCCAGGATTCCCGGGAACTTGTTGTCCTGATGACACGCGGCGCCGACCACGAACTGTCGTCCGTGGGTTTCACGATCGCCTGCGGGGGCATCACCGCCGGGCTCAAGGTCTGCGTCTTCCTCACCAGCTCCGCGGTGGACCTGGTGCGCAAGCGCTCGGTCGATTTGACGCAGGTCGCGCCGCTCGATCCCCTCAAGACCCTGATCGGGGATTTCATGGGCCGCGGCGGCACGGTGATCGCCTGCCCGCCGTGCGTGAAGTCGCGCGGCTACACGCAGGAGGACTTCATCGAGGGCGTGACGATCGCCGGTGCGAGCGTCATCCACGAGCGACTGAAGGCCGGCGCCGCGAGCCTCAGCTTCTGACGCGCTTCACCGGCCGGCGGGGTCGGCGGCGGAAATGACGCCGCCGCCCAGGCACACCTCGCCGTCGTAGAGAACGGCCGATTGCCCGGGCGTGACGGCCCATTGCGGCTGCGGAAAGTCCAGGTGGAAGGCGCCGTTGGCGGCCGATGCCAGGACGCAGGGCGCGTCGGCCTGCCGATAGCGTGTCTTGGAGCCGTAGCTGCCGGGCTGCGGCGCTTCGCCCGCCACCCAGCTCGCGTCGTCGGCGTCCAGCGCCGACGACAGCAGCCAGGGGTGGTCGTGGCCCTGCACCACCCACAGCGTGTTCTTCTCCATGTCCTTGCGCGCGACGAACCAGGGCGCGTGCTCGCCACCGCCGCGCTGCGCCCCTTTCTCCTTGATGCCGCCGATGCCCAGGCCCTGGCGCTGGCCGAGCGTGTAGAACGACAGGCCCTGGTGCTGGCCGATCACGCGACCGCGTTCGTCCTTGATCGGCCCCGGCTCCTTGCTGATGTAGCGGTTGAGGAACTCGCGGAACGGCCGCTCGCCGATGAAGCAGATGCCGGTGGAGTCCTTCTTCTTCGCGTTGGGCAGCCGGATTTCCCCGGCGACGCGCCGCACTTCCGTCTTGCGCAGCTCGCCGACCGGGAACAGCGTCCTGCCCAATTGCGACTGGTTCAGCCGGTGCAGGAAGTAGCTCTGGTCCTTGGTCTCGTCCAGGCCCTTGAGCAGCTGGAACTTGCCCTGGTGTTCGCGCACCCGCGCATAGTGACCCGTGGCGATCTTCTCCGCGCCCAGCCGCATCGCATGGTCGAGGAACGCCTTGAACTTGATCTCCGCGTTGCACAGCACGTCCGGGTTGGGCGTGCGGCCCGCCTGGTATTCGCGCAGGAACTCGGCGAACACGCGGTCCTTGTAGTCGGCGGCGAAGTTGACGTGCTCGATCTCGATGCCGAGCACGTCGGCCACGGCGGCGGCGTCCACGAAGTCGACGTTCGACGAGCAGTACTCGCTGTCGTCGTCGTCTTCCCAGTTCTTCATGAAGATGCCGATGACCTCGTAACCCTGCTGTTTCAGCAGGTGCGCGCTCACCGCGGAGTCCACGCCCCCGCTCAGGCCGACAACAACGCGTGGCTTGCGACTCATTTGTGCGATTATCCCAGCGAAGGTTTGACCTGATGCTCTACCGGCCCACCCATGCGGACCTGCCGCCCCAACGCATGTCGCCCACGGCGCTGGCGACGGCGGGCGCGATCCATGTGGGCCTGCTGTGGCTGCTGCTGCAGTACTCCCCGCTGCAGCAGGCGATCCGCTACGTCGTCTATCAGTATGTGCAGCCGATCAGCCCCGCGGCGCCCGCGAGCCGGGCCATCACCCTGCGCCCGCCGGCGATCTCGACCCCGGCGGACAGTGCGACCGTATTCTCGAAGACGCCCGAGTCGAGCGTGCCGCTGAAGACGACGACCCAGCTGCCCGACACGCTGCAATCGAAGACGCCGCTGCCGGGGCCTCGCCCCAGCGAGCCCGCGCCGGTGGTCGAGCCGCCCAACGTGCAGCCCGCACCGGCCGCCGAGGTGCCGGCCCCTGCACCGGAGCCGGCGCCTCCCGTCCCTGTGCCGCCCCTGCCGCTACCGGCGCCCGAGCCCCCGCCGGTAGCGCCGCCCGTGCCGGTCGAAATTCCCCCGCTGCCCGTCGCGCCGCCGCTGACGCCTGTGCCGGCCCCTGCGCCCGTGCCCTTGCCCGAGCCGCTTCCGGTGCCCACACCGGCGCCGGAACCAGTGCCGGCCCCCGCGCCAGTGCCAGTGCCAGTGCCAGTGCCAGTGCCAGTGCCAGCGCCAGCGCCAGCGCCAGCGCCAGTAGCCGCACCCACACCCGCACCCGCACCCGCACCCGCACCCGCACCCGCACCCGCACCCGCGGCGGCTGCCCCCGCTGCAGCACCGGCAGCCGCCGCGCCCGCGCCGGCGCCGACGCAACGGCTGCAGGGTCCGATCCTCGAGGTGCCTGTTCCCGCCGGCACGCCCGGTGCTTCCACGGCCGCGCCGGTCCCGGGCGTCCCATCCGGGCCGGGGGCTGGGACCGGTCCGGGCCCGGGTTGGGGGTCGCCGGGCCCGTCCGCGCCGACGCCGGGCCGGTCCGCGGCCCCGGCGCCCTCGGCCGTGCCGCCCGCGCCCATCGTCGTGCCCGCCATCCCGCCGCACCCCGGCCCCTACCGCATCCGCCAGCGCAGCTTGGCGGACATGGCCAACGAGCAGTTGCGCCGCGGCAAGGCCAAGGACCCGCTGGCCGAAGGCATGGAGGGCTCGGCGATCGACGATTGCCTTCATGCACCCGCCAGGCCCTCGGCCGCGGGCGGGCTGCTGGCGCTTCCCGCCCTCGCGGCGCGGGCGCTGTCCGACCGCTGCGCGAAGTAGCTCGCCGTGATTGCGCTTAGCATGCTTACATGCTCGATGTCCTGGTGATCGGCGGCGGCAACGCCGCGCTGTGCGCCGCGCTCATGGCGCGAGAGGCGGGCGCCAGCGTGCTGATGCTCGAATCGGCGCCGCGCGAGTGGCGCGGCGGCAATTCCATGCACGTACGCAACCTGCGCTGCATGCACGATGCGCCGCAGGATGTGCTGCTCGACGCGTATCCCGAAGAAGAGTTCTGGCAGGACCTGCTGAAAGTCACCGGTGGCGCGACCGACGAGCAACTCGCGCGGCTGGTGATCCGCGCCTCGTCCAGCTGCCGTGACTGGATGCGCAGTCACGGCGTGCACTTCCAGCCCTCGCTGGCGGGAACGCTGCACCTGTCGCGCACCAATGCGTTCTTCATGGGCGGCGGCAAGGCATTGCTCAACGCGTATTACCGCAGCGCGGAGCACCTCGGCGTGCAGGTGCGCTACGACGCGCCGGTCGATGCGCTCGAGCTCGACGGCGGCCGCTTCTTGGCGGCGATTTCCGGCGCCGAACGCATCGCGGCCCGGGCCTGCGTGCTGGCCTGCGGGGGCTTCGAATCGAACCGGGAATGGCTGCGCGAGGCCTGGGGCCGCAACGAGCGCGGCGAATGGCCGGCCGACAACTTCCTCATCCGCGGCACGCGCTTCAACCAGGGCGTGCTGCTGAAACACATGATGGGCGCGGGCGCCGACATCATCGGCGATCCCTCGCAATCGCACTGCGTGGCGATCGACGCGCGCTCGCCGCTGTACGACGGCGGCATCGTCACCCGCGTCGATTGCGTGTCGCTCGGCGTGATGCTCAACCGCGATGCCCAGCGCTTCTACGACGAGGGCGAGGACTTCTGGCCCAAGCGCTACGCGATCTGGGGCCGGCTCGTGGCGCAGCAACCTGGGCAGATCGGCTATTGCGTGATCGACAGCAAGGCCGTGGGCCGCTTCATGCCGCCGGTGTTTCCCGGCGAGCGTGCGGATACGCTGCCGGAACTCGCGCGGGCGCTCGGCCTCGATGAAGCGGCCTTCATGAGGACGCTGGGGGATTTCAACGCCGCCTGCCGGCCCGGCACCTTCGACCATACGGTGCTGGACGACTGCGCCACCGCCGGCCTCGCGCCCGCCAAGACACACTGGGCGCGGCCGATCGACACGCCGCCGTTCTACGGTTACGCATTGCGTCCCGGCATCACCTTCACCTACCTGGGCCTGAAAACCAACGAGGACGCCGCCGTGCATTTCAACGGTGTGCCCAGCGCCAACTTGTTCGTCGCGGGCGAGATGATGGCGGGCAACGTGCTCGGCAAGGGCTATACGGCCGGCGTGGGCATGAGCATCGGCACCGCGTTCGGCCGCATCGCCGGCAGCAGCGCGGCCGTGGCGGCACTGGAGGAAGGCGCCCATGCAGCAGCTTGAGGCACTCGCCCGGGACGCCGCCGCGCTGGCGGCGGGCGCCTTGCCGCTGTCCGCCTCGGAGTCGGAAGTCGGCCGCCAGATGCAGATCTGCAATGCGTGCCGCTACTGCGAGGGTTTCTGCGCCGTGTTCCCGGCGATGACGCGGCGGCTCGACTTCGGCCAGGCGGACATCCACTACCTGGCCAACCTCTGCCACAACTGCGGGGCGTGCCTGCATGCCTGCCAGTACGCGCCGCCGCACGAGTTCGCCGTGAACGTGCCGCAGGCGATGGCGGCGGTGCGGGGGCAGACCTACTCCGACTACGCCTGGCCCCGGGCGCTCGGCGCGCTGTACCAGCGCAACGGCCTGACGCTGGCCCTGGCAAGCGCGGGGGGCTTGGCGCTGTTCCTGGTGCTGTTGTTGCTGGCGAAGGGTTCGCTGGTGACGCAACCGCTGGCCGGCAATTTCTACGCGGTCTTTCCGCACAACACCCTGGTGGCGATGTTCGGCGCGGTGTTCGCCTTCGCCGTGGTGGCGCTCACCGTCGGCGTCGGCAAGTTCTGGCGCGACGTGTCTCCGGGGCAGGCGACAGCGGCCGCGGTGGCGGAGGCGGCCGGCAGCGCGCTCGGCCTCCGCTACCTGGGCGGCGGGCATGGCCAGGGCTGCAACGAATCGGATGACGCCTTCACGCTGTGGCGAAGGCGCTTTCACCACGCCACGTTCTACGGGTTCATGCTGTGCTTTGCCGCGACCTGCGTCGCCACGCTGTACCACTACGTGCGGGGCCAACCGGCGCCGTACGCCTTGACCAGCCTGCCGGTGCTGCTCGGCACGGCCGGCGGCATCGGCCTGCTGGTCGGGCCCGCGGGCCTGCTCTGGCTGAACCTGCACCGCCATCCGATGCACGGGGACGCGCGGCAAAAGCCGATGGACCGCGGCTTCATCGCGCTGCTGTTCTTCACCAGCCTCACCGGTCTGGCCCTGCTCGTGTGGCGCGATACATCCGCGATGGCGCTCCTGCTCGCGATCCACCTCGGCGTCGTGATGGCCCTGTTCCTCACGCTGCCCTACGGCAAGTTCGCGCACGGCATCTTTCGCAGCGCGGCCTTGCTCAAGTACGCTGTCGAGAAACGTGTGCCCAGCCGCATCGCGGCGGGCGCCGAGTGAACCAAGCCGCAAAGGAAACGACATGGACCTGCAACTCAATGACAAGACCGCGCTGGTGACGGGCGCCAGCGTGGGCATCGGCCGCGCGATCGCGGCGGCGCTCGCGGCCGAGGGCGTGCGGGTCGCCATCGCCGCGCGCCGCGTCGAGAAGCTCGAAGAACTGGCACGCGAGATCGTCGGGGCCGGCGGCAAGCCGCCGGTGGTGGTCGCTTCGGACCTCTACGCCGAAGACGCCGCCGCGAAGCTGGCCGCCGCCGCGGTTGCCGGGCTGGGGCGCGTGGACATCCTCGTCAACAACGCGGGCGGCTCGCGCAGCTTCAAGGAGCTGCACGTGAGCGAGGAGGCGTGGCAGGAGGCGATCACGCTCAACTTCCACCGGCCGCGCCAGATCGCCGACGCCCTGGTCGACCAGATGATCGCCAGCAAGTGGGGGCGCATCATCAACATCACCGGCAAGAGCGAGCCGGACCACGTCAATGGCGCCTTCTGCGCCAAGGCAGGCCTCCACAGCTGGGCGAAGGGGCTGTCGCGCATGGTCGGCAAGCACGGCATCACCGTCAACAGCATCCCGCCGGGGCGCATCCACTCCGAGCAGATCCTGCGCAACTACACGCCCGAATACCGCCAATGGCAGGCCGAGAACGAGATTCCCATGGGCCGCTACGGCGAGCCGGAAGACCTGGCGAACCTGGTCTGCTTCCTGGCATCCCCGCGCGCCAGCTACATCACCGGCGCCGTGATCCCGGTGGATGGGGGTTTGCGCCGGTACCAGTTCTGAGCCCGCGGGGCTAACCTTGCGCCCACCCGAAGGAGAACGACGTGAACGTACCCTTTTCACCGAAGCGCCGCGAACTCATGGCCGCGGCGATCGCCGCCGGCACCGCGGCGTTGCTGCCCGCGGCGCTGCGGGCGCAGACGCAGTGGCCGACCAGGCCGGTGCGCTTCCTGGTGCCGTTCGCGCCCGGCGGCACATCGGAAATCGTCGCCCGTTCGGTGGCGGCCGAGCTCACCAGGCAGCTGGGGCAGAACGTCTTCGTCGAGAACAAGCCCGGCGGCGCCGGCGTGGTGGCGATGTCGGAGGCGCACCGTGCGTCGCCCGACGGCTACACCATCATCCTGGGCCACGTCGGCACGCTGGCGGTGAACCCGTACATGCTGGCCAACCAGCCTTACGACGTGAACAGGGATTTCATCCCGGTCACGCTGCTGGCCAAGGTGCCCAACGTGTTCGTGATCCATCCCGACGTGCCGGCGAAGAACTTCAAGGAGTTCGTGGCGTACGTGAAGGCCAACCCCGGCAAGCTCAGCTACGGCTCCGCCGGCAACGCGAGCGCCGGTCACCTCGCGATGGAATACCTGAAGCTGGTGACGGGCATGTTCATCACGCACATCCCCTACCGCGGCACGGGGCCGCAGCTGACGGACCTGCTGGCCGGCCGCACCCAGGCCTCGTCGGCCGGCCTGCCCGCGCTCGGCGCGCACATCCGCGCGGGCAAGCTGCGCGCGATCGCGGTGGGGACGCAGCAGCGCATCTCCGCGCTGCCCGACGTGCCCACCGTGGCCGAGATGGGCTTCAAGGAGTTCGAGACGTCGCAGTGGTACGGCATCCTGGCGCCGGCCGGCACGCCGCCGGAGGTGGTCAAGAAGCTGCAGGAGGAGTCGTACAAGGCGCTCAAGTCGAGCGCCGTGACCGAGCGCTTCGCCACCGACAACGCGGTGGGCGGCGGCGGCCCCTCGCCGGAGTTCGCCGCGTTCATCGCGCGCGAGCAGAGGATCTGGAAGGACATCGTGAAACAGGCCCAGATCAAGGCCGACTGAATGACCCGCGCCAGTCACGCGGGTGGGCGCGGGTGCCCCGGCCCCTGCGGATTCAAACCGGCGTCGCCAGGATGCTCGGGTCGCTGTAGATCACCGACAGCGGATGGCGGATGCCGGCCAGGTAATCCTCGATGCACTTGAGCACCAGCGGGCTGCGGTGCCGGCCCGCGCTGGCGCGGACTTCGTCGATCGTCATCCACAAGGTGCGGACGATGCCGTCATCGAGGGGCAGCGAAGGATCGTGCGGGCCGAGTTCGCCGCAGAACGCCATGCGCAGGTAGGTCTGGTCTTCGCCGGTCGACTTCTTGATCGACCGCGCCAGGTAGACGCCCAGCAGCGCCGTGGGCCGGAAAACGTAGGCCGACTCCTCCAGCACTTCGCGCGCGCAACCCTGCACCGGCGTCTCGCCGGGATCGAGATGGCCGGCCGGGTTGTTGAGCTTGAGGCCGCCGTTGGTTTCTTCCTCGACCAGCAGGAAGCGGCCTTCCCTCTCGATGACGGCGGCCACGGTGACGCTGGGTTTCCAGGGTGTATGCATCGCCGGATTATCTCCACACTGACGCGCGCGAGGGGCCCGGTGCCGGATGCGACACAATGGCCCTGTTCCGGCTCCTCCCCTCCCCGACCATGCCCACACTCTCCGCCCTGTTGACCCGTGTCGCGCTGGTGGCCTGCCTGCTGGCCGGTGCGGCGGCCACCGCGCAGACCAGCCCGCCCGCGGCAGTCGGACCCGCCTCGGGCCCGGCGGCGGCCAGCGTCTCCGAGCCCCCCGCCTTCCGGCCCGCACCGGTCCTGCCCCCGATCAAGGCACCCGAGGCGATCGCCAACCCCTACGGCTTGCGCGCGCTGTGGGCGCAGGGCGACTGGGTCGCGCGCGTCACGCTGCTCATCCTGGCGATCATGTCGCTCGGCAGCTGGTATGTGCTGATCGCCAAGCTCGTGGCGCAATCGCGCATGGGCGGGCAGGGCAAGGACGCCAACCAGAATTTCTGGAAGGCCGACACCGTGCGCCAGGGCGCGGAGAGGCTGCAACCCGCCAGCCCTTACCGCTTCATCGCGGAGTCGGCGCTCGAGGCCACGCGCAAGCACGACGGCCTGATCGGGCAGGTGGACCTGAACACCTGGACCGCACAGAGCATCGAGCGCGCGGTGGCCACGGTGCACAGCCGCACTCAGGAGGGGCTCGCGGTGCTCGCGACGGTGGGTTCCACCGCGCCTTTCGTCGGCCTGTTCGGCACCGTCTGGGGCATCTACAACGCGCTGGTGAAGATCGGCGCGTCGGGCCAGGCCTCCATCGACAAGGTGGCCGGCCCGGTGGGCGAGGCGCTGATCATGACGGCGCTCGGCCTGGCCGTCGCGGTGCCTGCGGTGCTCGGCTACAACTGGCTGGTCAGGCGCAACAAGGTGGCGATGGACACCGTGCGCGCCTTCGGCTCGGACCTGCACACGGTGCTGCTGGCCTCGTTCAACAAGCAGTAGCAAAGCCAAAGCCGCGATGGCGATCGACTTCCCCCAGCCGCCGGACAACGAAGACCAGCTGATCGCGAGCATCAACACCACCCCGCTGGTGGACGTGATGCTGGTGCTGCTGATCATCTTCCTGATCACGATTCCCGTGGTCAACAGCTCGGTCGCCGTCACGCTGCCGCTCGAGCCGGCGCGGGCGCAGGGCTCGCAGGCCGAGGACGTGATCGTGACCGTCGACGCGCAGGGCGCGATCTACTGGTTCGACACGCGCCTGCCCGCCGCGCAGGACCTGCGTGAGCTGCTCGCCCGGGTGGCGGTGATGAAACCCCAGCCCGAGCTGCACATCCGCGCCGACGCGCGGGCCGACTACGAATCGATTGGCCAGGTGGTGCATGCCGCGCAGCAAACCGGCATGGCGCGTATCGGCTTCCTCACCGAACCGCCGGAGGCAAGCCAATGATCCCCCTGCAAGGCGAAGACAGCGAGGCCGAGGTGATGGTGGACATCAACACCACGCCGCTGGTGGATGTGCTGCTGGTGCTGCTGGTGATGCTCATCATCACGATCCCCATCCAGCTGCATTCGGTGAACATCGAAATGCCCGGCAGCAACACGCCGCCCCCGCCGGTGCAGCCCGAGATCGTGCGCATCGACATCACGCCGGGCGGCGGCTTCGTGTGGAATGGCGAGCCGCTGGCCAGCCGCGCCGAGCTGGAAGAGCGCCTGCAGAAGGCCGCCGCGGCGCAGCCCGAGCAGCCCGAGATCCACCTGCGCCCGAACCGTCTCGCGAAATACGACAGCGTCGCGGCCGCGCTGGCCAGTGCGCAGCGCCTGGGCCTCGTGAAGATCGGCCTGGTCGGCTCGGAACAGTTCGCGCGCTGACCGCGCGGCGCCGGCTACGGCTCGTATTCCGGTGCGCCCTGCACCCAGACGAACGACTGCACGTCGATCATGTCGCGGGCCTTGAAGCCGGGCCGGCGGTCGAGGTCGCGCCGGATGATCGCCGCGAAGGTCAGAAGCGACTGGTAGACCGGCCACGCCGGCTGCGTGCGGTACTGGAAGTCGTAGCCATACGCGTGGGCCGCCTTGCGCGTGACCCTGGGCTTGAGGAACAGGTGCTTGTCGGGGCGCGCGATGAAGCCGAACACCGTCACCAGCGGCCAGGTGAGCACGCGGGTCTGGCGGCGCGGCAGGTCGTCGACGGCCTGCACCCAGTCGTCGAACTTGCGGCGCGGCGAGCCCCGGCCCCACAGGAATGCGTAGAGCTCGGTGGCAAAGAGGCGCGCGCCGGCCGGCGTCTTCACCGCGTCGCGCAGCGCCATCTTCTCGAAAGAGAACAGCAGGTTGGCGCGCGACTCGATGCGCACGGCGATGTCGGCGATCTGGCGGAACTCGCCGCGCGCGAGCAGCTTGCGGAAGTCCACCGGGCCGAGTTCGGCCTTCCACTCGAGGTGGGCGCGTTCCTTGTTCGAGCGCTCGGCCACCAGGTAGGTTTCATCCTGGAAGCCGTCGGGGTAGAACAGCTCGAACTTGCGGCGCGCTCGCGCCGCGCCGAGGTAGCTGATATTGCCCGCGCGGGCGCCGGTGAGGGGTCTGGAGAGGGATGCTGCACGTGCCATACGGGCAGTTTTTGGCCCCGCCCAACCTCAGCCATGTCGGACGGCACGCCGCGTCCTCGTAGGACTCAGGCGGTGGGGACCAATCGGACCTCGGTGATCTCCGAAGGTGCACCCAAACGTTTCGGCGGGCCCCAATATCCGGTGCCACGGCTGACGTAGATTCGCAGCTGATCAATGACGTGCAGCCCGGCCGTGAAGGGCTGCTGGAACCGGACGAAGAAGTTCCAGGGCAGGAATTGCCCGCCATGCGTATGGCCCGACAGTTGCAGGTCGAACCCGGCTTCCGCGGCCGCCGCGGCACTGCGTGGCTGGTGCGCCAGCAGTATTTTCGCGCCGGCATCGGCGGGCGCGCCGGCGAGCGCGGCCTGCGGATCGCTGCGGTGCGAGGCATCGAAATGGCCGGCGCTGAAATCGGAGACACCCGCCAGCACCAGGCGCGCGCCGCCCTGTTCGATCACCACGTGCCGGTTCTGCAGCACCTCGATGCCCAGGCGCTGCAGGTGCACCATCCATGCGTCCACGCCCGAGTAGTACTCGTGGTTGCCGGTGACGAAGAAGCTGCCATGGCGCGAGACCAGCCGCTGCAGGGGCGCCACATGGCGCGCCAGTTCCATGACGCCGCCATCGACCAGGTCGCCGGTGATGGCCACGACGTCGGGCTTGAGTCGGTTGACGGCTTCGACGATCGCTTCGACGTAGCGCTCACCGATGGTCGGGCCGACGTGGATGTCGGTGATCTGCACGATGCGAAAGCCGTGCAGCGCCGGCGGCAGCCCGGCGATCGGAATTTCCACTGTCACCACCCGGGCGGTGCGGCGCGCGTTGACATAGCCCAGCAGCGTCGCGCCCAGGCCCAGCAGCGGCACGGCCACGGCGGTGGCCGCGCTCAAGTCGTCCAGTGGCAGCGCCAGGGGCACGGCAAAGTCCACCAGCCCCGCAATCAGCAGCAGCGCATCGCGCAGCAGCGTCAACACCAGCAGCGACGAGAACAGGCCCATGAACAGCAGGCCGGCCGCCGCCAGCGTATCGGCCGCGGGCGGCCTGGCCACGCGGCGTGCCAGCAGGCCCATGGGCACGATCAGGGCGGACGCCACCAGCAGCACGCTGAGCATCACGGCCGGCAGCGCGCCGGCAAATGCCGGGACCACGCGCGCACCGATATACAAGTGCAGCGCGGCCGAGAGGGCGAGCAAGGCGGCGAGGGGCATGACCCCTCACATGGTGCCGGATGGCGCGATTGAAAGCCGGGCCGCCCGTCAGGCCCTGGAATCGCCGAGCGGCAGCGGGACCGTGCGGCGCAGCGGCGCGAAGCGGGTTTCGGACGGCAGGAAGAAACCCTGCAGCCGGCCGCCGTCCACCACGGGCCAGGCCTCGTCCACGGGGCGGCCTTCGACCAGCAGCACGTGGTTGAGCGGCCGGTACACCGTGCCTTGCGCAAGCAGGCCCGCCGCGCGCCAGCGGCTGCCGGCCGGCAGCACGTGGACGGGGCCGACGCCCATGCGAAAGGCCGCGGCGGTCTGCAGCTGGATGTCATGGGATGCCGTCGCCGTGGGCGCCGGCGCCAATTGGACCTTGGTGGTGAAACCCATGGTCAAGGCGGCGCCGAGGACGACGACGGCGACGTGGAGCATCAGGGTCGGGCTGGGGGCGTAGCGGCGTTTCATGTTCACTGTCTCCGGAAGATGGTGCGGTGGCCGTGGGACTGCAACTTCTGGATCGGATTATTGGAGGCGCCGGCGCCCGCGCGCAGTGCCATCCGCTCGCGGTTTCCTGTGAGGTTTGGACAGCGCGAAGGGGCGGCACGCCCGTCCCATCGGAACATTCCTACTTTTCCCGCGGCGCGCAAAACCCTGAGGTTTGTCAAACGCCCACGCAGGCGCCAGGAGTACTGTCGCCCTGCCGACCGCGAGAGGGGATTGTTCAGAAGATCGTGTCGGTCTTCATGTAAGCTCGCGGTCAGTAAAGCTCAGGCACCCGTTCACTCACCGAGGAGAGACTCCATGCTAATTGGCGATCCTGCCGAGACCACGGCGCGCGCGGCCCGTGTTGCCGCCCCGCCCGAGACGGCCAAGAAACCCTTGCTCATCGGAGTTCCGAAGGAAACG
>Ga0255338_1001517_pt1 | contig 43239 bp, 39 predicted proteins | sample MeOH1_35cm_T4_19_FD_203715 | JGI IMG/M metagenome (GOLD analysis project Ga0255338, IMG submission 203715) | Sandy soil microbial communities from University of British Columbia, Vancouver, Canada - MeOH1_35cm_T4_195 | ecosystem: Engineered > Artificial ecosystem > Sand microcosm > Unclassified ... | reverse complement strand
CCACCAAACTTCTTCGTCAGAATCGTTGTAATCGCCGCCGTCAGCGTCGTCTTACCATGATCCACGTGACCTATCGTACCAACATTTACGTGTGGCTTCGATCGCTCAAATTTGCTTTTTGCCATGATATCCCCTCCGTAACAAACTTTAATCTTACTTATCCATCATAAAACCTATGGAGCCCATGGCCAGAATTGAACTGGCGACCTCTCCCTTACCAAGGGAGTGCTCTACCACTGAGCTACATGGGCAAGCATAAACCTTCACTCAAACCATCCGACCCACAGATCCTATCTGGAGCGGGTGAAGGGAATCGAACCCTCGTCATAAGCTTGGAAGGCTTCAGCTCTACCATTGAGCTACACCCGCACATCTCTTGTGGAGAAACTATTTTGAATTTAAAACAGACTCCCCGATCTTGCACTAATCCTACTAAATACTGATTTTCAGCTTGGTGGAGGGGGAAGGATTCGAACCTTCGAAGGCAGAGCCGTCAGATTTACAGTCTGATCCCTTTGACCGCTCGGGAACCCCTCCAAACGAAATCGGCGATTATGAATGCAATATACTCATAAGTCAATCTAGTTTTAGATGTCGACTCAATACACCGGTCACTTCCTACAAGTTCTCATCCGCGAGAACCAGAAAACTTTCTATGACAAGCGAATTCTCGGATCGACGAGAGTATACGTGATATCTGTTAGCATTAATCCGATAATATAAAGTAGCGAACCCAGAAAAACCATTGCACGCACTATTGAGAAATCCTGCGAATTGATTGCGTCTATGGTATAGCTGCCAAGGCCCGGGATGCCAAAAAATGATTCAACAACCAGACTGCCCAGAAACAATAAAGGGACCACTACTACCGCACCGGTCAATATCGGAATCATTGCATTCTTGAGTACATGTCTGAATAACACGAGGCGCTCGGAGAGCCCTTTTGCTCTTGCCGTACGCACGTACTCCTTGCTCATTTCTTCAAGAAAGATTGCACGATACCACCGTGTATTAGAACCGACACTGCTGATGACTCCAATAATAATGGGTAATAACAGGAATTTTCCAGCTTCCAGCCCTCCCGTATAACCGGATATCGGTACTAAATGCCATAATTTGCTAATCAAGAACTGCCCACCAATAATATAGAACAAGCTTGAAACTGACATGAACCCGATACATAGCACCACACCCCAGAAATCAATATAAGTCGCTCGAAAAAATACCAGAAATAGCGCCAGTGTGATGTATACGAACAGCCCCAGTATGAATACCGGCAGTGCAATGGCAAGACTGGGAATCATACGCGCTTTGATCTCTTGCGTGATATCGCGCCCATCTTCAGCACGTCCAAACTCAAACATAAACATGGCAACTGACTTTTCAAAGAAGATTGTATTAGTCAATTGCTGCTTTAAATTTTCTTCCCCATGATTAAATAATAACGGCTTATCATAACCTCGATCCGCTTTCCACTTCTCGATTGCCTCAGGTGTGACATATTTAATGCCCAACTGCATGCGCGCCATGTCATCCGGTGTGTTCACGACAAAAAATAATGTAAATGTAATGAGATTAACCCCAATGAGTATTGGTATCGCATACAGAACTCGCCGGATAATATAATTTAGCATCACTGTTCACCGGATCTTATTCAAGCTGATAGCACTCTGATACCTGCACTACTCTCACGTCGACGATACGCAATGATTGCGGGAATAAAACCGAGAATCAATATCATCATAACCACTCCGATCGGCCACAATACCGGTTTATTCCATTCATACCGCTTCAATGCCCTCAACTCCCTATTAACCCGTAAATATTTAAGATTGTTATTTGATATTCTGTTTGGTTTAATATTTTGATACCACTTATGATACAAACCGTAATCTTTTGGATGATATCCCCATAGCCAGGGTGCATCCTGCCGTAAAATTTCAACCATGCGATTGATTATCTGACGACGGTCCGGGCTATCTTCCAGATTTTTCATTTCTTCAAACAAACGATCATACTCATTATTAGCATAATTAGCCGCATTCTCACCATTATTGACAACCTTACCTTGTGGTCCATGCAATAAAAACAGAAAATTTTCCGGATCGGGGTAATCAGCATTCCAACCCCATTCAAAAATCTGCGCATTCCCTTTACGTATCTTATCCTGAAAACGATTGTAATCCGTACTTCTAACCACCAGCTGTATATTCAACTTCTGAAATTGCTTGCGCATCCAGTCCAACATCGATTTATCATCAGAACTGCGTGCGGTGACATCAAAATACAAAACCAGAGGTGCACCTGTTTTCAGATCAACGCCATCCGGATATCCCGCTTCCGTCAATAACGCCCTGGCTGCTTCAATGGGTTTACGCTGAGGACGGCCATTGATCCACTCATAAACAATCGGATTTATTCCTTCCGCTCCGTCTCGATAACCTGCAATACCCGGTGGAATCGGGCTCTGTGCCGGCAGTCCGCGGCCATTTGCAAATATTGAAATAAATTCTTCATAGTCCACCGCGATTGAAATCGCCTGCCTCAGTTTCCTTGCGGATGCTCGCTCTTTCTCATTAGTGCCACCCACAACAGGATCCAGCATATTGAATCCCATATAATACGTCGAGGCTGCCACAGACATCTCCAGCCTTATTCCTTGCGCCGCCATTGCTTCAGTAACCGTTGCTTCCCCCTGACCAACCAGTTGCACCGCTTGATCGAAGCTATCCGATCCTATCCCGGATGCATCATAATAACCCTGCAGAAATTTATTCCAGCGCGGAATACTCTCCTTCTCACGCGTGTAAATGACTCTATCGATAAAAGGCAATGGCTTCCCGGCATCCACCAGCAAGCCCTTTTCCTCATCATCAGGCATGCCCTCCGTTGGATAGAACTCACCCTGAAAATGCGGGTTTCTTTCCAGTACCATGCGCAGGTTTGGATTGTTTTCAGTCAACATGTAGGGACCTGTCCCGACCGGATACCAATCCAGTGTGATATTTTTTTCCTTTAAACCCTGTTGTGAATAAAAGTGATCTGCTTCCCAAGGAATCGGTGCAAAAAAAGGCATTGCAAGCCAGTATATAAATTGTGGGTATTGACCATTAATTTTTATCTGATATGTATAGGTATCGATAACCTGCACACCAGACAGCTCAAAGTGATTCAAATCCAGATAGACCTGTTCTTCAGTCCGCCCTTTATCTGCTTTCTCCAGCACCGCCGCATAATCCCTGAGTCCTGCAATATAATCCGCCATGAGTTCATAGATTGGAGAATGCAATCTTGGATGCGCTAACCGCTTTATCTGGTACACATAATCCCTGGCAGTTAATTCCCGCGTTCCTATATATACAAAATCCGATAATGTAAAGACCGAAGATGCTGTTTCCGTATCCAGATCATGATACCGCCATTCACCACGTTCATTGATTGCAAAGGCGGGGTGTGGTTGAAATAAAATGCCCGGTTTAATGGAAATCTCATAAATACTATAGGCAATTTCAGTCGCAGGAGCGTTATCGGTCAACTGATTCCCTTTACCATCAAAATACTTTACAACCGGCATTTTGTCAGCCGTTGATGGAATCAACGTGAAGGGTCGCTTTAAATAATGATACTGCAGTGGCGGTTGATAAATCTGCGCAGTAAACTGAATTTCATTACTGCTATAGGATTGCACAGGATCAAGATGCTTAGGTCTTTCGGTAAATACGTTATAAAGCGTATTCCCTGTACCGATCTCTGGATATGGATTATTCCAGTCATGCATACTGCATGCAGATAACAACAAAACCAATCCAGTCAATAGGGTATTACCAGGTCTCTTTATCATGCTCATCAGACAAGAAAGTATTTTCTAAAAAATGACATTTAAAAACCACTGCTTTCACTGCTAAATTCCATCTTCCATTGACGTTCAGTTATAATTCGCTAATTCTTATCATTCTACAAGGAAATTTTATGGGTTTTCTCGCTAACAAACGTGTTCTCATTACCGGGTTGCTCAGTAACAGATCTATTGCGTATGGCATCGCAAAGGCAATGCAACGGGAAGGTGCGTCACTTGCCTTTACTTATCAGAGCGAAGATATACGCGGACGCGTCGAGAAACTCGCTGCTGAGTTTGATAGTCATTTATTATTTCCCTGCGATGTCACGAGCGATAGCGAAATCACCCAATGCTTCACGGATCTGGGAAGACACTGGGATGGTCTTGACTGCATCATCCATTCCATCGCTTTCGCACCAAGAGAGTCACTTTCCGGGGACTATCTTGACAGTGTCAATAGGGATGCATTCCGTATCGCCCACGATATCAGCACATACAGCTTCTCTGCCCTTGCCAAAGCCGGATTGCCATTAATGGAAAACAGAAATGGCGCGCTTCTAACCTTAAGTTATCTGGGTGCCGTTCGTGTGATGCCAAACTACAATGTCATGGGACTTGCCAAAGCCAGTCTTGAAGCAAATGTCCGCTTCATGGCTTCCAGCCTTGGACCAAAAGGCATACGCGTCAACGCAATATCAGCTGGACCGATCAAAACCCTCGCCGCTGCCGGAATCGGCAATTTCGGAAAACTATTAGGGTATACCGAGAAAGTCTCACCTCTACGACGCAATGTCACCACCGAAGAAGTCGGCAATGTAGCCGCCTTTCTCTGTAGTGACCTGGCCAGTGGAATTACAGGAGAGATTACTTACGTGGATGCCGGGTTCAATACGGTTGCGTTTAATCTCGATGATTAAAGAGAGTTAAATAAAATTCAGTAACCGTATCTTCAGAACTAGAAGTTATCTAACTTTATTTTAACTTCATGCCGTTGTCTAAGCCCAGCAAGATAGGATGACATTTCTTCCTGGATAATCATCTGCTGCAATTGTTTATTAAAACTGCTCCGTTTCATTTCTTCTGCCGGACTGGGCTCAATAATCTGACTGATTCGTATCAGGCTATAGCCACCCTTTGGATTCTCAACACCCGCATAGGTCGGCAACTCTTTTAGCTCCGCCTTGAAAACAGCTTGTAAAACTTCATAGCTGATACCTTGTGATTGCATGTAGGAAACCAGCTTGATGTCATTCCATTCCACAACGCCATCATCACCCGCCTGTAACCGTGCCAGCTTTGCTTTTCCTTCTTCAGTCGCTTTCTCAATAGCCATCTGTTTTTTTAATTTTTCAACGATCTCTTCTTTCACCATCATTAACGATTGGGCAGTTGCCGGCTTATGTTCCAGAATACGTGCCGAAACAAGCGTATCGGGTGCTACCTCAATCGCGGCAGTATTTCGCTTGCTTTGAATTAAATCTTCGGAAAAAATCGCTGATAGCAACTTTTCATTGGACAGTATAGAAGGCTTTGCTGAATTTCGTGTAATCCAGTGACTGGATTGAATTGTCAAATCAAATTTCTCAGCCGCCGCCTGCAGGCTGTCGCTCTGTTCATAAACAACATTACTGAAGTCCTCAGCAATTTCCCCAAAATTACTCGCCATCATTTGTATTCTGAGCTTCTTTTCAATCTGCTCCCGCACTTCTTCAATATCCGGTAGCTTGGCTTCCTTGATTTCAGTAAGCTGGATGATGTGAAAACCAAAATTTGTTTCAACCAGTCCGCGAATTTCATCCGGCTGCATTTGAAAAATTTCATCTTCAAATGCTTTAACCATGACACCACGACCAAAGAAACCGAGATCTCCACCCCGATCTGCTGAGCCCGAATCATTTGAATATTCTTTTGCAAGTTCTGAAAATTGATCAGGATTCTGTTTCACCCGTTCCAGTACATCGCGCGCTTTTTCCTGGATAGCCTGTTTTTCTTCATCTGATACATCAGTTGATACACTGAATAAAATATGACTGGCTTTTCGTTCCTCAGACTGACCAAATTCGCTTGAATGCTCATTAAAATACTGGAGAACGGCCTCTTCACTAACCGGTTCATTCTTCGCCACATCATTCATTGACAGTACCAGATATTCAACTTTAGCGCGTTCCGGTAAATTAAAGTCATTCTTATGCTTGTCATAATACGCGCTGATCGCTACCTCTTCAGGTTCCACCTGTGACTGGAAAAGATCAGGTTCTATTTGAACCTGACTGATTTCACGCTGCACTTCACTCAGGTACATGACTTTTCTGGCAATCACATCAGGAACAAAACCATATTCACTATAACCGTCCAGCAGTTGTTGCAATAGAAGCTCCTGACGAACACGCGATTCGAAAATTGACGGAGTAATCCCCTGGCTTCGTAACAGACTCTCATACTGTTGCTTAGAAAATTTACTGTCGCGCTGAAATGCCGGAGCCTCACTAATTGCCTTCACCACCTGCGAATCCAGAACAGTAAAACCGTGGTTTGCTGCCTCGCGCTGCAATAGTCTTTGCTGAATCAGTCTCTCTAAGACTGAATTGCGTACTTCAAATGAATCCATCAGAGAGCTGTCAAAATTATTACCTAATGTCGCGCGCATCCGTTCATGATGATCACGCAATGCCTGTTCAAATTCACGTCGCTGAATTTCTTCCCCATCAACGATCGCAACGAAGCCTTCTTTACCATCACTGCGATATGACTCTACACCCCAAAACAAGAATGGCAAAACGGCCAGCGCCATAATGATTTGAACAATATGCTTTTTACGGTTAACAAAATCAAACACAATAAAACCTGAATGGACTAAAAATGAAGAGAGAATTGTAGCAAATTAACACTTTAACTTGCTACAATCATTTGATTTGGCGGAGTGGACGGGACTCGAACCCGCGACCCCCGGCGTGACAGGCCGGTATTCTAACCAACTGAACTACCACTCCTTAACTTAACTAGCTATATTCATGGTGGGTGCTGACGGGATCGAACCGCCGACATTCGCCTTGTAAGGGCGACGCTCTACCAGCTGAGCTAAGCACCCAGTCAAAAGGTGCGCTAGTTTACTGCATCTTTTAGTGCTTTACCAGCACTGAATTTAGGAACTTTTGCTGCCTTTATTTTGATGGCGGCGCCGGTACGAGGATTACGGCCTGTACGAGCTGCTCGTGCACCTACTTTAAAAGTTCCAAACCCGACGAGCGTTACACTTTCATTTTTTTTAAGTGCCGATTTTATTGCAGATAACGCTCCATCTAATGCACTGCCTGCAGAGGCTTTAGAGATTTTAGCTGACTTTGCGATTGCATCAATAAGTTCGGATTTGTTCATATAATTCCCCTTTTAAGTTAATGGTAATTAAATCACAAGCAATTACTGCAATCGCACTTATATCAAGCCATTAGCGCTTGGTCAAGAAAATTTCAGTGCCATTTTTCAAAACTCCAACTCTTTGAATTACCCTGCCCACAAACGATATATCGACAATCCATATAATAAATTGTTTATAAACAAAAGGTAATTTCATATAATGTAAGTCTTGAGGATGGCTGCACCTGCAATTTAATGCTTAATAAATTTCTGTTTTTTGGTCGCGATTTAGCAACACTTCCACCGCCACCCTTGCTGGCACGCCATCATGAAGGATACTGCAAATAGCCTGTGTAATCGGCATTTCGATCTTCAATTCCTTACTTAACCGCAGCACTGCTTGAGCAGTATGTACACCTTCCGCCACATGCCCCAGTTCAACCAGAATATCTGCCAGAGATCTCCCCTCAGCTAACATTAAACCAACTCGTCTATTTCTCGACAAATCACCTGTACAGGTCAGTATCAAATCACCGACACCCGCCAATCCCATAAAAGTTTCCGCACTTCCTTTCAACATCAAACCTAGCCGGGTGATCTCCATTAACCCGCGCGTAATCAATGCTGCACGGGCATTATGCCCAAACCCTAATCCATCGGAGATACCGGCTGCAATTGTAATAACATTCTTAACTGCTCCACCCGTTTCCACCCCGACGATATCCTGGCTTGTATAGATACGCAACCTTGCACTATGTAATTCGGTTGCCATTTTTTTTGAGAAGCCCAGTTCTTTAGACGCCAATGTCAATGCAGTCGGCAATCCCATTGCCACTTCCTCTGCAAAACTGGGACCTGACAATACGCCACAGAAGGGTACTATTCCGGGATACTCTTCTGCAAGAATCTGATGTGGCAGCATGGATGTTTCAGACTCAAACCCTTTGCATCCCCAGATAACGGGCACTTCAATTTTAGTCGCAACAATCCCGCGCAAGGTCGCGCGAAAACCGGCAATTGGCACAACAATTAAGGCAAGGTCTGAAGCAATCAGTGCTTCCGACAGAGAAGATGTAATCTGTATATTTGCTGGTAATTGAAAATCAGGAAAGAAGCGTTGATTAACGCGCTGACTGGCAAGTTCTAATGCGTGCGTCGGGTCTTTTGTCCACAATGTTATCTGATGGCGCGCTGACAGACTGATCGCAAGTGCCGTTCCCCATGCACCTGCGCCCAGTATTGCGATTTTCATGAACCCCAGACCTGACTAACCTTAACGTAACCCACTTGTCCATCACGATGGCGTACCTTAACCCAGCCGACCACATCAGAATCCAGCCATTCCATCACTATATTTTCTTCGGCCTGGAATAGCCGCTGTACGTTTATATCAGCAGACTGGTATATATCAGCCAGCGGTACAGTCACTATAACGTAGCGTTGCGTACTCAGTGATTTTTTCTCGACCCAGGCGAGACTCCCGCCGCTATCACGCACTTTTACCCAATCCTCAACGTTGACAACGACTTCAACAGGAAGATAGCGGCTTGCTATAAATAATTTATCTGCTCTAAGTGACGGGGCGTTATACATAATAACGGCGTTATCGGCAATTGACAGAAACTCCATAGCAGCCATTGCTGTGCCGGGCAGCATGAATGACATGCCCACAAGCAGTACACCTAGTCTATTTTTCAGCCATACAGACTTCAATATATTTGTTCCCATAGGATGTCACATAGCCCTTATCTACTGAATATGAGTTCCAGCCTCTGTCTGTTTTTTATTTTGATTGTAGATTGCTTCAAAATTCACGGGGTTCAAAATGACTGCCGGAAAACCTGCGCGAGTAACCGTATCAGAAACCGTTTCGCGCAAATAAGGAAATAAAATATTAGGACAGCCAATACCCAATACCGGATCTATCTCTTCATCAGATACGTGTTGGATCCGAAAAATACCCGCTTGTTGAACTTCGACCAGAAACATGACTTTATCTTTGATCTTGGCCGTCACGGTTACCGTCAGCAATACTTCGTACAGTCCCTGATCAAGGTTGCGATGCTTTGAGCCAAGCTGCAAGTTAACTTCCGGAGTATCCCGCTCAAGAAAAATGCCAGGTGCATTAGGGATTTCCAAGGACAAATCCTTTACATAGATTTTTTCTATAATAAAAACTGGCTGTTGCTCGCTCATATTTAATTCAACTTTTTAACCATTAAAAATCATCCCCGGCAACCCGATAAGCTTTGTCATCAAATTGCGAGCAATGTACCCAATTCACCACAGCGATCAAGGTGCACCAGATCATCGTAGCCGCCGACATGCTTTTCACCAATGTATATCTGCGGAACTGTTCGACGCCCTGTTTTCTCTATCATCTCAGCTCGTTGCGCCGGCTCCAGATCAACCCGTATCTTTTCTATCTCTGACACTCCCCTGGAACGCAAAAGACTTTCAGCCATTCTGCAATAAGGACAAACACCTGTTGTGTACATAATAACTCTCGGCATTATGGCGCTTCTTTAGCGTTTGACTATTGGCAAACTGGCACGTTTCCAGGCATCAATTCCACCCATCAAGTTATGAACTTGTATGAATCCATTCTTTTTTAATACAGAACTGACACGACTGGATCGAATACCCCCCCGGTAAATGACAACAATAGGGTGCTCCTTAAATTTCTGCAACTCTGTCCAGCGATCTTCAATTTTTTCTGTTGGAATGTGTTTGGAATTAGGTAAATGCCCTTCCGCATAATCGCTATCATCCCTGACATCCAGAACGATTGCATCCTGATGATTAATCAACTGAACCGCAACACGGGCATCTATTTCCTTGACACCTCTTTGCGCCACTTCTGTCCATAACAGCATCAACCCACTAAAAACTGCCGCAATGACAAAGGGCAAATTTTCCATTCTAAGGAGAAAATAATCTTGAAATAATGATAATTCCATATACTTTTATTTTGTTTTTTCTAAAGTGTTATTTTATCAGAAACCAGAGAATTGTGAGGGCCTCAAAATACCATAACCGATTGGTACTGATTATTAACACCCTGCCAGTATAGCGGAGTTAGCGGATCTGGAATTTTTGTATCTAAACAACAGTTTTAATAAAAGTAACAGAAATCAAAATTTATTCATTTTATTCCCCCAAAAGAAGGCATATTATTTATATAATATTCGCACAAGAAATCAGCGAGATGCTATATCAGGCATCTTGAACTGATCATTTACAATAAATGAACGGGCTAATACCTATTACCCTTTTATAAAAGGTCAACATGAAGAAAATTGTTCTCCTGCGACATGGAGAAAGTATCTGGAACAAAGAAAATCGATTCACTGGCTGGACAGATGTTGATTTAACCTCTCAGGGCATGGAAGAAGCCAAGAATGCCGGACGATTGCTACGGGAACACGGATTCATATTCGACCTTGCTTACACGTCAGTCCTGAAACGCGCTATTCGCACCCTATGGATAACATTGGATGAAATGGATCAAATGTGGATACCTATCCACCACACCTGGCGGCTCAATGAACGGCACTATGGCGCATTACAAGGATTGAACAAAGTTGAAACTGCTGCCAAATATGGTGATGAGCAAGTTCTTATATGGCGGCGTAGTTATGACACAAAACCACCCGCTTTAACCACCGATGACGAGCGGTATCCAGGTAATGACCCCCGTTACAAGGATCTTACTGATAAAGATATTCCTCTGGCTGAATGCCTCAAAGATACCGTCGCAAGGTTCCTTCCTTATTGGGACACAACGATTGCTCCTCAAGTTAAATTCGGAAAAAGTGTCATTATTACCGCACACGGCAACTCATTAAGAGCACTGGTTAAATATCTTGATAATATATCTGATCAAGCCATTCTTGACTGCAATATACCAACCGGGGTTCCGCTCATTTATGAACTGGATGATAATTTAAAACCGATCCAGAACTATTACCTCGGGAATCCATCAGACATTCAAGAAGCGATGAAGGCGGTTGCCAATCAAGGCAAATCAGGCTAACTGCATCCACAACAATCCCCGACCGGCACCACTAAAGACTTGTTTCCTGAATAAACCACTTTTGGAACTTAATACGTTTAATCACATCCGCTCATTATTATTTAAGTTAATACTAACTTATGCTTTGACACTGTTTTATCTGCCCCTAGCAAAGGCAGATAACCAGACAGATCTTAAAGCCCTGCGGGAACGTATCCAGATATTACAGAAAGAGCTGACCGATAAAGAAAAGTTAAAACAAGACATAACAAGTACCTTGCAAGAAACCGAGCAGACTATCAGTCATATCAGTCATAGGCTTGCTCAACTGGTCGAACAGGACCGGAAGGCAAATGAGGATCTCAGGCAACTACAGGCACAACACGAAAAGATCGAACAGGAAATCGACATCGAACAGGATCAACTGGGAAAGTTGTACACTCAGCACTATTTGAATAATCAGAAAGACCATTTACAACTCATACTTAATCAACAAGACCCCAATCAAATAGCACGGAGTATCTATTACTACAAGCAGCTTTCCCTTGCCCGTTCAAACAGCATTAATATACTTCTGGAAAATCAACAGAAACTTGCTGCGCTCACTCGAGTCAGTCTCAAAAAAAGAGAAGAAATCATTTCCATTCAGGCAGAACAATCTGCACAACATCAGAAGCTGACAGAAGAAAAAAACAAGCACCAGGCAATGCTTTCACAACTATCCAATCAGATCACTCAACAACAAAGAGAAATCAATACACTCAAGAGTGATGAAAAACGGATCACTGATTTAGTACAGGAAATCGGAAAGATAATTGTACAGAAAGATTCCAGGACTACTGCCATAGTCAATAACAAACTGCCGAGCGCCACCACAACCAGAATTCCATTTATATCGCTTAAGGGCCAATTAAATTTACCTGTTTTCGGGAAACTTATTCACCGTTTTGGTGACCAACGTTCGGGTAGTCAGGTTACATGGAAAGGTTTATTTATCGAATCATCAGAAGGACAGGATGTCAAAGCTATTGCAGATGGCCAGATTGTATTTTCCGACTGGTTCAGAGGTTTTGGTCATTTGATAATCATTGATCATGGAAATAGCTACATGAGTCTTTATGGCAACAACAAAATGCTTCATAAACAGGTAGGTGATATCATACACAGCGGCGATACCGTTGCCACGGTGGGAAATAGCGGCAGCAATCCAGATTCAGGTTTATACTTTGAACTTCGTTATAAGGGCAAGCCATTTGACCCTCTGACGTGGGTAAAAATAGAATGAACGTAAACAGACACACCAAATTCGACAAGTGCGGAGATAGTATAATGAGTAACGTAATTAAGAAAACAGGTTTGATTCTTATTGGTGCAATCACAGGGGTGTTGCTAAGCATAAATTTCTCTGCTATCGCCAAGAAAGATAATACGGAAGAAATTCATCCGCTACCTATCGATGAGTTACGTACATTTGCGCAGGTATTTGGTCGCATCAAAAGCGATTATGTCGAATCCGTTGAAGACAAGAAACTGATCACTGAGGCCATTAACGGCATGCTGGTTGGTCTTGATCCTCATTCTTCCTATCTGGATAAAGAGGAATACAAGGAATTACAAATTGGTACCCAGGGTGAATTTGGTGGCCTGGGTATTCAGGTCACCATGGAAGATGGATTGGTTAAAGTCATTTCACCCATTGAAGACACGCCTGCATTTCGTGCCGGCATCAAAACCGGTGATCTGATTGTCAAATTAGATGACACAGCCGTCAAAGGCATGGCATTGAATGATGCGATCAAGCTCATGCGCGGAAAACCCAAAACTTCCATCAAAATTACGATTGTCAGAGAAGGCGAAAGAGAACCACTGATCTTCACTTTGGTAAGAGACATCATAAAAATCCAGAGCGTCAAATCAAAACTGATTGAGCCGGGTTACGCCTACATTCGTATCACACAATTTCAGGAACAGACTGGCGAAAACCTGGCACAAGCCATAAAAACGCTTTTTGCAGAAAGTTCTGAACCGATGAAAGGATTAATACTGGATTTGCGAAACGATCCTGGTGGCTTGTTGAATGGTGCCGTCTCTGTATCGGCTGCCTTTCTACCCGAGAATGCACTCGTAGTGTATACGGAAGGCCGTAGCGCAGACGCCAAGATGAAACTATATGCCAATCCGGAATATTATCTGCGGGGGCCGGGTGACGATTACCTAAAGGGACTGCCTTCTGAAGCAAAAACTGTTCCGATGATCACGCTGGTCAACGGGGGTTCTGCCTCTGCGTCAGAAATTGTTGCTGGCGCTCTTCAAGATCATAAGCGTTCGATCGTAATGGGTTCCCAGACATTCGGCAAAGGGTCCGTACAAACGATCCTGCCGCTTGGAAATAACACAGCGATTAAATTGACAACCGCCCGCTACTATACCCCTAATGGCCAGTCTATTCAGGCAAAAGGCATTACACCTGATGTTCTGGACAATGCCGAGAGTGATGAACAGCGCCTGCGCGAAGCTGACCTGAGTCGCCATTTATCCAATGGCAAGAAGGGAGAAAAAAGAGAGAAGAAAGTTGAGCCAGAAAAAACCGAGGTAGATAAGACTGAGGCTGAAACAGACAAGGTAGAGCAGAAAGCCGAAAGCAAGAAGAACAAAAAAGACCAGGACAAGAAGAGCAGGACACCGATAGAGTTCGGTTCCAGCGATGATCTTCTGCTGACACAGGCGATGAATTACTTTAAAGGTATCACCACAACACCCGAGAATAAAAACGACAAGACAGATGGCTGATGAAATCAAATGACTGGATTTATAACTGAATCCAGAGGCTCGTGAATGACAATCAGCTATTGCGATATAGTCGCCATATTCTGCTCCCACAAATAGATATTCAGGGGCAGGAGAAACTAGCGCAATCACGGGTACTCATTATCGGTGCGGGCGGTTTAGGTTCTCCTGCTGCGCTGTATCTTGCTGCCAGTGGTGTCGGCAAACTGATTATCTGCGATCACGATAATGTGGATTTGACCAATTTACAGCGACAGATTATCCACCATACCGACTCCATTGGTTTACCAAAAGTCCAATCTGCACACATCACATTGTCACGAATCAACCCGGAAATCGATATCGTCGCGTTGCAGGAACATATCGATGAAGCCAGATTATTACAACTGGCAGCTGATGTGGATGCCGTCGTAGATACCAGCGACAATTTTGCCACGCGCTATCTGGTCAATAAAGTATGCGTCATCCATAAGAAACCGCTGATTTCCGGCGCAGTTATCCGCTTTGATGGGCAAGTCTCTGTCTATGATTTACGAAACGGAAGTAGCCCCTGTTACCATTGCCTGTACCCAATCAATGAGGAACACGATGACACGCCCTGCGCTGTCATGGGCGTATTCTCCCCGCTGGCAGGCATCATCGGCTGTGTCCAGGCAGCGGAAACTATCAAAGTGCTGCTCAATATAGGGACAAGTCTGAACGGCCGCCTGCAATTACTGGACAGCCTCACAATGAACTGGCGTTCAATCAAATTACACAAAGACCCTGCCTGCCAGGTGTGTTCGACATCCCATCCAAAGACCAATCCAGCCTGATCGTTTAAATTACGGCTTCTCCATATAACTCACGAGGAAACAAAGCCAGGCGCTGCGCTGTCCAATTCTCCAAAGGATCCCGTTTAAATCCACTCTTTACAAACTGGAACCAATTGCCAACCACATAGCACATCAATAACTCAGCCTGCGCCGACACATTCAGCGTTGCGCTGATTTTTTGTTCGGTCATGGCGAACCGCAGTGCCTGCTTTAACGTTGCCTCCAATCGATCATGTAATCGATTAATACGCAGCTGCAAGCATTCATTCTCAGTCACCAGTACATCACCGATCAGAATGCGTGTCATACCGGGATTTCTCTGCGAAAAACCCAGCAACAATACCAGTATCCGTTCAATCTGCTTCTCACCGCATTCTTCCTCTTGCAGGATCTTGTTAATCAGGGCAAACAGCGTCTGTTCGATAAACTCTATCAATGCCTCAAACATTTTAGATTTACTGGAAAAATGTTTGTACAAAGAAGATTCCGGCATGCCAAGCTGTGCGGCCAAGGCAGCCGTCGTTATCTTTATTCTATGCGGATTCTCCAGCAGAGTTGCCAATGCTTGCAGGATCTGATGTTTTCTTTCACCGGATTTTACTGACATACATACCTCAGTCCGACCGTAACAAAAATATTATAGGGCGAATTATCATGTCGCGCATTAAGCATGTCTGTACGATTTCTTCAATGGTTGCCAATGAATCACTTAAAAGCTGTTCAGAATCAATATAGGTAAACGTGCCAACAATCTAGACCAGCTCCCCCTAAACACGCTAGAATTACGATTTTTAGGCATTTCGAGACTATATGCATACGTGGCGAAGCCGATCTATCTACGCCAAAGCGCCGCTTGCACTGACAATCGGTAATTTTGACGGTGTACATCTTGGCCATCAGGCAATGCTGACCCGTTTAAAAAATACTGCGGATTCGCTCAGATTAGCTTCGTGTGTCATGACCTTCGAGCCGCACCCCCGTGAGTTCTTCTCACCCGATCAGGCACCCGCACGATTAACCAGCCTGAGAGAAAAATTAGTATTACTCGCTAAAGCACACGTTGATTATGTCCGTGTCTGTCGCTTCAACTATGATTTTGCAAAAATCAATCCCGAGGAATTTATTACGCGCATTCTACACAAAGAGCTTTCCGTGCGCTGGCTTCTTGTCGGCGATGACTTCCGTTTTGGCGCACGGCGATCAGGTGATTTCGCCATGCTGCAGGCATTTTCAACTCAACTGGGCTTCGAAGTCGAAAAAATGCCCAGCATTATCGTTGATGGTCAGCGTGTTTCCAGCACAGGCGTCAGGCAGACATTGGCTGCTGGTAATTTAAGTGCTGCCAATCGATTGCTGGGAAGGCCATACAGCATTAGCGGGCGTGTGATTGGTGGTGATAAATTAGGCAAGAAGATTGGATTCCCTACGGCGAATATTCAATTAAAGCTTAACCACCCCCCATTATCCGGCATCTTTATTGTAGAAGTACACGGCGCGATCCGTTCATCGCCCGACACGAAACTACCCGGCGTGGCCAGCCTGGGCATACGACCCACAATACACAGTAACGGGAAACCATTACTTGAAGTACATTTATTTGATTTTAATCAGGAAATTTATGGCCAGCACTTGCAGGTTGATTTCTTGCAGAAACTTCGTGATGAAGAAAAATACGCAACCATTGAAATGCTCATTAAACAAATTGAAATAGATGTTGCACAGGCAAAAGACTTTTTTCTGACAGCTTAAATACATTAAAGTAGCGTGCAATATTAAATCACTAATTAATTCCATACCCCATGACTGATTATAAGAAAACCCTAAATTTACTCGACACTCCGTTTCCGATGCGCGGCAACCTGTCCAGCCGCGAACCTGGCATGTTGAAAGCCTGGCAGGAAAAGAATCTGTATCAAAAAATCCGCGCTGCCAGCAAAGGCCGTCCCAAATTCATTTTGCACGACGGTCCGCCGTATGCCAACGGTGACATCCATATCGGTCACGCCGTCAATAAAATTCTTAAGGACATCATCATAAAAAGTAAAACCCTGTCAGGTTTTGATGCTCCCTATGTACCTGGTTGGGATTGCCATGGATTGCCCATTGAGCATCAGATTGAGAAAAAGCATGGCAAACATTTGCCAGCGGATAAAGTGCGGGAACTCTGCCGCGCTTTTGCCAGAGAACAGGTGGAACGCCAGAAAGCTGATTTTATCCGACTGGGCGTTCTGGGTGATTGGGACAATGCCTATCTCACCATGAACTACCAGACAGAAGCCGGCATTATCCGTGCACTGGGAAAAATCTACCAGAACGGCTATCTCTATCAGGGACAGAAACCCGTCAACTGGTGTATTGATTGCGGTTCCGCTCTGGCCGAAGCGGAAGTAGAATACGAAGACAAAGTTTCACCGGCGATTGATGTCGGCTTTACCGTGCAATCGTCTGAACACCAATCACTCTGCGATGTCTTTGGCATCCCGATCCCAGAAAATGACACTGTTTATGCTATCATCTGGACTACTACGCCTTGGACACTACCGGCCAACCAGGCAGTCAGCGTTCACCCGGATTTTGATTATGAACTGATAAAAACAACACGCGGCTGGCTGATCCTCGCAACCGAACTGAAGCAGGCTTGTCTGGAGCGCTATGGCTTGACTGCCATTGAGCACGACGGTATCGCCTGTACGGGAATCAAACTTGAAAATTTAAAACTACAGCATCCGTTTGAACCGCGCACAGTCAAAATTATTTGCGGCGAGCATGTCACGCTGGAAGCTGGTACTGGACTGGTTCACACGGCACCGGCACATGGTCTGGATGATTATTTCGTCGGTCAATTATATGGATTACCCAGCGACAGCCCCGTCGATGGTCATGGAAAATTCAAGGCCAACACACCCCTCGTCGGTGACATGTCGGTATGGAAAGCCAACGATGTGGTCATCAACACACTTCAAACCAGCGGGCATCTATTCTGTCTGGAAAAGATCGATCACAGCTATCCACATTGCTGGCGCCATAAAACACCCATTATTTTCCGTGCCACGCCGCAATGGTTTATTGGCATGAATCTGCATCATGGCACAGACACCGCCGATCAGAAAAAAACACTGCGTGAACTGGCCATGCAAGCCGTTGACACCACAGAATTCTATCCAGCCTGGGGCAGAGCCCGCCTGGAAGCCATGATCAGAAATCGCCCTGACTGGTGTGTTTCACGGCAACGCAACTGGGGTGTACCCATGACATTTTTTGTCCATAAGGAAACACAAGAGCCGCATCCACGTTCTATCGAGCTGCTCGAACAGGTTGCACAACGGGTTGCTCAACAGGGAATTGAAGCATGGTTCTCGCTGGATGCCGCTGAGTTACTCGGAGAAGATGCCGCTGTGTACAGAAAACTGACCGACACGCTCGATGTCTGGTTTGATTCCGGCACAACCTATGACACGGTTGTTAAACAGAACGCACAACTGAAATATCCGGTCGATCTCTATCTCGAAGGCTCAGATCAGCATCGCGGCTGGTTCCAGTCTTCTCTGTTGACCGGATGCGCCATTGACGGCCATGCACCCTACGATGCCCTGCTGACTCACGGTTTTGTGGTCGATGGCAGCGGTCATAAAATGAGTAAATCCAAGGGCAATGTCATCGCACCTCAGAAGGTGATGGATAGCTCTGGGGCGGATATTTTAAGGTTATGGACTGCTTCAACCGATTATTCCGGCGAACTCTCCATTTCTGAGGAAATTCTAAAGCGTGTTGTCGAAAGCTATCGCCGCATCCGCAATACGCTGCGCTTTTTACTGGCTAATCTGATGGACTTTAATCCCCAAACAGACCTCATTGCCGCAGAGAATTGTCTGGAAATTGATCGCTATATGCTGGCCCATACACAGGCATTTCAGGATGATCTGATACAGACCTATCAGCGTTACGAGTTTCATCAGGTGGTTCATAAACTGCATAATTTCTGCTCGGAAGATCTCGGCGGATTCTATCTTGATATCCTCAAGGATCGCCTCTATACCGCCGCAGCCACTGGCATTCCGCGTCGTTCGGCACAGACGGTGCTGCACCATATCGCACACAGCCTGGTGCGCCTGTTTGCTCCCATCTTGAGTTTTACAGCGGAAGAAGTATGGGAACATCTGACCCAGGACACGCAGAGCAGCGTACTGTTACACACCTGGCATGCGTTTCCGTCACAGCCTGATACGCCATCTCTGCAACAACGCTGGTCAAGAATCCGCTTATTGCGTGCTCAAGTCCTGAAGAAACTGGAAGACTCCCGCGCCCAGGGAACCATCGGTTCATCTCTTGCGGCCAGCGTTGAAATTCGCGCCAACCCGGAAGATTTTACCCTGCTCAAGGCGCTTGGTGATGACTTGCGATTTGTGTTGATTGTTTCCGAAGTCACGCTCACTCCGGTTAATGTGCCACAACAGGAAGACATCACCGTCACTGCAAATGAGCACACCAAGTGTGAGCGTTGCTGGCATTATCGCCCGGATATCGGTCATCATGCCGAACATGCAACGTTATGTGAACGCTGTGTAACCAATCTTTTCGGTCCCGGTGAAAAACGGCACTATGCGTAATAAAGCTTCAACTCACACGAAAAACACTATCATTTATTGGAGCTACTTCTCGTTATGAAGCTTTACATCAGCCTCAGCATTGCCTTGATCGTTCTGATACTGGATCTGGCCAGTAAATATTGGGTGGAGTCTTCATTGGATTTCGGTCAACGCATTCCACTGACCAGCTTCTTCAATCTCGTATTAACCTATAATGCGGGCGCGGCATTCAGTTTTCTCAGCGAGGAATCCGGCTGGCAGCGGTGGTTTCTAAGCGGCCTTGCTGCGGCGGCATCCCTGTTGATCACTTATTTGCTCTATAGATATCAATCTGAGAAATTGTTCTGTATTTCATTAAGCCTGATATTGGGTGGTGCATTAGGAAACTTGTGGGACAGAATCACGCTGGGTCATGTGGTTGATTTTCTGGATTTTTATATCGGTAACTATCACTGGCCGGCATTTAACATCGCTGATTCCGCCATTTTCATCGGTGCGGCACTCATGATTATTGAAAGCTTCCGGAACAAGGAAAATCCGGAAGCTTCCATAAAAAACAGATGATCTGCATCTCCAGTCAATATGCTGGAAATTGATTGATTATCTGCCTTTTTCTTTCGTAATCGGGTTTTGCAGGGTATAGCCATTCTCTTTCATTTTATACCCTCCATACGCACCTGCGCCGGCTGCAACCAAAGTCCAGCAACCGGATAACAGGGGCAGTATCATGAAAATGATTACCAAATTCAATAGTCGTTTTCTGTTCATTATGAGTTCCTGTAAAAAATATGCTGCGTTAATTTTAATTCAGTGATTGCAAGTTTCTGTTACGGCAATTTTACTTCAAACTTTGATCAATTACAGATGATCGATGCACTTACCATCGTGACTGCCCTTCCACGCAATTCATACCCCGTGATGAGAAAGTATTATTAGCAATCAAACGCTATGATAAACAACCCCATGGCAAGACCACGGGGTATTAGAAAAGCTTAAGCTGACGCAGTTCTTCTTTTGGCTTGCCTTGGTTCTTTACATACCGCTCAACTACACCCCAATCCGCTCTTTCCCCTACAGTTGCAACATAATAGCTATCCGTCCAAAACTCACCACCCCACAGATCTCGTTTCAAATCCGGCTTCCTCTTAAACAATTCCCGCGCTGTTATGCTTTTGAACACCCTAACAATCTGACCCAGTACAATTTTAGGATGTGCAGTACAAAGTATATGTACGTGGTCTTTGTCGCGACCTATCTGCTCAAACTCAATGTCGTATCGCTCTTCTATCTCTTTCGCAGTCAGCATTATAATTTTTACAACCGCTTCATCTAACAATCCGCGTCTGTATTTCACAGGAAATACAATGTGATAATGTATCTGCCACGCACACTGGCTCGCCTTCTCCACGACATCTCGCATCTCATCATTTTAAAGCCTAATTAGATCCCCGTGGCAAGACCACGGGGAATCGCAAATTAAAGTTTTTGACAGGTGCCAACAATTCACCAACCAGGTCGTGACAAACTGGCTTATATACGTTATAACAGCGCCATGCCAGTCACTTACCAAAATCCCGGCCCGGTTACTCGACGCGAGCGTTTTGCCTGGTGTATGTACGACTTTGCCAACTCGGGTTATACCACTGTTATTCTCACCGCCGTCTTTAACGCTTACTTTGTCGGTGTCGTAGCGGCAGAAAGCGGGAATGGTCATGCCACGCTGTTATGGACAATCGCAATTGCCATCGCCAATGCACTGGTGCTGCTTAGCGCTCCTCTGCTGGGTGCAATCGCTGATTACAGCGGCACTAAAAAACGCCTGCTGGTCATTACCACGCTGGGTTGCGTGCTATTTACCGCACTATTGAGTCTGGTAGGTCCCGGTAATATTGTACTGGCCATTACGCTTGTTGTGCTGGCCACATTTATGTTTGCCAGTGGTGAAAATTTGATTGCCGCCTTCCTGCCGGAAATCAGCCCGCCTGAAACCATGGGACGTCTGTCCGGCTATGGCTGGGCATTGGGTTATCTCGGTGGCCTGCTGTCACTGATTCTGTGTCTGGCTTATGTCACGTATGCAGAACAGCAAGGACTGGATGCCACGCATTACGTACCCGTTTCCATGCTGATCGTGGCAGCACTCTTCGGTCTTGCGGCATTACCCACGTTGTTCTGGCTACATGAACGAGCCATGCCCACAACAACCATAAGATATCCTCATCTGCTGCACGCTGGATTTACACGCCTGCATACCACACTGTACCACGCCAGGCTACATACAGATTTATTCCGTTTTCTAACTTCGCTGGTTTTTTACTATTCCGGCATTCACATTGTCATTGTGCTGGCAGCCGTTTATGCCCAGGAAGTCATGGGCTTCAAAACCAAGGATACCTTGATCCTGATTATGGTAGTCAATATTACGGCTGCCATTGGCGCATTCCTGTTTGGCCACCTGCAGGATAAAATTGGTTCCAAACGCTGCATCGCCCTGACGCTGTTGATCTGGTCTGCCGCCATTATCTGCGCTTATATGGCCGACAGTGAACCATTGTTCTGGCTGGCCGCCAATCTGATTGGCATCGCCCTTGGCGGCGCCCAATCAGCAGGCCGGGCGATGGTCGGTCAATTTACACCGTTAGGTCGTCAGGGAGAGTTCTTTGGTCTGTGGGGGTTTGCCACAAAACTGGCCGCCATCATCGGTCCACTCACCTATGGGGGCATGATTTATGTGTTTGAGGGCGACCATCGCATCGCAATACTCAGTACACTGGTATTCTTCGTCGTGGGTCTGTTGCTGCTCGCAACAGTCAATGAAGCGCGAGGACAGAATATGGCCAAAGCCACAGGATAATTCACGAAAGCAAACATGCTTCAGCTGCTCAATTACTATTGACGGATAATGTTTCAGTTATCTATCCTACGCTGCCATGGAAAAATATAAGTCAGGTGTTTTCAGGAATCACACATGAATATTTCAAAACAATTCATCACACTAATCAAAAGAACAGCTATTCTGGTAACTGTAATTATCTGCTCCGAAGCTTTGGCACAGCCTGAAGAAAAACCAATCGCGATCATGCTGGGTGAACACGGGCCAGCCGGATGTCAGTTGTTAGGCAGAGTCACGGGAACATCTCACGATGGCAAAACAGAAGCAGATAACACGCCCTACCTCAATCGACTGATCGATGCCAGAAATAATTTAAGGAATGAAACCAGAAAACTGGGCGGCAATACTGTTCATATCAAGTACGCCAACAACTCAGGCAAGTATGAAGTTCCTAGCGGTAATAAAGAAATAGTATTTATCGGAAACGCCTACCACTGCGAATAAACCAAAAGGGAATAGACTTACTTAAGCTATTCCCGTCTCAATCCAGTTCCTTTATATCTCCTTCTTTTATTATTAATCCACAATTTTAGAGCTGGTGTGAGTTTTCTCACAGTAACCCATTCCCGGTCATATTAATCTGCACGGATCACATAGCTCTGCTTAACCATTACAGGCAATCCATTTGAAACAAGAAGCTCTGATAAATTCACCAAAAATGGAAGGACTGGCACTTGTTTTAATAAAAAAATAGCGGTGATTATTTGAAATTCTCATCTTCCTTCCAGGAAATTTTTTAATGAAAACATTTGATAGGGGATTCGCCCGGCTCTTGCTGGAGATCTGCCGCTATGCCTATGCAGCAGGGCAGGATACCGAAGATAGAAAAGATGCCCTGAACCGGATCAGGAAAGCGGGCGGGCTTCTTACTGATGAACCAGTCATATTGCATGGCAGTGAAACATCCGTTGTGTGTATTGCTTCATATTCAGACCGGAATATTGTTGCCTATATCAGTCATAAGAATCAGTTCGATACACTTGATACTGCCATGATATCCATCAAGAACTGGTCTAATCATTTCAGCACGCTCCTCACGCCATTCAAACTCAATAATGAGCAGCTTGGAACGAATCACCTCCAGAATCTGAATAAGAATAATTTAGGTGGATTAGTACATTGTGATTTTCTGGAAGAACTGGCCTCTGTGCAGAATAAGGTTGTTGCGGAGCTGTTAAGAAATGGGGGTAAAAACAAGTCGACATATATTACGGGGTACAGTCAGGGCGGTGCTGAAGCGATACTCGCCACACGCGCACTGCTTGCCGGTGGATTCTCGGTTGTATCGACTTATACGTTTGCAGCACCGCGTCCAGGTAATCTGGAATTTGCCAGATCCCTTCCGGATACACTCCCTATTCATCGCATCGAATATGGCAATGACGTTGTTCCACATATACCGCCAGCCGCGATGAACAAAAAAATAAAGGAGTTAAACAAGTTCGGATTCCTGCAACTTAACAAACAGGTTAAGGCACTGTTAATGCTTTCCCAACAGGCGACCCATATAGAAAATAGTTTTGTCAGCGTCGGAATGCTTTGCTACGGTTGCAGTAAAACCAAAACCCTGCGAATTGATATCCCGATCGCACAAGAAAAAATACTGTTTGATGAGCGTCTGGAAGAATTATTCAAAATCACCCACCTGAAGGACTGGATCGAACACCACCACCTCGTTAATGTCGCAGGCAACCAGGAAGGCGACTATATAACCCTGATCAGCGATTTCCCAATCGAATAGTGACACGATCCAATCAAGCAATTTGCACCCGCTGCTTATTGCTTAATTGGATATCCACCTATCAATGAGTCCAGCGACTCAGGATAAATAGAGTCTATTACATAACCCATGACAACTGATACAATTCCGGGAATGGACCCGATTTATAGTCTATATCCCCTTTGGATTCAATATCCTGCCTTAATAAGACCTGGCGGACCATTTCAGGGATCATGACCATGCCCACATAGCGCCCCAGGCACTCGTGGCTGCCAAATCCAAAATGGAAATAGTTGTACCAGTTACGATGCGGAATAAATTTCTCTGGTAACTCAAATGCCCGCTCATCAAACGTCGCTGACAATGTTACCGGTAAGACGTGAGTACCGGCGCGCAGAACCGTTTCATAATGGGTACCTTTTGCTGCCGTATAATCGCTCGCCGTTGTACGGAACAGATATGAAGTAATCGGAACAAAGCGCAAGGCCTCCCAGACAATACCATCGAACTCAGCCGGATCGTCCTTCTGCGCAGCACTTTTTGCGGCAGAAAGCCACTCCTTATGCTGAAGCAGGTATTGGAGCACTTGAGCTACTGCCTGTGACGTTGTTTCAATAGCACCGATCAATAGACCGCCCGCGTTAACTCCCAGACGCTTGATATCGAAATCCAGTTCTTTTGCGTAACTGGTACGCAGCATTCTTGTTACAATATCGTCTTCCAGACGTACAATCAGCGACAACGTTAATTTCTCAGCCTTAACTGCCAGCAGGCGCTTTCCGATCAACATGGTAATGAATTCCCCGAGCTTCTTGGATGTCTCATTATGACGATCTATAATCCGTTGCGACAATTCCGGCGGCAATATATCAAAGGGTTGATTATGGAACGTGTCATATTGATTCCAGTAAGACCATTCGATCAAGTCACTCTTATCAGCACCCGTTAGCCCGAAATATTTCTGCACCAATGTCGCAGGCACCATACGGCAGAAATGATTGACAACCTCGATCTGACCGTTGGCGCCATCCAGAATTTCTCTGGCGATATCGGCCACCATGACGCGAACCCTTGGAATATCATCACGATTCAACATGCACTGCATGAGTGATTTTTCACGCGTATGCAGCGCATCATCATCATGTGCCATCAGGTAATTATCCATCTTGGGAACATACGGCTGGACCGTAAAAACCTTGGGCATATTCAATATTTCTCTGACATCATCAAACCGGGTAACCAGCGTGCAGTTCGGTGTTACCAGAATAGGACGCTTCTCCCGCAGTTCTTTAAAGAATGGTAAAGGTTCTGTATCCATCCAGCGGCGTACCAATGGAAATTTATCGGCGTCCGCTGTCGCATCATACTGCTCAAGATAACTTGTACTCGTGTTCATCTCATTTACTCCCTTCTCAATGATAAGGATTATTACAGAAACAAAAATTACTTTGATTACAAGGTCTTCAGGTATTCCAGCAGATCGTGCCGCTGCTCCTTGTCAAGGGGCTTTAAAATTTTACCATTCGATTGGGCTGTCTTACCGGACGCATACTCGTGCCCTGCATTACTGTTACCACCTAAACTGGTGTCAAAGGTAAACCCTTCATACCCACTGCTCTTCAACCCCACTTTCTCAGGATCAAATTCGCGCGATCCCACCACAAACTGGTCAGGACGATATTCCTCTCCTTCCGGATCATTGTCACGTTTCTTTGGCAATAGCAAGTCATACAGGGTTGGCACGGATCCATTGTGCAGATAAGGTGCGGTTGCCCAGATGCCGTTCAGCGATCGTGCCTTGTAAGCATTTAATGAAGCCAGCGGGTTGGCCGTTGTATCGGGATCGTAGTTTCCCTGCTTGATTGAGGGTTTAATCTCATTGTGGAAGAAAGCTTTCGCCATATCGACAATCCAGTCGGTCCAGCGCTGAAAGAACCATTTATCGGGATCAGGCGTAGCCACCACATTTAAGGTTGCTTTGGTCAGCAAGGCGGCAACCGGCGCCTTCCGGTCCAGCAGAATATCCCCTACGCCGAGACCGACGTAATCATTCCTCAGAATGCCGGAGAATCCCTGGGCACTGATACTATTTTCTGCCATGCGCGGATCAGTCCCTACCGCACTGACTTTCGACATATTGGCGACAATGCGGCGTTCAGGGTCAGTACGGTCAATACTGGCATGGCAACTTGCACAATACTCATTAAATAATATTTTTCCCCGAGCAGCACTGCTCCTGTCAATTTTCTCCAGAATATCTTCCGGCCAGACGGGTGATCGCAATTTTTGCAAATGGGATTCAATCTTGCGTAAATTGTGCACATCGACAGACGAAACAAAATTGATATCCGTATCGCCAATCAGCGTCGATAATGTGGTTCTTTTCGCCTCTGTCCAATCCAGCGTGCCGAACACCCCGATCACCTCCCCCGTATTGCGCCCAACCGGTCCCAGTCCGGCGTTGGCAGCCAGACCATTCCACTGCACATAATCATGTTGTGGAATATCCCATAAGAACGGATAGCTGACTGGTGCATCAGCCGGATTGAACAATTCCTTACGTAATCTTGCCAACTGCCATTTGGTCAGTGTCTTGGTCAGCCGCTCAACCACATGGTCACGCTGCTCACCCGTTGGAACTTTATCCATATCCTGCACGATCTTGTCGAGCTGTTCTTCAGTCATTCCCTCATCGCGCATTATCTTGCGATCACGCAATAACTCTTTCAATTCTTTTTCGCTGATAAGATGCTCGAGCACGCGATTATAGATGCGCCCAAATGCATCCAACCGTGCGTAGCCGTAAGGAGTCGGGCTGCGGTTAACGATGGTATAACTGGTAATGCGCTGTTCATATTTTGCAAGATCATCAAGTATTTCAGTTTCTGATTTATAATTCCCACGCGCCAGCACATTCTTGACGAACCGCCTTCTTGTTTCTTCATTATCACGGGTATATTGCAATGCCACAGCGATCCCTTTCATGATCTCTTCCATATCCGCGCTGGCCGGACCTCCATCAATGCGAATACCCACCCCTTTGTAGTTTACCTGCCCGGTATGGCAGGCCGCGCAAGTCAGGCCAACATATTCCCTGCCCTTATAACTATCCTTAACCCACCCGACCGGTAATGCATCCGGATTGCTGAATGTGGCTTTCTGCGGCAAATAGCGATAAGCATTCATATGCTCATCGGATTTAAACAATTCGGTTTTCCCAGTCTGTTCCAATGCGAGGAAGAAATCATACGGCATCAGATTGGATCCCTGCGTCGTGGTATAAAACCACAGACTGTCCGCAGAATCCCAGCCCTGGTCCAGATATTTGACCGTTGTATAGCTATCGCCAAAGACATCCTGTTTAACCGTGGTCGCTCCACGATCAGCGTCACTATCGAGCCTTATTGCACAGGCAGACAGCATCCCGGTTAAGAGAAACAATACAGAAACATTAAATAAAACCCGCTTTCTGACTATAAGATATTGTTTCATTATGACTCCCCCTTTTTAATCGAATGTACTTAACCCGTATCGCCCGAAGCAGAAACTTATCCTGCAGACAAAGCATCCTGATCCGAAAATGTGATCACCCTATCATATTACTATTCGTTCCCACTCTGCATTCAGAGTCAGGATCTTATTGGACTTAAGTCCAGTAAGATCTTTGGGAAAAACATTCAAAATCACCAGTAATAGTATGTTCTGACTCATCTATGCACGCACAATGACTTCCTGATTGCGCATCTAACCACATTCTGAGTAAATTAGGAATCCATCTTCGTGCTTTTTTATTGATGATGCGGTGATCTTTGGTTTTCAGCAACAAAATTAATATAACCATTGAGCGCAAATATCCATGTGACAAATCTCACATCGGCACCATAACACCTGTCTGTCATAAAATAGCTGTGGACAGAAAACTTGTGAATAAGGTCATCAATTGACAAAAAAACCACAGTCGTCAGCATGCTATGTATTCGCTATGGTTAAGGGTATTTGGTACAGATTACACGGTATAAATAGCCGACAAAAAACAGTGCCGCTCATTATTCAATGATTAAATCTGATAATATTTTTCATATTTCAGGATAAGAGAAATGATTATTGTGATTTCACCGGCAAAAACGCTGGATTTTGAAACGCTTCCCATTACTCGGCAGCATACTTTGCCAGCATTTCTGGATCACTCAAAAAAACTCATTGATGAACTCAGAAAACTGGAACCCGACCAGATCGGCAAATTGATGTCGATCAGTCCAAAACTCGCTACTTTGAACTCCAATCGCTATTACAAATGGTCTTTGCCATTTACCACAGATAATGCCAAGCAAGCCATATTTGCTTTCAAGGGAGATGTCTACACCGGACTGGATGCTGATACGCTGAAGCCAGCCGAACTGGCATTTGCACAGGATCATCTGCGCATTCTCTCCGGTTTGTACGGCGTACTGCGCCCGCTGGATCTCATGCAGCCCTACCGGCTTGAAATGGGCACGCTGTTTAAAAACCAGCGCGGCAATAATCTCTATGAATTCTGGGGTGACACGATCACAGAATCCATCAATCAGGATCTGAAAAAACAAAATACCGAACTGCTCATTAACCTTGCCTCCAATGAATATTTCAAGTCCATCAGAACCGACAAGCTGAATGCCCGGATCATTACCCCGATCTTTCACGATCAGAAAAATGGCGTATACAAGATCATTAGTTTTTTTGCAAAGAAGGCACGTGGCTTGATGAGTCGATACATTATCCAGAATAAACTCACGAATCCTGAAGATATCAAAGGATTCGATCTGGCTGGCTATCAATTCAGTAAAAACATACAGCATGGCGATGAATGGATTTTTACTCGCGAAGAATCCAGGAGTCTCTAGTTTGTATGGATACACTATTTCTAGCTAACACATCGGATCAATCGTCGCACTGATAATTTAGATGGAACAATCAAATGAGCACAAAGAGTTATATTGAACTGGCAAAAACATATGTCGCCTTGTCAAACAGTCATAACCTTAAATCTATCAAGGCCATGTTTGTAAGTGATGCCACTTATCACTCCTTTCATGTCGGCGAATATAAAGGCAGCGCTGCCATCCATGCCATGATAACCAGTTTTTTTACACGCTTTCCGGATGTGCAGTGGGATGTCTCGGAATACCGATCCATTGACAATGAAGGCGTTGAATTTGACTTTGTCATGACGGCGACTGATGCGGCATTCAATGAAACTGTTAAACGGCATGGCACCGAATGTATTTATTTCACGCCGGATAACATGATCAGTCACATTTCGATCAGCCATCAAACGGATAAAACCGATCAATCGATTGATGCCTGATTTACCCTGGCATCTTTGTGCCAGTATAATAAAATCATTACATTGATACACATCGAATAAACATGTCTTCCATCAAGTATTATCTCAGCATTTCATTATGCACCAGCCTGATTGGCTTGTCTTCATTGACGCAGGCCAATCCTGTAGCCTGCTTTAACACCAACATGGGAAATTTCTGTCTGGAACTGTTTGAAAGGCAGGCACCCAAAACCGTTGCTAATTTTATCCGTTATATCGACAGCAGCGCCTATACGAATGGTATCTTTCACCGCAGCGTACCTGGTTTTATTATTCAGGGGGGTGGATTCAAGATCGTAACCAGTAGTGGCAAATCCACACTGACCGCTGTCAGCACATTCGATTCCATTGTCAATGAATTCAAGATCTCCAATACCCGTGGTACGGTAGCCATGGCGAAATTGGGTAATGACCCTGACAGCGCGACCAGCCAGTGGTTTGTCAACCTTGCCGATAACTCAGCAAATCTGGACCAGCAGAACGGTGGCTTTACAGTATTCGGCAGGGTACTTTACGATGGTATGACAGTCATGGACGCCATCGAGAAATTGCCGGTCAATAACCTCGGAGGCAATCTGACTGCCGCACCAACCATTAATTTTAATGGCACGGAACTCCTGACCAGTAATCTGGTTCAGATCAGTAGCGTATCGATAGAGAATGTTGTCGGCATATTCAATGACAATGTATTGAATTTCGCCGTAGAAGCCGGCAATAATACTTATTTCGACGTTACATTACAGTTAGTTTCGACCGATCCGAGCATCGTATTCGAACTGGACCCGGCAAGCATTGTACCGTTACAGGAAAAACCCGCTCATCTGGCAGTTTACTCGGCTCAGAGTGGCACGTTAACGATTCCATCCGTGATGACGGGCAATGCCATGGTAGTCAATAATGTACTGATGACTCTCACTAACGCCGACACTTTCCGGTTCACCGTATCGAGCATGAATCAGCCCTGACAATCAAACCTTAAACCGTACCTGCACATCGCTCATGTACGGCAAGGAAGAAACAGACTGTTTGAGGGTTTGCACCAACTGTCTTGCTTCATCGGTATGGCTCAGGATATCGATTGGCAGATCCAGTTCAACGCACACTTCACCTGACAGATAATGCAGCGTCACATTCTCTATCGCCGCTGCAGGTAAATGAGGCCAGCGCTGTTTTAATTCAGCGATAATTTTCTCGCGGGAAGGCAGGCCATTACAGGGTGAACCGGTTTCGTCATTTTCCGGATCAATATGCACCGTCACATCCGTGACCACGTCAATTTCTTTCATTAGCCGCCGACGCACGGCGTCTCCGATCTGGTGACCTTCCGATACGCTGAGGCGGGGATCCACCTGGATGTGCACATCAATGAATGCGTCACCCGCACTTTTCCTCGATCTCAGCATGTGTATGGAACGTACCCCCTTTACCGCAAAAATATGTGCGCGAATTGCACTGATCTTTTCCGCATCCAGTGCCGTATCAATCAATTCCCGGGTGCTGGAACGAACCAGATCAAAACCGATCCTGGCAATCATGGCTGCCACAACCACAGCGGCTATCCCGTCCAGATAAGGGTAGCCAAACAGGGTGCCCGCAATGCCGATTACCACCACAATCGACGAAAAAGCATCCGACCGGCTGTGCCATGCATTCGCCATCAGCATATCTGAACGCAGGCGCCTTGCAGCAGCAATCGTATAGCGATAGATCCACTCCTTGGAAGCCACGGAAATGATCGCAACCATCAGCGACAGGGATACCAGATCTAACAGGATGCCCGGCTCGTTGAGCCGCCGCACGGAATCATATGCAATCCCGATGGCGATCAGGATTAATACGCACCCCAGACTGACGGTCGCCAGCGTCTCAATCCGGCCATGTCCGTATGGATGGTCTTCATCCGCTTCCTTATGGGAATGTTTGGCGGCATACAGCACCATGAAGTCGGTCAGCAGATCTGAAAAAGAGTGGATGCCATCGGCGATCAATGCCTGGGAATTAGCCAGCCATCCCACAGTCACTTTTGCGACCCCCAGCATGAAATCCAGCACCGATCCGATCAGCGTCACCTTGCGCACATCGTGGTAGCGGCGCTGCTGAGTGGTTATATCAGGGTTTGCGCTCATACCGTACTCCTCTGATATTGTAAAATACCGTATGTTACTTCAATCAGGACACCCTGCAGTACCGGGACAATGATACTGACGATCCTCAGGCCCATCATCATTTTTCCGGTCGCGATGGCAAACGCCTATGCTCTGATTTAGGCTGCTGGATCAGCTGACAGGCACGGCGGAAAGCCAGCAAGGCTTTTTGTGCATGACCCAGAATCGTATCGGCTGGGTACTGATTTGTTTTACCTTCATCGATTACCCCAGCAGGCAAACCGGTCAACAATTCCAGCCCCTGCATGACATGTTCCATCGCATAAATAAAAAACAAGCCGTTATCGACCGCCCGGATTATCCTGTCATCCAGCATCAGATGCCGACGATTATGATAAGGGATCAACACGCCCTGCCCGCCATCCAGCCCGATTTTTTCACACAGGTTGAAATAGCCTTCAATCTTGTCATTGATCCCTCCCACTGACAATACTTCACCATACTGATTCACCGCCCCGGTTACAGCGATACCCTGTTTAATCGGCAATCCGGAGAGTGATGACAGCAGGCTGTAAAATTCAGCACACGATGCCGAATCACCTTCTATATGGGTATATTCCTGCTCAAAAACAATGGATGCACTGAATGCCAGTGGCGACATGTGGGCAAATAATGCACCGAGATAATTTTGCAGAATCAGCACGCCCTTGTCATGTATAGGACCGGACATTTCGACTTCGCGGGCGATATTAAGCACACCATCCTCACCGGCAAACGTGCGTGCCGTCACCCGCACAGGTGTGCCAAAACGATAATCCCCCAGATCGATCTGAGTCAGCGCATTGATCTGCCCCACTTTTTCGCCCTGCACTGTAATCAGCACATCTCCATCGGTAATGGCTTCCTGCAAGCGCAAATCTGGGTAATTATGACGCAGGGCGCGCGCCTGAAGCGCGGCCGTGATATCGGATATTTCCACCAGACGTCCATCGCGTGCACGGCACAATGCCGCACTTTCGAGCACCAGCATCTCAATCCGTGCAAAAATGGCGCTTTGACGCCGCTGATCATCCACTTCACGATGGGATTCCTCCAGTAAACGGGCCACCGCAGCAGCGGTAAAATGTGGCAGCTTTGATACCTGGCAGGTCTGCGCGACAAAAATGGACGATGCATGGTAGGTTGCTGCACTGGCTGCAAAACTATCGGCAAAATCCACTTTCACGCGGAATCGACGCATAAATTCCGGATCGGCTTCCTGCAGCGCATAATATTCCGCACGGGAACCGACCAGAATAATCTTGACATCAACATCTACCACTTCAGGTTCCAGAAAGAGTGGTGCATTTGGCACGAACGCCGATGATCCCGGTTCTTCAATCTGTATCCGGTTGCTGCGCAGGAATCTTCGCAGCTTTATCCATACCTGGCCATCAATCAGCAAATCACTCAAATGCAGCATAAGAAATCCGCCATGCGCTTTTAGCAAACTGCCGGCACGAATGCACATGAAATCAGTTTTCAACTTGCCATTCTCAAGTTGATACTCGATGCTGCCAAACAATGAATAGGCCAGGGGGTTATCTTCAACAATCACCGGCGCCCCTTTCAGGTCATGATTATCGACGATCATATTGATCTGATAGCGCGAGAATATCTGATCCAGCGCTGCCTGCCGCTTTTCCTCATCCAAATGATCCGACTCGAATAACGTCAGATTATCAAGAATATCCTGCATGACCCGCTCAAAATAAGCATTTAACCGATCATCCTGCTTTAACTGTTTCAGCAGCTTATCACGGATCTTTTTAAATTCGGAATGCAGCAATGGCTGCGCCACCCGACGCCGCAATGCATCGAATGCTGCGTCCTTTTCTTTTTCCATACGCCTGAATTCTTCAAAATAATGAATAATCCCTTCGCGCAACTCCTCTTCCGCCTGATCGATGTCAGCCCTGCGTTTTCTGGATAACTTCAGCAGGTTATCCTCAGTCAGAATTTCACCTTTTTCATCCAGCAGCGTAAAAACAATTTGTTCATCCTCACGGTGAATGGTGAAATGATGTGCCTCAGCCAGCGCATTTAATGCTTTGTAGGCTTTGGCTTCCTCGGCTTTGAATTTTTTCTCGATACGTTCACTTTTTATTTTGAAATCCTGCCCGTCCAGACTTTGTGATATCTCAGCCGGCAAGGATTTGGTCAATTGCACCAGCATTTGATGCAGCAAATGCCCTTGCCCAGCGGGCAGGTGCAAAGCAAGCGGCTTTTCAGGCGTATCAAAATTGAACAGATAACACAGATCGGGTGGCGTTGGCTTATCAGCTGCCGCTGCTGCCATGGCTTGCTGTAGTAACGACGACCGACCGCTGCCTACTTCGCCCAGTACAAATAAATGATAATCCGGCTGCATCATCCCAAGACCAAAACGGGTTGCTATTTCTGCACGTTCCTGACCAATCCAGGACAGCGGAAAGTGCATCAATTCCGAAGTATCTGAGAATCCCAGTGAATCTGGCTTGATTATGACGCGCAGATCGGACGAATTAAGTGATAAGGTTGACATAGTTAGCGAATAGCCATAAAGCGGAAGATACTGTAAAAATTTATATTGTACCGACTTAACAGGATCTCTGTTGAAATCAGGGCAATCCTGTCCGTGTCCCTTGTCCTTTGTCCTTTGTCCTTTGTCCAGTTGAATTAATTGTTACGATGATCATCCAATCACTGCACGACATGAAACAAGAAAATACCCGAGCGGCCTGTCATGCAGTTGGATAATATTTGGCTGTCGATAACAACTATTCAGACCCACCCATTTTTTGTCAGGAGCCATGTGATGACCACTCCGTACCTTTCAAGTGATCCCATTCCCGTCGCACCGGCCGATAGCAACACGATCGACTCACTTCTGGGTGGCACACGCTGGGCTGGCTCAACCATTACCTATAGTTTCCCATTCAGCAATGACCCTGCATACTGGTCTATCGATACCTGGACAGGTTATGGCCTTCCGGGTGGAGATGGCGAACCCTGGGAAAGCTCGGTTGCGCCATTAGCCGACTCGGATAAGGTTAATTTTGAGAAAGCCTTGCAGCAGTGGGCTAATGTAGCCAATGTCAGTTTCTCGCCCATAACGGAAACAACCAGCAACGTCGGTGATATTCGCGCTGCCTATACGGGTGATCCGGATACAGGCACACTCGCCTGGTCATATCTCCCCGGTTACAGTGTCAGATCAGGCGATATCTGGGCTAACAGCCAGAGTCTTCTCAACGACCAGAAATGGACGCCTGGCAGCATCTCTTTTGAAACAATCCTGCATGAAATAGGCCATGCGCTCGGTCTCAAGCATCCTTTCCTTGACCCGGATGATCCAGCAGCCGCCGTGTTGCCTACTTCTCTCGATGCAGTCATTCATACCGTCATGAGCTATACCGTCGCAAATCTGGGCGGTGAGAAAGGCAGCAGATTCTCGTTTTACCCAACGACGCCCATGGTGCTGGATATTGCCGCCATCCAGTATTTATATGGCGCCAACAATAATTATCACACCGGCAATGACACCTACACCTACGATGACATAACGCTCGCCCACGAAACGATCTGGGATGCCGGCGGCATCGATACTATTCATTACACAGGCACCACATCCGCCATCATTGATCTCAATCCAGCAGGCGCCTCCTATATCGGCCAGCCGGTTTATGTCCAATCCAAGGGAGCCAATCTGGGCTTGCCAGTGCCCAATGTATGGATCGCGGAAGGCGCCATCATTGAGAACGTAATCGGTGGGCAGGCCGATGATTTCATGTTTGGAAATACCAGCCGCAACACATTGGACGGCGGCGCAGGAATTGATACCGTCATGGTCGAATCTCAACTGAACCAGAACACGGTCACTCAAACGGCCGATGGCTATGCCATAACGTTTAACTCAACCCCGCACAACCAGGATTCACTGATCAATATTGAGCGCCTCGAATTCAGTGACGTTAAACTGGCGCTTGATCTCGGTGGTCATGCCGGTCAGGTGTCAAAACTGCTGGGGGCCGTATTTGGCCCGGCAACAGTCGCCAACCCGCAGTACGTGGGTGTTGGATTAACGGTCGCAGCGGAAGGGTTAAGCTACGAGAAGCTGGCTGAATTTGCTGTGGATGCACGTAACCTGACCAGCTCTGATGAAATTGTCACCACGTTATGGAACAACCTGTTCGGCACAATGCCGTCCGACAGTGAGAAAGCACCTTACGTGAAACAACTCGATACCGGAGAATTATCAATCGGCACCTTGACCATACTGGCTGCCGACAGCGGCTACAATACGGGCAATATCAACCTGGTCGGGCTTACGCAGACGGGCATCGCGTTTGTTTAATACCATGGCCAGACTCAGCTGACTTACCCGCTAAAACCGCGACCAGTGATCGGCAACAATTTGTCCATTCTCAATAACGAAGCGATAGTTGTACTGATCAATTTTATAGAGCCACACTTCGCGTTTGATATAGATAACGCCACCAAACGCCCTGGTTTGAATAGGCCCCAGATCCGTTCGCGCGGTGGGCTGACCTAAATTGGCAATCAGTTTATCTGAAAGATCACCTTTGGAAATGATATTGCCATTGGGTGCGCGAAAACCACTTAGCAGCATCACTGCAACAATAAGAAGCAGTAACTTTTTCATGATAAAATCCTCTTTCTATTCAACTGGCTTTACTGGCTACCACTTTATACTGAAGAAAATTAATGCAGGCTGAACAGGTCAGCGAATTTTTATCGGCGCCAGATTCCTTCTGCTATCGTTCGGGAACGAAATAATTACCACCTGTATTTCTTCACAGGAGGGAATATTGAGAAGTAAAGGAAAAGCCTGTAAATTGACGTGCAAATTGATGAGGAATAACAGACAGTAAAAAAGCTGAATCTATCCCGTCGTTCATTGATCTCTTCACAATAAAGAAATTCCAGAATGGACATAGTATCAACCATCATAATCTCATTGATTATTGGACTGATCGCAGGAGCTGGCGTCAATACGGATTTTATTCTTCCGGTCATGGCCTGTGCTGCAGTCGTTATCTATGCAACCAGAAACAAAGTCGCATCGGCGTCGGAAACACCCCATCAGTCCGGTTATTCAAAACAGAAAATTGATCCGGCAGAAAACTATTTCACCTGGCCGGAACTGGGCAAATTCGACTTTACAATCGTCCAGGAACCCGGCCATCAGGAAGTCATCAGAAAGCTGGTTGAGGAAGCTGCATTGAATCCCGGAACAGAACCTGATTACAAGGCAACAAATATCCTGACAGCTTACCTGATACCGGATAACGGCAACATATACGACAGCAATGCCATTCAGGTGGACATTCACAACAGAACCGTCGGTTACCTGAGCCGGAGTGATGCTTACAGCTTCCGTCACAGACTGACCATAAAGAATCTTTCCAGCCAGATAACCGCTTGCCGCGCAATCATCATCCGTGATAACAGGGTAACCGGCGAGTCTCCCAGCTATGATATAAGGCTGGATATAGAACCGCTTATCTAAGGAAACACTGCATAATTGGCTATACAAGCGATCTGCTGCGTTGGGTGGTGCTCGGAAATTCGCCTATCTCCATGATATGTCTCATTTCCTGCACTCCATCCGCCTTGCATCTCATCTTGTTTATCGAATTATTCAGCGCTTATCTAACACAAACCACGTAAAGAAAGCGTCACAGGCCTGGATTATTTCCTGTCAGCCCACTTTGCCCGGATGCGCTGTAGTTTAGGGTCATCCGGCAAGACAGATTCGGCCCGTTGCAGATAAAGCATAACCCTTTCCCGACTACCTTCAGCACTTGCTTTCTCGATAAACTGGATATACCGGTTAACCATTTTCTGCAACCCGGCCCGTGCTTCTGCATTATTCGGCTCAATCGCAAGAACCATCCGGTAGTGCTTATAGGCGTTGTCTTTTGCCGGTGTAGTGAAATTCCCTGCTTTCATAGCCTTTTCAGCAGCAATCAGATATTTTTTAATAGCGACCCTGTCGATTGGTTTTTCTATTTGAGACGACACCTTGGGTTCTTCATCCGGTTTGCTGGTTTCCTGCTGAATCACCGGTGGATTTTTTACCAGATCAGGTTCCTGACTGGGCTGGGCAATCGCCACAGCAACGGATGGTTCGTCTTTCACTTCCGGTGGAAGAACAGTTTTTTCAGGGTTACGCTGGAATAAAGGGGGGGTACTTGCTACGACGGGTTTGTTATCCGGCGCTTCCGAAGATTTCTCATCAGGCCATAATCCAACTACAGCCAATGCAACGGCACCCGTCACAACACCGATCCATATATAGCGGTTGGTAGTTAAACGATTAGCTGCAACATCCTTTTCAGCGGCTGAAGATTCCGCTGGATTGCTGGCACGCTCTGGCTTCAGTACCACCAGAATCTCAGCAACCGATTGCGGACGATCCGTATGACCAGGTTGCATCATCCAGGTAATCGTCTGCAAAAATTCCGCGCTGTACGGAATATCGAGGGATTCGGACAGCGGAGTTATCGGGTCGGGTTCTCCCTTACCTAAAGCCAGCACCCGGCTCTGTGCGGCAGCGGGCTGACGGTGCGTAACGCAATAATACATTGTTGCGCCCAGTGCATAAAAATCAGCGGCCGGCCCGGACTTATGCGCGAGTTCATATTGTTCTGCCGAGGCATAGCCATCGGCTAATGCACCGGCAAGATGATCGGTATAGGCTGCGACAGCCAGCCGTGCCGCAGAAAAACCAGCCAGCAGCGGTTCGCCTTCTTTACTCAGAGAAATAGTGGCTGGCTGGATGCCGCCATGCACCATTTTATGTTCGTGTAATTGCTGCAGGGCATTCAGGATCGATATCAGGATAAATTTTAATTCCGCTTCGGCAAAGGTGGCTGGAGATCGCACCAGTTTGGAAAGCGGCACACTTTCCTGATGAACCATAATCAGATAGGCTGTGCCATTGAATGACAGGATATTCTCAGTGGCGACGATATTTGGATGCTCAATTTGCGTGAGAATATCGGCCTGATCCAGAAATGCCTTTAATCCGTAGTCAAAATTTTCCTTGTCCTCCGGGGACTTGGGTTCGATACCAAGACCGTTGCTGGCGCGCACGGCAAAATCCTGTGGAAAATATTCCCATATTTCCACCCGCTCCTTGAGGTGATGATTCCAGCCACGATAGGTAATATCGAATACGCCGACGTTTAAGGTACCTTTAATTTCATAAACGCCGATTTGAGTGCCTTCGGGCAGAGTTTGATCGTGTATGTGTGTCATGATTGGCATTACCCCTGTTTCGAATCTCAATTGGTTTCTGGACTTAAAAAACTGTCCAATATTGTACCCTGATGTGAACCCGCTGACAGCCTTGTTAACAGACCGTTGAAAACGTATTCGAGGCAGCCGATGCAAGGCGGATGGAGCGCAGGAAATGAGACATATCATGGAGATAGGCGAATTTCTGAGCACCACTCAACGCAGCAGATCGCTTGTGTAGCCAATTATTCAGTGTTTCCCTAAATCGGTTTACCTTTCTCAAGCGGGTAACCGGCTGCACGCCATGCCTTAATCCCGCCACCCATCGATATCACACTGGTATACCCCATCTGCTGGAGCGTATCAGCCGCCAGAACAGAACGATAACCACCCCCGCAATACAACACAATAGGCGCCTGCTTGTCAGGCACCATCGTTTCGATATCACGCTCGATAATGCCTTTACCCAGATGGCGCGCGCCTTTCGCATGATCTAGTGCGAATTCATGATCTTCCCGTACATCCACAAAGTAAAACTGCTCTCCCCGCGCCAGCCGGGCTTGCACTTCCGCGACCGTGCATTCCTGCACTCGCTGCCCCGCCTCTTCCACCAGCTTCAAGAATCCCGGATTATGCTGCATTGCCCCTCCTGTTATTCAAATCATGTAACCGACAAGCCAAGTATAATCGAAAAACAGGATAATCTTCCCGGATCAAGCACTGATGAAAGCAGTCGTATCGTTTTTGACTTCATTCACAATCTTTGCTACTTTCCCGCACAGAAAAGGAGCCCCTTTTCCTGTATCCGGGGAGAACAAGAGGTATCAGATGCACGAAGAAACAGTGATGCACGGCCTGAAAGCCAAGGGATTAAAAAAGGGATCCGTCTCCAGATGGGCGGCTATCACAATTGGTCTGGCAGCCACCGCACCGGCGTATTCGCTCACCGGCGCATTGGGCTATGGCGCTGCCGAGGCCGGTTATCAATTGCCCATCGTGTTCATTTTATCCGTTATCCCGATGTACTTCGTCGCACTATCCTACAAACACCTGACCACGTCTGCGCCGGATGCCGGCACGGTTTTCACCTGGGGTTCCAAAGCCATTAGCCCGCGATTTGGCTGGTTTGGCGGATGGGCATTGTTACTGGCAAGCATGCTGGCGGGAGTGGCTGCAACCCAGATCATGGTCAACGCGATGGCCATTCTTTTCAATCTGGACGACACCCCCTTGTGGTTCCACTTTGGAGTCGCCTTTCTGTTCATCCTTTCCACCACGTATATCACGGCACTCGGCGCGGAAGAATCTTCACGCACGACCATGATCCTGACAATCACCCAATTCGGTGGACTCATCGCACTGGCGACGATTCTGTTCATGCGGGTCACGCAAGGCGACGCGGCAAGTACCGCCGAACCCTTTTCGCTGGAATGGCTTAATCCGTTTGCGATCTCTTCGTTCAGCGCCTTCCTGAATGGATTTCTCATCGCATTGTTCATATTCTGGGGATTTGACGCATCGCTGGCCATGTCCGAGGAGAGAGCTGGCAGCGCAGAGCAGGCCGGCCGGAGCGGCATTATCTCGATGACAATCACAGTGATTACTTACGTCATCTTTTCCATCATGGCATTGGCATACGCCGGTATTGATACGCAGGACAGGTCGAGTCTTACATTCGAGGATAACATCGACTCCATCGTCACTTTGCTGGCAACAGACGCGATCGGAACCAAAGGCGCGCTGATTGCCGCACTGATCATCGGAATCTCGGCTTTTTCATCCACAATGTCCACCATCATGCCGGCAGCCCGCGCCGCGCTGGCAATGGCGACATACCGGGCGATCCCGCACAGATTCGCCTCAATCAATGAAGCCACGCGGACCCCGAAATTTGCAACCTGGACGATTGGTTTGATGACATTGGCGATCTACAGCACACTCAGCGTGATCAGCGAATCGATCGTCGAAGACTCGATCCATAGCGTCAGCATCGCGATCTGCACCTACTATACGGTCGCAGCGCTATCCTGCGTGCTCTATTTCCATCGCACCGCATTCAATCACTGGCACACTGCCCTGTCACAGGTGATCCTGCCCGTGATTGCCGCCATAATCCTGATTGCAGTAGGCCTGTTCCAGGCATCGAACATGATGGACCCCACCTACGGATCCGGCGGATCCATCGCCGGCGTAGGCGCCGTATTCCTGATCGGCGTGGTCGCCCTGCTGTTCGGCATTCCGCTCATGGTGCTATGGAATATGCGCGAACCAAAATTCTTCCGGGGGGAAACACTGCCTCTTGAAAGGGCGCATATGGTGTCTGATGCCCATAATAACAAAACAATCCACCCTGACACCAACAGGAAAACTGACAGTCATGGCGCTTCCTAACAGACTGCTGAAAAATTACCTATTAGAACCCGGATGCAACCAGCACCCGGATAGTATCTTCTTTGAAAAAAACAAAACCTTACAGCAGGCTATTAGCCTAGCCAAACCATACTGGCCGCCAATCCTGACGAGTCATTCCTATAAAATCAGTATCTGCCAGATGATCGCTTATATTCCGATCAAGAATATCCCGTAAGCTGCTTGTCTGATTAATTGTTTCCCATCCGATATTGGAAAATACCCTCGCACCCTGTGTCCACACATGTTCCGAAAGCAAAGGATTGGTCAGCGCCTGAGAAAATGCATCAACCGCTACCATGGTGCGAAGTAGAAGTGGTAATGGCGTATTAGGTCTGACATCTTCAGTAAATAAGCCCACATAGAATTCAACATCCTCAACATTCTGATAAGCTCGTTCAAGAAGACTAGCAACTTCTGCATTTCTGGAAATGTCTGAAAAGGTCGATCTCGGATAACCGACATACTCCCTATAATCATTATAGGATGCTAATTGACAAAGTCTCCCCTGATTAATCGCCTTCCCTTCAAAACCAAGGAGAGCCTGGTGTGTGTTGAATGCGCCTATCTGCCCTGCAGACTGCGAGCTCATATCAATAAAAGCCTGCTTTAGCCCTGTATCAAGCAACAATATATTGTTCATGATCGTTTTGTCGATCGAATAATTCTGATTACCCCATTTCATCTCATCAGGTATCAACATGTGCCAGCGATAAAGCAAACTGAATTCGGTAGTAATCCAATTCGGCTTGTTCCAGGACGCATTCCACGCAATCGATGGATCGGCATGAAATCTGAATATCGGTGAAATATGATTAATATATTCTTCTATAACGATTTTTATAAAAAGAACAATATTTGTATTTCTGGCCGTTTCAAAAACCCTTTCATCATTCCAACCAGGATTCTCTGCTTCGATTTTACCGGCAAGGCGATTGTGTTCCCGAAGAAACAGTGTATTCATCATTGCAATCTGCGGAGATGTATTGACACGATCACCTCCAAACGCAAAGAGATGCAAAATCTTTTCCCTGTCATTCATGAAACTATCCAGATTCAATGGCACATCAAGAATCTCAAATTCCTTTTTTATCCGATATTGATTATTTGAGTATTCCTCAAATAAAAAAGGCGCATACTCTTCTCCACCAATCAGTTGAGATTTTAATCTTCCCTTCATATTAACCTCTTCGCTCATAAGGCGAAGGGCGTTTGTCTGTTCTTTGGTTCTGCCGTATAGCGGACTCAGGTCAATCTCATGATTTGAAGTATTCTGCCTGCGCAAGGGATCATCCTTTTCCCCTTTACTGGTATTGGGCATACGTGTGCGAATAAATCCGTCGGTCAGATATTGTGCAAAAGCTGGAAATAAGCAGGTTGATTTAGGACATAACCGTGCTTTATCAGATTTTCGTCGAAATAGCTCGATAATTAACGAATCGTCTTTAGGTGCATTAGAAGATTTCGCTGGGAGATGTCTGGCGCTCCATTGCTTATCGGTCAAAGACGTCCAGGAAACATAATCATGCACGGTGCTCCAGGGATGCGGCCTATGGCGGCACACATTAACGGCTTTATTGATTGCGATTTTATTAATAATTTTTCTAAGCCATGGGCTTTTTTCTGAGATTTTATTTACTGCAAGTGCCAGAAGAGTCTCAATAAAAACAGGAAGTTTCATAGTCTTTTATCCTTACAAAAAATAGCACTCTGTATTGATGCAATTACCTATCCAGAATACTGCTCAATACAAAATTTACATGACTTCACAAGGTAACGTTTTTTAACTCAACAATCAGTGGTAAAAATCACTTTCAGATGCTTATTCTCTTAGTCGGCTGCAATGCCCGTAATTAAGGTTAATAGTCCGAAATCAACAAATAAAAAAGAAAGGGGCAGGTCTGGAATCAAGAATTCCTGCTCTTACGAACGATAACCCCAACTGTCGTTGGATGCAACTGATAGAACTCTCCGATTTCTCGCTGGCTGTATGCGCCGGTTTTGTAAGCGGCAATGATCGCCGTTTTGCGCTCTCTGTGTTGTGCTGCAATCTCAGACAAAGGTTTTACAA
>Ga0255338_1001516_pt1 | contig 43263 bp, 37 predicted proteins | sample MeOH1_35cm_T4_19_FD_203715 | JGI IMG/M metagenome (GOLD analysis project Ga0255338, IMG submission 203715) | Sandy soil microbial communities from University of British Columbia, Vancouver, Canada - MeOH1_35cm_T4_195 | ecosystem: Engineered > Artificial ecosystem > Sand microcosm > Unclassified ... | reverse complement strand
CTGCTGGCTGAACCGGTTTGCCAAAAATGATGCTTTGCGGATTATCTTCCAGTACATCAATGAGCTGGTTGAAATGAATGACGCTTTTATTCATGTTTTGAGTCAGCGTATGTAACTGCGGTAAGGTTTCATTCCCTAGTGTGTTGGCGAGCTGGTTAGTGCTGATTTCAATTTGGTCGGCCGTGTTGTGGAATTTTTTAGTTGTAAGGCTCAATTCATTGATGAGTGGTCTTGTCGCATCAAATGCCTGTTGCGCGCTTTCTAATGTTTGTACGAATTGTGCCTGATTTTTCTCTGACATCATTTTATTGGCATTGTTGAACATATTTGTTGCGGAATCGATTGCCGGTATCGCTTTTTCAGAGGCTTTTTCAAAATTTGCAATCGTATTATTCAATTTCTGAATATCAACATTGGTCAAAACCCGGTTGGCGGTTACGGTGAGCTGGCTGCTGTTTTGCAGCAGGGTTTCAAGTTGTGTCAGCAGTTCCGGGCCTTTGGACATCAGGTTGTCCACAATGGTTGGCCGCAGCGGAATGATGCCGCCGGGTGGCAGCGCAGGTGCGTTTTTGCTTTCATCGTTCAGGTCAATATAAGCAAGTCCGGTTAGCCCTTGGCGACGAAGCTCGGCATAAGCCTCAGTACTGAGCTTCAAATTTTGTGCGACCGCGACCTTGATCAGGATTGTGGTTTGTGAGGAGGGGTCCAGTGATATTTCCACGACCTTGCCGACGTCTACGCCACGGAATTTAACGATAGCTTCCGGGTTTAAGCCTGTAACAGGCAATTGAGAGCTTACCGTATACTCGGTGCGTTTCTCCTGTGAGCCAGTAATCCACCAATAGGCAAATGCCAAGCCTATGCCAAGCACCAGGGTGAAGATACCAACTGCAATTGCGTAAGCTCGGTTTTCCATGGTTTATTATAGCTTCTCAAGTCTACTGCGGATACTTTGGAAGAAATTGATTATAAAGGGATGATCAATTTTAGCCAGTTCCCGCAATGGGCAATCTGCGATAATGTGCTTATCTTCTAATACTGCCACACGTTCTGCCAGTGACGCCAGCGTATCCATGTCATGGGTGACAAAAAGCACGGTTAACCCCAAGGATTTTTTTAGCTGTTTAACTAGATCGATAAAATTATGGCTTCGGTCAGGATCCAGTCCCGCTGTGGGTTCGTCCAGTACCAATAACTCTGGCTCCAGAGCAAGCGCCCGCGCGAGTCCCACGCGTTTCACCATACCGCCTGAAATTTCGGCAGGCAGCAGGTCTGCATCGCGAGGATCAAGCTCAACCAGTGCCAGTTTATGCATCACCAATTGGTAGATGACGGATTCATCAAATTGTTTCAGCTCACGTAACGGGAACGCGATATTGTCGAATACTGAAAGTGCCGAAAATAAGGCGCCTTGCTGAAACAGCACGCCAAAGCGATCCATCAGGCGCCGTTGCGCCACACGTTCCATGGCGTGCAGATTTTCTCCGAACAGCAGCACATTACCGCTTTGGGGCTTGGTCAGCCCTATGATATGACGCAATAATGTGGTTTTGCCGCAACCTGATCTGCCTACCAGCGCGGTGATGTCGCCACGCCTAACTTTTAAGTTAAGGTTATGGTGAACGATATTGTCTCCAAATTCCGTACAAACATTCTGTATATCGCAGATGATGTCCTGATCAGGAATGCTCTCTTGTGGGGTGTTTTGAATGAGATTTTCGCTCATACGCCGATTCCGCGTGTCATGATTGCAAACCAGGCATTAACCAGAATCACTCCGGATATTGCCGTTACCACCGAGCTTGTTGTACTGTTGCTCAAGCTTTCGGTATTGGGCTTGATACGCAAGCCGAAGTGGCAGGCGACTAATGCCACAACGAAACCAAACATCAGGCCCTTGATCAGGCTGAGCGTTAGGTTGATAGGCTGAACAACCAGCGGTAAATAATCAAAGAAGAAGCGAAAGCTGATACCCAGCTCTATATTCGATGCAAAGGCACCGCCAGCGAGCGTCCAGCCGGAAGTCCACAATACCAGTAAAGGTGCGACAAAAGTCAGCCCCAGTACCTTGGGCAGTACAACCCGTAAAATACGTGAAATTCCCATTGTAGTCAGCGCGTCAATCTCATCGGTTACACGCATCACGCCGATTTGCGCTGTCATTGCAGAGCCTGACCTGCCCGCAACCAACACTGCCATCAACACGGGACCGAGTTCGCGAATAATGCTCAGCCCCAGAATATTAACAATATAAACGTCTGCACCAAACGCATGCAGCTGTTTTGACATTAAATAACCCATGACAACGCCAACCATAAAGCCCAGCAGTGCGGTTACCGGCAAGGCGTTTACGCCGCTTTTATATACGTTTGCGCTGAATTCGCGCCAGGGGAAATCTTGCGGGCGGCGAAACAGATAGGTAATTTCAAGCAGCAGTGAAATGAGTAAACGGAAAAACTCGGTGAAATGGTGTACGAGGTGGAGCACGCCTTTGCCGATAGTAATAAACGGCGCGAGCCGGTCATGTTCAGTTTTTTTTGCAGGCAGCCTTTTTAAGCCGATTAGCGTATTAAAAAGAGCTGCGTGTTCGGGCCTGAGGGAGACATTGCCTTCGAGTTTATTGTCCCAGCCGGACAAAAGGGTAGCGGCGCCCGCAGCGTCCAGCTGTTCTATTTCCTGTAAATCCCATTTTGTGAAGGTATCTGCAAAAAATGGCTGTAATGCTTGTTTAAGTTTGGCAAAATCATTTGACGGTTCCCGTAATGACCACTGACCCAAAAGCTGGACATGGCGACGGCCTTGGTCATCCTGTGCAACACGAAAGCTGGCTGCGGCCATTACGTTCCCCCTTTAGGTCTGATTATACGCAGCGAAACCTTGATAAGACAAGAAGGGGGACTATATAAGCCGTTTGGTTACATTTTTTTCTCTAATTCATCCCAGCGCATCAGCTTGATTTCAATTTCTGTTTCAATTTCACCTAAACGCGTTTGTAATGTTTTTACTAACTCGGCGTTTGCGTAGGTTTCAGGTTTTGCCAGCTCGTCATTGATACCCGCTTGTTCTGCCTCAAGTTTTTCAACAGCTAACGGAATGCTTTCCAGCTCTTTTTGCTCTTTAAAACCAAGTTTTGAAGACGTAGGTTTTGGCGCTGCACCGGTAGCGGCAGACTGTTTAGTTTTTGCCAATTGTGCGCTTTCTGCGGATTTTTGGTCTTCCAGACGTTTTTGCGTGTAGCGCTGCCAGTCATCGTAACCACCGCCGAACTCAGTGAGCTGGCCATTGCCCTCGAATGCGATGACTTGCGTGACGGTGTTTTCCAGAAAGGCACGGTCATGGCTCACCAGGAATAGCGTACCGTTAAAGTCCTGCAGCAGGTTCTCTAAAAGTTCTAATGTGTCGATATCCAGGTCATTGGTTGGCTCGTCCAGCACCAGGATATTGGCTGGGCGTGCGAATAACCGTGCCAGCAACAGGCGATTCCGCTCGCCGCCTGAGAGCGACTTTACGGGGGAGCGTGAACGTTGCGGCGGAAATAAAAAGTCTTCCAGATAGCTGATGACGTGTTTGCGCTCGTTGCCGATTTCAACAAAGTCAGAGCCGGGGCTGATGGTGTCTGCTAGAGTGGCTTCTTCGTCCAGTTGCTCACGCATCTGGTCAAAGTAAGCCACGCTTTGCTTGCTGCCGCGCTCGATGTGGCCGCTGTCCGGTTCGATTTCACCCAGAATCAGTTTGAGCAGGGTAGTTTTACCCACGCCGTTAGGGCCAAGTAACCCGATTTTGTCGCCACGTAAAATACGAGTGCTGAAATTTTTAATCAGCACTTTGTCTCCATAAGCTTTGCTTACGTTTTCCAGTTCTGCAATCAGTTTACCGCTGCGTTCACCTGCATCGACATTGAGTTTTACATTGCCCTGGCGCTCACGGCGAGCCGCCCGCTCAAGACGCAAGGCTTCCAGACGCCGTACACGGCCTTCGTTGCGGGTGCGGCGCGCCTTGATACCTTGCCGTATCCATACTTCTTCCTGCGCCAGGAACTTGTCAAATTTGGCGGCATGCGTTTCTTCAACGGCCAGCAATTCTTCCTTTTTAGCCTGGTATTGGGTAAAGTTACCAATAAAATCAGTCAGTTTTCCGCGGTCCAGTTCGGTAATACGCGTGGCTAACCTGTCTAGAAAACGCCTGTCATGGGTAATAAACAGCACGCTGCCATTAAACGTGAGCAGCAGTTCTTCCAGCCATTGTATTGCGCTTAGATCCAGATGGTTGGTTGGTTCGTCCAGCAATAACACCTCGGGTTCGGCCACCAGCGCGCGGCCCAATGCCACGCGTTTGCGCCAGCCGCCGGATAGGGTGCTGATCAAGGCATCCGCATCCAGATTCAATCGGCTTAATACCGCTTCAACGCGTGATTGCGCTACCCAGCCATTCTGTGCATCCAGGTCATGTTGCAATATTTGCATGCGTGCCATCAGGGCGTCGATGTCTGCGTCCGGCTGACCCATGTCATGCGTAACTTGATGATAATCAATTATCGTTTGTTGCAGTGAGCCCAGGCCTTCGGCAACGGCTTCAAACACCGTGTGAGTGGCGTCCAGTTCAGGCTCTTGCGGTACATACACGATACGTACCCCTGGTGCGCGCCACACTGTGCCATCATCCAGTTTTGCCGTGCCGGCAATCACTTTAAGCAGGCTGGATTTCCCCGCACCATTGCGCCCGATCAGGCCAACGCGCTCGCCTTCATCCAGTTGAAATGATGCGTGGTCGAGCAGGGCGTAGTGTCCGAAAGCGAGTGAAGCGTTATCCAGGGTAATGTAGGGCATAGGGTAATTTCTTAAAAGTTGATTTAAATCTACCAGAATATAAACATGGTAATTACGGTGATAAGCATGAGGGCGGTTGCTGTCCAGCCAAGTATGCGAAGTTTTTTCTTGATGACAAAGGCGCCCATGATTTCAGGTTTGGATGCCATTATCATCATCACAGCCATAATCGGGATGGCAATTACACCATTGATCACTGCGCTCCAGATCAGCGCTTGTACCGGGTCTATAGACGTAAAGTCCAGAACTACACCACCTAGTGTGGCAAGGGCAATGATGCCGTAGAATCTTTTAGCTGCTTGTGCTTTTTGATCAAGTCCCTCCGGCCAGTGGAAGCATTCGGCTACGGCATAGGCAGCTGAGCCCGCCAGCACAGGCACAGCCAGCATGCCAGTGCCTATAATGCCCAGGCTGAATAATAGAAAAGTAATATCTCCAGCCAGCGGCCTAAGCGCCTCGGCTGCCTGGGCTGAAGTTTGAATATTTGTAACGCCTGCAACATTGAGCGTCATCGCTGTACTTAGAATGATAAAAAACGCCACCAGGTTAGAAAAACCCATACCAATGTAGGTGTCAAATCTCATGCGGCGAAATTCACGACGCGCATTTTGAGGGGCTTGTAAGAGAGGAGTGCGGCCTTTATTGTCATGAATATCCTCAACTTCCTGCGAGGCCTGCCAAAAAAACAGGTATGGACTGATGGTGGTACCGAATAGGGCGACGACAATGGTGGCGTATTCAGCACTCGGCGTAATGTGTGGCCATATTGTTCTGAGCAGGACTTCATGCCAGGGTACTTGTACCATGAAAACTACTGCTACATAGGCCAGCAGAGAAAGCGTGAGCCATTTCAGCACGTGTACATAGCATTTGTAAGGGATAAATACTTGCAGCAACAATGACGTGACTGCAAATATGATTGCATGGCCGTGTTCACCACCACCAACAACCAGGCGTAATGCCGCACCCATGGCGGCGATATCGGCGGCGATATTAATCGTATTTGCAATGAGTAATAAAAACACAATGCTTAAGCATAACCAGCGTGGAAACATATCCCGTATATTCTCGGCCAGACCTTTGCCTGTCACCATTCCAATTCTGGCACTGACAATCTGAATGCCCGCCATCAATGGATACAGGAGCACCATTGTCCACAATAGATTGGGGCCAAATTGTGCGCCTGCTTGCGAATAGGTGGCGATGCCGCTGGGGTCATCGTCTGCAGCGCCCGTAATCAGGCCAGGACCGAGACTGCGCAGGGAATGGTGATGTTTGTGATGAGTTTTGTTTGGAGAGCTCACGGTTTATTGTAATTAATCGCACTCAAAATATGAACAATCATTTATTTAACCCTAGCATCTTTATTTAACCCCAGCATCTTTATTCAATTCCAGCATTGCCCTGATGTTTGCCATTTTAGACTTACCAAAATCCTTGCTGGCTTCCGGATCCTTATTAAACGGATTGCCAAAGTGACGCACGTCATCTTTAGGAATCTCGCCAATAAAGCGGCTGGGCTCACACATTTCCATTTCTCCGGCGCGTTTACGCTTTTTGCACCATGAGATGTTAAGCGATTTTTGCGCACGGGTGATGCCCACATACATGAGGCGCCGTTCTTCTTCAATCTTGTCATTATCCACGCTTTCACGATGTGGCAATATACCTTCTTCCACACCAATAAGAAATACGTGCCCAAACTCCAGCCCTTTGGCTGCATGTAGCGTGGATAGTTTCACTGCGTCCGGCTCGCCGTTTTCGCGGCCTTCCAGCATGCTCATAAGGGATACCATTTGCGTGAGTTCCAGCAGGTTTTTACCCTCTGCCTCATTACCGTACTCAGTGTTGGGTTCACCTTTTTTTGTGAGCCAGCCGATGAAATCGAGTACGTTAGACCATTTTACTTCAGCCGCACGAGGTTCTTCAGAATCGTACAAATACGCTTCGTATTGAATCGTTGCCAGCAAATCATTCAGCACGTCGCCCGCCGGGTCGCGCACGGCTCTATCTTGTATCTTATTGATGTACTGGCAAAAATTGAGTAAGTCTTCTAACTGTTTATTGCCGATTTCATTTTGAAAGCCGCCTTCAAACGCAGCAGCAAACAACGAAATTTTATGTGCGCTGGCATATTCACCCAAGCGTTCCAGCGTAGTGTTGCCTATGCCTTTTTTGGGCGTTGTCGCAGCACGGATAAATGCCGGATCGTCGTCTTCATTCGCGACCAAGCGCAAATAACTGACCAGATCCTTGATTTCGGCCTTATCAAAAAATGACTGCCCGCCAGACACGGTATAGGGGATTTTTTGGTTGCGTAAATGCTGCTCAAGAATGCGTGCCTGGTGGTTGCCGCGGTAGAGGATGGCGTAATCCTTATAATAGGTGCGGTTTTCAAACTTGTGCGCCTGCAGCTTCATGACTACGCTTTCGGCCTCATGTTCTTCACTCATTGCAGCGGTGACCTGAATCAAGTCGCCGGTGCCCAGCTCGCTCCACAGTTTTTTCTCAAATAACTTGGGGTTGTTACTGATAACTTGGTTAGCCGCGCGCAGGATACGCACGGTAGAGCGGTAATTCTGCTCCAGCTTAATCACTTTCAATTTGCTGAAGTCCGTAGTGAGTTGGCGCAGGTTCTCAACGTCAGCGCCGCGCCAGCCGTAAATAGCCTGGTCATCATCGCCCACTGCCGTAAATTGACCGCGCAGGCCAGTGAGCATTTTCACCAGCTTGTACTGGCAGGCATTGGTATCCTGGTATTCGTCAATCAGCAGGTATTGCAGTTTGCGCTGCCATTTATTCAGCGCTTCTTCATGCTGCTCGAACAACTCCACCGGTAGTTTGATCAGATCATCAAAATCTACCGCCTGATACGCTTTAAGGGTTTGCTGGTAAATTTGATAGACTTTGGCCGCCGCATGGGTGAGTTCTTCATCCGCTTGTGCCTTGGCTTGATCCGGATTGATGAAAGCGTTTTTCCAATTGGAAATTTGCCATTGTGTTTTGCGTAATAATTGCTTGTCAGTGGTGGCAAGTACGTCAGACAGAATCTTGAAGCTATCGGATGAATCCAGAATGGAGAATTGTGGTTTGTAACCAAGCAGCGCTGCCTCGGCGCGCAGCATTTGTAGCCCAAGCGAGTGAAAGGTGGCGATGGTCAGGCCTTTGATGCTTTTGCCCTGCATCAGTTTACCTACGCGTTCCTGCATTTCAAGTGCGGCTTTGTTGGTAAACGTAATCGCAGCGATTTCTTTCGCGCTATAACCAGCTTCGTTAATCAAATAACTGATTTTTTGTGTAATAACGCGGGTTTTTCCACTGCCGGCACCTGCCAGCACTAACAGCGGCCCATCAAGATATTTCACAGCCTCGCGTTGAGGCGCGTTCATGGTATTCATTGCGGATAAATTATTGTTGTGCGTCAGTTGTGCTATCAGTATCTAAGCCGCTTTCTGACGTATTGGTTTTTTCGGTTTGTAAGAGTGCAATCATTTCTGCCCTGGAGTTTGGCGATTCCAGACTGACGCGGCCAATAGCACCGCTACGGTAGTCAGTTAAAAAGGCAACAGCGGTTTTTTCCGTGTCCCATAAGCCATCATGGCGTTTGTATGAGCGGCGCTTGGCAATTGCTTCCAGTAAATCAACGCCGTCCATCTTGGCGACATCCAGTTTCATCTGGTCTAATTTATAGCGTAAGTTGAGCAGTGCGGGGTAGCTTTTCAGTAAGTTATCGGCCAAAAATAGTGCCACATCTTCATCAATGACGGCATTGCGGCCAATGGCATGACTGGCTGCCAGCATGTAGCCATCCGATTCATAAGCGATTCTAGGCCACATCATGCCCGGTGTATCGGTAATGCTCATGGTGTCATCAATATCAAAACGCTGCTGGCTCTTGGTGACAGCAGGCTCGTCGCCCACTTTTGCAATGCGGCGATTGAGCAGGGCGTTCATCAGCGTGGATTTACCTACGTTTGGAATGCCCATAATCATGATGCGCAAGGGCTTTAAGTGTGTGCCGCGATGCGGCGTGATTTTTCGGCAGAGTGCGGGGATTTTTTTTGCATCTCCCGGTTTTTTGCATGATAGTGCCACCGCTTTGGTATTGGGCTGTGCGTTGAAATAATTAAGCCAAGCCTGGGTAACGTCGGGGTCAGCAAGGTCAGCCTTGTTCAGGATTTTAAGCTGCGGGCGCTGACGGAACAGCCGCATCTCGTCGATCATGGGGTTGTGGCTGGCAGCTGGCACGCGCGCATCCAACACCTCAATTACCATGTCGGTAAACTCCATGGTCTCTTCGGCTTTTTTGCGTGCTTGGGTCATATGCCCCGGATACCATTGAATTGCCATTCTTACTCCGTTTGAAAATACAAAAAATACTTTGTCGGCATCGCCTCGCCGTACAAAAACGTACTGTCTTCGGCTTGCCTTCGTGTCTTTTTTGATTTTGAAACGGAGGCCAGTTTCAGCTAGACCGTATTTTAGCATTGAGCGCTTCAATTCAAATTTTTATCTGCAATCATCTTTGATGTCGGCGGCAGATTTGTTTTTGGCTTAAAATATCACCATGACAAATATCCCTGAAATAAGACCGAATCAATCCATAGAGCTGCTTAAAGCACTGCATATCCTCACGCGCGATGGCAAGCTCAACCAGGATAGCCGCCGCAAGCTTAAGCAGGTGTATCACCTGGTTAATTTTATTGAACCACTGTTCAATGATGTGTTAGCTGGTAACCCTAATCCAGTATTGGTGGATCATGGTGCCGGTAAATCTTACCTGGGGTTTATTTTGTATGATCTGCTGTTAAAACAGTTGAGTGCAGGGGAAGTAATCGGCATAGAAACACGTGCTGAATTGGTGGAAAAATCCAGGGTTTTGGCAGCGCAATTAGGTTTTTCACGTATGCGCTTTGAGCACCTAACCGTGGAAGACTCCATTACTTCCGATACCATTCCAGCCAAAGTGGATATTGTCAGCGCATTGCATGCCTGTAATACCGCTACAGATGATGCGATTCAGTTTGGGCTGAAAAAGCAGGCTAAATATATGGTACTGGTGCCCTGTTGCCAAGCCGAAGTGGCGGAAGTGCTGAGGCAGCATAAAAACGAAAGTTTTGGCAAAACGCCATTGAGCGAGATTTGGCGTCATCCTATCCATACTCGTGAGTTTGGCAGCCAGATCACCAATGTGCTTCGCTGCCTGCAACTGGAGAGCGCTGGCTACAGCCTAACGGTGACTGAGCTTGTGGGTTGGGAGCATTCCATGAAAAATGAATTGATTATTGCAAAATACACAGGGCAGCCACGTAAAAACGCACAAATCCGGCTAGAGGCAATTTTGCAGGAGCTCAATTTAGAGGCGTTAAAAGATAGATTTGCAGTTTAGTTTTTGAAGCTTTTCATGTTTCTTATTTTTGCCTCAAGCTTTTAACAATGTTCCGTGAAAGATTGACATGGCACCTCATTATCCTGATAATTTGCGCCTTCATTGGGAGATTAGCTCAGTTGGTAGAGCAGCGGACTCTTAATCCGTTTGTCGCGAGTTCGAGCCTCGCATCTCCTACCAAGATATATATGGCTCACAGAAATGCGGGCCGTTTTCTTTTGTAGTGTTACGTAGCCAAATCGTAACCTTCGAATTTCGAATCTAGTCGTTCTGCAGCAATTGCCAAATGTTCTGGTGCCAGATGAGCATAACGCTCCACCATTGCCCCAGTTCTCCAGCCACCTAAGCGCTGTAACTCATGCGTAGGTGTACCAGCCTGCCGCTGCCATGTTGCCCAGGTATGCGCCAGCGGAAATCAGTGATGCCGGCACGTTTTAATGCATTTGACCAGGCTTTGGTATTTGCAGTCTTGAGCGGTCTCCCCAAATAGGTAAACACTGAGCTTGGGTGTTTGCCAATCTGACGCTGCAATACTTTGACTGCAGTATCGTTTAAGGGAACCGCGATAGGTCTGCGATTCTTGGATTGCGTTCCCTGTATCCAGGCATGACGCAATTCAAGATTGACCTGCGACCATTCAAGTGCCAGCACATTACGTTGTCTTAATCCTGTGGCTAAGGCAAACATGACTGTTTCACGTTGATGCACAGGTAACTCATGCATCAAGGCTTTCACTTGGTCAAAGGTCAACGATCTTTCACGACTATTCGATTCTTTAAAGAGCCTGATCTTTGGCACTTTATCGATCCATTCCCATTCGTCACGTGCCCGGATGAGGATGGAGCGTATCAATGCCAAATAGCGATTGGTTATGGCTTTAGAGACTTCTTTGAGTTTCACACTTCGAATCTGATCGATGACATCCTGGTTGATATCATCGAGTGTCAGTTCACCAAGATATTGATGCATCCAGGCAAGCTTACGTTTATCCTCATTATGTGTCGCTTTGTCAGAAGTTTCAGTGAGCCAGCGGACAACCGCTTCCCGCCAGGAACGAATAGGCTTAACCCCTAATCTTTCCTGTTGCCACAGCTGCGCTTTTAGCGTGTCGTGGTATTCCTGGGCTTTGATTTTGTCATGAGTCCCAGTACTGCGTTGTATTGTTCGTCCACCGATGGTGACTTTGAGCCACCAGGCGGACGAGTCTTTGCGTTTGTAGAGTGACATGATAATTCCTTTCGTTCACCCTGCAACGCCCGCCGTTGATATTGTGCTCTGATATACTCGATCAGGTCAATCTCGATAAAGACCCAGCGTTTACCTATCTTGCTTCCGGGAATCTCTCCTGCTTTAGCCTTGATTTGCAGCGTGACTGGATGCAGTTTGAGTAATATTGCGGCTTCTTGCAGATTCAGGGTGTTCATATACTGGTTTGCATAAACCTCGAACTAGAGGCATGCCGGTATATTTAGCGAAACGAAATGGCGTGTCGCGGAAGCTAATTCCTGTAGCGGGAATTAACTTCCGCAGTCAGGTCTTTAGCTTGCGCACATCATCGGCAGAGATACCGCCATCAGAGAAATTAAAAGCAGCATTCACCGTGGCCGCGATCAGGGCAGGGGACTGGATAGAGAAATGATGTTTAAGGTAACGTTTCAGGTCCAGAATAAGATGGTTGCATTTGGCCCGTTCAGAATTGCGTCTTTTAGGCAGTGCAGTGTCCGGCGCAGTTGAAGCAAAATGACCGGCCAATGCAATCGTTTCCAGCAAGGCAATCACAGAGTCTAGCTGTTGAAGTTCTTGGAGATTGCTTTGCAGTTGCCTGATTTCCAGAAATCGGTCTTTGGAAGTTTGCCCGACTTCATGCAGTTCAGATCGCCTCAGGGCTGACTCTAATAAGCTCCATCCGTGTTGGGGGTCATCATCTGGACTTAAGTCATGCAGTGCATTAATCATATGCAAAGATAAATCACTGACCTTTTTAAACGCACTGCGCTGCACTCTATCACTGGGAACTTCAATCGGATCAGCTGGATTGCCTAGTAATGCAGGATGCAACCGTACATATTCCAGGTAATCGATCAGCTGTTGTGGTTTGCCCGCTTTCTTAGAAAGACTCATCCAGACTTTCTGCATCTCTGGATTGGTAACCAGGCGCATCAGCAAAGGCTTGGCAGTATGCAACCCGCCAATCTCGATCAATCGTTTTGAATGTGCCTTAACTTCGGCAGGGAGCCATGGGGAAAATTTTTCCATCGTGCAATCTTGATTAAGGTCTTTGCCAGATTTGAATAGCTTAGTTTACCTTCAATCCAATCAGATTTTTAGTACCTTTAGAGTAGCTTATGAGTATCCCGTTAGCACATTGTGAGTAGATTCAGGGTACGTTGCCAGTAGATTCAGAGTTCATTAATGGTACTTACGAGGTTGTTTGTTGCTTGTTAGAAGCTTATTTCTAGGTTGATTTATTTGTGGACCGGAGTCGCGGAAAGAATGCTGGTGTATTGGCAGCATATTTTGAATACTCCTCAGCAAACTCAGCGTATGCTTCTTTCTCTTCGATTCTGGCCAGCCTGATGTACATGTAGGTCAAAATTGGGAACATTATCAATGTTATTATCGTTGGCCATTGCAGTAAAAATCCAAACATGATCATCACGAACGCTGCATATTGCGGATGCCGAATGCGCGCGTATGGTCCAGTCGTTGCCAGCGTATGCTTGCGTTGAGCACTATACAACACACGCCAAGCAGCAGAGAGCAAGAAGAATCCAGCTATAATCAGAGCATTGCTAATTATATGAAATGGGCCAAAGTGCGGATTGCCGCCCCAGCCAAATAAATCCTCTAATAAATGACCTGCATTATGTGAATATGGGTCGATTCCAGGAATATGACTTGTAAGCCAGCCAGACAAAAGATAGATGGTCAGTGGGAAGCCGTACATCTCAACAAACAATGCTACCAGGAAAGCTGAGAACGCACTGAAAGAGCGCCAGTCACGTTTACTCTGTGGCTTGGCAAAACTAAATGCGAAGATGATGAATACTAGAGAGTTGATGATGACCAGCGGCCACAAGCCATAATCAGAAGATGGTGCATTCATTTTTGTTCCCCTTCGTTTGTTTCATGATGATGATTGTGTCCACCGTGCCCATGATGCATGAATAAATGCATCAAAGGGCAAGCAAGCAAAATCAAGTAAGGCAGGAAACCAAGAACATGAGCGCGGTGTTCTGTAAAGAGAAGTAATCCGGCAAATATCAGAAAACCATAGAACACCCATTGTCCTCTGGAAAGATGTTTCGTTTCATGTTCGTCGTTCATGATGCTACCCCTTCATATTCAGTTAGGTGTAATAGTGTTAGTTACGTAAGGTTGCCAATCCCCATAATATGATGCTTGGACAAACAAGCATCAGCGCGGCGACAAATGATGTCCATAAAGTAAAACCCCACATATAGAACACCAGCGTTGCTAATATCAATCCTAATGCGGGACAGATCCACACCCATCGGTTGAAGGCATTATTCGCAAAGATCGGCAGGAAACCTGGTACCCGAACCATGTAATCGCTATATTTTGGTATCCGCTGCAACAAATCAACTTCTTCCAACTTGGCCATCACTGTAAAAAATATGATGGAAAGGAAAGATGCCAATAACCATGGTGCGGTGAAATGCACTAATGCCAGCCCAAAGAAAACAATCAGACCGCCGGCGTATATAGGATGCCGGACATAGGCGTAAAGTCCTTTATCCATCAGAGAATCATTCATAGATGGCATATGTGTACGCCACCCAAGCTGCAAATGACCAGCAATGACTGGCACGGCGCCAGTGATCACCAGAAGCCAGCCTAATCCTTGCCCTATAGCACCTAAATTGAATATCAAGGTTGAAGTGTCACACCAAGCAAGCACAAGGCCATAACCGTAGAGTGGTATACCTAACATATTACGCAACAGGCTAGTAACCAGTCGACCACCATTTACACCCCACGAACGAGAAAAGGCAGCTGTAAATGCACTTGAGCCTGCAAATGCAAAGCCTATTAAGAGTGGAATCAAGAAATAGTACATTTCAGTCTCCTTTCATGATGTAAGCCGAATCAACAACGCCCATCATTTACTTTTAAATTAATCCTAAATTCAAAGCCTGACTCGTTTAAGCAACGCTGAATTCACAATCACTGACAATGAACTCAACGCCATTGCCGCTGCCGCGATAATGGGGTTAAGTAAGCCGAATGCTGCAATTGGTACACCAATGGCGTTGTAGATAAACGCCCAGAACAAGTTCTGCTTAATCTTGCGCATGGTGGCGCGTGACAGACGTATGCTCGCCACCACGTCGCGCACATCATTCTTGATGAGGACGATGCCGCCGGTTTCCTTAGCTACATCAGATCCGGAACCGAGGGCGATACCGATCTCGGCAACTGCCAGCGCCGGCGCGTCGTTGACGCCGTCGCCCACCATGGCGACTGATTTACCTTGTTTCTGTAAATCCTGAATGACTTTAGCCTTATCTGAGGGTAACACTTCGGCAATGACGTGCTTAATACCTAGTTCTTTTGCAATAGCTTCGGCGGTGCGACGATTGTCACCAGTCAGCATGATGACTTCCACATTTTCTTTCATGAGCTCGGAGATAGCGTCTTTTGCCTCGGGCTTGAGCGTGTCGGCTACAGCTACGACACCGGCGAGGGCTCCATCAAGACCTACCAGCATCGCGGTCTTCCCTTGGGCTTCCAGCTTTACCATGATTTCTTCCGCTTGCTTGGTGTCAATACCTTCGCGTTCGAATAACCGCCGGTTGCCGAGAAGCGTGATCCTGCCATCAACGTTGCCGCGGATGCCATGGCCGGGAATGGCCACAAAGTTTTCCACCTTAGGTAACACGAGTTCGCGGTGTTGGGCGGCACGCACGATTGCTTCGCCGAGCGGATGTTCAGAACCTACCTCCACTGCGGCGGCGGCACGCAGAATGTCTGCCTCCGGCTGATTGCCAATAGCAATGATGTCGGTGATGTTAGGCTCGCCACGGGTCAGTGTTCCTGTCTTGTCAAATACCACTGTGGTGAGCTTTTCCGCACGCTCCAGGACTTCTGCACCACGAATCAGTATACCGGCCTCGGCTCCCTTGCCAACGCCAACCATCAGCGCCGCCGGGGTGGCAATGCCGAGAGCGCATGGGCAGGCAATAATCAGTACCGCTATGAAGGCCATCAGGCTTTGTGGGAAATTACCCATCAGCCACCAACCCACAAAAGCGGCAAACGCGACCAGCACTACTGTGGGAACAAAATAGCTGGCCACTTGGTCGGCGAGGCGCTGGATAGGGGCGCTGGAAGCCTGTGCCTCTTCCACCAGTTTGATGATTTGTGCGAGCGCTGTTTCCGCGCCGACCCGGGTCGTCTTGAAGCGAAACAGACCGGTTCGATTGATCGTTCCGCCGATCACTGCGCTGCCTGGTGATTTTTCCACCGGCATGGATTCGCCGGTGAGCATAGCCTCATCCACTGAGGAGCTGCCTTCAAATACTACGCCATCGGCGGGAACCTTCTCGCCAGGGCGCACCACGATGATCTCATCCAACATCACACTTTCTGCGGGCACTTCCATCTCCTGACCATCACGGATGACATGTGCGGTCGCGGGTTTTAGATCCAGAAGTTTGCGCACCGCCGCCGATGAACGTTTTTTGATAATTTCTTCCATGTACTTGCCGAGCAGCACGAAGGCGATGATGACTGCCGATACTTCAAAGTAGGATTGCCGCTGATCTACCGCCACTGGCAATACATTAGGGAAGAACACTACCGCGACGCTATAGAAGTACGCAACCGAGGTGCCGAGCGCAATCAGGAAATCCATATTGATGTTGCGGGCGCGAATCGCGTTCCATGCTCCCTTGTAGAAGCCCCAGCCACCGATGAATTGCACCGGTGTGACCAGTATCATCATCCACACTCCCCAGGTAAACCACGGTAGCGCGTCAACCGGCACCCAACTCAAGGTCATCGCACCGCCGGCGAGCCCAAGGAAAATCGCAGCACGCATGACAGCCAGCACCAGCACGCCGGACATCGCGATCATGACTCGGGTACGCATGGATTTGAGTTCCTGCTCCGGTGACTCAAAGGTGCGCTGACAACCTACGCTGCAAAAATAGTAGGCTCTCCCGCCACGATCAGTTCTCAGCGCTGTGGATTTATCTACCATCATGCCGCAGATAGGGTCTTTTGCTTTTTCTCCAACTGCTGTTGATGTTTTTGCCTCGGCCATGCCATGGTCACGGTGTTGAGCGTGATCATGGGTGTGAGTTGCCTCGCCGATCCCTGCATACTTGGCTGGATTAGCTTCGAACTCATGCTGGCATTTGGATGAGCAGAAATAATATGTCGTCCCCGAATGTACGACATTGCCTGCTGCTGATTTTTCATCCACCGTCATCCCGCAAACCGGATCAATCGCCATGATTATTCCTTTCGTTATTCGTTATAATGATATTACTCTTAAAACCCTTCAATACCGCGATGATCCCACTACAGTACGTCTGGCTTGCATGGGCATCAGCATTCCTGATTCCTTGGGCAGTAACGTTTTATACTTTTCCACATCATCGGAAAACGATGTTGATAGTCAGTTTGTCCACCGCCCCATTCGGCCTCACCGAACCGCTGTTCGTACCCGAGTATTGGAATCCGCCAACGCTTTTTGACTTGGCTCAACGTACTGGCTTCGATCTGGAAAGCTTGATTTTTAGTTTCGGCATCGGAGGCGTCAGTTCTGTGCTCTATTCCGTTCTCACTCATCGTAATGACATTCCCGTGCTTGAGACAGAAAAACGGCTGCCTCTGCATCGCCATCATTACAAGGCGCTCGCTTCGCCCTTCATAATCTTTCTGCTTCTTTATTTTCTGCCATGGAACCCGATCTACGCTTCTATTGCCGCCATGGTAGTTGGCGCCATCGCCACCATCCTCTGTCGACCCGACCTCAAGACCAAGACCTGGGTGGGCGGGGTGCTGTTTCTCGCCTACTATTTTGTTTTCTTCCTTGTTCTGGAAGCATCTTCCCCCGGCTATGTCCAGCAGGTATGGAACCTGCCGGACATCAGTGGCATCCTCTTGCTCGGTATACCGCTGGAGGAACTGTTGTTCGCTTTCGCTTTCGGCCTTTATTGGTCTGGCGTTTATGAACACTTGATGTGGCGGAAGATTGCTTCGCTGCATACACATGGTTAGCGGCAGCAACGGCACTTGCCCATCAGATTGTAGCAGCAGGCGAACAGCGCACCGACCAGAAAGCCAGTCAGCGTGACGCTGAACAGGCCGTAAGCCAAGCCACTCAGGATCCACGGAGTGTCGCTCCTTAACATTGTAAAATCCAGACCGTGCGTCCAGGAGTTGACGACGTCAATCGTACCTTGCGGGAAGAGGTAAACCGCCACCGCGCATAACACACTGATAACTGCTGCCGTCAACGCCGTTGCGCCGCCGGTACGCCAGGGATTGAGTTTGTCCATGATTTATTCTCCTTTACATTGATTGCACAAAAATAACTTTCTTGATTGTCGCTCTCCGTCGCTGCATTTCAGCTTACCCATACATTCTCCGCCGCAACTATCCAAGTTACAGGAAAAAACTTCGCGCCGAACAGGCGACTTCAACCCGCGCTGGCATGGGAGTCATCACAGAAACAGGATGGACGCTTGTAATGATGACTTGTATATGCCTCCGCTAGCTTACTAATAAGCAGATGAGGATCAGACTCATAGATGACTTGAGCACCTGTGTCCTTGCCAAAACTGGTGACCAATTGGGGCAATTGTGTCGTGATGCCGCCACTACCTTCAAGCACACCTATTATCTTTCCCTCGTCATAGGCGATTGCGAACTCACCCAACGTTCCGGAGCTTCCACCCACGATTACAACCATGTCACTTGAGCGAATATTGATGACTTCACGTCCCATTAGCCCACTACCTGTGTAAATAATCACATCAAAGACATCTGCTGGCGAGGCATATTTATGTACATGCTCATCAAGGCTAAGTGCCGGTGATATTCCCATGGATAATCCACCCTTACTTCTTGTGCCACGAGCGCATTCGTAAGGCAAACCGGGACAAGCGCCAGTGATCAATACGAAGCCTCGATCTGCAATATCCTGACCCAAGGCATATACCAGCTCTTTGATATTAGCCGCAAACTCCCCACTTGCAGAGCCCATCACTCCAACCGTCAATCGCATACCTGGTGCTTTATCAATGAAAATATCAGGTTGGGATAAAAACTTCTGGTGACAGCCTTCCGAACAGAAATAATAAGCTTGCCCCTTGTATTCAGTCATTGCTTCTGCATGACGGGGATTAATTGTCATTTGGCAAACTGGATCACGAATCATGTTATTTGTTCTCCTTGAATCAGTGTGTATGGTCATGCTGGGAATGCTCATGAACTTGATCACTTGGCACTGTATCCGCATGAGAATGTTCATCACTGCTTGTCGTACTATCACCGTGGTGACCGTGACCAACCCCATCTTGCGGTACTGGCAGCGACATGACTCCCAAGCCATGTCGATAGACTAACTCTCCACCATGCCATGCCGTGATGACGACCATACTCCATGCGCCAATCACCACAACTACAAACCACCAAACAGGGGGTGAATCTATCTTATTGCGCCAGCCATCCCAGCTAGCCGAGATGATTAAAACTACCGATGTTCCTAACGCCCAGTTGCGGTGAATTAACATGGCAGCGTGACTGGTATCATCATGGGTTACGCTGTTATAAGCCTGCCAGCCTAAAAATACAGCAGGCAATACTGATAATGCGCTTAACCATAATAAAGCATGCGCAAGAATGCCAAAGTTTCTGGAAAGTGGCTTTCCACGTGTTGCAGCTGCCACAACATGGAAAAGTGCTGACACCGTGATAAGTGCAATTGGAAAATGCACCATCAGCGGATGCAGGTTAGGAATTATTTCAGGCATTTGGAGCCTCTTTTCGTTGGAGTGATATTTGTTTTACAAGTGCGTAAATCGCCGGAATCACGATTAAGGTCAATACCGTTGAAGAAACCATACCGCCTACCATAGGCGCAGCAATACGTCGCATCACTTCAGAGCCGGTGCCGCTTCCCCACATGATAGGTAACAACCCTGCCATGATCGCGACCACTGTCATCATCTTTGGCCGTACACGCTCTACCGCACCTTCCATCACTGCTTCATAAATATCAGCAGCAGTGAAAACTTTGCCTTCAGACTCGCGTTTTGCCTTGAGCTCCTGGTAAGCATGATCCAGATAGATCAACATAATCACACCGGTCTCCGCGGCTACGCCAGCCAACGCAATGAATCCGACTGCAACGGCGACGCTCATGTTGTAGCCTAGCCAATACATCAGCCAAATGCCGCCAACCAGAGAAAACGGTACTGACAGCATGACGATAAACGTTTCTGTTAAGCGTTTGAAATTTAGATACAGCAACACGAAGATGATGAGCAATGTTAGCGGGATCACGATCTTCATCCTGGCTTTGGCACGTTCCATATATTCAAACTGGCCACTCCATGTTGCGTAATATCCAGGCTGGAACTTAACCTGCTCACGGACTGCTTTCTGCGCATCGGCCACATAACTGCCGATGTCTCTATCTCGAATATCCACAAAAATGTAAGCTGATAGCAAAGCATTCTCTGTACGGATGCTAGGTGGCCCTTTCTCCGGAGAAATGTGCGCTAATTGACCTAGAGGTATCAGTGCTCCGTTCATAGTAGGCACCAATACCTGACGTGCGATAGCATCCGGGTCTGAACGCAGTTCGCGCGGATAACGCGTGATTACCCCAAAGCGCTCCCGTCCTTCAACAGTGGTGGTAATCACTTCTCCGCCGAGCGCGCTGCTGATCACATCCTGCAAGTCACCCACGGCTAAACCATAACGGGCCAGCGCCATTCGATCCGGTTCGATATTCAGGTAATAACCCCCAGTAATCCGCTCTGCATAAGCGCTTGTAGTTCCAGGGACATTTTTAACTACAGATTCGATAGATTTGGCGAGCTTTTCCATTTCAACCAAATCTCTGCCGAATACCTTGATGCCTATTGGTGTGCGGATACCTGTTGACAGCATGTCGATACGCGCCTTAATCGGCATCGTCCACGCGTTGCTTACCCCGGGCAATTGCACGGCCTTATCCAACTCAGAGATAATCTTGTCGATAGTCATGCCAGGGCGCCATTCGCTCTCCGGTTTAAGATTAATGACTGTCTCAAACATTTCCATAGGCGCCGGGTCTGTAGCAGTATTCGCTCGACCTGCCTTGCCAAAAACCGAAGCTACTTCCGGAAAGCTCTTAATGATTTTGTTCTGGGTCTGCATAATTTCTGCCGCCTTTGTCACAGACAGTCCGGGTAAAGTGGCTGGCATGTAGAGCAAAGTGCCTTCGTTCAAGGTTGGCATGAACTCACTGCCGAGTTTGGACAGAGGATAGATAGAGATAACAAGCACAAGCAGTGCAAGCAGGATAGTCGTCGTCTTCCAGCGCATGACTAAAGCAATGACCGGCCGATAAATCCAGATCAGGAAACGGTTTACCGGATTTTTACCTTCCGCAATGATTTTGCCTCGTATAAACAATAGCATCAGCACCGGCACCAGCGTTACCGAAAGCAGTGCTGCTCCGGCCATAGAGAATGTCTTGGTGAATGCCAGTGGCTGAAACATGCGGCCTTCCTGCGACTCCAGCGTAAATACGGGCAAGAAGGAAACGGTAATGATCAGCAGGCTAAAAAATAATGCAGGGCCTACCTCTTTACAGGCATCAATAATAAGCTGTAATCGCGGCGCATCAGGTGGTGCCCGCTCAATGTGCTTGTGGGCATTTTCTATCATCACAATGGCAGCATCCACCATGGCACCAATGGCAATAGCGATGCCGCCCAGACTCATGATGTTGGAATTAAGTCCTAGCGAATGCATCAGCGAAAATGCAATCAGAACGCCAACCGGCAACATCACAATCGCGACTAGGGCACTTCGCACATGCATCAGGAATAGCATGCAAACCAATGCGACTACGATGCTTTCTTCGAGCAGCGTGGACTTGAGGTTATCAATTGCCCGATGGATCAAATCGGAACGGTCATACACTGTTTCCACCGTAACGCCCTGTGGTAAACCAGGCGCAAGCTCAGCAAGTTTTTGCTTGATATTGTGGATGACTTCAAGTGCATTCTGGCCATAGCGGGCCATGGCAATGCCGGCAACTACTTCACCCTCACCATTGAGCTCGGCAATGCCTCGCCGTTCATCCGGTGCCAATTCAACCCTTGCCAAATCACGCAGCAATACCGGTGTACCTTTATCGGCCTTGACTACCAGTGTTTCCAAGTCACCGATGCCGCGCAGATAACCCTTGCCACGCACCATATATTCGGTTTCCGTCATCTCGACTACGCGTCCGCCTACATCGCGATTGCTCTCGCGAATCACCTGTGTAACACGAGATGGCGATACACCATATGCTTGCAGTTTGCGTGGGTCCAGAACGACTTGATATTGTTTTACAAAACCGCCAACACTGGCAACCTCTGCAACGCCATGCGCCTTGGTCAACTGGTAACGTAGATACCAGTCCTGGATGGCTCTCAATTCCTCAAGTGAGCGATTTTTTGCCAATACCACATACTGATAAACCCAGCCTACCCCAGTAGCATCAGGCCCCAGCGTTGGCGTAACGCCGCGTGGCAATCGGCCAGTCACACTGTTCAGGTATTCCAGCACACGAGAACGCGCCCAGTAAATATCGGTACCATCTTCAAAGATCACGTAAACAAAGCTGACACCAAAGAACGAGAACCCACGCACGACTTTTGATTTTGGTACTGACAACATCGAGGTAGTGAGCGGATAGGTAACCTGATCTTCTACAACCTGTGGCGCCTGCCCTGGATATTCGGTATAGACAATCACTTGTACATCGGACAAATCAGGGATGGCATCCAGAGGCGTTTTTAGTAACGAATAAACACCGGCACCCACTATAAATAATGTGGCTAACAGCACAAGAAATACGTTGCGTACTGACCAGTTAATTATTTTTTCCAGCATGTCAGTGTCCTTCGTGCCCAGTTACTGGGGTGGGGGTGGCTTCTGCAGGTTCCGGTAAACTGCTTGCGTGTGAACTGTGCTCGCCAAAACTCCCTAGTGCGGCTTTAAGATTGCTTTCAGCATCAATCAGGAAATTGGCGCGAACTACCACGTTTTCACCCTCACTCAATCCTTCGGCCACCTCAACATAACCATCGCTACGCGTACCAAGCCTAACCTCACGTGGTTCATACAGTCCTTCTGTGAGTTGAACCAGCACAACCTGGCGTGTGCCGCTGTCGATCACAGCCGAATCCGGAACTGCCAATACATTGGCACCATCATGACCCGATACAGGACCTGACATCAGTTGAATGCTGGCATACATATCAGGTTTTAGAATTCCGTCCGGGTTAGCCAGCACTACTCGCACCTTAGCCGTACGTGTCTCAGAAGTTACTGTTGGGTAGATATAATCAATCTTTCCTTTAAGCTCCTTACCTGGATATGCATTGACAGTAATGTTTACCGTCTGGCCAACATGAACCAGAGCGATGTCCTGCTCGAATACATCTGCCAGCAGCCATACAGTCGACATATCTGCAATCTTGAACAGGAGCTCACCCGGCATAAAGCGCATGCCTTGCACAGCAGCTTTCTCCAGTACCACGCCGTTTGCAGGCGAGTACATCGTTAGCGTACGTGTAGCCTTGCCGTCTTTTTTCAAACGCTGTAATTGAGCATCTGAAATATCCCAGTTACGTAAACGCTTAAGTGCGCTGTCAGCCAACTGACCAACACCCACCAATGACTCCGAGGTGCCGTTACTCAATGACTGCCGGCCATTCCAGGCGATCAGGTATTCTTCCTGCGCAGACACCAGCTCCGGGCTGTAAACTTCCATCAGTGGCTGTCCACGCCTTACCGGCTGGCCGGTTGAGTTGACATAGAGTTTTTCAATATAACCCTCAAACTTGGTAGTGACTGTTGAAAGACGCTGCTCATTAAATTGGAACTGCCCCACCGCACGTACCGTATTGACCATTTTGCGTGATAGCACCTGCTCGGTTTTTACGCCAAGCTTCTGTACCTTGTCGGTGCTGATCTTGACCTGGTTATTAGAAGCCGTCTCATCTGCATATACCGGGGTGTAATCCATCCCCATAGAATCCTGTTTAGGTACAGGGGAGGTATCCGGCAAGCCCATGGGATTCCGGTAATAGAGTATCTTTCGTTCAGCAGGCACTGTAATAGCCGCAGGCATTTCTACTGACGGCTGGCTAGCCTGTTTCAGTCCCCACCAGTAGCCACCACCTGCAGCCGCAGCAATACCGGCTAGCGCTAGTGCAACCCATATGCCAGAGCGCTTCATAAATCTTCCCCAATCATTCTTTCAATCTCTGCAAGGCGGACTTCCTGTTCAACCCGCATCTTTATCTGACCTTGCCGCGCAAGCCTGATTGCCCTTTGGGCATCTAGCAGCGTCGCGAAGTCTACTTTACCGTTTTCGTAACCTGCTAATGCCGAGCGGAAGGTTAACTCTGCTTGCGGGAGCAATGTGTAAGTAATCAGCCGCCCTTGTTTTTCTGCTGCCTCGAAAGCTACCAGGTTTTCCTGCAGCTCGCCTATTACTTGATTCTCTACTCCGTCACGGCGCTCCCTGGCTGCATCCAGCATAGCGGTAGCCTCACTCTCCTGAGACCGGCGAGTATCTAACCGGATAGGAATGTTGACCTCTACCATCGCCTCCCAGCTACTGATATTGCTACCACGTTGAGTAGGTGCAATGCCTAGCGTCAGATCCGGGTACCGATTCTTTTCGATCAACCTTTTATTAGCATCTGCAGCTGATATTTGTGCTGATTGTGTAGCAAGCAGTGGATTATTTCGTACCACTTTTTGCTGCAAGACCGCTGTATCAAGCTTTTCTAGCGGCAGACGCCGCAACTCTGGTAACGCAGAAAGCGGCGCACTCTGTGTTCGCCCCAGTATTGCATTAAGGCGTGCCTTAGCCTGTTGCTGTTCGGTTTCCAGGCTGATAATTTCGGCCTGCAAGGTGGTCTTTTCAACCTGAGCGCGAATTGCATCTTGCTGTGGCACTAAACCACTGGCATAACGAACGCGCGTGACAGATTCAAGATCACCTAGCAAAGTTAATATATCCTCGTTAAGCTTCTTCAGGCCTACAGTCTGAAAATACTGGGCATAAGCGTTTTTGATACGGGCGTGGGTTTCGGCGACACTGATCAGTCTGCGTCCTTTAAACTGCTCAAGCTGTGCAGTGGCTACTTCCCTACGTAAGTCCCGCTTTCCCCAAAGAGGAATGTTCTGCATTAAAGTGTATTTAGTTCCACTTCCTTTGCCTGGAAGAGGATTAAAACCATCCGGTGCATCTCGGCCTGCAAAATCCTGAAACTCAACGCGCAGTAGAGGATCAGGCAGCGCTCCTGCCGGTGCGATTCGCTCGCTCGCTGCATCAGTCTCATATCGCATTGCCGCAAGTTCTGGATTATGTGTGTCTGCCCAGTTCAGTAATTCCTGTACATTGGCACCAATCGGGTTACTGGAAGTAACTTCTTCTGCCCAGGAAAGTCCTGGCAACATCAGTGCTGTGAAGGTCAGGACGAGCATTGTTTTTGAATTGTTTGTATACATTCTCTTACCTGTGTTCATCTCAATGGCTAGCTCGTTGAGTTGCGGCTAGCCCAGATGCCTTATTTAACCGGTTTTATTTTTGTGATCAATGGACCGCCACCGTCGACTTTAACGAACTCAAATTCGACCTGATCTCCGGTTTTTACTGTGTCCAACAGAGACTTGTCTGCAACGTTAAAAAACATTGTCATTCCTGGCCATTTAAGCTCTGGAATAGCGTCATGCTTCAATTTAACCTTGCTTAAAGCACTGTCTACGGCAACTACTTCACCTTTTGCAGAATAACTCTTTTGATTATCTACAACCTGATGGTGAGCATCGTTAGCGTAGACCGGAGCAGCAGCGATACTCAATACCGCTAGGAACATACAAATTAATAACTTTTTCATTTCTTTTATCCTTTAATATTTAGCTGAATCCGGGCAGGGCGATGCCCGCCCATTTCACCAATTAATGTTTGTGTGCGTCGTCAGATCCTTTGGACATACAGTCCATTTCACCTGATCCTTTAGCCATGCCACCCATATCCATCATCATGTGGTGCTCATCCATCATCTGGCTCATCATTTCATCCATGAGTTTTTGATGCTCGCTGATCCATTCTTCATGTTCCTGCATGGTCATGCCTGACTTAGGTTTCATAGCCTGCATTTTGCCCATATTGTCATGCATCATTTTCATGTGTTCACCCATCAGCTTATTACGCTCAACGCCTTTAGCGGCCTCTGCTGCTTTAAGTTTCTGTTTCGCTTTCATGACTTGTTGGGTCATCTGCCTTTGAAACTCATCCTGGGCTGCAATCGCAGATATGGATAGAAAACTGATGCTACAGACAGCAAGTGTGGCAATCATTTTGTAAATGGTTTGATTCTTCATAGTAAATACTCCTAGTGGATGTCAATTCACTGTAATTGCATAGAGAAAATGCCGATGTCATGAGTCCAGATAGTTTCCTGTTAAGACTAATAAGCATTTAACTTTCGCATTACAATTGCTGCAGAGGTGGCTCAGTATGTCGTGAAGGTGTGTGTAGGCATCAAGCCATACGCTAAACCTCGAACGGCTATAAGACCACCGCCGGGAATACGTGCCGAAGAAATAGAAGTGTGTTGGGTACGATCAAGTACTCAGATTAAGCATCTGGGTTCAAGAGCCGTTTAAAACAAGACGACCTTCGGCACTATGCGAAGGTTTGTCTGGGGGGATGGAAAAGTGAAGGTGGAACGGTATCTGGAACTTCAGTGATTTCAGTGGAATACATAGGTAACACCCCACTAAATTCTAGAGGGGTGCTAAATGGAATAATTGCCTGAGCTACGCTTAAATGGCAAGGTAGACACTTGTCACATGATACATTTTTATCTGATTTTGTATTGTCATGGTGATCGCAGTGAGTCATATCATCCATATTGCTCATGTCAGCACTAACCTTCATTTGGTGAGGGTCGTGCATCTGACAATTAGGCATAGCCACTGCTGCTATGCCCTCTAAAGGTAAGCATACCAGCATAATGAATAGCGTAATAAGTTTAATTATTTTAGTCTTCACGGAACAACTTTACGCTTAAAAAAAACTCTTTGCAATTGTTTGGACGTTCATTGGTAGATAAAACATAGAAATTCTATATGTGCGTCCGCTATTGGCTGATTCCAACTGGACAGACGACGTTACTGAGTTTCTGCACTGAGTCGTAAGCAGTCAATTGGAACAGTCTACATCCAGTTTCCGACCTAGTCGATCCTGTGCAATTAATAGAATTACCAACTAGAACAAAAATTACGTAACTAAAACGTAACTTTCTAAGCCTCGGTATATACTTTTTATGACTGTTTGTAGCTAAAGTTTAATGCAGCGGGTATTGCAGGTTATTGATTTATAATAAAAATTATTTTATGCTTAATTCTCTTAATCCGTTTGTCGCGAGTTCGAGCCTCGCATCTCCTACCAAATAAATGAAAGGCTTGTGTTTACGCACAGGCTTTTTGACTTTCTTCTGGCGTGACATAAACACCATTGCATTAAAAAATTATTAATCATCATGTGGCTGTTCTGCTTCCAGCCACATCACGTTAATAATGCCAAAAGCGAGCGCAAGCCCAACACCCAGAATCCATGCGAAGTACCACATTTCTTAATCTCCCATAATTACCGGCAATCAATATGCCGTATGTGTATTGTCTTTAATAGATTGAACCGTTACTTTACCTCGCAGCACTCGAAATACCCACGATGTGTAAAGCAGAATCAGCGGTAAGAAAATAATGGTGACCACAAACATGATGCCTAACGTTTTTTGACTGGAAACAGCATCCCACACGGTTAAGCTGCTGACCGGGTTGGTGCTGGAAGGCATGATGAATGGGAACATTGAGAACCCTGCGGTTAAAATTATTCCTGCAATGGCGACGCTGCTAAATACAAACGCAGTCCGCTCATTTTTGAAGCGGGCGCTCAACAAGGCTAGTGCTATGCCTGCAAATCCGGCAATTGGTGCTAATGTCATCCATTTGAAAGTTTGGTAATTGCTTAGCCATGCACCTGCTGTTTTTTCTACGGTTTTAGCCAAGGGGTTAAGGGCAAGGTTTCCGTTTCGAATCCAGGTAATACGATAGCCATCAATTCCAAAGGCAATCCATAAGCCGGCAATTGCAAAGGCGACTGCACAAATAATGCCGGTCACAAGTGCGGCTTTTTGTGCGCGCTTTTGTACTGCGCCATCGGTGCGTAATTGCAGGTAAATAGCGCCGTGCATCATCAGCATGGTTAAACTGACTACGCCGCAAAGCAGTGCGAACGGATTAAGCAATGCCCAGAAGCTGCCCGTGTAAAACGAGCGCAAGGTATCGTCATAATAAAAGGGTAGGCCGATAAGCAGATTGCCAAATGCGACACCAAACACTAATGCTGGTATGGCACCACCGGCAAATAAGGCCCAGTCCCAGCCATTGCGCCAACGTGGATCAGCTAGTTTGCTGCGATAATCAAAGCCGACCGGGCGAAAGAACAATGCAAATAGAACCAATAGCAATGCGATGTATAAACCGGAAAAAGCTGCGGCATAGACTAGCGGCCATGCTGCAAAAATAGCGCCTCCGGCCGTGATTAACCAGGTCTGGTTGCCTTCCCAGGTGGCACCGATGGAATTAATGATGACCCTGCGTTCATCGTCTGTTTTACCCAGGAATGGCAGCCATGCAGCAACGCCCATGTCAAAGCCATCCATGATGGCGAAGCCGATAAGCAAGACCCCTATAAACAGCCACCAGATAAGTTTTAGTGATTCATAATCGAAAAATGTCATGATGTGTCTCCCTATGCCTGAACCACGTTGGATGGTTTCTTTTCAAAAAAGTAACGGCCAGTGTGCAGGCTGGATGGGCCCAACCGGGTATATTTGAACATCAGGTACATTTCTACAATCAGCAGGAGTGTATAAAAGCCGATGAATCCGGCCAGACTGAAGTAAAGATCGCCAGTGGATAACGATGAAGTCGATAGATGCGTGGGTAGGATGCCTGAAATCGTCCATGGCTGGCGGCCCATCTCAGCAACAATCCAGCCCATTTCGGCGGCAATCCACGGCACAGGTATTGAATATAATGCGAGCCGCAACAACCATTTTTTCTGGCCTATTGAACGCTTGGCGGTGAAGTAAAAGGAGGCTGCAAAGATGAGCAGCATGAGCAGGCCCAACCCGACCATCACGCGGAATGACCAGAACAGGGTGAATACATTGGGAATGGTATCTCTGGTTGCCTGCTTAATCTGCTCCTCGGTGGCGTCCGTCACATTCGGTGTATATTTTTTAAGTAACAGGCCATAGCCTAGATCTTGTTTAGACCGTTCAAAAGCTGCAACCGCATCTTTTGATTGGTCGCCTGATTTTATACGCTGCAAGTCAGCATAGGATTGCATGCCGTTACGAATTCTAGCTTCATTCTGTTTTTTAAGGTCAATCAGTCCTGTCACTTTCTCATCCAGAGAGCGGGTGGCAATTAATCCTAAAACATATGGAAACTTCACTGCATAATCCGTGCGTTCTTCAGCTTGATTGGGAATGCCGACTAAGGTGAATGCCGCTGGTGCCGGCTCGGTGTGCCACTCAGCCTCAATTGCCGCTAATTTTACTTTTTGTACCTCACCGGTGGAGTAGCCGGACTCATCGCCCAGGACGATGACGGATAATACGGATGCCAGGCCAAAGCCAGAAGCAACAGCTATTGAGCGCAATGCAAAGCCAATATCGCGTTTTTTGAGTAGGTACCATGATGATATGCCCAGTACAAACATTGATGCGGTTGTATAGCCGGCTGCGACGGTGTGTACAAATTTTACCTGTGCAACCGGGTTAAAAATGAGATCGGCGAAACTGGTCATTTCCATACGCATGGTTTCATAGTTAAACGCAGCGCCGACAGGGTTCTGCATCCAGCCGTTGGCAATCAGAATCCACAGCGCAGAAAGGTTGGAGCCAAGCGCTACCAGAAAGGTAACCATTAAATGTTTTTCTTTGGAAAGTTTGTCCCAGCCAAAGAAAAACAGCCCCACGAAGGTAGACTCCAGGAAAAATGCCATCAGGCCTTCAATCGCGAGTGGCGCACCAAAGATATCACCGACGTAGTGAGAGTAATAGGCCCAGTTGGTACCAAACTGAAATTCCATGGTAATGCCTGTTGTAACACCCATGGCGAAGTTGATGCCAAACAGTTTGCCCCAGAACTTTGTCATGTCCTTGTACACCTGTTTACCCGTCATGACATATACGGATTCCATGATGACTAAAATCCAGGACAACCCCAGGGTTAGCGGAACAAATAAAAAATGGTAGAGCGCGGTAGCGCCAAACTGTAAGCGGGAAAGATCTACAACCTCAGCAGATGGAAGCATCCGGTGAACTCCTGACTAGTTAGATTGATTGAGTATGATTCGTGTAACGGCCGACTGCCTTGCATCTTTAGCGATTGGGTGAGCAAAAAACATTGCCCAGAGTAGCCACAATAAAATCACTTTGATGACAAGAATGAGTGTAATTTCAATGGCAAGACGGCCAAATTTGTCAGTTTTTTTCAGGCGCTTTAGATAGTTTATATAGGTAGATACCATCGGTAAACTTTAGTACTCATTCAAATATTTGTACATGACTAGTTTAATCGAAATAGTCTGCACTGAGAATGTGGCATGATGTCGCATTATAAAGCTACGCATTGTCGATGTCGGGTTAATATTTAATTCATCGGGACAACGGCTACTATACGCCACATAATAGGGCAATCCATTTGATTGATTAAGGTAAGTATTAGTGAACTTTTGTTTTACAATGAAAATCGAACAATTACTTAAATTTATTTAGATGGATAATATAAACATGCGTGCAATTTATATGTTCTGCGTTGTGGTATTACTTGCCGGGTGCGCATCTAACCCCGCAGCCGAGCAGGCCCGCGCTACAAAACTAATGGAGTACAAGATACAGGTGTACGGTCCGGCCTGTGTAAAGCTGGGCTTTGAAAAAGACACGAATGCATGGCGCGAATGTGTCCAGAGAGAATACGAACAGACCATTCTTTACCAGCAGTATCAGCAATACCAGTGGAACTATCCATATTACTGGAATCGACCTTATTATTATCGCCGTCGTTGATGTGCAGTCCCATACAACGCTAAACACGCGATATTTTGAGATTACTCGGTGCGCATCTCGCCTTTGCGCACCCATACCCCTCGATCTTCGCAGTGCAGTAGTTCGCTGCCGCTCAGCACGTATTGACCAATCGGATAGGCCACGGCGTTGAAATAACAGGCACCGGCTTCGAGTTCCAGGTCAAACGAGATATCCTCGTACTCATCAAAGATTGGGGATGTTTCGAGTTCGGAATCCGGGGCGCCAACTTGGGTGGGATGGTTGGTCATTGTTGTCTCCTATACGTGAGGTCTGTGTGTCTGCGCAGGCAATAGACAACCACATCCCGGTTTATTGCAGCCATGGTGGCCGGATTCGGTTGCCGTAAATCTAATGTGACTGGTCTTTAACGTAGAGCCATTCGCGCACTTATTATTCCTTGGATGGTGCGTCTTCAGGGTCTACGCTCTCAACCTGCGGTATGCCTTTGTGCGGATGTTGCCTGATGATTCGCTTCAGTACATCATCCTGCCCGAAGCCGTGAACAGCGCTCTCCTGTACATTGAGTTCCATCGTTTCGGTTGATTCGGGCGGTTGCTGTACGGACTCCTCACTGAAAAGCTCAGCTTCGGCCGCAATCCAATCATCAATATCATGACCCGGTTCATGACCACGCTGTACGTATCGAAAATAGGCTGCTTCCCGAATCATGAGTTCGCGTTGTGCGGAATCAATATTTACTTGCGAAGGAAGATTGAGGATGCCCCTTGGGGTAGCCGGCCCACTTGTTTTCTTTGCCATCATTGCTTCTCCTGTAGTTCATCAGTAAGAAGAGATCTCAACAAATATATCCTGTATTGTGAAAAGTATAATCCCGCTAATAAAAAAGTGTAATCTTATTAATATTCTGGAATATGTCCTGCGGTTAACCAGATGTGAGCGCCGGCGGGCAGATGCAATGCGAGCAATATACCCGGCAGGGTGGGAGACTGCGACTTAAGAGGAAGTAACACCGGGTCGCGCTGCTTTGCAGAAGGTTCAGCATTACGGAGATGCGTATGTCACTGATAGTCATCCGGGCATGGCGGGCTACTTGCCACTGAGTATTCTCGCCGCTTAAACTGAAAACATCATTACGAGGGGTCATGTTATGTGCCTCATTAAGCCACCCAAGACCGAGCCTGGCTCAGCTCAATCTCTAGAGCAGTTGTTGGTCAGGCGGCGTTTTATGGTCAGTGTGGGAGGGTCGCTGCTGGCAGGGTTGCTTGGAATGCGGCCAAGTCTTGTAGCGGGTTCTCTCACGGAGGAGCATCAAATCGTGCAAACAGAACAATCTTCACGCGGCATCACCCTGTTTCTGTGCGGTGACGTTATGACTGGCCGGGGTATAGATCAGATCCTGCCCCATCCCGGGAAGCCTCATTTATTTGAACCTTACCTGCGCTCGGCACTGGGTTATGTGGAACTCGCCGAAGCAGTGAGCGGCTGCATCCAGCGGCCAGTGGATTTTGCCTACATCTGGGGTGACGCCTTGGATGCCTTCCGGCGTGCGGCGCCGGACTTGCGTATCATCAATCTGGAGACTGCGGTAACTACCAGTGAGCATGCGTGGCCTAACAAGGGTATTCACTACCGCATGCATCCTGCCAATCTTCCCTGCCTTACTGCCGCCGGCATTGACTGCTGCGTGCTTGCTAACAACCATGTCATGGATTGGGGTTACAAAGGCCTGACGGAGACCCTGGGCAGCCTGCGCCAAGCCGGAATCGCCACCGCAGGTGCCGGCCGTAATGCTGACGAAGCCGCGGCACCAGCTGTGCTGAATGTGGCGGGCAAGGGCCGGGTGCTGGTTTTTGCCTGGGGCATGGAGGACAGCGGCGTGCCAGCCGAATGGGCCGCAGGTGCGGACAAGCCCGGCGTGAATTTACTGCACGATCTTACGGAACGCAGCCTGGAGGTTATCACCCGGCAGGTACTCGCCGCGAAGCGGGTCGGTGACCTGGTGGTGGCTTCCATTCACTGGGGTGACAACTGGGGCTTCTTCATAGATACGCAACAGCGGGACTTTGCCCATCGTCTCATTGACTCGGCCGGGGTGGATGTGGTGCATGGCCATTCCTCCCACCATGTAAAGGGTATTGAGGTCTATCGCGATAAGCCCATTCTTTATGGTTGCGGCGATTTTTTGAACGACTACGAGGGCATCAGCGGCCACGAGCAATACCGTGGCGATCTGGCCCTGATGTATTTCCCCACCCTGCAAGATGGCCGGCTGGCTAGCTGTGTGATGACTCCCACCCAGACTCGCCGTTTGCGGGTCAACTACGCTCCGGAAGCCGGAGTGCACTGGCTGCTGGAGACACTGAACCGGGAGGGGCGGCAGTTCGGCACGCAGGTGGATAGGCTGGCAGAGCAGGATTTTTTGCTGCATTGGCACAAAAGTACAGGCTAGTTCCAGACAGGAATTGTGCACCAATTTATGTAAACAGGCAGGCTCCGGGCAAGAATAGCAACCTGAATTTGAATTGGAGTAAAATCAATTTACCTGTAGTTATCTAGATATGGAGTTATCTAGATAAATCTAGCTCGGCAAAAAAATCCAATCCGGATTTGATCGTGTTACGCATGATGTGGTGGGATGGCAGCTCTGTAACGATGTAGCGGGGGTAGGCGAAATGAACAATGAAAACCTTATGCTTTTCACACTTAACGCAAGTCGTGTATTGGGCGAGGGGATCAGCCAAAAGCTGGGTATCTCGTTAAGTGAGCACGAAGAGCGGGAATTCGAAGATGGCGAACATAAATCCAGGCCTCTTGTGAACGTGCGCGGCCGGGATGTTTTTGTTGTGCAATCTTTGCATGCAGATGCAGAACAGAGTGTTAACGATAAACTTTGCCGGCTGCTCTTTTTCATTGGTGCATTGCGGGATGCTTCAGCCGGCAGCGTGACCGCTGTTGTTCCCTACTTGTGCTACGCACGCAAAGACAGGAAGTCCAAGCCTCGAGACCCGGTCACGACACGCTACATTGCCAGCCTCTTTGAGGCTGTCGGCACTGATCGGGTTCTCACTCTCGACGTGCATAACCTTGCTGCTTTTCAAAATGCCTTCCGCTGTCATACCGACCATTTGGAAGCCAAGTCACTGTTTATCAGGTATTTCGTGCCTCTTGTGCGCAATGAAGAAGTGGTTGTCGTGTCACCTGATGTGGGTGGAATAAAGCGTGCCGAGCAGTTTCGGCAAGCGCTGGAAATCGCAACGGGCAAAACAGTGCTTAGCGCCTTCATGGAAAAATACCGCAGCAAAGGCGTGGTTTCAGGCGAGAGACTTGTCGGTGAAGTGGAGGGGAAAGTCGCGATTATTATCGATGACCTGATCAGCACGGGCGGGACTATTCTGCGGACAGCACTGGCGTGTCGCCGCCTTGGAGCAAAGAACGTCTACGCGGCCGCATCTCATGGCGTGTTCGTAGGTGCAGCCAATGAAGTGTTGGCGAACGAGGCCCTGGATAGGGTCATCGTGACTAACACAATTCCGCCATTTCGATTGAATTCGGAGGTTGCGAGGTCGAAATTGGAAGTTCTTGACGCTACACCTCTCTTTGCAGCAGCTATTGCCCGTATCCACACGGGCGAATCGATCGTGGCATTGCTAGAGGAATAGGACTTGGGGAATAGGGCTTAAAACCCGCGTGTGTAGTCTTCCGCCAGCCGCAAATATTCCCGTGCCAGACTGAACCATTTTGACAGATTACTCACCTTGGAATCCTTAATGTGCCAGATAGAGATTTTCGCACGCAGGGTTGCGCGGTAACTTTTGTAGAAATGCAGCAGCTTGTCTGGCGGCTTGTCCTTTGTCACTTCGCCATAGGTCTCGATGAATATTTGCCCCACGGCCGGGGCGCCCATATGCTCGCATTCCATGGCGAGATAAGCCAGTTCATCAGCAATATCGAGAATGCGAAATTCGCGTTTAAACTCCAGGCAATCGATGATAACCGGCTCCTTCCCAAGCCAGATATGTTCGGGCCGGAGATCGCCGTGGGCCTCGATGATTTTTCCTGCCCGTACCCGTTGAGACAGCAGTTCGGATTCTTGCCGTAAAAACGCAAATTGCGCTGCATTAATTTTGCGTACAGTTGCATCCGGCAGCTGATATCTGGAATCGATCAATTCCTGCAAATTGTCGGTTATGTTTTTTTCAAGCCTCTCTTTGTATCCGGATTCACTCAATTCAGCCGGCGGCGAGGTCTGGTAAAACTTTGCCAGCATCATGGCTGCTCGCTTCACATCCGCCGGATCAACAGTTCCCTGCCTGATTGTATGATCAAGCATATGATCAATCGGCAGACGGCGCATTTTGACCAGCCAGTCCACGACCTCGCCATCCCCGTCTATTTTCAGATATCCGGCAGTATCCATGGTGAGCGGACAAATCCCCAAATAGATATGCGGGGCAAGGCGTGCATTCAACCTGATTTCCTCCGCTGAATCAGTATGCCTGGCTTCAATCGAGCTAAAATCGAGAAAATCATACCGCACCGGTTTCTTGAGCTTATAAGCGTAACTGTCGGTCAAAAATACCCAGGACATATGGGTTTCGACTGTCGTGATGTGTTGCGATTTATCAGGATAGGCCGCTGGCTGCAACATGAACTGAAGCTTTTGTTCAAATGTGACATCTGTCTTAGGCCCGGTTTTTATTTCAGCAGTCATGTTTTCTTCTCGAGTGATGGTTGGGCTATTTGTTGCGTAGCTCACAGATGATGCAGTATTCAAGGGGATATTTGGGCGGAAAAATATGTAAGCGGTGGACTTAACCCAAACCTTAACCATCGTTGTGTTCGTCTCGTATAGTAAATGGTATCCAATGGCTAGCACATAAGCGTAAACCCTTATGTGCTAGCGCATATTTAATCATCATGGTCATCAATGTATATTGTTCACAAATGTTGCAATCTGAGCTGCTTCTACATGGTTGTATGTCAGCGCAGGAAGATGCAAGTAGTGGTCGTTGAAGTTATTGGACTGGAGCTTGCTTGGTAAATGGCTAACGACGATGGACACATAACTTCGCATTGGGAGCACTTTGCGCACGAGGCTGACATGGGAGTACGCGGCATTGGCCCTACCTGCGCCGATGCCTTCGAACAGGCCGCGCTGGCACTAAGCGGTATTGTCACTAACCTTGCAGCCATCCGACCTGAGCAGAAAGTAGAGATCACTTGCGCTGCACCTGATGCTGAATTACTACTAGCGGACTGGCTCAACGCTATTATTTTTGAAATGGCCACGCGCCACATGCTGTTCAGTCGTTACGATGTGCAAATATCTGAAGGGAAATTGGTGGGGAAGGCTTGGGGTGAAACGGTGGATCTTGCCCGCCACCAGCCAGCGGTGGAGCCGAAAGGCGCGACATATACCAGCCTCTCGGTTCGTAAAGAAGACGGCAGGTGGCTGGCACAGTGCGTGGTGGATGTCTGATAGCGTTGCTAAAGCAAACGTAAACACAATGCATCGAAGAAAAAATCACTCAAGGTATGCCGCAAGTCATCGCAACGAATTACAAAGTTGATTTTAAGATTAAATTGAGGTGGCCATGGAGCTCAGCGGTTTCAAGCGTTTATCCGAATTAGAGTGGTACATGCCCGCGACTGGCGATATGCGGGTACCGGTCATTATCTTTGCCGACGAGGCGCTGATGCTCGCCATGGATAACAAAGTTCACGAACAGGCGGCCAACGTCGCCAAACTGCCTGGCATCGTGCAGGCATCCTATGCCATGCCGGATGCACACTGGGGTTATGGTTTTCCAATTGGCGGCGTGGCCGCTTTTGACCCGGAAGACGGCGGCGTGGTTTCGGCTGGCGGCGTAGGGTTCGATATTTCCTGCGGCGTGCGCTGCCTGCTTACCGGCCTGAAGGCACATGACCTGTCCGCGTTACAGGGGCAGCTGGCCGATGCGCTATTCTACGGCATTCCAGCTGGCGTCGGCAGCACCGGATCATTGCGCCTCAGCAGCAAGGAAATGGATGAGATGCTTACCGGGGGTGCACGCTGGGCAATCGGGTGCGGCTATGGCGAAGCCGTCGATCTTGAGCGTATCGAAGAAGGCGGCCAGATGAAGGGCGCCGAGCCCGAACAGGTATCGGAACAAGCCAAGAAGCGCCAACGTGATGAAATGGGCACACTGGGTTCCGGCAATCATTACCTTGAAGTCCAGCGCGTAGTCGAGGTATACAACGAACGCATCGCCCAGGCTTATGGACTGGAGCAGGATGATATCGTGGTCAGCATCCATTGCGGCTCGCGTGGTTTGGGCCATCAGATCGGCACCGAATTCCTGAGGGAAATGGCAGTCGCCGCCGCCAGCCATCACATTGTGCTGCCCGACCGCGAGCTAGCCTGCGCGCCGATAGATTCCGCCATCGGTCGCCGCTATCTGGGAGCTATGCGCGCTGCCACCAACTGCGCACTCGCTAATCGTCAGATTCTGACGCATTTAGTCCGGCAGGTATTTGCGCAGCTGATCCCGCAAGCACGGTTGCCGCTGCTGTATGATGTCTCGCACAACACCTGCAAGGTAGAAGAGCACGAGGTGGATGGCCATAAGCGGAGGCTGTATGTGCACCGCAAGGGAGCTACCCGCGCCTTCGGTCCTGGCCACCATGACATCCCGCTGGCATTGCGTGCTGTCGGCCAGCCGGTAATGATAGGCGGAAGCATGGGTACGGCCTCCTACATCCTCGCCGGAACAGAGCGCAGCATGCAGCTCGCTTTTGGCTCAGCCTGCCACGGGGCCGGTCGCGCCATGAGCCGCCACCAAGCCACCCGCCACTGGCATGGACGCGAAGTTATCAACCAACTGGCAGGACGCGGTATTCTGATACGCAGCCCGTCTTCTCGCGGCGTGGCAGAAGAAGCCCCGGGAGCCTACAAGGACGTGAGTGCAGTAGTCAACGTAGCCGACAAAGCCGGGCTGGCACGCAAAGTGGCTAAGCTGGCCCCGCTGATATGCATCAAGGGGTGATGTGATGGCAAGTCCGGACGCAAATGGTTTATCTGAACTTTTATTTTGGAATGATAATTCATGTATTTCCAGCAAATAAAATAAAAAAAAGAGCCAGTCCGGGGATTGGCTCTTTAGACTGGCTCATTATCTGAAACTTAATACTCTAGCTTCTCGTGAGAACCCACTTTACTATGGATTTGATGTCGTCGTCTTTCACTTTAGGGCTGTTGGCTGGCATTGGCATTTTCCCCCATACGCCGCTACCGCCAACTTTTACTTTCTCTACCAGGCGTGCCTCTGCAGATTTGTCATCTTTATATTTCTTGGCAATATCCTTGTAGGCTGGCCCGATGATCGCGGCATCTATGCCGTGACACATTAAACAGCCGTTTTTTTGAGCAAGTGTTTCAGCAGGGTCTGCGGCATTGGCTGTGTGAAAACCCAACATCAAAAGACCGGATAACAATGCTTTTTTATAGTGTATGTTCATGGATATTTATTCCTTTTCAATTTGAAATAAAGTTAAAGGCTAAATACGTTCATTGCACCACCGCCAGGTGCCGCGTTGTATTTAACAAGCTCTTTGTAGCCACCAGCTGCACCTAGGCCATCCGTGTCGTTAGTCAGGCCCAGGTTCATGGCAACACCAGCCCAACCCCCAATGCCGGAGAGTACGCCCACATATTGCTTACCTTTGTGGCCATAAGTAATCACATTACCCACTACGCCGGAACCTACCTGGAATTTCCACAACTCTTTACCATTATTGGCATCAACGGCTTTCACCCAGCGATCAAGTGTGCCGTAAAACACCAGGTTAGAGGCTGTTGCCAGTGCGCCACCCCAGGCAGAGAACTTCTCTTTGTTGTACCAGGCCGCTTTACCTTTGAGGCCATCCCAAGCCATAAAACCACCCATTACGCCATCAGGACCAGCAAACATGGTAAGGGTTGAACCTACCCATGGCTGGCCGGCAACATATTTCGATTCAACCGGCTCATAAGTCATGCAAACATGGTTAAGCGGCACATAGAACAGACCGGTTTTTGGAGAGAATGCCGATGGTTGTTCGTCTTTTACCCCCAATGCTGACGGGCAAATGCCTTGCGCGTTGTAATCCTGATGAGTTGAATATTTAGGGTCTTTTATCGGCGTGCCGGATTTGAGATCGATGCTTTTTGCCCAGTTAACGAACGGGTGCATTTTGTTGGCCACGATCAGTGAGCCATTGGTACGGTCAAACGTGTAGCCAAAGCCATTGCGGTCAAAGTGGGTCGCCAGTTTCTTGCCTTTGGCATCCCACAGCACGATTTCATTCATGCCGTCGTAATCCCATTCATCGTGCGGCGTCATTTGATAGCCCCACTTCGCCATGCCGGTGTCCACGTCACGTGCAAAAATAGTCATCGACCATTTATTGTCACCAGGGCGCACGTCAGGATTCCATGTGCCGGGGTTGCCTGTGCCGTAATACATCAGGTTTAGTTTTGTATCGTAAGAATACCAGCCCCAGGTTGGGCCGCCACCATTTTGCCAGCCGTCTTTCCTGGCCTGTGGCTTGAGCCAGGTTTTTACGCCCAGATCAGTCTCCGGGAATTTCAATTGGTCTTTTGGTATGGCTTTGAACGAACCGCCAACTTTATTGCCGCCGTTTACATCTTCGTAGAGAGACAGCGCGCTGTAGTGCGGGTTATCTTTATTAAAGTCCGCACCAATCAAGGCGTCTTGGTCCGACCCTGTGCTGTAAGCGCGCCAAACCAGGGCGCCATCTTTTATATTGTAGGCGGTAATGAAGCAACGAACCCCATATTCGCCACCTGAACAGCCGGTAATCACCTTGTCTTTAATTACGTGCGGTGCATTGGTATTGGAAGCACCTGATTTGGTGTCAGTCACTTGCGCATCCCAGATCTTTGCGCCGGTCTTGGCATTCAAGGCAACCAGCTTGCCGTCGTTTTGTTGCAATAAAATCTTGCCATCACCATAGCCCAAACCGCGGTTTACGTTGTCACAGCAAAGTAACGCTTGTACGGATGGATCCTGCTTGGGAAAGTATGACCAGAGGATTTTCTGGTTATCATTAAGGTCCAGTGCATATACGTTGTTTGGAAAAGCCGTGTGTATATACATGATGTCGTTAATAACCAGCGGCGCGCCTTCATGGCCGCGATTAACACCTGTTGCAAATGTCCAGGCAAGTTTCATGTTCTTAACGTTGCCCTTGTTGATTTGGCTCAAGCGGCTATAGCCGGTGTTGCTGTAGTCTTTACGCGGGTGAGCCCATTGATTGTCATCCTTCATGAGCTTGGATAACTCATCCTCAGCAAAGGCTGAGGTACTTAGAATGCCAATCAGGCCTGCACTCAAAGCCAGGCTAGCGTTAAATCTACGTTTAAATTGATGGTTCATTTTGCATCCCCAAAAGATAAAAGTTGTTAAAGTTATGTATTACTAATCTCATGCGTTGAAACGCTATTGGTAACAGTGCTAACATTGCAATTGATGTGCCAACACAATAAATGGACGTTACCTGGATTAAATTTGGCTGATAAAATGCTTTAAAATCAATTAATTGTTTTTTCGTGCGGGCATTTGTAAAGTTCCTGTGTCAAATGAATTTAGTGCTTGATACTGTGTCAGAATGGAACAGTCGTAACGTGACAGTTGTTCACTTAAATAGAGGCTTTAGCCAAGTAAATGAATCATTCCCCAATAGATAACACGCCAACTATATTGCAGGCCAGAAGCGAGTTTCTGACCAACGGCAATGTGCAGCAAGGGACCATCGCTGAAGCGATTGAGCGCTCATGGCGGCGCTGTCTCGCCAAGGGTGTTAATGCCAATTCACCATCCAGTCTTGAAGTGGTGACAGCGCAGGAGCTGGCAATCAAGCGCGAACAGAACCGCCAGTTGCTTACGCTGGCACAGCCCGAAATGGAGACGCTGAACGAGCAGATAGCACATACGCGCAATGTGGTGATACTGACTGATGATGAGGGTGTGATTCTGCATAGTCTGGGCGGCCATCATCTGCTGAAAGAAGAACAGCGTATTGCTTTGTCTGCCGGGGCATCCTGGCATGAGGATCATCGCGGCACCAATGCCATTGGCACTGTACTCGTTGAGCAGTCAGCGCTGACAGTGCAGGGTGCGGAACATTTTATGGCGTATCACCACTCGCTTAGTTGTTCTGCTGTGCCTATCTTTGGCGCTGAAAATCAGCTGGTTGCTACGTTGGATGTATCTAACGATTTTAATATGTCACAGCAACACACCTTGGCGTTGGTGAAGATGTCCGCGCAGATGATTGAGAACCGGCTTTTTCTCGCCAGTTATCAAAGCGATATTGTTTTGCATTTTCATGCACGTCCAGAATTTATTGGCACCTTATGGGAAGGGGTCGCCATGTTTACGGAGGGCGGCCAACTCGTGGCAACCAATCGAAGTGGACAGTTCCAGCTGAGCTTGAATTCGCCTCACACTAATACGCACACCAAGCAGCAGATTGAGTTTAGCCAGCTGTTTGATATACCGCTTGCCAGTTTATTAAGGCAGGCTGGCAGTACGGATAAATTAATCGTGCCATTAAGGCTGAATAATGGCGCTCGCCTGTACGTGCAAGTAGAGTTGCTGCATAAAAAGCATCAACCAACTACCCCGGCATCACAAATAGTTAAAAGAGCCAGTGCGGCTAATCTGGATTTACTGAATAGCGGCGATGCAAAAATTGAACGCGCGATTCAACAGATCAAGCAGGTGCTTTCACGGGATATTCCAATACTCATACAAGGGGAGACCGGCGTCGGTAAAGAGCTGTTTGCCCGTGCGATTCACGAAGCCAGCACACAACATAAGGGTCCTTGGGTAGCCGTTAATTGCGCAGCGCTACCGGAAGGCCTGATCGAAGCCGAACTTTTTGGTTATGAAGAGGGCGCCTTTACCGGAGCCAGGCGTAAGGGCAGTCCGGGAAAAATAGAACAGGCCGATGGCGGGACCTTGTTCCTGGACGAGATTGGGGATATGCCGCTGTCATTGCAGGCCAGATTGCTGCGCGTGCTGCAGGAACGCACAGTAACGCCTTTAGGCAGTGCAAAATCTATCCCGGTTAATTTTTCACTTGTCAGCGCCACTAACCAGAAGCTTAAGGAAAAAGTTGAGAGCGGTGAATTCCGTAGTGACCTTTACTATCGAATTAACGGGTTGAGCGTAGCCTTGCCTCCGCTACGTGAGCGCTCGGATTTACTTGCGCTTATCGATGTGATTTTGCAAATTGAACAGGCTGGCGAAGTCGAGATCACGCCTGAAGTAATGGCTATATTTAAAACCCATTCATGGCCGGGTAATATTCGCCAGCTCCACAATGTATTGCGAACCGCACTGGCACTTGCCGATGGTGCACCAATCGGTGAGTTCCATCTCACTCAGGACTTTACAGATGAGATGAATTTATCCGGTCAAATTAATGCCCAACCTGGCATGTTGCCAAAAGAGTCAGCTTTGGATGATTTGGCGACTAATGCCATATTGTCAGCCATGCAGACTCATTCCGGCAACGTTTCTGCAGTAGCGCGACAGCTGGGCATTAGCCGTAATACGCTTTATCGCAAGCTTAAATCCATAGGACTTACATAGATTCGAATTGATAGCGTAGTTTCAAGCGGTGTTTATATATGCACCCTTGAGCCCAACTCAATCACGCTATTGCTTGGAATATTGAAATACCCAACTACGCTGCCGGCATTGCGTGACATGAGAACGAATAAATTATCTCGCCATTTTGCCATTTTGCCCCTTGGTCCCGAGATTACGGTTTCTCTGCTGACAAAGTATGAGGTGGTGAAGGGGTCTATCGTTACATTATTAATTTTGCAATCTTCCAGCGCTTTGGGGATATCCGGTGTTTCCATAAAGCCATAATGTAGTTTGATTTGCCAAAATCCAGAACCAATTTCCTTGATGTGTATGCGTTGTTTTTTCGCTACGGTTGGCACATCCAAAAACTCCACGGTAAGTATCAGGTTGGTTTGGTGTAATACTTGGTTATGTTTTAAGTTATGCATCAGCGCCTGCGGTACGGTATCCTGATTTGCGCATAAAAATATTGCAGTGCGTTCGACTCTCACTCTTTTTTCACTGGCAATTATGCGCAGAAAATCTTCAAGTTTTGGGTCATCTTCATGAATATGCTGTAGCAGAATTTCACGGCCTTGTTTCCATGTCCACATAATAATCACTAAGCCAACACCTAACGCTACCGGGAACCAGCCGCCTTTGAAAAACTTGGCTGAGCATGATGTCAGTAATAATAAGTCTAGAACAATAAACGTACTGGTGGTGCCCAGAGCTAGCCATTGCGGATATTTCCAATTGTGGCGGAGTACAAAGTAGCTCAGAATAGTGGTAATTAACATGGTGCCAGTGACGGCGATGCCATAGGCCGAGGCAATCGCAGAAGAGTTTTGAAAGGTCATGGCGGTAATGACTACGGCCGCCAGCAATAGCCAATTGATAGCAGGTACGTAGATTTGACCTGACTCGCTGGCGGAAGTGTGCCGTATTTGCATTCTAGGTAAAAAGCCTAGTTGTATGGCCTGCTGTGTAATGGAGTAAGCGCCTGAGATTACGGCTTGTGAGGCAATAATGGTCGCTAA
>Ga0255338_1001515_pt1 | contig 43266 bp, 45 predicted proteins | sample MeOH1_35cm_T4_19_FD_203715 | JGI IMG/M metagenome (GOLD analysis project Ga0255338, IMG submission 203715) | Sandy soil microbial communities from University of British Columbia, Vancouver, Canada - MeOH1_35cm_T4_195 | ecosystem: Engineered > Artificial ecosystem > Sand microcosm > Unclassified ... | reverse complement strand
CTGGCCCGATGAGCCGGCAACAGATGGGGCGTCCGATGGGTCAGCAACCGAACTTCGAGAACAGGGCCGTGATTGGCAGGGCGATCCGCCTTCGCCGGGAGATCGACGACTTCGAAGCGCGTTGGCCAGCGCTGGCGAAGCGGGAGGAGCTCCTTCCCAGCTTCTCCTGGACGCAGCTCGAGCGGCAGCTCGTCGATCTCTCGGCGACGGCCACGCAGGCGGACATGGCGAGGCACCTGGTTTCCGCGACCCGGAAACTGGCCCCGTTCAAGCCGCCGGAAATGGTTCTCCGCGAGATCCTCTGCCTGACGTGGGTTCTCCTCGACGAGAACTTCAAGGGCGAGCCGGAGCCTGGAGCCGCAGAAACGATCTGAGCCCCGCGCTCAGGCTCGGCGCGATCGTGGGAATCGCCCTCGTCACCGCCCTCGCGTTCGGAGGGATGTTGGCCGGGCTCCACTATCTGAACGATCTGGCGGCCAATTTACTAAAGGCCTGAACGGCCGAGAAACCCTGTTCTGAAACAATCGGAGCGCGTCGTGATCCACGCCGCGCATGGAGAGAACTCATGCTCAAAGAACGCCGTATGGCTGCCGAGCAAGTCGCCGGGGCCCTGTTCGAGGCCGAAACCGCGATCGACGCGGCCCTCTCGAAGACCGCAATGCTTGCCGGAATGATGCCAAACCTGCGCAAGGCCGCCGGCGCTTCGGCGCTCATCGGCCAGGACGCCGTGGAACGCGCCAGCCAGGCCATCATGGCCCTCGCCGAAGCCCGCCGGGCCATCGTCGAGACCCACAAGGAACTGAGCGTCGTCCAGGGCCAGATCGGCCTGGGCGCCGTGAAGATGGCCGGGGAAGCCGGCGACAAGCCGCCACCCGAAGGTCTGCAAGTCGAGCGCGTGCGGATGCGTAATCTGCGCATCGCCTCTTAAGCCTGTCGGTTCCAACCCGCAGTTGCATCTGCCAGAGTGCGGCCCTCGGTATCCCGGGGGCCGCTTTCCGTTGACCGCCTATCAGCTTCCGCCGTTCGTCTGGCCGACCGCGCTGATGCTAGTCTGCGTCCTGGCCGCTTGGCGGGGGCGCGACCTCGAACGGCTGGCGGCTGGCGCCTATCTCGCCGCATGGGCGCTGAGCCTCGTCGCGTTCCGGGCTGGGACGGGCGAGACCCAATGGGCCGTCCTCGTCATCGATGTCGCACTGCTCGCTGGGTTTGTGGCTATCGCGCTCAAGACCGGGCGCTACTGGCCATTGTTTTCGGCGGCGTTCCAACTGCTGGCCGTGGCCACTCACCTCGCCCGGGCGCTCGACTCCGCCGTATCGGGCTGGGCCTATCAGACGGCCGGGATCATCTGGGGCTACCTTGTGATCTTCGCCATCGGCTACGGCGCCCTGACCGCCCCCAAGCGCTACGCCGAGATCGAGGCCGACGATCCCAGCGACGTCCCGGGCGCCACGCGGCGGTAGATCAGCGCCTCGGCGACGTGGACGCGGCGGACCGGGCCCGAGCCCTCCAGATCGGCGATGGTGCGGGCCAGCCTGAGCGTGCGGGTCCAGCCGCGCGCGGAGAGGCCGCCCAACTCCGCGGCCTTGGCCAGCAGGGCGCGGGCTGGCGGATCCAGGTCGACGATGGCCTCCAGGAAATCGCCCTCCGCCAGAGAATTGAGGATCGGCGCGCCCTCGGTCCCCGCCGCCCGGTCGGCCTGTAACGCGCGAGCGGTCATCACCCGCGCCGACGCCTCGGCGGTGCCCTCGGCCGGGGCCGGCAGGGCCATGTCGGCGGCTGTCACCGGCGGAACCTCCACCTGCAGGTCGATGCGATCCATCAGGGGGCCGGAGATGCGGCCCTGGTAGTCGGTCTGGCAGCGGGGCGCGCGGCCACAGGCGCCTCGCCCGGCCCCGCCATGGCCGCAGCGGCAGGGGTTCATGGCGGCGACGAGCTGGAAGCGCGCCGGATAGCGGACGTGGGCGTTGGCGCGGGCCACCACCACCTCGCCGGTCTCGATCGGCTGGCGCAGGCTGTCCAGGGCCTGGGCGCCGAACTCCGGCAACTCGTCCAGGAACAGGACGCCATTGTGCGCCAGGCTGACCTCGCCGGGCTTGGCCCTCACACCGCCGCCGGTCAGCGCGGCCATGCTGGCCGAGTGGTGCGGAGTGCGGAACGGCCGGGCGCGGCTGAGCTGGCCCCGGGCGATTAGGCCCGCGACCGAGTGGATCATGGAGGTTTCGAGCAGCTCGCCCGGCGTCAGCGGCGGCAGGAGGCCCGGCAGACGCGCCGCCATCATCGACTTGCCCGAGCCGGGAGGGCCCACGAAGCAGAGGTTGTGGCCGCCGGCCGCCGCGATCTCCAGGGCGCGCTTGGCGTTCTCCTGACCCTTCACGTCGCGCAGGTCGGGAACGCGCTCGCCGTCCAGCATGTCGCCGGCCTGGGGCTGGGAGAGGATCTGGGTTCCGCGGAAGTGGTTCACCAGGGCGATCAGCGACGGCGCCGCCAGCACCCGGGTGTCGCCCGCCCAGGCGGCCTCGGGCCCACAGGCCTCGGGGCAGATCAGGCCCAGGCCCAGACCGCCCGCGGCCACCGCGGCAGGCAAGGCGCCGGCCACCGGCGTGATTCGCCCGTCCAGCGCCAGCTCGCCCACGGCGGCCCAGCCCTCCAGCGCGTCGGGTGGGATGATGCCCATCCCGGCCATGATCGCCAGCGCGATCGGCAGGTCATAGTGGCTGCCTTCCTTGGGCAGGTCGGCGGGGGCGAGGTTGGCGATGATCCGCCGCGAGGGCAGCGCCAGGCCCATTCCCTGGAAAGCCCCGCGCACGCGCTCCCGGCTCTCGGAGACGGCTTTGTCGCCCATGCCGACCAGGAAGAACTTCTGCTCGCCGCTGGTGAACTGGACCTGGACGTCGACGCGGACGGCCTCAACGCCCCGGAAGGCCAAGGTCACCACGCGCGCCGCCATCCCTCAACCCCTTGTGGTTCGGCCAAAGTTATCCACAAGCCAGCACATGGCTCGGCTCAGATCAAGAACAAAAAATGAACCTAGGGGGAAACTAAGACAGTTCCGTAACTTCCGGACGTCTCTTGCACAACATTCTAGGCCTGGGCCCGAAGCCCTTCAATCCGCTGCCACATCACGTCGGAGGCATCGATCCCGGTGAATCGCTTCAGCGCGACCGCCCCGGTCGGCGAGGTGACGTTGATCTCGGTCAGGTACTCGCCGATCACGTCGATGCCCACGAAGATCAGGCCGCGCGCCTTCAGCTCCGGCCCGATGGCCGCGCAGATCTCACGGTCGCGGGCCGTCAGCTCCACCGGCTGCGCCTCGCCGCCGACGGCCAGGTTGGAGCGGATCTGGCCCTTGGCCGGCACGCGGTTGATGGCGCCCACGGGCTCGCCGTCGATGAGCAGGATCCGCTTGTCGCCCTTGGTCACCGACGGCAGGAACTTCTGCACGATCACCGGCTCGGGACCGAGTTCGGCATGCAGTTCCAGAAGCGTGTCGAGGTTGGGGTCGTCCTTGAGGTGGCGGGTGACGCCCGACCCGCCACGTCCGTTCAGCGGCTTCATCACCAGGTCGCCATGGCGCTCGCGGAAATCGAGGATCGCGGCCTTTTCCCAGGTGATCAGGGTGGGGGGCTGCAAGCCCGGGAACTTGGTGACGAACAGCTTCTCCGGCGCGTTGCGCACCTCGACGGGGTTGTTCACCACCAGGACCTGCGGATGCACGGCCTCCAGGAAGAACGTGGTGTCGATGTAGCGCATGTCGAACGGTGGGTCCTGGCGCAGCAGGATCACGTCGAACTCGGTGAGTTCGGTCCGCCGGGGGGCGCTCAGCGTCGCGTGGTCGCCCTTCACCCGCTGGACCGTGACGTCGCGGCCGCGGGCGAACACCCGGCCCTCGTCCATGGCCAGGGTGTCGGTCGTGTAGACGAACAGGGAATGGCCGCGCGCCTGGGCCGTCTCCATCATCAGGAAGGTCGTGTCGCCTTCGATGTTGATCCCTTCGATGGGGTCCATCTGGACGGCGACCTTCAGAGACATGCGGGCGTTCCTCGATATCAAGCTCCGCCGACATAGGGGGTCGAGGCGTGGAGCGCCAGCCGGCCTACTTGTTTCGGATCCAGCCGCTCGGCAGGTCCGCCAGGGTCACACGCCGCAGGACCAGCCGCCCGCCCTGGAATTCGACCATCGTGTCCGCGCCGACCTGGCGGGCGGTATGGGCCAGGCCCACAGCGAGCTGGATGCGGTCGCCCTCGCGGAAGTTGAAATCCATGATCTGATCCACGCCCGCCCCGACGGCGGCGCCGAAGGTGTCGGCGCCCCGGCCGCCATACAGGGCGTCGTCGCCGCGACCGCCCGAGACCAGGTCGTCGCCCGCGCCGCCATAGACGACGTCGTGTCCCTGCCCCCCGGGCAGGGTGTCGTTGCCGCCCAGGCCGTTGATCGTGTCATTTCCCGGCCGGCCCTGGATCACGTCGGACTGAGGCGTTCCGTTCAGGACATCGTCGCCCGGCCCACCCTCGATCTCCTTGCCGTCACGCTCCCGCGCGCCGGTGGAAGGATAGAAGATGTAGCTCTTGCGGTTCGCGATGCTGCGCCGGATGCGGGCCTGGGTCTCGGCCGGCGCGGGCGGTCCGCCGGTCATGGCGAAGGGCAGGCTGCCTTCCACGACCTCGAGGGCCACGATGTCGGGCTGGAAGCGCGCGATGAGGTCGGGCCGCCACACGCCGTCCTGATTGTGCGCGGTGACGATGCGGCTGAAGTGCGCGTAGAGGAACGGCAGCATCGCGTTCGAGAAGGAATCCACCGTCATCAGCAGGGTGGGTTTGCCGACCTGTCCGGTCTCGATCAGCCGCGGGCCGGTCCAATCGAGCTTGGAGGTCAGGTAGGTGATCTTCAGGTCCGCGGGCGGCGTGGTGTCCTCGAGCATCGGATAGTCGACGCGCACGAAGCTCGCGACGCCGAGCATCAGGGCCAGGTCGCGCGGCGTTCCGCCTTCGTCGACCCCCGTGAGCGGGACGAAGTTCTCAAGGCCGCGCGGCCCCTCGGCCAGTCCCCGGTCCTGCAGGTTTCGCATGAAGGCGACATAGCCGTGATAGGCGCCCAGGTCGGTCCAATGGGTGTCGTGGCGGCTGTAGGTCGTGAGGCCCCAACGGGCCTGCTGCGCGATCTCGGCGTGCGGATAGACGACGTCGCCGGCCCCGGAGAGCTGGGCCAGGCGGCTCAGGCGAACCGCGGCGCGATTCACGTCCAGCCGAAACCAGGCCGGGGCGAATTGGGGATAGACGGTCTCCTTGAGGGGCGCGGTCAGGACGACGTAGGCGCGGCCTTCCGCCCGCAGGGCTGCCGTCCTTCCGGCGAGCCCTTCCAGCCAGGCCTGGGCTGCCGCGTCCGACAACGGGGGATCGCCGCGCGCGGCGCCCAGGTGGGCGGTGTCGTCGTAGAACAGCCAGCCGCCGCGGCCCACGATCACCCGGCTCGAGCCGCTGACCCCCAGCTGCATGCGAAGCGCATTGAGGCCGGCGATGAGGTGCGTGCGCGGCGGGAAATGGTCGGCCACCCAGGTGTCGGTCGCCTTGCGGAAGGTCGTCAGGTCGGCGGCGCTGCGGGGCGGCGCCGGCGGCGGGGCCAGGACTCGGTTTTCCGAGATGTCCGGCGGCGCGACGAACCGCGGCAGCACGAACGCCCCGACGATGACCACGACCGTGGCGCCGATCAGCCGTCCCCAATGTGCGCGCAGCGGATCGGGCATCAGAACCGGAAATACAGGAAGGGGTTGAGGGTCGTGCCGGCGAGGATCGCCACGCTGAGCACCAGGCCGGCGATCAGCGCCGGCGTGGCCAGGACGTGGACGCCCTGGGTGTCCAGCCTCGGCTCAAGGGTGTGGGCCGGTTCGAGCCTGGGCGTCCGCAGGCGCTCTAGCAGCCAGGGCAGGGTGGGGACGGCGAAGACCAGGCCAGCCGCGATCGCCGCCAAGGTCTGGGCGTTCAGCAGCAAGAGGGTCCCCGCCGGCAAGGCGGTGAGCCCGTTCCCGCCGGCCATGACGTACAGGTAGTCCCGCGCCTGTGGCAGGGTTTCTGCGCGGAACAGCACCCAGCCGACCAGCACCACCAGCAGGGCGTAGGCATGGCCCACGAACCGTGGCGCGGCCGCCAGCAGCCGCGCCAGGCCAAAGCGCTCAATCAGCAGGAAGGCGCCGTGGTAGAGGCCCCAGAGGACGAAGGTCCAGGCCGCTCCGTGCCAGACCCCGGTGAGCAGGAAGACCACCAGCAGATTGCGCACCGTCTTGGCGGCGCCGGCCCGGTTGCCGCCCAGCGGGATGTAGACGTAGTCCCGGAACCACGACGACAGGGAGATGTGCCAGCGCCGCCAGAACTCGGTGATCGAGCGCGAGGCGTACGGATAGTCGAAGTTCTTCGGGAAGGTGAACCCGAGCATGAAGGCCAGGCCGATCGCCATGTTCGAATAGCCGCAGAAGTCGAAATAGATCTGCAGCGAATAGGCCAGCGCCCCCAGCCAGGCCGTGGCGGGATCCAGAAGCGCGCCCAGGCCGAAGGCATGGTCCGCCAGGGGCGCCACGCTGTTGGCCACCAGCACCTTCTGGCAGAGGCCGACGATGAAGTACTGGACCCCCAGGCCGATGCGGCCGGTCTTGCGGCGGTCGGCGTGCAGTTCCTCGGCGATGTTGGCGAAGCGCACGATCGGCCCGGCGATCAGATGCGGGAACATCAGGATGTAGGCGGCGAACCGCGTCAGGCTGGGTTCGACCTCGACGCGCCGCCAGTAGACGTCGGCCACATAGCTGATCAGCTGGAAGGTGAAGAACGAGATGCCCAGCGGCAGGGCCAGTTCGATCTGCGGCAGCGGCGCGCCGGGCAGGATGAGGTTCAGGTTCTGGGCCAGGAAGCCGGCGTATTTGAAGACCCCCAGCACGCCCAGGTCGAGGACCACCAGGCCGGTCAGGATGGCCCGCCTTCGACCCGGGCCCTCGGCCGCCGCGAGCACGCGCGAGCCGGCGAAATTCACCAGGATCAGGGCCGCCAGCAGGAAGATGTAGGGGCCTTCGCCCCAGACGTAGAAGGCGGCGCTGCCGGCCAGCAGCGCGGCCGTACGCCAGCCGCTCAGATAGTACCCGAGCAGGAAGATGGGCAGGAAATAGAAGATGAAGATGATCGAACTGAAGACCATCTTCGCCCGCCGCGCGCTCCCGACCTGATTCGCGCCGCCATGTGAGCGGCGAACGCGAGGCGATGCAACCTCAGCTCGTCGCAGCCTTCATCAGTTCAGGCGCAACCTGACCCGTTCGCGCTGGGCGCGCGCCGCCAGGGCCGCGCCGCCGTCCAGGGCCGTGGCGCGCTGCAGGGCCTCCAGCGCGCCGGCCAGGGCGCCCTGGCCCTCGCGGGCGGCGGCCACGTCCAGCCATGGGCGGTGGTCGGTGGGGTCCAGTAGCGCCCGGCGCAGGGCGGCGCGCTCGGCGCGGGCGAAGTCGCCATAGGCCGTGGCGTTGGCGTAGACGATGTTCTGCAGGCGCAGCAGCACCGCCCGGTCGCTCACGGGCGCCATCAGGCGGTCCAGCCGGTCGGCCACGTTGGGGGTGAGGCCCGCGTGCAGGGCGCGCCGGGTCAGCTCGGACGGCAGCACCACCCGGCCCTCCGAAAACGGGTCCAGCGCCAGCGGGCCCTCCTCGGTCTCGATCCGCAGCAGGAAGTGGCCGGGGAAGTCGACACCCTGCAGGGTCAGGCCGCAGCGGCGCGCGGCGTGCAGGTAGAAGAGGCCCACAGTCACGGCCAGGCCCCTGCGCCGGCCGGCCACGGAGATGACGTCGGCGTTTTCGGGGTCTTCCACGGTGAACAGGTCGCCCGACAGCCCCAGGTCGCCGGCCATGGCCTCGGCCAGGGCCTCCTCCGGGCTCTCGCGCTTCAGCCGTTCGGACAGGCGTTCCACGCCGATGGCGGCGATCTCCCGCGCCGAGCCGGGGTCGCGGGCCGGATCCTCGTGGATGGCGCAGGCGATGGCGGCCTCCAGCAACGGGAAGTCGCCTTCGGGGACGCTGCCGGCGTCGGACAGGATGCGTTCGGCCTCGTCGCGGTTCATCCGTCCCTCAACCCCCCTTCCAGGCGTCGGGAATATGCCTAGGAAGCCGCCCGGGCGCGAGGGCCAGCAGATCGAGCCGTACCGCGCACCCCGAAAGGCCCGGCCGGTTCGCCGCAAGCGCTGCGCCGGCCCGGCGCAGGCGGTCGCGCTGGTCGAAGGTCACGGTCTCCAGCGCCGTCTCCAGGCTGGCGCGCATCTTCACCTCGACGACCGCGAGGATGTCGCCGCGCTTGGCCAGGAGGTCGATCTCGGCCTGGGGCGTCTTCAGCCGGAAGCCCAGGATGCGGTACCCCTTGGCCATCAGCCAGGCGGCGGCCCATGCTTCGGCGCGACGTCCGGAGAGGCGCGCGGCGGCGCCACGGGCGGCGCGGACGTTCATCGCTTCAGCTCCATCGCCCGGCGGTAGAGGTCGCGGCGGGACAGGCCCAGCGCCTTGGCCACCTCGGCAGCGGCGTCGGCGGGCTTCAGGCGGCTGAGGGCGTCGATGAGGGCGGCGTCGGCGTCGGCGGCGGTCGCCTCGGTTTCGCGACCCGGCGCCACCAGGATCACGATCTCCCCCTTGGGCGCGTCCAGCCTGGGATCGGCGGCCAGGGTCGACAGCGGCCCGCGATAGAAGGTTTCGTACAGCTTGGTCAGCTCGCGGCAGACCACCGCCTCGCGATCGCCCAGCACGGCGGCCATGTCGGCCAGGCTGTCGGCCAGCCGCGACCCGCCCTCGAAGAAGACCAGCGTCGCCCGCACGCCGGCGAACTCGGCCAGGAAGGTGCGCCGAGCCGCGCTCTTGGGCGGTGGGAAGCCCACGAACAGGAAGCGGTCGGTGGGCAGGCCCGCCGCGGACAGGCCGGCCAGCACGGCCGAGGCGCCGGGAATGGGAAACACCTTGTGGCCGGCCGCCGCCGCCTCGCGAACCAGCCGGTAGCCGGGGTCCGAGATCAGCGGCGTGCCCGCGTCGGAGATGACCGCCACCCGCCGCCCTTCCGCCAGGGCGGCCAGCACCTTGGGCCGCACCCGCTCGGCGGCGTGCTCGTCGTGGCGCTCCATCTTGCCCTTGATCCCGAAGGCCGCCAGCAGCTTGCCCGAGACCCGGGTGTCCTCGGCCAGGATGAGGTCAGCCTGGTTCAGTACGTCCAGGGCGCGCAGGGTGATGTCGCGCAGGTTGCCGATGGGCGTGGCCACCACATAGAGCCCAGGCGCCAGCGGGGCGTCGTCGAGGGTCGGAACGGGCAGGGCGCGGGCCATGGGGGGAGGGTTCGCCGCTCCGGCGCGCAAAGGCAAGCTCAGCCACCATCGCCAGCGCAACCACGATCAAGCAGCTAGGGTTGCACCGGCCCACAAGGACCCAGGTTTCGTGGGAGCGGACATGGACTCGGTGCAGAAGGCGATCTGGTTCGTGGAAGGCCACCTGGGCGAGGATTTCGCCCTCGAGGACGTGGCCGAGGTCGCGGGCCTGTCGCGCCACCATATGGTCCGCGCCTTCGGCCAGGTCACCGGCCGGTCCGTCATGCGCTACGTCCGCGCGCGGCGCCTCTCCGAGGCGGCGCGAGCGTTGGCGGCCGGCGCGCCGGACATCCTCTCGGTCGCCTTGGAGGCCCGCTACGGCTCCCACGAAGCGTTCACCCGCGCCTTCCGCGACCAGTTCGGGGTCACCCCTGAGCAGGTGCGCGGCCAAGGCTGCACCGGCAACTTGGCGCTTGTGGAGCCCATGACCTTGAACGGAACCCAAATCCTGGACCTCTCGCCGCCACGCCAGGTGGACGGCGCGCCTCTCCTGCTCGCCGGCCTCGTCGAGCACTACTTCGACGGTGACATGGCCGGCGTCGCGAATCAGTGGCAGCGGTTCGCGCCCTGGATCGGGCATGTCCCCGCCCAGAAGGGCGGAACCACCTACGGAGTCGTCTGGAACGGGGACGACGAGCGGACCACCGACTACCTGGCCGCCCTGGAGGTGTCCGACTTCGCTGACCTCCCGGCCGAACTCAGCCGGCTCCGGGTCCCGGCCCGGCGCTACATCGTCTGGGACTACCCCGGCCACATCTCGGATATCCGATCGGTCTGGCGGACCATCTGGGGCGAGTCGGTCCCGAAGTCGGGCGTGAGGCTGGCCGACGCGCCGTTCTTCGAGCGCTATCCCGAACAGTTCGATCCGGCGACCGGCGCCGGCGGGTTCGAGGTCTGGTTGCCGGTCGACGCTTAGGAGAGGGCCAACTCGGCCGTCAGCCGGTCGAGGACGCGTCGTCCGTCCGGTGTGGCGCGCAGGCGGTGCGTATCGTCGGCCACCAGGCCCAGCTCGACCATCCGGCGCACCGTCGGGTGGTCGGCCCGGAGCTCCAGCGCCGACACGTCGTCGAACGGCACGCCATCCAGGATCCGCAGCCCGCTCAGCAGGCGCTCCTCGGCGGCCTCGACGGAGGTGAGTGTCTCGCGCTCGTCGAACCCGGTCCCGGTCTCGGCCACCCGGCGGATGTAGTCGGCGGGGCGGTCGGCGGCCTTGGTGGCTTCGCGGGCGCCGTCGAGCGTCAGGCGGCCGTGCGCTCCGGGTCCCGCGCCGACGTAGTCCCAGCCCCTCCAGTAGACGAGGTTGTGGCGCGAGCGGGCGTCGGACCCTCGGGCATGGTTCGAGACCTCATAAGCCTCGAAGCCGGCGGCCTCCAGGGTCGCCTGCGTGGTCTCGTAGAGCTCGGCGCCCAGGTCCTCGTCGGCGGGCCGGAATGTCCCCCGGCGCACGGCGCGGTCGAAGGCGGTGCCGGTCTCGATGGTCAGTTGGTAGGGCGAGATGTGCTCGGCTCCAAGGGCGATGGCGGCCCGAAGCTCGCCGGCCCAGGCTTCTGGCGTCTGGCCGGGCAGGGCGTAGATCAGGTCCAGCGACAGGCGCGGGAAGGCCTTCGCCGCCGCTTCCGCGGCGCGGCGACCCTCGGCGGCGTCATGGTTGCGGCCGAGGAACTTCAGCGCCGCGTCGTCCAGCGCTTGCAGGCCTAGCGACAGGCGGTTGACCCCGGCGTCGGCCAGGGCCGCGAAGCGGCCGGCCTCGGCGTCGGTGGGATTGGCCTCCAGGCTCACTTCCAGGTCGGCGGAGGGCGTCCAGAGGCGGCGCGCGGCGGCCACGATCTCGGCGGCCCAGGCGGGGTCCATCAGCGATGGCGTGCCGCCGCCGAAGAACACCGAGACCAGCTCGCGCGGGCCGGTCAGCGCCCTCTGCGCCTCCAGGTCGGCGACGATCGCGCGGGCCAGGTCGGCCGCCTCCGCCTCGCGGCCCCGGGCCCTGAAGACGTTGAAATCGCAGTAGGGGCAGATCTTCGCGCAGTAGGGCCAGTGGACGTAGACGCCCAATGGCTTCACGTCCGTCAAAGCAGGGCGGCCTTCAGCTTCACGAAGGCCCGGGCGCGGTGGCTCATGCCGTCCTTGGTCAGGGGCGCCATCTCGCCGAACGTGTGGTCCAGGCCCTCGGGCAGGAAGATCGGATCGTAGCCGAAGCCCTTGTGGCCCCGGGGCGGAAAGGTCAGCAGGCCGTCCACGCGGCCTTCGACCACCACGGCCGGTCCATTCGGCCAGGCCACCGCCAGCGCCGAGGTGAACCAGGCGGAGAAGTCGTCCGCGCCCACCTCCTCCAGCCGCTCCTCGACCTTGCGCATGGCCATGGCGAAGTCCTTCTCCGGCCCCGCCCAGCGGGCCGAGAAGATGCCCGGCGCGCCGTCCAGGGCCTTCACCGACAGGCCGGAATCGTCGGCGAGCGCGATCATTCCCGAGGCGTCGGCGGCGGCGCGGGCCTTCAGCAGGGCGTTGCCCACGAAGGTCGTCTCGGTTTCGTCTGGCTCGGGCAGGCCCATCTCACCGGCGGCGACCAGTTCGAACCGGCCGTCCAGGATCTCGGCCAGCTCGCGCGCCTTGCCAGGATTATGGGTCGCGACCACCAGCCGCGTCCCGGGTTCCAGCTTCAGCGCCATCGTTAACTCCCTGTTTTCCGCGAGCGGACATTACCCCCGGCCCATCGTGTTGCATTGCGAAAGTTTAATATCGTTACTCGATATTCACGTGATCGAAAATCGATGTGGGCGTATCGATAATCACATCAGGACATGAGGTTCTGATCCACCCAGCGCTGCACTGCAGCATAACGAAACGGAGCTACAAGATGTTCGCCCAAGCCATGAACCACCTCGACCGCGCCGCGATGCTCTTCGTCGTCGTCCTGGCCGCCATGCCGATCCTCAGCATCGCCGCCCGCGCCGCCTTCCTCTAAGACTCACCAGAGTATGTGGTTCGTCCGATCCGCCCCGGCCCTCGGCTAGCAGCCGACGCCGCGGCGGATCCAGACGCGCAAACGGGGGAGCAGACAGGCATGCGCGCCTTGGGTCCGGGCTCGGTTTCGAGCTTTCTGAAGATCATCCTGGACGTCGTCTTCGCGGCCCTCTGGATCGGCGTTGTCGCCCTTTCCGTCATCACGCTCGCGGCGCTGCTGCTGAGCTTCAATCCCGACCTGATGGACAGTCTGGCGCGCGGCGCGAGCTCGTCCAACGAAGGCCGGAACACCGCCATCAACGAACTCGTCACCAACGGCCCTTCCATCACGAGCGGCCTGCTGGCCGCTGCGCTGTATCTGGCGGGGATCCTCGTCATCGTGGGTTCGCTGCGCCGGATCTTCACCACCCTGACCGCCGGCGACCCCTTCCACCCCGACAACGTGGCGCGCCTGCGCCTGATCGGGCTGATGCTCGCCGGCCTGGAACTAGGCCGCTACGCCTTCTGGGCGGTGAGCGCGTGGCTGCTGCCCGGCGTGGGCCGGATCGAGCCCAGCATGAGCCTCACCGCCTGGTTCTCCGTCCTCGTGGTCTTCGTCCTCGCGGAGGTGTTCCGCGAGGGCGCCCGCCTGCGCCGCGAAGCCGAGCTGACCATCTAGGGCCGCCGATGCCGATCCGTGTAAGCCTCGACCGCGTCCTGCTGGAGCGCCGCATGTCGCTCACCGAGCTGGCCGACCGCGTGGGCGTGACCATCGCGAACCTGTCGATCCTGAAGACCGGCAAGGCCCGCGCCGTGCGTTTCTCCACCCTGGCGGCCCTTTGCCGTGAGCTGGACTGCCAGCCGGGCGACCTCCTGGTCTACGAGCCGGGCCCCGACGACGGCTTCCTCGACGAGGAAGAGGACGGGTAGGTCCGTCTCATCTTAGGTCCGCGGGTACAGGATCACCTGGGTGCAGCGGAACGCGGCCATCAGCTTGCCGGTGGCCGCATCCTCCATCCGCGCATCCCAGACCTGCGTCGTCCGGCCCCCGTGCAGCAGGGTGGCGGTGCAGACGGCGTCGCCCGCGCGCAGGGTGCCTGTGAAATTGCACTTCACCTCGGCGGTGGTGAACCCGGTGGCGCCCTCCGGCCAAGCCGTGGAGACGCCGTAGGCGCAGAGGATATCGGCCACCGACAGGACGGCCCCGGCGAGCAGGAAGCCGGTGTGCGCCACCAGGTCCTCGCGCACCGTGAACCGGCCTACGACGCGGCCGTCGGCGACCTCGGTGATGGTCAGGCCGATGTGTCCGGGCAGCTTGCCGACGTTGGCCCGGTTCAGGTCCTCGACGCTGGTCCGATTGGTGGTCGCCGGCACGTTCATACCCTCCAGGTTGTTGAGAAACCTCGGCGGTCTGCGCGTCCGCTGCAACAGCGCCGCACCGCTGCACCGCGGCAAGCTTCATGCGGCATTGCAGCGCAGCGTTATTCACCGAGATGAGAAATACTTGATTCTCCCGAGAGCGACGCCTATCTGCACAGCTACGCTGCAATGCACAATGGAGTGACGCAAATGGTCGCCCTGCTCGAAAAAATCCTCGACGCGATGTTCGCCCCGCTGGCGCGCGAACTTGAGCGCATGCCGGCTTCGGCCATGCGCTTCAACGTCTTCTTCTGATCCAGAACTGGGTGTCATCCCGGTTTTGGCGTGAGCCAAGAACCGGGACCCCATAGCGCAAGCGGCGCCGTCCTTGGCTGGACGGCGCCGTTTTCGTTTGGTCGTCTGGCTCGGGGCGCGGGTCCTGGTCTGCGCCTTCGCGAAACCGGGATGACCCGCGTGGGGGTCAGCCCCCGGTCGCGGCCCGCTGCAGGGCGCAGAGTTCGCCGATGCCCTTGCGGGCGAGCGAGAACAGGGCGTCGAACTCGGCCTGGCTGAAGCCGCGCTTCTCGCCTGTGGCCTGCACCTCGACGATATCGCCCGTGCCGGTGAGCACGAAATTGGAGTCCGCCTCAGCGTTGGAGTCCTCCTCGTAGTCGAGGTCCAGCACCGGCGTGCCGTTGAAGATCCCGCAACTCACCGCCGCCACCTGGTCCAGGATCGGATCGGTGGTGATCAGGCCCTCGTCCAGCAGGTACTTCGTGGCCAGGCGGAGCGCGACCCAGGCGCCGGTGATCGAGGCGGTGCGGGTGCCGCCATCGGCCTGGATCACGTCACAGTCGACGGTGATCTGGCGCTCGCCCAGCGCCTTCATGTCGGTGACGGCGCGCAGGGACCGGCCGATCAGGCGCTGGATCTCCTGGGTGCGGCCGGACTGCTTGCCGGCTGCGGCCTCGCGTCGGCCGCGCGTGTGGGTGGCCCGGGGCAGCATGCCGTACTCGGCGGTGACCCAGCCCTGGCCCTTGCCGCGCAGGAATCCGGGGACGCCTTCCTCCAGACTGGCGGTGACCAGCACCTTGGTGTGCCCGGCGGTGATCAGGCAGGAGCCCTCCGCGTAGCGGGTGACGCCGGTCTCCAGCGTGATCGGGCGCAGCAGGTCGGGTGTGCGTTCGGAGGGGCGCATATCGGGGAACTCGGAAGGGTGCGGCTTGCGCCGCCGAAGGGCGCGCTTATCCTAGATCATGATGATCCCGTCCATGGCCCCCCGCCGTTCGCCGTGACTCCGCCCCTGTTCACCCGTGGGCCGACGCTCACCGACATGGACGCCCGGGCCCGGGAGATCTTTCGCCGCATCGTGGAAAGCTATCTGGAGACCGGGGAGCCGGTGGGGTCACGCACCCTGTCCAAGGGTGGCCTTTCCCTCTCGCCGGCCTCGATCCGCAATACGATGCAGGACCTGACCCAGCTGGGCCTGCTGGGCGCGCCGCACGTCAGCGCCGGACGCCTGCCGACCCATGCGGGCCTGCGCCTGTTCGTGGACGGGCTGATGGAAGTGGGCGACGTGGGCGATGAGGAACGGCGCTCCATCGAAGCGCGCCTGCTGGCCCACGGCCGCAACTACGAGGACGCCCTGAACGAGGCCTCGTCGATCCTCTCCGGCCTGGCGGGCGGGGCGGGCGTGGTCGTGACCCCCATGCGCGACGCCGGCGTGACCCATGTGGAATTCGTGCCGCTTTCGGGCGACCGCACCCTGGCGATCATGGTCTTCGACGACGGCTCGGTGGAGAACCGGCTGATCCGCCTGCCCGTGGGGGTGACGCCGTCGGCCCTTCAGGAGGCCTCGAACTTCCTCAACGCGCGCATGCGGGGCCGCACCCTCAGCGAGACCAAGACCGACCTCAAGGTCGAGCTGGACCTGGCCCGGCGCGAACTGGACGCCACCGCCGCGCGGCTCGTGGAGGACGGCTTGGCGGCCTGGGGCGGCGGCGAGGCGGAGGATCGCGCCCTGATCGTCCGCGGCCGCGCCAACCTCCTGGAGGAGACCGGGGCGGCCGAGGACCTGGAGCGCGTGCGCTCGCTGTTCGAGGACCTGGAGCAGAAGGAACAGCTCATCGGCCTCCTGGACGGCGTCCGCGACGGCCAGGGCGTGCGCATTTTCATCGGCGCCGAGACGCGACTCTTTTCCCTTTCCGGTTCCGCTGTGATCGCGGCGCCCTATATGACGGGCTCGCAGAAGGTCGTGGGCGCGATCGGCGTGATTGGCCCCGCCCGACTGAACTATGCCCGGATCATTCCGTTGGTGGACTATACCGCCCGCGTGCTTGGCCAGGTCATGAACGCTTAAGGGTCCAAGAGAAGAGATGTCCGAAGACCATACGCCCGCCGATTTCGAAACGGATGGCGACGAAGGCAACGCCAACATCGACGCCCTGCTGGCCGAGATTCAGGGGCTGAAGGAGCAGGTGCTCCGCTACGCCGCCGACGCCGAGAACACCAAGCGCCGCGCCGAGCGCGAGATGAACGACGCGCGCGCCTACGCCATCACCAAGTTCGCCCGCGACCTGCTGGGCGCCGCCGACATCTTCGACCGGGCCATGGCCGCCGCGCCGACGGACGCGGAAGGGCCGATGAAGAACTTCATCGTCGGCGTGGAGATGACCGCCAAGGAGCTGCAGGGCGCCTTCGATCGCAATGGCCTGAAGCGCATCGAGCCCGCCAAGGGCGAGAAGTTCGACCCCCACAAGCACCAGGCGATGATGGAACAGCCCGGCGAGGACGTTCCGCCCGGCAGCGTGATCCAGGTGATGCAGCCCGGCTATGAGCTGTTGGGCCGCCTCGTGCGTCCGGCCATGGTGGTGGTCGCGGCGAAGGCCGCCGGCGCGCCCAAGCCGGAGGGCGGCCCCAACCCCTACGGCGCCGGTGAGGACCCCGACTCCGGCGGCAGCGTCGACACTCGCGCCTGAGGCGGTCCTCCGACGTCCCGTTCCGTGCCCAAGTGATACGCCTCGCGGCCCCTGCGAGGCGTTTTGCTGTGGGTGACGCCGCGGCGCTCTTTATCGTGCTTATTAAATCGCTAATGTCCGAGGTCCCCTCCCTTCGGGGTGTGCGGCCGGCTGCGTGATTCGCAGGGCGGGCGCATGATTGGCGAGCCGGGACCGACATGAAGCTGACCATTGAACGCGCCGCGTTGCTCAAGGCGCTTGGCCACGTCCAGAGCGCGGTGGAACGCCGCAACACGATTCCGATCCTGTCCAACGTCCTGTTGTCGGCGGAGCGGGATCGGCTGACGTTCTCGGCGACCGATCTCGACATGGAGATCATCGACGAGGCCCTGGCCCAGGTGGACCAGCCCGGCCAGATCACCGCGCCGGCCCACACGCTCTACGAGATCGTGCGCAAGCTGCCCGAGGGCGCCGACGTCTCGCTGAGCTTCACGGGCGAGGATCCGCGCCTGACGGTGGCCGCCGGGCGCTCGCGCTTCAACCTGCCGGTGCTGCCGGCCGGCGACTTCCCGGTGATGTCGGCCGAGGGCTTCGCCGGCAAGATGACCGTCGACGTCAACGACCTGATCCGGCTGATCGACAAGACCCGTTTCGCGATCTCGGCGGAAGAGACGCGCTATTACCTGAACGGCCTCTACGTCCACACGGTGATCGTCGACGGCGCGGCGCGCCTGCGCGCCGTGGCCACCGACGGCTCGCGGCTCGCGCTCGCGGACATGCCCGCGCCCGAGGGGGCTGCAGGCACACCCGGCGTCATCGTCCCCCGCAAGACCATCGGCGAGATCCGTCGCCTGCTCGAGGACGCCGGCGAGAACGTCGACCTGCAGATCAGCCCGCAGAAGGTGCGGCTGGAGCTGGGCGGCGCGGCGCTGACCTCCAAGGTCATCGACGGCAACTTCCCCGACTACGCCCGCGTCATCCCCAAGGACAACAACCGCACGGTGATGGTCGACGCCAAGGTGTTCGCCCAGGCCGTCGACCGGGTCGCCACCATCTCGGCCGAAAAGAGCCGCTCGGTGCGCATGGCGATCGAGTCCGGCCGCGTCGTCCTGACGGTGCGCAACATGGAAGCCGGCCAGGCGGTGGAAGAGCTGGAGATCGACTACGAAGGCGAGCCCTTCGAGTTGTCGTTCAACGCCCGCTACCTGATGGACATCACCGACCAGATCTCCGGCGGCTCGATGGAGCTCCGCTTCGGCGGCCCCAACGACCCGGCCCTGGTGCTCGATCCGGGCGACGTGGATGTGCAGTACATCCTGATGCCGCTTCGGGTATGATTGTCGTCATCCCTCCTCTTTAGGGGAGGGTGGCTGGCGCGGAGCGCCAGACGGGTGGGGAACTGTGATCAAGCTCCGCGCTTGAACGTTGGACCCCCACCCACGCTCGCCTGCGGCGAGTCGATCCCTCCCCTCAAGAGGAGGGATGGTTCTCATCAGTGTCCGTGCGGGCCTTCGTAGACGCCGGGGGCCAGGTATTCGTCCTCGGGACCCTCCGTGCCGGCGGCCAGCACGAAGCGGCGGTCGCAGTACGGGCACTCGACGAAGGTCGCCTCGCCCATCTCCAGCCAGACGCGAGGATGGCCCAGCGCGCCGCCGACGCCGTCACAGGCGATGCGGCCGGTCCGCACCACGATCACCTCGGGCGGGTTCGCATCGACGATGAGGGCCGGCTTGGCCGGCGCCGGTTCGGGTTTCTTCGCGGCGACTTTGCGGGCCATGATCTCAAACACCTTTTGGGCCGCCCGGCTTGGCTGAGGGGCGACGCGCGCCTAGGTATGCGAGCGTGGGTTTCGTCGTCAACGACGGCCCTTCTAAAGTTTAGGACCCCATGGACCTTCCGGACTACGCGATCGAGGCAAAGGGCCTCGTCAAAACCTACGCCGCCACCAAGACCACGCCGGAGATGCAGGCGCTGAAGGGCCTGGACCTGGCGATCCCGCGCGGGTCGATCTTCGGCCTCCTGGGGCCGAACGGGGCGGGCAAGTCCACCTTCATCAACATCCTGGCCGGCCTCTGCCAGAAGACGTCGGGCACAGTGTCGATCTGGGGCCGCGATATCGACCGGACGCCGCGCGACGCCCGCGCCGCCATCGGCGTGGTGCCGCAGGAGATCGCCGCCGACCCGTTCTTCACGCCGCGCGAGGCGCTGGACGTTGCCGCGGGCATGTACGCGGTGCCGAAGTCGGAACGCCGGACCGAGGAGCTGCTGGCCGCCCTGGGCCTGGCCGACAAGGCGAGCGCCTACGTCCGCCAGCTCTCCGGCGGGATGAAGCGCCGGCTGATGGTGGCCAAGGCCATGGTCCACAACCCGCCGGTGCTGATCCTGGACGAGCCCACCGCGGGCGTGGACGTGGAACTGCGCAAGCAGCTCTGGAACTATGTGCTGGAGCTAAACCGCAAGGGCGTGACCATCGTGCTCACGACGCACTACCTGGAAGAAGCCCAGGAGCTCTGCGACCAGATCGCCATCATCAACCGCGGCCAGGTCGTGGCGTGCGAACCCACCACCACCCTGCTGCGCCGGATGGACACCCGCATGGTGCTGGTGACCCCGGAGGAGCCGCTGACCGCCGCGCCGCCGCTGCCCGGCTTCGAGACCAAGCTGTTGAAATCGGGCGGCTTCTCGGTGACCTATCGTACCGGCCAGTCCAGCGTCGAACAGGTGCTGGCCGCCATCCGCGCCGCCGGCCTGCACATCAAGGACATCTCGACCGAAGACCCGGACCTGGAGGATGTGTTTGTGTCCCTGACGTCGGCGGCGGTGGTGGAGGCCTGAGCCGCTCAGAGGTGTCGGGTCTCCGCCGGCGTGTTCCACCAGGCATTGTTCCGGCCGTCGGCATAGCTCACCGGCGCCTCGGCCAGCTCGGTCGGGTTGGCGTCGTCCAGGACGCCCAGGTTGATCGACACGTAGTCGCCGCCGATCGCCTCGACATAGCCCCGGCCGAAAGGGCGGACGCCGCAGGTCCGGCAGAACAGGTGGCGCCCCTGCTTCCCGCCGAACTGGTAGTCCGAGAGGGCGTCCTCGCCGGCCAGCAGCGTGAAGGCGTCGGGTTTGATCAGCGCCCCCCAGTTGCGGGTTTTCGAACAGATCGAACAGTTGCACTTGCCCGTCCCGGCCGCGAGATCGATGTCGGCCTGGAAGCGGACGGCTCCGCAGTGACAGCTGCCGTGATAGGTCTTCAGCATGGGCTCTCTCCTTCGCCTCGACGGTCTAGCGGGCCCCTGCTGACAGCAGTCTGTCAGTAGCCTCGCGCGCCGTCAGGACAGCGCCGTAAGAGCTCGGATATCCGGCCAGCGATAGGCCACCTCGTGCAGAAATCCCCCAGCGGGACCCGGCTCTACACGAACGGGCTCCGCCACCCCGCCCAGGTGCTCGTAGAAGCCCCGGGCCGCGACGTTGTCGCGCAGCACCGAGACAACCAGGGAGGTCGCGCCTCGGGCCGCCAGCGCCCGGGCCGTCTCGGAGAGCAGGCGGGCGCCGAGGCCGCGGCTCTGAGCGCTCTTCAGCAGGTAGAGCGTCGCCACCTCCGCCTCGCCCGCGCGGCCGCGGCGCGAGGGCCCGCCCTGGGCGTAGCCCACGATCCCCCAGTGGTCAGCAACCGCCAGGGTGACGTCATCGGGACGGGGATGCAGGAGGGCGCGGGCGAAGCGGCGGGTATGGGTCGCCTCCGACATGCGGGCCAGATAGGCGTCCGGGAGCAGGCCACGATAGGCCTCGCGCCAGGACGTGACGTGCACGAGCCCCAGCGCCTCGGCGTCCGCGGGACCGGGCGGGAAGAGCACAAACTGCGTATCGACGCTGCCATGGGCCATCTATCCACAGCTTGGCGTTCGCAGGACGCGGTTCAAGGGGGTGCGGGACTCGACCGCGGCCGTTAACGTCTCCGGCTTGATGAACGCCCAAACGCCCACCCCGACGCCCGATCCCGCCGCCGGCGCCACGCCGGTGATGGCGCAGTATTTCGAGGCCAAGGCGCGCCAGCCCGACGCGCTGGTCTTCTTCCGCATGGGCGACTTCTACGAGCTGTTCTTCGAGGACGCTCAGAAGGCCGCATCGATCCTGGGCATCACGCTCACCGCCCGCGGCCAGCACGGCGGCGCCCCGATCCCCATGGCAGGCGTGCCCGCCCACGCCATGGAGGCCTACCTCGCCAAGCTGGTGCGGGCCGGGTTCAAGGTGGCGCTCTGCGACCAGCTGGAAGACGCCGCGGAGGCGAAGCGGCGGGGCGGTCACAAGGCCGTCGTGCGCCGCGACGTGGTCCGGGTCGTCACGCCGGGTACGCTCACCGAAGACGGCCTGCTGGACGCGCGCGGCGCGAACCGGCTGGCGGCGGTGTCGGTTCGGGCCGGGGCGGCGGCCGTGGCCTGCGTCGAGCTCTCCACCGGCGAGGTCGAGTGCCTGGCGACCACCGTCTCGGGCCTGGCCTCGACGCTCGCGGCGCTGGGGCCATCCGAGATCCTGGTCCCCGACCGGCTGTTCGCCGACGAGGCGGTGTCTGCGGCGCTGAAACAGGCCGGCGGCTTCGTGCAGCCGATGCCCAGCGCGCTCGCCGAGCCCGGCGCCTCCGAGACCCGGCTGAAGCGGCTCTACGGCGTCGACACCCTGGACGGTTTCGGCCAGCTCTCCGGCGCGGAGATCTCGGCGCTGGGCCTGATCGCCGCGCACCTGGAGACCACCCAGGCTGGCCGTATGCCGGCGCTGTCCGCCCCCCGCCGCGCGGGCGAGGCCGACGTGATGGTGATCGACCCGGCCACCCGGAACAGCCTGGAGATCGAGAAGTCGACCTCCGGCGCCCGCGACGGCTCGCTGCTCTCGGCCATCGACCGCACGGTGACGGCGCCCGGCGCGCGGATGCTCGCCTCGCGGCTGGCCCGGCCGCTGCTGGACCCCGCCGCCATCGACGCGCGGCTTGACGCCGTGGCCTGGTTCTGCGAGCGCCGCCCCCAGCGCCAGAAGTTGCGCGAAACGCTGAAGGGCCTTCCCGACATGGCCCGCGCGCTCAGCCGCCTGGCGCTCGGCCGGGGCGGACCGCGCGATCTGGGCGCGCTCCGCGATGGGCTGAACGCTGGCGGGGCGGTCTGCCAGCTCTTCACCGACACCAAGGACCCGCTGCTGAGCCTGCCGGCCGAGACCGCCCAGGCGCTGTCGGCCCTGCACCTGGCCAATGCGCCGGACCTGTCCGCCTTCCGCGACCTGCTGGTCCAGGGGCTGGCCGCCGACTTGCCGGCGCTGGCCCGCGACGGCGGCTTCGTGGCCGACGGCGTGCGGCCAGAGCTGGACCAGGCCCGGGCGCTGCGTGATGACAGCCGCCGCGTGATCCTGGCCCTGGAGGCCCGGCTGGTCGGCGAGAGCGGCGTGGCGCTCAAGGTCCGGCACAACGCGGTGCTCGGCTACTTCGTCGAGACCACCGCCAAGGCGGCCGAGCCGCTGATGACGGCGCCGCTCAACGCGACCTTCATCCACCGCCAGACGCTCGCCAACCAGGTCCGCTTCACCACCGTCGAGCTGGCCGAGCTGGATGCGAAGATCGCCCAGGCGGCGGAGCGGGCGCTGGCCATCGAGCTGGAGACCTTCGAGGCCTGGCGGAGCGCCGCCACGCAGGTCGCCCAGGCGATCCAGGCCGCCGCCATGGCCGCCGCGACCCTCGACGTGGCGTCGGCCCTGGCGGAGTGGGCCGACGACGTGGGGGCGACACGGCCGGTGGTGGACCGCTCTACCGCTTTCGAGGCCGAGGCCGCGCGGCATCCGGTGGTCGAGGCCGCCGTGCGCCGCGCGGGCGACGCCTTCACCCCCAACGACTGCCGCCTGGACGGGGCCGGCGTCGGCGGGGCGCGCCTGTCCCTGGTCACCGGGCCGAACATGGCCGGCAAGTCGACCTTCCTGCGCCAGAACGCGCTGCTGGCCGTGCTGGCCCAGGCCGGCTGCTTCGTGCCCGCCAAGCGCCTGCGCCTGGGCGTGGTGGACCGGCTGTTCAGTCGCGTGGGCGCCGGCGACGACCTGGCCCGCGGCCGGTCGACCTTCATGATGGAGATGGTCGAGACCGCCGCCATCCTCAGCCAGGCCACGCCGCGCAGCCTCGTGATCCTGGACGAGATCGGCCGCGGCACCGCCACCTACGACGGCCTGGCCATCGCCTGGGCCTGCGCCGAGGCGCTGCACGAAACCAACCGCTGCCGGGCGCTGTTCGCGACGCACTACCACGAGCTGGCCGTGCTGGAGGGCCGGCTGGCCCACGTCTCCAACCTCAGCCTCAAGGCCAAGGAGTGGAACGGCGACCTGATCTTCCTGCACGAGGCGGGACCGGGTCCCGCCGACCGCTCCTATGGCGTCCAGGTGGCCAAGCTGGCGGGCGTGCCCGGTCCTGTGGTCAGCCGCGCGCGCCAGGTGCTGGAGCGGCTGGAGCGCGAAGCCGCCGGTCCCGCCAACCTCGACGACCTGCCCCTGTTCGCGGCGGTGGCCGAACCCGAGGCGAAGTTCGGCCCAAGCAAGGTGGAAGAGGCCCTGCAGGTCCTCGACGTCGACGGCATGAGCCCGCGCGAGGCGATGGATGCGCTCTATCGGCTGAAGGGGCTTCTCTGAGAGGGGCGTGACGGCGGGGTTCGGCCGAGAGGTCGGCTTCCGAGCCTTAAGTGACGTTTGCCCATGATCTTTCCTTTCCCGCGAAGCGGGAGAGGGGGACCATCGGCCGAAGAGCCGATGGTGGAGAGGGCAAGCCTCAGGCTCGGCGGATACATCGGTCGTTCAAGGGCTCAGTGATGGGGCTTGCCCTCTCCACCACCCGCTCTCCCGCTCCGCGGGAAAGGAAGGGCCGCTACCCACCCCTTGCGGACTCAAGCAAGTTCGCGCGGCCAGACCGAGCCATACATCTCAGGGCAGGCTCGCAACCGACCATGAGATCAATGGACGCTCATCTCCTTGCGGTGCTCGGCTGACGCCCTCCTAGCCGGCGGCGTGCTGCGGGCCGTCGGCGGTCTTGGTGAGCTTATTCGTGCGCCGAACGCACGACTGTCGCCCGTCTAAGCCCAATTCTCCCAAGCTCCGCGAGAGACCACCTTCCCTCCATCGACGCGCCGCCAATTCCGGCCCGCGCCAAGGATGGAAGAGGCAGTCATGAGCACTCAACGGAAAGTCGCCGTCATCACCGGCGCGTCGCAAGGCATCGGCGCGGCCCTGGTCGCGGCCTATCGCGCCGCCGGCTATCAGGTCGTCGCCAACTCGCGGTCGATCGCGCCCAGCGACGATCCCGACATCGTCACGGTCGCGGGCGACATCGCCGACCCGGCGGTGGCCGAGCGGGTGATCGCCACGGCGGTCGAACGCTTCGGTCGCATCGACACCCTGGTGAACAACGCCGGGGTCTTCACCGCCAAGCCTTTCACGGACTTCACCGCCGAGGACTGGGCTGCCAACATCGGCGTGAACCTCGCGGGTTTCTTCCATGCCAGCCAGGCGGCGATCCGCCGGATGGAGGCCCAGGGCTCGGGCCACGTCGTCCAGATCTCCACCAGTCTGGTCGACCAGCCGATCAACGGTGTGCCGGCGGTGCTGGCGTCGCTGACCAAGGGCGGTCTGAACGCGGCCACAAAGTCGCTGGCCATCGAGTACGCCGCGCGCGGCGTCCGGGCGAACGCCGTGGCGCTGGGCATCATCAACACGCCGATGCACCCGCCGGAAACCCACGCCGGCCTGGCCGCCCTGCACCCGCTGGGCCGCATCGGCGAGATCGACGAGGCTGTGCAGGCCGTGCTTTTCCTGGAGAATGCGGCCTTCGTGACGGGCGAGGTCCTGCACGTCGATGGCGGCCAGGCGGCCGGCCACTGGTGAGCGTCTGGGGGCCCGGCCTTGCCCGGGCTCCCCTGTACTTCCGCAGCATTCCGACAGGAGATCGCCATGCCGATCGTCAACATCATGGTCACGCGCGAGGGCTCGGCCCCCGAGCGGACGTCCGTAACGGCCGAGGAAAAAGCGCGGCTGATCAAGGGGGTCAGCGAGCTGCTGCTCGATGTGCTGGGCAAGCCGCTCGACTCCACCTTCGTGACCATCCAGGAGGTCGAGCTTGAGAACTGGGGATGGGGCGGTCTGCCCGCCCTGGAATTCCGCAAGGCGCGCGCCGCCGCGGCGGCGAAGGATCCGAAGACCTAGGCGGGGTAGAGGCTACGGGCCTCCGCCGCCAGCCGGCCGAATTCGGTGCGCAGGCGCGGAACTGCAAAGTCCATGAAGGCCCGTACCTTCGGCACGGGCATGCGGGTGGGTTGGACCAGCAGGTGGACCGGCTGCGGCGGATACTCCGCGTCGGCCAGCACGATCCGCAGCCGTCCCGCCTGCACCTCGGCGGCCAAGTGGTAGGAATAGAGCCGCGTCACGCCCAGGCCCTCGACCGCGGACGCCACGGCCGCCCGGACGCTGTTGACCAGGATGCGCGGCGCGAATCCCACCACCCGCGTGGCGGTCGAACCGGACGCCGGCGGAAACGTCCAGCGGTCCACCCCGAAATTGTCCAGGGCGACGATGGCGTGGGCCTCGAGATCGGACGGCGTCGAGATGGGCGGCCGCTCGGCGAGATAGGCCGGGGCGGCGGCGATCACGCGGCGGATCTCACCGCCAACCTTCACCGCCACCAGCGACGAGTCCGGCAGGTCGCCCACGCGCAGGGCCAGATCCACGCCCTCGTCCACCAGGTTTACACTGCGGTCGACGAGTTGCAGGCGCGCTGTGACCGCGGGATGGGCCTTGAGGAAGGCGTCCACGATCGGCCGCAGCACCTCCTCGCCCCCGATCGGCGGGGCCGAGATGGTCAGCACGCCCTGCGGCGCGGCGCGCTCGTCGGCCACGAACAGCTCGGCCTCTTCCAGCTCCGCAAGGATCCGGCGGCACGACGCGGCGTAGCGCTCGCCCTCGGGGCTCAGCCGCATGCTGCGGGTGGTGCGATGGAAGAGGGGCGCGCCGACATGGGCTTCGAGGAAGGCGATGGCTCGGCTGACGGCGGAGGAGGAGCGCTTCAGCGACCGCCCGGCGCCGGCGAAGCTGCCTTCGTCGACAGCGGTGACGAACACCTTCATGGCTTCGAGACGGTCCATTGCCCCGATATTCGCAACATTGAGCCTCAGGCGATAGGCATTCGCGCGGCGGGGCGGTGTCCCGCGGTCAGGCCTTCGGCCTCGCCCGCTTCCGCTTCACCACCGTGACCGTGAACGCCGATCCCGCCTTGGCCTTCAGGCGCTTGCGCGCGGCGTCGGCGATCCCGGACTTGCCGGTGCTGACGGCCAGGGGTTGGCTCGACACCGGCTTGGCCTTGGCCGGCGCCAGGCCGTGCCGCTTGCGGGCGCGTTCGTCCTGGCCGGCCTGTTCGGCGCGGCTCTGGGCGGTCCGGGCGGTCAGGTCCTTGATCAACGCCTTGCCGTTGCGGGTGCGGCCGGTGAGCTTCGGCGCGACATAGCTGTTGGCGTTCCAGCCCACCGGGGTGGAGCCGCCGCGATACGATCCTCTGCCCATGGGTTACGCCAACTCTCGCACGCGGGGCGCGGGCATAGCGGGCCGATCGCGACACGAAAAGCGGGAACCTCCTGCGCCCGTTAACGAAGCGCCCTATATGCCTACCGCGCCATGGTCACCCGCCTCAAACCCACCCGCCTGGAATACGTCGTCGACGGCGTGCGGCTGCGCGCGCAGCTCTCCACCGCGGCGCTGGAGAACTTGGGCGACTTGACCGCCCAGCGGAAGGCGGCGCTGGACGTTCTGAAGGCGGCCCTGTTCCGCGGCCGGATGATCGCCAAGGAGCGGCTCGAGAACGGCGCGGGCGGCATCGAGACCGCGCGCCTGCTCTCGGGCGTCACCGACGAGGTGATCACCGCGCTCTGGGACTTCACCACCGTCCACGTGTTCCGCGCCCGCAATCCGACCGAGGGCGAGCGGCTCTGCCTGATGGCCGTGGGCGGCTATGGCCGGGGCACGCTGGCGCCCTATTCCGACATCGATCTGCTGTTCGTGCGTCCCTACAAGCAGACGGCGCACGCCGAGAGCGTGATCGAGTTCATGCTCTACGCCCTGTGGGACCTGGGCTTCAAAGTCGGCCACGCGTCGCGGACCATCGAGGAGTGCATCAAGCTCTCCCGCGAGGACTACACCATCCGCACCTCGATCCTGGAGGCCCGGCGCCTGATCGGCGACGAGAAGCTGGCCGAGGAACTCGTGCGCCGGTTCCAGACCGATGTGGTCAAGGGCACCGGGGCCGAATTCGTCACCGCCAAGCTCAAGGAGCGCGACGAGCGTCACGCCCGCGCCGGGGCCAGCCGCTACATGGTCGAGCCCAATATCAAGGAGGGGAAGGGCGGCCTCCGCGACCTGAACACCCTCTTCTGGATCGCCCAGTACCTGCATCCCGGCCAGTCGATCGAGAAGGTGCTGCAGCTGGAGATGTTCGCGCGCCGCGAGGTCCGGGCCTTCATCCAGGCCTTCGACTTCCTGTGGGCCGTGCGCAGCCACCTGCACTTCACCACCGGCCGTCCGGAGGAGCGGCTGACCTTCGACCTGCAGCCCGAGATCGCGCGGCGGATGGGTTACGGCGACCGGGGCGATGCGCCGGCCGTGGAGCGGTTCATGCGCCGGTACTTCCTGATCGCCAAGGACGTGGGCGCGCTCACCCGGGTGTTCGCCGCCAAGCTGGAAGCCGACCAGGTGAAGCTGGCGCCCAAGGGCATCAGCCGCTTCATCCCGGGCCGCAGCGTGAAGCGCAAGCCGCTGGCCGAGCCCGGCTTCCATGAAGTGGGCGGCCGGCTGGACGTCGACCCCGACATCTTCGAGCACGACCCGATCAACCTGCTCAGGCTGTTCCGGATCGCCGACCAGCGGAACCTGGACCTCCACCCCGACGCCTTCACCGCCGCTTCGCGGTCGATGTCGCTGATCACCTCGGCGGTCCGGCGCGACCGGCACGCGGCCAAGGTGTTCCTGGACATCCTGGCCCGGGGCCGCGACCCGCGCACGACCCTGACGCTGATGACCGAGGCGGGGGTGCTGGGCCGCTACCTCCCGGAGTACGGGCGCATCGTCGCCCAGATGCAGTTCAACATGTACCACTCGTACACCGTGGACGAGCACACCCTGCGGGCGGTGGGCGTGATCGCCGACATCGCCGCGGGGCGCCTGAGCGACGACCACCCGCTGGCCACCCAGGTCATGCCGCTGATCGCCGACCGCGAAGCGCTATTCCTGGCCATGCTGCTGCACGACACCGGCAAGGGCGGGGCGGGCGGCCAGGAAGTGGCCGGCGCGCGCGCCGCGCGCCAGGCCTGCGAGCGCCTGGGCCTGGAGCGATCGAAGATCGAGCTGGTCGCCTGGCTGGTCGAGCACCACCTGGTGATGAGCGACTACGCCCAGAAGCGCGACATCTCAGACCCGCGCACCGTCTCCGACTTCGCCCGCATCGTGCAGACGCCCGAGCGGCTGCGCCTGCTGCTGGTGCTGACCGTGGCCGACATCCGCGCCGTGGGCCCGGGAGTCTGGAACGGCTGGAAGGGCCAGCTCATGCGCGAGCTGTACTCGGCCACCGAGGCGGTGTTCCGCGGCGGCCGGGGCTCCGACGCCGCCGCCGCCCTGCGCCGCTATCAGGAGAACGCCGCCTACGACGCCCGCGTCCGCCTCGCCAGGGCCCAGCCCGGGGCCGAGACCTGGGGCGATGCGATGGAGGACGCCTATTTCACCGCCTTCGCCGACGACGAGGTGCAGACCCACGCACGCCTCGCGGCCGTGGCGGCGGGCGGCGCCGGCGGGGCGGCCGAGTGCAGGATCCGCAACGACCTCAACGCCTCGGAAGTGGTGGTGGCGGCCAACGACCGGCCGCGCCTGTTCGTGGATCTGGCCGAGGCGATCACCGCGGCCGGCGCGAATATCGTCGGCGCGCGGGTCTTCACCTCGAACAAGGGCCAGGCGCTGGACGTCTTCTACGTTCAGGACGTGACCGGCCAGCCGTTCGGGGCCACCGACGAACGGGTGCTGGCGCGGCTGGCCGAGAGCCTGGCCGGCGCCGCCCGCGGCGAGCCGCACGGCCGCGAGCCGCGCCGCCACGACCTGGGCCGAGCCGCCGCCTTCGCGATCACCACATCCGTCATGCTGGACAATGACGCCTCGGAGACCTCGACGGTGGTGGAAGCCTCGGGCCGCGACCGCCCCGGCCTGCTGGCCGCCCTGGCCCGCACGCTGTCGGACGCCGGGCTGGAGATCACCTCCGCCCACATCGACGGCTATGGCGAGCGCGCCGTCGACGCCTTCTATGTGGTGGACGATACGGGCGCGAAACTGACCGACGCGCGGAAGGGGAACGCGCTGAAGGCGGCCCTGCTCTCGGCGCTCAACGACAGCGAGGCGGAGGCCGGTCAGGGCCGTCGCGGCAACCTCTCCCGAGCGCGCGCCAGCGTCGCACGCTGACGATAAAACTTGCGTTTGGGCCAGATGAGGCGTCCAAGAACCGCCGTTTCGCGCCTGAAGCGCGACTAAGGACTTTCCATGCCATTCCCGCCCACCCATCCGGCGCTCGCCAAGGCGCTCGGCGCCCAAGGCTATCTAGAGCCGACTCCCGTCCAGGAGGCCGTGCTGGCCGCCGAGCCGCACCGCGACCTGCTGGTCTCGGCGCAGACCGGCTCGGGCAAGACGGTGGCCTTCGGCCTCGCCGCCGCCGCGCCGCTGCTGGGTGAAGAGGAGCGTTTCGGGCGGGCGGAGGCGCCGCTGTTCCTCGCCATCGCGCCCACCCGCGAGCTGGCGATGCAGGTCAGCCGCGAACTCACCTGGCTCTACGCCCCGGCCGGCGCGCGGATCGTCACCTGCGTCGGCGGCATGGATGCGCGGCAGGAACAGCGCGCCCTGTCGGCCGGCGCGCACATCGTGGTCGGCACCCCCGGGCGCCTGCGCGACCACATCGAACGCGGCAACCTGGATCTCACCGCCCTGAAGGTCGTGGTCCTGGATGAAGCCGACGAGATGCTCGACATGGGCTTCCGCGAGGACCTCGAGGAGATCCTCGATTCCACGCCCAAGGAACGCCGGACCTTCCTCTTCTCCGCCACCATCGCCAAGGACATCGCGGCCCTGGCCAAGCGCTATCAGAAGGACGCGGTGCGGATCGACACGATCCGGCGCGACGAGGCCCACGGCGACATCGAGTACCGCGCCGTCCGCGTGGCGCCGAACGAGATCGAGAACGCGGTGGTCAACCTGCTGCGCTACTTCGAGAGCCCCGGCGCGCTGATCTTCTGCGCCACCCGCGAACGGGTTCGCCACCTCTACGGCAGCCTGCGCGAACGCGGCTTCTCCGTGGTCCAGCTTTCCGGCGAGCTGTCGCAGAAGGAACGGTCGGACGCGCTGCAGTCGCTCCGCGACGGCCATGCTCGGGCCTGTATCGCCACCGACGTGGCGGCCCGCGGCCTCGACCTGCCCGAACTGGGCCTGGTGATCCACGCCGACCTGCCGACCAACACCGCGGGGCTGCTCCACCGCAGCGGCCGGACGGGTCGCGCGGGGCGCAAGGGCGTCTCGGTCGTGATCGTCCCCTACACCAAGCGCCGGCCCGCCGAGCGCCTGTTCGCCACCGCCAACCTGGACGTGGAATGGTCCGGCCCGCCGCTGGCCGAGGAGATCCGCGCCAAGGACCAGGCGCGGATGCTGGAAGACCCGCTGCTGATCGAGGAGCCCTCGCCCGAGGAACTGGAGCTGGCCGAACGCCTGCTGGCCGACCGCACGCCGCAGGCCGTGGCCGCCGCCCTGATCCGCCTGCACCGCTCGCGCCTGCCGGCGCCGGAAGAGATGTTCGGCGACGTGCCCGACCATCGGGGACCCTCGGACCGCGGCCAGACCCGTGGCCAGGACCGCGAGCCGCGCCCGCCGCGCCTGGACCGTGGCCCGCGTCCCGACCTGCCGGGCGCCGGCAGCGACGCCGCCTGGTTCCGCCTGCCGGTCGGCCGCTCCAAGAACGCCGACCCCAAGTGGCTTGTGCCGCTGATCTGCCGCCTGGGGCACGTGACCAAGAAGGACATCGGGGTCATCCGGATCTTCGATCACGAGACCAAGTTCGAGATCACCCGCGAGGCCGAGCCGCGCTTCCTGGAGTCGATCAAGTCGGCGTCCGACGCCGGCGAGATCCGCATCAACCCGGCCAGCTCGCCCGGCGCCGCGCCGCCGTCGCGCGCCGACCGCGGGCTTGGCCCCAGGCCTCCTGGCGGGGCGGGCGGTCCGCGCCCGGATGGCCCGCGTGGGCCGAGGCCGGGTGGCGCCCGCGCCGATGGTCCGAGGCCGCCCTATAAGCCGAGCGGCCCCCGGAGCGACGGGCCGCCGCGCAAGGGCCCGCCCAAGGGCAAGCGCAAACCGAACTAGACCTTCGCGGCGTCCAGCATCTGGCGCATCGCGGCGGGTTCGCGCGGGCCGGAGAGATTGGCCTTGAACTGCTCGGTGCTGTTCTCGCGGGGGAACGGCGCGTCGGGTATGGGCACACCCAGGAACTCGCACAGCGGCGCCCAGCCGTCCGAGACCTGGAACACCAGCAGGCGATCCTTGGGCACGCCCGCGACCACGGCCTCGGTGTGGCGGCGGAAGAAGTCGGTCATGAAGGCGCGGTCGTGCATGTCGCCGCCGTACCAGGCGTTGAGTTGGTCGAAGAACGGCCGGATCGGCGTACCCTCCGGCGGCGCGGGCCGGTCCGGGCTGAAGATCGTGGCCTGGGTGGAGTCAAACCACTTGTCCGGGTCGCGCACGGTGTGGAGCACCTTGGCGTCCGGATAGTGGTCCATCAGCTCGCGCCAGTAGCAGCAGCCCGGATGATCCACCATCGAGCCGTAGCCGTCGAAGATCGCGTCCCAGTCGGGGCGGCCGCGCCCTGCCTCGATCCAGAGCGGAACGCTGTCGGGATGCATGAACACCTCGACCATGTGGTGGGTGGGGCCGAAGCCCAGCGCCTCCAGCGCCAGCTTGGTCGACAGAGTGCCTGTCCGGCCCAGGCCCGATCCGATCACCCGCAACGCCATGACACCCTCCCAAGCCCAGCTCTTAGGACCCTAACGGACGGCGTCGATCCTGCACCAAGAATCCACGCGCGACCCCCGCCGCGAGCCGCTAGGTTGACGCGCTTCCCGACGCAGCGCTCCTAAGGCCCCGTGACCAAAGCTCCGACCGACGCCAAACCCCCGGCCAAGAGCGGCGGGCTTATCCGGTCGTCGGCGATCTTTTCCGGCCTGACCCTGGTCAGCCGGTTCCTGGGGTTGGCGCGGGACCTGGTGATCACCGCCAAGCTGGGCGCCAGCCAGACCATCGCGGCCGACGCCTACTATACGGCGCTGGCCTTTCCGAACCTGTTCCGCCGGATGTTCGCCGAGGGCGCCTTCGCCGCGGCCTTCGTGCCCGACTATTCCAGGCGGCTTGTCTCGGAGGGCAAGGAGGCGGCCGACCGCTTCGCCGCCGACGCCCTGGCCACCATGGCGGCCGCGACCGTGGCCATCACCATCCTCTGCCAGCTGGCCATGCCGTGGATCATGGTCGTCTACAGCTATGGCTTCCTGGAGGATCCGGCGAAGTTCAAGCTGGCGGTGATCCTGACCCAGATCACCATGCCTTACCTGCCCTGCATGGTGATCGCCGCCCTGTTCGCCGGCACGCTGCAGGCCCGTGGCCGTTTCATCATCTACGGCTTCTATCCGACCGTCCTCAATGTGGTGATGCTGGCGGTGGTGTGGCCCCAGAGCGACCCGACCGAGGCCGCCTACGCCGCATCGTGGGGCGTGGTCGTGGCCGGCGTCAGCCAGGCGGCCCTGTGCTGGTGGGGCGCGCATCGCAGCGGCGCCCGGATCCACCCGCGCCACCTGAGGCTGACGCCCGAGATCCGGACCCTGATCCGGCGCATGGTGCCCGGCGTGATCGCGTCCAGCGCCACCCAGATCAACCTGTTCATCTCGGCCATGCTGGCCAGCCAGGTGGCGGGGATGCGGGTGTGGCTGAACGTGGCCGAGCGCTTCTACCAGCTGCCGCTCAGCCTGGTGGGCGTCGCCATCGGCGTGGCCCTGCTGCCCAGGCTGTCCACCGCGCTGCAGGTCGAGGACAAGGATGACGCCCAGGGCGCCATGGACCAGGCGGTAGTGTTCGGCCTGGCGCTCAGCCTGCCCGCGGCGGCGGCCCTGATGGGCATGCCGTTCTACCTGACCGACGGGTTCTTCTCCCGTGGCGCCTTCACCAGCCAGGACGCCATGGATTCGGCCAAGCTGCTGTTCCACTACGGCTGGGGCGTTCCGGCCTTCGTGCTGATCAAGATCCTGCAGCCCGCCTTCTTCGCCCGCGGCGACACCCGGACGCCGATGACCTACTCGCTGATCTCGGTGGCGGTGAACATCGCGCTCGGGGTAGCGCTGTTCTTCACCATGGGCTTCCAGGGCATCGCCTTCGCCACCGCCGCCGCCTCGTGGATCACCGTGGCGCAGATGGTCGTCTATCTGCACGCCAACGGCATATGGACCCCGTCGGCGCGCGCCACGGGCAAGGTGATCCGGGTCACCCTCGCCAGCGTGGGCATGGGCGCGGCGGTGGCGCTGGCCTCCCACTTCCGCGAGGTGCTGGAGGCGCCGGTGGCCAGCCTGACAGGCGGGGCGGGGGCCAAGGAGGTCACGGTCATCCTCGTCTGCATGGCCGGCGGGGCGCTCTATCCCGTGCTGCTGTTCGCGTTCGGCGGCGTCACGCCCGCCGAGGCGAAGGCCGCCTTCCGCCGCCGCAAGGGGGATGTGGCCGCGCCGTCCGCCGACTTGCCCTGAAGCCGCCGGGGCGGTATCGGCATCGGCATGGCTTTCGAACGTCTCACTTGGCGATGGCGCTGATCCGCTGACCCGTCCATTCGGGCCTTGCGCCCGCGCGTCCGTTCTTTGAGAAGCCTCACATCATGACCGACCAAGCTCCAGCCCTCTATTCGGGCCCCGAACGCGTGCTTTCCGGCGTCCAGCCGACCGGCGACCTGCACCTGGGCAACTACCTGGGCGCGCTGGTGAAATTCGCGCGCCTGCAGCACGAGATTCCGACCTTCATCTTCGTCGCCGACATGCACGCCATCACGGTGTGGCAGGAGCCGGCGAAGCTGAAGCAGCAGGTCCGCGAGATCGCCGCGGCCTACCTAGCCACCGGCCTGGACCCCAAGGTCGCCACCATCTTCGCCCAGTCGGCCGTGCCCGAGCACGCCGAACTGGCCTGGGTGTTCAACTGCGTGGCCCGTCTGGGCTGGCTCGACCGGATGACCCAGTTCAAGGACAAGGCGGGCAAGCACAAGGAGCGCGAGAGCGTCGGGCTCTATACCTACCCTGTGCTCCAGGCGGCCGACATCCTGGTCTACAAGGCGACCAAGGTGCCGGTGGGCGACGACCAGAAGCAGCACCTGGAGCTGACCCGCGACATCGCCCAGAAGTTCAACAACGACTTCTCCGCGCCGGGCTACTTCCCCCTGCCGGAACCCCTGACGCAGGGACCGGGCGCGCGGGTCATGAGCCTGCGGGACGGGACGGCCAAGATGAGCAAGTCCGATCCGTCGGACAATTCGCGCATCAACCTGACCGACGACGCCGACGCCATCGCCCAGAAGGTCCGCAAGGCGCGCACCGATCCCGATCCCCTGCCGGAGACGGCCGAGGGCCTGGAAGGCCGCGCCGAGGCCAAGAACCTGGTGTCGATCTACGCCGCGCTCGCCGGCAAGACCGAGGCCGAGGTGCTGGCCGAATACGCCGGCCAGGGCTTCGGGGCGTTCAAGCCGAAGCTCGCGGACCTGGCCGTCTCGGTCATGGGCCCGATCGGCGGCGAGATGCGCCGGCTGCTGTCCGACCCGGCCGAGATCGACCGGGTGCTGGCGGACGGCGCCCTGCGGGCCCGCGAACTGGCCGCGCCGACGGTGGCCGAGGTGAAGAAGCTGGTGGGTTACTGGGCCGGCTGACTTGCCTGTGAGGCTGCGCCGGGTCAGGTTCCGCCCATGAGCACCCGGCGCAAGTTCCTCGTGGTGGCCGACGACACGGCGGAGTTCCAGGTGGCGCTGCGCTTCGCCTGCCGTCGCGCGCGGTCGACGGGCGGCTATGTCGCCCTGCTCAAGGTTATCGAGCCGGCGGTGTTCGAGCACTGGTCCGGCGTCCGCGAGGAGATCGCCCGCCAGCAGCGCCAGGAGGCGGAGGCCTCGCTGCAGGCCAGCGCCGAGTACGTCCAGGCCGAGACCGGGCTGCCGCCGGAGTTCCTCATCAAGGAAGGCGATTCCACCCGCGCCGCGCTCAAGCAGGTGCTGAGCGACGATCCGGACATCAAGATCATGGTGCTGGCCGCCGCCGTCGGCGGGCGCGGTCCGGGGCCCCTGGTCAGCGCCATCGCCAAGGACGGCGTGAAGTTCGGCAGCCGCAAGGTGCCGATCACCATCGTCCCCGGTGACCTGACCGACGACGAGATCGCCGACCTGGCGTGATCTTTTCCCTCCCCTTCATGGGGAGGGACAGCTCGCGAAGGCGAGCAGGGTGGGGAATGCACGAGTGGGCTCAGAACTTGAACCTGAGATCCCCACCCGACTGTCGCTCCGCTCCAGCCACCCTCCCCATAAAGCGGAGGGATGATCCGCCGCGCTTGCGCAAAGCGCGCGGCGGAGCCACATCTCACCCATGTTCATCCAGACCGAAGCCACGCCGAACCCCGAGGTCCTGAAGTTCCTGCCCGGCAAGGCCGTGCTGGGCGAGGGCACGCGGGATTTCCGCAGCCCGGAGGAGGCCGCCGCTTCGGCGCTGGCCGCGGAACTGTTCGAAATCACCGGCGTGAACCGGGTGTTCTACGGCCCGGACTTCATCACCGTGGGCAAGCATGAGTCGGTCGACTGGCCGCTTCTGAAGGCGCCGATCCTGGCCGCCATCATGGACCACTTCACCTCGGGCCAGCCGCTGTTCGCCGACGCCGGCGACAGTGAGGCCGGCGGCCACGACGAAGGTGTCTACGAGGGCGAGACGGCCCAGATCGTCGCCGAGATCAAGGACCTGCTGGACACTCGCATCCGCCCGGCCGTGGCCCAGGACGGCGGCGACATCCTGTTCAACCGCTTCGACGTCGAAACCGGCGTGGTCTGGCTGAACATGCGCGGCGCCTGCTCGGGCTGTCCGTCGTCCTCGGCGACGCTCAAGGCCGGGGTCGAGAACATGCTCAAGCACTACGTCCCGGAAGTGACCGCGGTCGAACAGGCTTTGTAAGCTGTCATCCCGGCCAACGGAGGGCGAAGCCCGAAGGCCGAGCCGGGAGCCATCAACCGCTTCCGGATCAGCAGCACATCCGCTACCCGGGGAACAATGATCGTCCTCGGGCTCGACACCTGCCTCAACGCCTGCTCGGTCGCGGTGCTCGATGGCGACATCGTGCTGGCCCACGCCTCCGAGACGATGGCCCGCGGTCACCAGGAGCGGCTGGCCCCGATGGCCCAGGCGGTGATGGCTGAGGCCGGCCTGCCGTTCTCCAAGCTTGAACGTATCGGCGCGACCGTTGGCCCGGGCTCGTTCACCGGCCTGCGGGTCGGCGTGGCCTTCGCCAAGGGCCTGGGCTCGGCCCTGGGCATCCCGGTCGTGGGCGTGGGCGTCCTCGAGGCCCTGGCGGCGGAAGCTCCCGGTCTGGTGGCCTCGGTGATCGATGCGCGGCGCGACCAGGTCTATCTGCAGGTCTTCGAGGACGGCCAGGCCCTGATGGCGCCGGACGTCCTGCCGATCGGGACCGCCGCCGCGCGGCTGGTCGAGCTGGCCATGGGCCGCATGCTCACCCTGGTCGGATCCGGCGCCCCGCTGCTGGCCGACGCCGCGCCGGGCGCGGCGATGCAGACGCCGGCGGGCTGCGACGCCAGGGCCGTCGCCCGGCTGGCGGCCGCGAAGCCGCCCGCGCCGATCCGGCCCCTTTACCTGCGCGCCCCGGACGCCAAGCTGCCCGGCGGGATCAGCCTGTGAGGCTGACGGCCGCGACGCCCGCCGATGCGCCCGCCATGGCCTCGGCCCACGCCCAGGCCTTCGACAAGCCCTGGGACGAAACGGACTTCGAGGACCTGCTGGAAGGAACCGGCGTGTTCGGCTTCGTGGTCCGCGCCGAGGATCCCGCCGGCGTCCTGATCTGCCGCACCATCGCCGGCGAGGCCGAGATCCTGACCATCGGTGTGGCCCCCTGGGCGCGGCGGCAGGGAATCGGCCACGCCCTGATGACGGCGGCCATCGGCGTGGCGCGCGAGACCGGGGCCCAGGCGATGTTCCTGGAGGTGGATGTCGCCAACGACGGCGCGGTCGCCCTCTATGAGCGGCTGGGGTTCGAGCGGGCAGGGATACGTCGGGCTTACTACGACCGCGGCGCCGAGGGACGGGCCGATGCCCTCGTCATGCGTCTCGACCTTACATCCGGACCTGACTAGACCTATCCTTTAGCGAACGGAGAGAGGCGCACGTGTCGGACCGCATCGAGAAACTTTGCCTCGAGAAGAACATGCGCATGACCGAGCAGCGGCGGGTCATCGCGCGCGTGCTGTCGTCGTCCACCGACCACCCCGACGTGGAGGAGCTGCATCGCCGCGCCCACGCGGTCGATCCGCACATCTCCATCGCCACGGTCTACCGCACCGTGCGCCTCTTCGAGGAGGCGGGGATCATCGATCGCCTCGACTTCCGGGACGGCCGTTCACGGTACGAGGAACACTCGGACGACCATCACGACCACCTGATCGACATGAAGACCGGCCAGGTGGTGGAGTTCGTCGACGAAGAGATCGAGGCCCTGCAGGTCGCGATCGCCAGGAAGCTCGGCTACCGGCTCGTGGATCACCGGCTGGAACTGTACGGGATGCCGATCGAGGAATAGCCGGCGAAGCCGACAACGACCCCTCTCCCCCGCGCTTCGCGTCGGGCGAGATGAGGCGCGAACTTGCGCCGCCTGCTCCCCAACCCCATAACGCCTCGCATGTCCGAGCAAGCGCCCAAGAAGCGCCTCTTCATCAAGACCTACGGCTGTCAGATGAACGTCTACGACAGCGAGCGCATGGCCGATGTGCTGAGCCCGCTGGGCTATGGAATGACGCTGACGCCCGACGACGCGGACCTGGTGGTGCTGAACACCTGCCATATCCGCGAAAAGGCCACCGAGAAGGTCTATTCGGAACTCGGCAAGCTCAAGGAGATGCGCGACGACCGCCTGGCCGAGGGCGGATCGCGGATGACCATCGCCGTCGCCGGCTGCGTCGCCCAGGCCGAGGGCGAGGAGATCATGCGCCGGCAGCCCGCCGTGGACCTGGTCGTGGGCCCGCAGGCCTATCACCAGCTTCCCGAGCTGATCGCTCGCACCCACCGGGCCCGGGGCGAGCGGCTGTCCGCCGACTTCGCCCCCGACGAGAAGTTCGACGCGCTCACCGCCGAGCGGCGGCCGACCGGCGTCTCGGCGTTCCTGACGGTGCAGGAAGGCTGCGACAAGTTCTGCACCTTCTGCGTGGTGCCCTATACGCGCGGCGGCGAGTGGTCGCGGCCGGCCGCCGACATCGAGGCCGAGGCGCGCAGCCTGGCCGCCCAGGGCGTGCGCGAAGTCACCTTGCTCGGCCAGAACGTCAACGCCTACGACGGCGAGAATGGCGACGGCGCGGGCCTGGCCGGCCTCGTCCGGCGCCTGGCGAAGATCCCGGGCCTGGATCGCATCCGCTACACCACCAGCCACCCGCGCGACATGGACGACGCCCTGATCGCCGCCCACGGCGAGGTCGAGGCGCTGATGCCCTACCTCCACCTGCCGGTCCAGGCGGGGTCGGACAAGATTCTCAAGGCGATGAACCGGGCGCACACGGCGGAAAGCTATTTGCGGGTGATCGAGAAGGTGCGCGCGAGCCGGCCCGACATCGCCATCTCGGGCGACTTCATCGTGGGCTTCCCGGGAGAGCGCGACAGCGACTTCGAGGCCACCCTGCAGCTGGTCCGCGAGGTCGACTACGCCAGCTGCTTCTCGTTCAAATACTCGCGCCGTCCCGGCACGCCCGCGGCCGCCATGCCGGGTCAGGTGGCCGAAGAGGTGAAGGCCGAGCGGTTGGCGCGCCTCAACGCCCTGTTGGACGAACAGCGGATGGCCTTCAACCGCGCCCAGGCGGGCCGCACCCTGGATGTGCTGTTCGAAAAGCCTGGCCGCCATCCCGGCCAGCTGATCGGCAAAAGCCCCTATCTCCAGGCGGTCTTCGTGACCGCCCCGGATCGGATGCTGGGTCAGATCGTTCCCGTGAAGATCGAAAACGCCGCCCAGAACAGCCTGGGCGGCAAACTGGTCCCCCTTGGGGAAATGGAAGTCGCTTGAGCCGCGCCCCTGAGTTCATCGCCCTCTCCGACGCCGCGGTCCGCGCGGTGGCCGGCGCCAACAGCCGTCACGCGGCCCTGATCGAGGACGCCTTCGGCGTGCTGGTCGAGACCCCCGGCGGCGGCGTCTCGCTGTCGGGCGACGCCAAGGCGCGCGGACAGGCCAAGAAGACCGTGCAAGCCATCGCCGACCGCGCCGACCAGGGGCTGGAGATCGGCGAGGCGGACGTGCGGGTGGCGATCGGCCAGGCCCGCACCGGCGGCGCGGTGGGCTCCCCCGGCGTGGCCGGCTCTCCCCTGCCGGTGGGCAAGCGCGGCCAGGTGGCGCCCAAGACTCCGACCCAGGCAAAGTACCTGGGGGCCCTCTCGCAATGCGACCTGGTGTTCGGCCTGGGTCCGGCGGGCACCGGCAAGACCTTCCTGGCCGTGGCGCACGGGGCCGGCATGCTGCTGCGCGGCGCGGTGGACCGCCTGATCGTCGCCCGCCCCGCCGTCGAGGCCGGCGAGCGCCTGGGCTTCCTGCCGGGTGACATGAACGAGAAGGTCGACCCCTACATGGCGCCCGTCTGGGAGGCGCTGACCGACATCCTGGGCGCCGAACAGCTCCGCCGGCGGCGGGAGAAGGGCGAGATCGAGGTCGCGCCCATCGCCTTCCTGCGCGGCCGCACGCTCAGCCACGCCTTCGTCATCGTCGACGAGGCCCAGAATGCGTCGCGCGCCCAGATGAAGATGGTGCTGACCCGCCTGGGCGAGGGCGCGCGGATGGCCGTCACCGGCGACCCGACCCAGATCGACCTGCCCAATCCCCGCGATTCCGGCCTGGCTCACGCGGTGAGCCTGCTGGAAGGGGTGAAGGGCATCGGCGTCACCCGCTTCTCGGCCGAGGACGTGGTCCGCCACCCGCTGGTGGAGCGGATCGTTCGCGCCTACGACGATGACGCCGCCAAACATGGGCGCACGGTTTGATCGACATCGAGGTCGAGGACGCCGCCTGGACGGACGCCCTGGCGGACGCCGAAGCTCTGGTGCGGATCGCCGCGGAGGCGGCGTTGGCGCGTGGAGAAGCGGTTGGAGGGGTCACCCTCCTCCTCACCGACGACGAGAGCGTGCGCGAGCTGAACGCCCGGTTCCGCGGCAAGGACTCGGGCACCAACGTGCTGTCGTTCCCCGCGCCGCCCAACCCCGAGGATCACCTCGGCGATGTCGCCCTGGCTTACGGCGTCTGCGCGCGCGAAGCCGCCGAACAGGGCAAGCCGCTCAGCCATCATTTGCAGCACCTGACGATCCACGGCGTGTTGCATCTTCTCGGATACGATCACATCGGCGATGATGAGGCCGAGACCATGGAAGGTCTCGAGCGTGCGGTGCTGGCCGGGCTGGGTGTTCCAGACCCCTATGCGGCCGGCGAGGGAGAGCATGAACGACCCTGACCCTTCCAGTCGACAGAGCTCGCGCCGTTCGAGGCGCGGGCTCCTCGGCCTCTTCGATTTCTTCCGGCGCACGGCCGAGGCGGCCGCCGACGAGTCCCCTGAGCCGCTGACCGACAGCGGCGGCGAACTGGTGAACCAGGCGCGCGCGTTCCAGAACCTGCGGGTCGAGGACGTGATGAAGCCGCGCACCGACATCGTCGGCATCGAGCGCGGAGCCACCTTCGCCGAGATCGTCGCCCGCTTCGTGGAGGCCGAGCATTCGCGGATGCCGGTCTATAAGGAGACGTTGGACGAGCCGGTGGGCGTCGTTCACGTGAAGGACGTCTTCAAGCTGCTGGCCCGTAAGAGCCGCCAGCCGAAGCCGGACGACCACATCCTGTCCGGTCGCCACCATCTGGTGCGCGAGGTGCTGTATGTGCCGCCCTCCATGGCCGCGGCCCAACTGCTCACCAATATGCGGGCCAAGCGCATCCACATGGCCCTGGTGATCGACGAGTTCGGCGGCGTGGATGGGCTCGTCACCCTGGAGGACCTGCTGGAGACCCTGGTCGGCGCCATCGACGACGAGCACGACGACGAGGGCGATCAGGCGTACCTGCCGATCGTCGCCGACGACGACGGCTGGATCGTGGACGGCCGTGCGCCCCTGGAAGAGCTGGAGCATGCGATAGGCGATGGCGCGGACCTCGCGCCGGAGGACTTGGACGAAGAGATCGAGACCGTCGCCGGGCTGGTGAACGCCCTGGCCGGCCGGGTGCCCCAGAAGCGCGAGCGGATCCTGCATCCCGATGGCTACCTGCTGGAGGTGTTGGCCGCCGATCCGCGGCGCGTGAAGCGGGTGCGGGTGCGCCGGCTGTCCGCCGCCGAAGCTCTCGAGGCCTGAGTGGCGCGTTCGCGCTGGTACGCCCCGCTGACCGCCTTGGCGGGCGGACTGGCCGCCGGGCTGGCCCATCCGCCGTTCGGCCTGCTGCCGGGCCTGCTGGGCTTCAGCGTGATCCTGCTCCGGCTGGAGACCATCCACAGCCCACGGCCGCTGCGCCAGGCCTTCTTCCTCGGGTGGCTGGCGGGCCTGGGCTATTTCGGGATCTCGACCTGGTGGATCGGCGAGCCGTTCCTGGTGGACGCGACGATCTATGGCTGGATGGCCCCGTTCGCCATCGTGCTGATGGGCGGGGGGCTGGCGCTGTTTTGGGGGGCGGCCGCGGCCGCCTACCGCGCGCTCCGGCCGAGGAGCGCCTGGAAGGTGCTGGTGTTCGCCGGCGTGTTCGCGGCGGCCGAATGGCTGCGCGGGCACATCCTCACCGGCTTTCCCTGGAACCTGGTGGGTGAGGCCTGGCGGGCCGGCAGCGCCCCGTCGCAGGCCGCCGCCCTGGTGGGCGTCTATGGCCTGAGCTGGATCACCCTGGCCCTGGCCGCCGCCCCGGCGGTGCTGATGATCGAGGTCCGCCGCCTGGCGCAGGCGGGGATGATGGTGGCCGCCGGGATCGGCCTGACCGCGCTCTACGCGGGCGGCGCGGGCCGTCTGGCGGCGGCGCCGACCGCAACCTACGCCAAGGACGCCCCGGTGATCCGCGTGGTCCAGGCCAACATCGACCAGAAGGACAAGTGGAAGCCGGAGAACCTGGACCTGGTCTTCTCGGCCTACGAGGACCTGACCGCGCGTCCGGCGGCCCGGCGGCCCGACATCGTGATCTGGCCGGAGGGCGCGCTTCCGGCGGTCATCGACGACCTGATCGCCGCAGGCTCGCCCTATGCGCCGCGGTTGCGCGACGCCGTCCAGCCCGGCCAGACCCTGCTGATGGGCGCCAACCGCGCCGAGCCGGACGGCCAGGGCGGCTATCGCTATTTCAACACCCTCATCGCCTTCCGCCGCGACGCCCAGGCGCTCCGGGTGGGCGGCTACTATGACAAGTTCCGGCTGGTGCCGTTCGGCGAGTTCATGCCGCTGGGCGATCTTGCCGGCCGCCTGGGCATCCGCGCCCTGGTGCACATGCCCGACGACTTCACCGCGGGCCCCCGCTCCCGGCCGCTGGTGGTGGAAGGCATGCCCTCCGTCCAGCCGCTGATCTGCTACGAGGCCCTGTTCCCCGGCCTGGCGGGCGGTGAGCGGCCCGCCTGGATCCTCAACATTTCCAACGATGCGTGGTTCGGTCGCACCAGCGGGCCTTGGCAGCACCTGAACATCGCCAGCTACCGCGCCATCGAGCAGGGCCTGCCGATCGTGCGCTCAACGCCCACCGGCGTCTCGGCGGTGATCGATCCCCAGGGGCGCGTCCTGGCCGGCAAACGCCTGGGTCTCGGCCAGTTCGGGGTGATCGACGCGCGGCTGCCCTCGCCCGCGCGCCCGACGGTCTACAGCCGGTTCGGAGACTGGTCGTTCGCCGCCCTGCTCCTGCTTTCCGCCGGCGCCTGGCTCGCCGGACGCCGGCGTCGCCAGAGGCCGCTCGCCCATTAGGATACGGAGTCTTGGCGCCACATAAGGATTTCTTTATAGGCGTGCGGCTTACTTGCCGGCCGCCAGCCGCGCCGTTTCCCTCTCCGGAGCTTAGCCCTTGAGCCGTTCCAGCTACATCTTCACCAGCGAAAGCGTGTCCGAAGGTCACCCCGACAAGGTCGCCGACCGCATCTCGGACACCGTCGTCGACGCCTTCCTGAGCGTCGAGCCCCAGGCGCGCGTCGCCTGCGAGACCCTGGTGACCACCAACCGCATCGTGCTGGCCGGCGAAGTCCGCGCCGGCAGGCCGGGCGCCTCCAAGGCCGAGAACAAGGAGCTCACCAAGGAGATCGTGAAGTCGCTGGAGCCCAAGGTCCGCGCCGCGATCAAGGACATCGGCTACGAGCAGAAGG
>Ga0255338_1001514_pt1 | contig 43276 bp, 41 predicted proteins | sample MeOH1_35cm_T4_19_FD_203715 | JGI IMG/M metagenome (GOLD analysis project Ga0255338, IMG submission 203715) | Sandy soil microbial communities from University of British Columbia, Vancouver, Canada - MeOH1_35cm_T4_195 | ecosystem: Engineered > Artificial ecosystem > Sand microcosm > Unclassified ... | reverse complement strand
GCAAGAGCACAGGCCGGATATAAGACCGCAATGAACCCGCCGACCCGGACCTTCCAAAACCCGCTTGCCACATGGGAGGCGTCCATATAAGTTGTACGGCGCCGTCCCCAGGCCAAGCCGCTTCGCGCAGTCGTAGCGAAGCGAAGACCGCCACAGTATGAGCCGCTGCCGGGTACCGCCTGCCGCGACGCGAGCGCCCGCCGCTCACCTGCCGCGCCGCGAGCGCCCGCCACCCATCCCACGAGGTGCGAATACGTGGCGTGCTGATCGCTACGCCATCGCCCCCATCTCGGACATCAGTGCTTCTTTGCGTGCCTCGATCTCGTCGCGCATGGCCACCAGGTCCAGCTTGCGCGCCGCGCGGGCCTTCGGAAAGATTTCGTTGCGCTCTTCCTTGACGTGGTGGTCGATGTACTCGCCCAGCACCTTCACCTTGGCGTCGATCTTTTCCTCGTCACCGCCCGCCTGAATCTGCGCGATCAGGTCCTTGGCGGTCTGGTGTTCGACTTCGGCTTCGTCCAGCAGGTCCGTATCCTTGATCGCTGCGCGCACGGCCGGGTAGAAGATTTCCTCTTCCACCTGGGCATGCACCGTGAGCTCCTGGCAGATCTGCTGCGCCAGCTCCTGCTTCTTTTGCGAGACGCTGCGGGCCTTCGACTCGGTCAGCTCGTCGTATTCCTTGAACATCTTCTTGACGGCCTTGTGGTCTGCATCGAGCAGGTCGCAGGCGTCTTTTTCTCCGCGGGTAGAGGGCATGTTGGGTACTCCTTGGGTTGAATAGCCACGATGATCGCGAGCATCCTCGTGGTGGTTTGTAGGAGAAGGTCTGCATCGACCGCCAAAACCCGCCGACGTACGGCGCGCCGATTGCAGTAAAGTGGTTCCATGCTCCAGCTTCCCACCTACGACGACGTAACCGCCGCGGCGCGGCGGCTTCACGGCTTGGCACACCGCACGCCGGTGCTCCGGTCCGCCACGGCCGACCGCCTCCTCAAGGCCCAGGTGTTCTTCAAGTGCGAGAACCTGCAGCGCATGGGCGCGTTCAAGTTTCGCGGGGCGTTCAATGCGCTCTCGCAGTTCACGCCCGAGCAGCGCAAGGCCGGCGTCATCACGTTTTCATCAGGCAACCACGCGCAGGCCATCGCCCTGGCCGCCCGGCTGCTGGGGATACCGGCCACCATCCTCATGCCGCTGGACGCACCACAGTCCAAGATGGAGGCGACGCGCGGTTACGGCGGCGAGGTGATCACTTTCGACCGGTACACGCAGGACCGAGAGGCGCTCACGCGGCAGCTGGCGGCCGACCGCGGCCTCACGCTGATCCCGCCGTACGACCACCCGCACGTCATCGCCGGCCAGGGCACGGCGGCGATGGAATTGCTGGAAGACACCGGCCCTCTCGATGTCATGTTCGTGCCGCTGGGTGGTGGCGGGTTGCTCAGCGGCAGCGCCCTCGCGGTGCGCGCACTCGCCCCGCAGTGCAAGCTCTACGGCGTCGAGCCGGAAGCGGGCAACGACGGCCAGCAGTCGCTGCGCAAGGGCGAGATCGTCTACATTCCCACGCCCAGCACGCTTGCGGATGGTGCGCAGACGCAGCACCTGGGCGAATACACGTTCGGCGTGATCCGGCGCGACGTTCAGGACATCGTGACCGCCACCGACGCCCAACTGGTCGAGGCGATGCGCTTTTTCGCCGAGCGCATGAAACTGGTCGTGGAGCCCACCGGCTGCCTCGGCTTCGCGGCGGCCTGCCATGCGGGGCTGCCGCTGGAGGGCAAGCGGGTGGGCGTGATCCTGAGCGGCGGCAACGTGGACCTGGCGCGTTTTGCGCAGCTGGTCGGGTCGCAAGGCTGGGCTTGAGTTTGCGCATTCGTACAATGCGCGCATGCATCCCAAAGCGATCGAATTGAGGGGCCGGGCCACCGGCAACGGACGGTTTCCCGCCATCTGTGCGCCGTTGGTGGGCCGCACCCGCGAACGGCTGCTGGCCGAGGTCGCAGTCGTCGCCGCGAAGCGCCCGGACATCCTCGAGTGGCGGGTCGATTTCTTCGATGGTATCGGCGATACGGCGCAGGTCATGGACGTGCTCGCGGGCATCAAGCAGGCCGCCCGCGGCATCCCTATTCTGTTCACACGGCGTTCCATGCGCGAGGGCGGCGAGCGGATCGCGCTGTCCGAAGGCGAAGTTGTCGCTCTGTACGGCGCCGTCTGCGCAAGCGGCGACGTTGACCTTGTCGATTTCGAGATGGGTAACCTTCCCACCGATGTGCTGGCAGTGCGGGAGATGTCGCGGGCTCGCGACATCAAGCTCATCCTGTCATTCCACGACTTCCAGCGCACGCCGCCCGCTGAGGCGCTGGAGCAGCGCTTCGCCCAAGCCGCCAGCCTGGGAGCGGACATCGCCAAAGTGGCCGTCATGCCGCAGGGAATGGACGACGTGCTCACACTCCTTTCGGCTACCGTGCGTGCCAGCAAGGAACTCGACATCCCGCTCGTCAGCATGTCCATGGGCCGCTTCGGCGCTGTCACGCGCATGTGCGGCTGGGCCTTCGGCTCGGCGATGACCTTCGCGGTGGGAGAAGCGAGTTCCGCGCCGGGGCAGATGGCCATCGAGGACGTGGAGGCGGCGCTCGCCCTGCTGCAAAAGGCGATTCGCCCTCAGGATCTCTAGGGATTCCTAGGTGGGGTGGACCCGCGGGGCGACGCCTTCGCTCGTCAGCAGCAGCACACGGTCCGCGCGCGCCGCGGCCGCTTCCGAGTGCGTCACCAGCACCAGCGAGGCCTCATGCTCGCGCGTCTGCGCGAGCAGCACGTCCATCACCTTGAGGGCCGTAGCAGGGTCGAGGTTGCCCGTCGGCTCGTCTGCCAGGAGCAAGGCAGGGCGATGCACCAGCGCGCGCGCGATCGCCACGCGCTGCAGCTGGCCGCCCGACAGCTGTTGCGGCAGCCGGGGGCCCAGGCCCGCGAGACCGACCGCGTCGAGCATCGCCTCGACGCGGGCGCTGTCCGTCTCGCCCAGCAGCATCAGCGGCAGGGCCACGTTCTGGGCGACGTCCAGGTGCGGCAGCACGTGGAACGCCTGGAAGACGAAGCCCACCCGCCGCCGGCGCAGCAGCGCGCGATGGTCATCGTCGAGCTCGGCCAGGTTCTCCCCGGCCAGCACCACTGAGCCTTCGTCCCACGTATCCAGCCCCGCCATGCAATTGAGCAGCGTCGACTTGCCAACGCCCGACTCGCCGACGATGGCGACGAACTCGCCCGGCGCCACGTCCAGCGTTACGGCGGAGAACACCGGTGTCTCGCCATAACGCTTCGCGAGGTTGCGCACGGACAGGGTCGGGCGCGTGGCGCTCATAGGGCGGTGCGCACCGCCTGCAATAGGCGCGGCAGGGCGTCAGGGGCGTCGCACACGATCACTTGGCGCCGGGGCATGCTTCGCAGCCACGTCAGCTGGCGCTTGGCGAGTTGGCGGGTGGCGAAGATGCCCCTGTCGCGCAACTGCTCCACTGGGAAAGGTTGCCCGCCGCCGCTCGCCTCGTGCGCATCGAGGAGCTCCCACGCCTGCCGGTAACCCACGCAGCGCATGCTGGGAAGCGCCGCGTTCAGATCGCCCCGTTGCCGCAGCGCCTTTACCTCGTCCAGAAACCCCGCGGCAAGCATCGCTTCGAAACGTACTGCGATGCGTGCGTGCAGCCAAGCCCTGTCGGCGGGCTCCAGCGCAAAAAGCGGCATGCCGGCCCATGCAGATGGCTCGCGCTCGCTTGCGGCGTGAAAGCTCGATAGCGGCTTGCCGGTCACCCGGAACACTTCCAGCGCGCGCTGGATGCGTTGCGCATCGGCCGGCGCGAGGCGCGCGGCCGTAACGGGGTCGACACGCGCCAGCTCCGCATGCATCGCCGGCCAGCCGCATTCGGTCGCCTGCGCTTCGAGCTGCGCGCGTACGGCCGCGTTGGCAGGCGGCATGTTATCGAGCCCCTCGAAGAGCGCCTTGAAATACAGCATCGTGCCGCCCACGAGCAGCGCGGGTTTCCCGCGCGCGTTGATCTCGCTCACCAGCCGTTTGGCATCGGCCGCGAATTCGGCCGCGCTGTACGGCTGGACGGGGTCGCGGATGTCGATCAGGTGGTGCGGGGCCTGCGCCAGTTCCGCGCGCGAGGGCTTGGCCGTGCCGACGTCCATGCCGCGGTACACCAGCGCCGAATCGACGCTGATGACTTCGGCCCCGTGCTCCCGCGCAATGGCCAGCGCCGCCGCGGTCTTGCCCGACGCCGTAGGCCCGGCCAGCGCGATCGCCTTCACGTCAGTGCCTTCCGAGCTCGCCATGGATCTGCACGACCGTCCAGGCGAGGAGGGCGATGCACACGCTCCAGAACCACACGCCGTTCGTCAGGGCGAACACGGTGCCGTCCAGCCGCAGGCCGACCCAGCCGCCAACGCCAAAGGCCGCGATCATCATCAGGAAACCGTTGAGCGCGGAAGCCGCCCCGGCCGCGTGCGGGAAAGGCCCCACCGCGCCGCTTTGGCTGCACGGCTGGTGCACGCCGTGTGCGAGCATGAAGAGGTAGTAGGGCAACATGATCGCCCAGCCCCGCTGCACGCCCGCCAAGGCCAGCAGGCCCAACGCGGTCCCGCCGGCGAAACTGAACATGCCCGCGATGGCCACCGTGCGGCGCAAGCCGAATCGCGGCAGCAGCCGCCGGCACATGAGCGTGCCCAGGATGTACATGAAAGCCATGGAGAACATCACCACGCCGTACTGGGTGCGGGTCAGCCCCAGCACCTTGATGAAGACGAACGACGACGAAGCCAGGAAGGTGAAAAGTCCGGCATAGGACGCGGTGGACAGCGCGGACCACGTCAGGAACGTGGGGTTGCGCACGATCATGAGCCACGTCGACAACAAGGTGGCCGGGCGCAGCGCGAGCGGGTTCTTGCGCGGCACTGTCTCCTGGAAGCGCCACGCCACCAGCGTGAGCGCAGAGGCGCCGAAGAGAGTGAGCGTCGTCAAGGCATAGCGCCAGCCCAGGAGGTCCGAGAGCAGTCCACCCAGCGGGGCGCAGATGCAGGCGATGATGCCCAGCCCCGTGAGGCCCTTGGACATCACCCGCGCGCCGGTTTCGGGCGTGTAGAGATCGCGCACGATGGCCCGTGCGCCCATCACGGCCGCGCCCATGGCCGCGCCTTGCACGGTGCGCCACACGATCAAGAGTGGCATCGAAGGCGCCAGCGCGCAGCCGATCGAGGCCAGCGTGTAGGCTGACAGGCCCCACAGCAGCACCGGGCGGCGCCCGAAGCGGTCCGACAGCGGCCCCCACACCAGCTGCGACACGCCGAATGCCAGCAGCAAGGTGGTGAGGGTGAGCTGCGCCTGCGCCACCGACGCGCCGAAGCCTTCGGTCAGCGCCGGCAGTGCGGGCAGGTACAGGTCGGTGGTGACGGGCTGGATGCCCAGCAGCAGCGCCAGCACCACCACCACAAGCCCCGGCGACATGGCGGCGGCCGGAGCGGGGGCGAGGGTTTGCGGGGGTGTGACGGGCATCTGAGCGAGGGTAGCAGAACGCCTGTTTCTGCTCATCCCTTCGCGTCCCGTACAACTGTTACCCGCGCCATCAACCCGCGTCCTTGACGCCGCCCAGCCTCACGCCACTATCCAATACCGTCCCTGCGAGGAACGCTCAAGGAAGATGCCATGCTGGAAACTTTGCGCCCGGACCCTACGTTCCATCCCTCCCCGCGCCTGGCGATGGAAGCCGAAGTTGAACATATTGCCTACACCGCGCTGTTGTCGCCGAACCGGTCCCGCCCCGATGCCCTGGCCGTGGTCGATGTCGATCCCGCCTCGAAAACCTACGGCTCTGTGTTGAGCCGGCTCGACATGCCCTACAGCGGCGACGAATTCCATCACTTCGGATGGAATGCCTGCAGTTCGGCCCTTTCGCCGATGTCCGGCCACGCATTCCTGCAGCGTCGCTACCTTGTCATTCCGGGCATTCGCTCCTCGCGCATCTACATCGTCGACACCCAGCCCGACCCGCGCGCGCCCAAACTCGTGAAGACGATCGAACCCGAGGAGATTTTCCGCAAGACCGGCTACTCGCGCCCCCACACCGTGCACTGCGGGCCCGAAGGCATCTACATCAGCACGCTGGGCGGCGCGGGGCCGGACGGCACCCAGGGCCCGCCGGGCGTGTTCATCATGGATTGCGAGAGCTTCGAGGTCCTCGGCCGATGGGAGATCGACCGCGGCCCGCAAAAGCTGCACTATGACTTCTGGTGGAACCTGCCGCGCGACTACATGGTGTCGAGCGAATGGGGCCTGCCGCCGCAGTTCGAGAACGGCATCGTCGCGGAAGACCTGCTGGCCAACAAGTATGGCCATTCGCTGCACTTCTGGGACTTGCGCGATCGCAGGCATGTGCAGGCCATCGACCTCGGGGCCAATCACCAGATGGCGCTCGAGATCCGTCCTGCGCATGACCCGACGCGCGAATACGGTTTTCTCGGCGTGGTGGTCGACACCACGAATCTGGAAGGATCGATCTGGACCTGGTATCGCGAGAATGGGAAGTTCCAGGCCAGGAAGACCGCCACCATTCCGCCCGAGCCGGCCGACGCGGCGAAGCTTCCTGCGCTGCTGAAGGGCTTTGGAGCCGTGCCGCCGCTGATCAGCGACATCGACCTTTCGCTGGACGATCGCTTCCTCTACGTGGCGTGTTGGGGCACCGGCGAACTGCGGCAGTACGACGTGACCGATCCGATGAAGCCCGTGCTCGCCGGCAGCGTGCGCATTGGTGGCATCGTGCAGCACGCGCAGCATCCGGCAGGCCGGCCTTTTGGCGGCGGCCCGCAGATGACCGAGATCAGCCGCGACGGCAAGCGCGTCTACTTCACCAACTCGCTGTACAGCACCTGGGACACACAGTTCTATCCGGAAGGCGTGCCCGGCGCGCAGGTGATGTGCAACGTGGGCGCGAATGGCGGTATCGAGCTCGACCGGCAGTTCTTTGTCGACTTCGGGCCGGATTACGGCGCACACCAGATCCGCCTGCAGGGTGGCGACTGTTCGACCGATTCGTTCTGCTATCCCTCGGCTTGAACGCAACCGCGGCGCTCTGGCTCACGATCATCGCCATCGGCGTTTATCACGGTCTGAACCCCGCCATGGGGTGGCCGATCGCTGTCGCCAACGGCATGGCGGCGCGGCGCCCGGGCAGGGTGCTCACGACGCTGCTGCCGCTCGGCGGTGGGCACTTCGCGGCCATGGCGGTCGTGCTGCTGCCATTTGCGGCGCTCGGCTGGTATCTGGAGTGGAGCCGCGTGATCCGTCTGGGCGCCGGCGCGCTGGTCCTGCTGTTCGGAATCTTCAAGCTCGCCCGGCGGCGTCATCCGCGAGCGCTGGCGCGGGTCCGCCCAACGCAGCTTGCATGGTGGTCGTTCCTGATGGCCACCGCGCATGGCGCGGGGCTGATGCTGGTGCCATTCATGCTGGACCTGTGTGCCACGGCGCCGGCCGGCGCGGACGCGGGTCCCGCAACGACATCACGCGACATGGGCCACGCCACGGTCATGAACTTCCTGGCGCAATCCAATGTTGCCACGGCCACCGCGGTTGCGGCGGTGCACACGCTGGCGATGATGCTTGCCGGCCTGGGAATGGCCTGGGCGGTGTACCGCTATCTCGGGCTGCGTTTCCTACGCCGCGCCTGGCTCAACCTCGACATGGTGTGGGGCGCGAGCCTGGTGATCGCCGGCTCGGCGGGGATCGTCATGGCGTGGTGACAGAAGCTGGCTCTCAATGGGTCAGGCTGAACAGGTCTGCCAGTGCGGCGCGATACTTCGCAACGCCCATCGACATCGTGCTGAAGTGCGATCCGCCTTCAACCAGCACGAAGCGCTTCCTGCCGGCAGCGGCTTCATATAGTTTGCGGCCCAGTTCGCTGTTGATCAGGCTGTCGTTCTCGCCGTGAACGACGAGCAGCGGGGAGCCGACCTTCGCGACCTTCTTTACCGATTCGAAACGCTGCGTGATGAGCGGCCCGACCGGCAGCCACCCCCACTTCATCGAGCTGGCGACGTCGGGGATGGAAGTGAACGTGCCTTCGACGATGGTCCCCTTCTCATCGTCCACCTTGGCCGCCAGGTCGATCGCGATGGCTCCGCCCAACGAGTGGCCGAAGATATAGCGCGCGCGGTCGGGGTACTTCCGGGCCAGCCAGTCCCAAGCCGCGCGAGCGTCTTCATAGGCCATCTCCTCCGATGGCAGCCCCGGCGAGCTCCTGCCGAAGCCTCGGTAATCGACAGCCATTACCGAAAAGCCGAGCTCCTGCATGCGCCGGATGCGCGGCGCAGAACCGGCGACGTTCCAGCGCGCGCCATGCAGGTAAAGCAGAACGGGCCCATCGGCGGCGCGCTTCTCCGATGCAAGCCACAAGCCGTGAAGCCGCGCGGGATCGCCGGTGACCTTGGAATCGAAGTCGACCCAGACGTCCTCCATGTCGCGGGCGAGCTCGGCGGTGCCGCCCCAGGCCCGATCGCTGGGCTGGAAAATCCAGGCGCGCTGGCGCTCGTCCAGGGTGGTGCAGCCCATCGTGAGCGCGAGTGCGGTCGCAGAAGCGACAAAAGTCCAGGTCCAGCGTTTCATGGCCCCGGTCGGATCGCACGGCCCCTGAAAAGTTCTCGCGTGCCGTTCAGGTCAGCGATCTGCCAATGGGTCGCGAGCTAGAATGCATCATTTTGGTGCATAAACGGAGCAGCAGTATGACAGTGGTGTTGGAAGAAAAAATCGAAGCCATCTTTCGGCAGGTTATCGCGAGGAACCCGGGCGAAGAAGAATTCCACCAGGCGGTCAAGGAGGTTCTCGAAACCCTTGGACCGGTACTGGTCAAATATCCTGAGTTCGCCCATCAGAAGATCATCGAACGAGTCTGCGAACCGGAACGACAAATCATCTTTCGCGTGCCATGGCAGGACGACAAAGGCGAGGTTCACATCAACCGGGGATTTCGGGTCGAATTCAACAGCGCCATCGGGCCCTACAAGGGAGGCTTGCGCTTCCATCCTTCGGTCTATCTCGGGATCATCAAGTTCCTGGGGTTCGAGCAGCTCTTCAAAAACGCGCTCACCGGAATGCCGATTGGCGGTGGCAAGGGGGGCTCGGACTTCGATCCCAAGGGCAAATCGGACAACGAGATCATGCGCTTTTGCCAGAGCTTCATGACCGAGCTCTATCGCCATCTCGGCGAACACACCGACGTGCCTGCCGGTGACGTCGGCGTGGGCGGGCGCGAACTCGGCTTTCTCTTCGGCCAGTACAAGCGGATCACCAACCGGTACGAATCGGGGGTGCTGACGGGCAAGGGGATTGGTTGGGGCGGATCCCTGGTGCGCAAGGAGGCGACCGGATATGGCGCCGTCTATTTTGTGCGCGAAATGTTGAAGGTTCGCAAGAACTCCGTCGAAGGCAAGACCTGCGTCGTTTCCGGCTCAGGCAACGTGGCGATCTACACGATGGAGAAGCTTCAACAGCTCGGGGCCAAGGTGGTTGCCTGCTCCGACTCGAATGGCATCATCTTCCACGAAAAGGGGATCGACCTCGACCTCATCAAACGGCTCAAGGAAGTCGAGCGCCGCAGGATCTCCGACTACGCGACCCATCACAAGGATGCGAAGTACATCGCGGGCGGCAACATCTGGGAAGTGCCGTGCCAGATCGCCATGCCTTCGGCGACACAAAACGAGATCAACGGCAAGGACGCGATGACGCTCGTGAAGAACGGCTGTATCGCGGTCGGCGAGGGTGCCAACATGCCGACGACACCCGAAGGCGTGAAAGTGTTTCTCGACGCGAAGATCGCGTACGGGCCCGGCAAGGCAGCGAACGCGGGCGGGGTGGCCACATCGGCGCTCGAGATGCAGCAGAACGCCAGCCGCGATTCGTGGACGTTCGAATACACCGACAAGAAGCTGGACGACATCATGACCCGCATTCATGCCACGACCTATGAGACGGCCGAAGCATTCGGTCTCGAAGGCAACTACGTGGCGGGGGCCAATATGCTGAGCTTCATCAAGGTGGCGCAGGCGATGGTGCCGCTCGGCCTGATCTGACCGACTTGCTCGCGGACTGCAGGGGTTAACGGCCCCGAAGGAACAGCCTGTCAAGTTCGTGCATGGCCAGCTGCCGCCATGTCGGGCGGCCGTGGTTGCACTGGTCGGAGCGCTCGGTCTCCTCCATCTGGCGCAGCAGGGCGTTCATCTCGCCCTCGCTGAGCTTGCGGTTGGCGCGCACCGCGCCGTGGCAGGCCATGGTGCCGAGTAGTTCGTTTTGCGCGCGCTGGATCACGGTGCTGGCGTCGTGCTGGGCCAGTTCCGCCAGCACGCTGCGCGCCAGTTCCACGGCGTCCCCTTGTGCCAGGGTGGTGGGCACCGCGCGCACGGCCAGTGTCCGGGGCGAGAAGGGCGTGATTTCCAGGCCGAGCGTGCGAAGTGTGTCGACGTTGGCCTCGGCGGCGGCGATCTCTTGGGGCGTAGCGGCAAACGTCGCAGGGATCAGCAGCGGCTGGCTCGCAATGGCGTGATCATCCATCTGGCGCTTGAGGCGCTCATACACGATGCGCTCGTGCGCCGCGTGCATGTCCACGATCACGAGGCCCTGGCTGTTCTCGGCGAGGATATAGATGCCTTGCAGCTGCGCGATCGCACGTCCGAGCGGCCAGTCGCCCTGGGGCAAGCTCGCCTGCGCCTGCGCCGGCCCCTGCGCAGATTCCGTTCGCCCTGAGCCCGTCGACGGGCTCGCGAGGTCTTCGAAGCGCTCAGCCCGAACGGCGTCAGGCTGCCAAAGCGCCGAGAGATCGGAGACCCTGTGTCCGCCCGGTGCGCCGAAGTCGATGCGCGGCTGCGCCCAGCCCGTCTGGGAAGAGGGCGACTCCTGCCGGACCCCTGGCACAGGCGCGACCCCGCCGGCCGCGCTCGCGCGTGGCGCTGCCAAGGCATATTCCACCGCGTGCCGCACCGCTTGATGCACCTCGCGGCTGTCGCGAAACCGCACTTCGATCTTGGTGGGGTGCACGTTCACGTCCACCCGGGCCGGGTCGATTTCCAAGTAGAGCGCATACACCGGCTGCCTCTGGCCATGCAGAACGTCCTCATAGGCGCTGCGTGCGGCATGCGTGAGCACCTTGTCCCGCACGAAACGGCCATTGACGTAGGCGAACTGCTGGTCGGCGCGCGAGCGGGCGGCATCGGGGATTCCGGCGCGACCCGTGACGCGGATCGCGCCCGCGCTGTACGCAACGGCGACGCTCTGCTCCAGCAACTCGGCGCCCAGGACGTCGGCCAGGCGCTGCTCACGCGTGGCGGCGCGCCACTGCTCAACCAGCTTGCCCTCATGCCAGATCGCGAAGCCCACGTCGGGCCGCGCCAGCGCGTGCCGGCGCACGGCCTCGATGCAATGCGCCAGTTCGGTGGCGTCGGTCTTGAGGAACTTGCGGCGTGCCGGCGTGGCGAAGAAGAGCTCCTTTACTTCGACCGTCGTGCCGATGGCGCGCGCGGCCGGCCGCAGTTCGCCCGTGCGGCCATCGAGCAAAAACGCGCTGGCCTGACCTTCGGTGCGAGACAGCAGGCTCAATTCCGCGATGGAGGAAATCGCCGCCAGCGCTTCGCCGCGAAAACCCATGGTGCCCACCATTTCGAGGTCGGCGAGCGAGGCGATCTTGCTCGTGGCATGGCGTTTGAGCGCCGAGGGCAATTCTTCCCGCGGGATGCCGCCGCCGTCGTCTTCCACGCTGATCAGGCGAACGCCACCGGCCAGCAGGCGTACCGTGACCTGGGTCGCACCCGCGTCCAGCGCGTTGTCCACGAGCTCGCGGACCACCGATGCGGGCCGCTCGACCACTTCGCCGGCCGCGATCTGGCTGATGAGCTCGTCTGGCAGCTCCCGTATCGGGCGGCGCGGGGTGGGCAAAAGGACGGCGTTCATGCGAACCCGCATTCTAGGGCGGCGATAATCCCCGCCCATATGGAACTGCTTGCCTTCCTCGTCGACTTCATCCTGCACGTCGACAAACATCTCGAAACCTTCGTTATGAATTACGGCGCGTGGGTCTATGCGCTGCTGTTCCTGATCATCTTCGTCGAAACGGGTGTCGTGGTGATGCCGTTCCTGCCGGGAGATTCGCTGCTGTTCGTCGTCGGCGCCATGTGCGGGGTGGGGCTCATGAGCTACCCGCTGGCCGTTGGCCTGCTGCTGGCCGCCGCCATCCTGGGCAACCAGAGTAACTACACGATCGGGCACTACTTCGGCCCCAAGGTGTTCCAGTGGGAAGACTCGCGTTATTTCAACAAGAAGGCGTTCGATCAGGCCCATGCTTTCTACGAAAAGTACGGCGGCATCACGATCGTCGCCGCCCGCTTCATGCCGTTCCTGCGCACCTTCGCGCCCTTCGTCGCCGGCGTGGCGCGGATGACCCGCAGCAAGTTCACGTTCTACGACGTTACCGGCGGCGCACTGTGGGTCGGGGGCATCATCACCGCCGGCTACTTCTTCGGCAGCGTGCCCTGGGTCAAGATGAACCTGGACAAGATCATCTGGGCGATGATCCTCATCCCCGGCGTCGTCGTGCTGTGGGGCGCGTGGAAATCGCGGCGCAAGCAGCCGGCCTGAAGCCCTGGCGTCAGGCAAGCCCATGCGTTTGCCAAATTAATACGTGAGCGTATTATTTCGGGCCAGGAGACACCGCCCGATGAACGCCCCCGCCAACCTGTCGCGCTGGAACCAGACCGGCTCCAGCCGCGTGCCCTTCTGGGCCTATACCGACGCCCAGCTCTACCAGCGCGAGCTGGAGAAGATCTTCTACGGCGAGCACTGGTGCTACGTCGGCCTGGAAGCGGAAATCCCGAACGTGGGCGACTACCGGCTCAGCTCGGTCGGCGAGCGCCAGGTGATCATGGTGCGCGACCGCGTGGCGCCACGCGACCGCGCCACCGATACCGGAATCCGCGTGGTTGAGAACCGCTGCGCCCATCGCGGCGTGCGTTTTTGCCAGCAGTCTCACGGCAATGCACGCAGCTTCGTGTGCCCTTACCACCAGTGGACCTACAAGCTCAATGGAGAATTGGCCGGCCTGCCATTCAAGGACGGCGTGAAGGACGGCGATTGCATCAACGGCGGCATGCCGGCGGACTTCGATATCAAGCAGCATGGCCTCACGAAGTTGCGCGTTGCCGTGCTGCATGGCCTGGTGTTCGCCACGTTCAGCGACACCGCGGAATCGCTGGAGGATTACCTCGGCCCCAAGGTCATGCCCTGGCTGGACCGCATTTTCAAGGGCCGGCAGTTGACCCTGCTGGGCTACAACCGCCAGCGCATCCCGGGCAACTGGAAGTTGATGATGGAGAACATCAAGGACCCGTACCACCCGGGCCTGCTGCACACCTGGTTCGTTACCTTCGGACTCTGGCGCGCCGACCAGAAGAGCCGGATGGTCATGGACGAGCATGGCCGCCACGCCGTGATGATCTCGCGGCGCAACGAGGGCGGCCAGAACGCGGCTGTGACCGAAGGCGTGACATCGTTCAAGGCGAACATGACGCTCAACGACGACCGGCTGCTCGATGTCGTGCCCGAGCCCTGGTGGAAGATCGACGACCCGTCCAAGCCCGGCACTGACATCACGCCCACCGTCACCATGATCACGCTGTTCCCCAGCCTCATCGTGCAGCAGCAGGTCAATTCGCTGTCCACGCGTCACATCGTGCCGCGAGGCGAGGGCGAGTTCGATTTCGTCTGGACTCATTTCGGTTTCGCCGACGACACGCCGGAGATGACGCGGCGGCGCCTGCGCCAGGCCAACCTGTTCGGCCCCGCGGGGTTCGTGAGCGCCGACGACGGCGAGGTGATCGAGTTCAGCCAGGACGGCTTCCGTCAGTGGGGCGAGAGCGGCAGCACGCTGTGCGAGCTGGGCGGCACCGGCACGGAGGCGACCGAGCACATGGTGACGGAGACGCTGATCCGCAGCATGTACGCTTACTGGAAGAAAGTGATGGACGTATGAGCGCTTCGACGGGTTCATCGCGAACTGACGATCTGCTCCTGCAGCTGGAGATCGACCAGCTCAATGCAGCCTACGCGGCGGCGCTGGACGAAAGGCGCTTCGATGACTGGCCCGCGTTCTTCGTTCCCGAGGGCAGCTACAAACTGCAGGCGCGCGAGAATTTCGAGCGCGGCCTGCCGCTCGCATTGATGGCGCTCGAGAGCCAGGGAATGATGAAAGACCGGGTGTACGGCATCACGCAGACGATCTATCACGCGCCTTACTACACGCGCCACGTGATCGGATCCGCGCAGGTGCTGTCGCAGGAGGGCGATCGCATCAAGGCCCAGGCCCATTACGCCGTCTTTCGCACCCGTCCGGGCGATTCGAGCGAGGTGTACAACGTGGGCCGCTTCATCGACGAGATCGTGCGCACCGAAGGTGGTCTGAGGCTTGCGAGCCGCCTGTGCGTGTACGACAGCGAAATGGTGCTCAACTCGCTGATCTACCCGATCTAGTGCTGCTCCGCAAGTTCATAGTTCCGCGATGGTTGGGGGGCGGGATCAGGGCGACGGGGCGCTCTACTCCGCGAATGTCCCCCGCCGCCGGGAGGGCGGCTCCCCCTTGATTTCGCTGCGTAGAGCGCCCCGCCACCCTGATCCATCCACCAGTGACGGTGTTCGGTCGTCGAGCGAACCAACGCTGCGCTAAGGGCCGGGGATGGCGGGTGGCCGACGCAGTGAGGTCAAGGAGGAGCCGCCCTCCCGGCGGCGGGGGACACGAACGAAGTCGGTCACCCGCCGTCCACGGCCCGTCGCCCACACACTGAGCGTGCCAACTTCACGACCGCGCAGGTACATACGGGACGGCACAGTTAGCCAGGCACGCCTCAGGCGCTGCTCTGGCGCGAGAGCGCGAGGCGGTTGGTGTGGCGCAGCCGCACCGCGAGGTTCAATGCGATGTTGGTCAGCAGGATCTGCACCAGACGCGGATGGCTGATGCAAATCTGGTCGTAGCTGTCGCGGCTCAAGATGGCCACGGTGGTGTCTTCCGCGGCGATCACCGTCGCCGAGCGGCGCGTTCGGTCCAGGAAGGCGATGTCGCCCAGCGTGGCGCCCCCTCGCACGCCCGCCAACCGCACATCGGTGCCGTTGGCCTGCTTCAACACGACATTGCCCGAGCCCTGCAGGACGATCATCAGTTCGTCGCCAGGGTCGCCGGCCTGGAGAATGACTTCCCCCGTGCGATAGAGCTTCTGGCTCATCGCCGACTCGAGGACCGATCGCTCCTCGGCCTCCATGCCTGTGAAGAGGGAAGCCGACTCCATCATCCCGGTTTTGTCCATCGGCTCCGGGTTGCCGCGCAACAGAAGCACGTCATTCTCCGCTTGCTCGAGCGCGCGGTCCAGATCCGCGGCCGTGCGCAGGTGGGGCAGGTGCTGCGTGAGGACGGCGGAGAGTTCGGGCTGGTTTCCGCAGGCCGCGTGAATGGGAGCGACGCCGCGGGCGTGGGCGCGGCGCTCGAACTGCGCGAAGGAGCCGACGACGCTGGTGTCGATGTGGCGCACGCGCGACCAGTCGATCACCAGGCCTGTCGCGCCTTGCAGGCTTTGGTCCAGCGCGCGTTCGAGGCTGTCGACAGCGCCGAAGAACAGGTCCCCGTCGAGTTCGACAATGTGGATGCTCGGGCCATGTTCCGCCAGCAGGCGCAAATCGGCCCGGGAGCGGGCGCAGTTGGACGTGAGCTGCGCGCCGGTCCAGAGGTTGCGCACCGGCCGCCGCGCATTGCGCGCGGCAAACACGATCAGGCCGAATAGCAAGCCGACGAACACCGCCGCCACCATGTTCAGGATCACAGCGCTGGCCGTGACCGTGATGATCAAGGCGAGATCTTCGCGGCCGTTCGGGGTCAAGGGCCGCTTCAGCAGCCAGTCGCAAAGCAAGCGCAGCGAAGGGCGGTCCACCAGGAACCACGCCTCGCACAGGAGCCCGGCGCAGATGGCAGCCAGGGGCACGAGTCCGACCACGCCGCTGAAGTACACCGCCACCACGAAGAGCCCGCAAATGAACATCATCGCCGAGGAGATGGGGGCGCTTCGGGCGGCGATCATCGACGCGTTCATCGAGCCGGAGATCGGTGCGGAGCCGATCAGGCCGGCCAGCGTCATCCCGACGGCGGGCAACAGCCGGGCGGCGCCGCGTGCTTGGCGGCGACCATCCAGCTGCGCCATCATTTCGGTCGACATGGTGGTGTTGATGAAGATCATCGCGCCGAGGATGGCGCCGTTGGTGAGGATGGCGGCAGCGACCGGCCAGCTGTGCACCTTCGAATCTTGCAGGGACGCGAAATCGGCAAGGCCGATCGGCAGCACCGAGCGCCACCCGAATGTCCCGATCGTGGGCGTAGCGTGGCCCGCGGCCAGCCAAAGCAGTCCGAGCACGAGCCCGACTGCCAGGGCGATCGTTGTGGCGGGCCACCGCGGGCGCAAGTACCGCAGCGCCATCGCGGTGGCCAACACGGCCGCCGCGATCGACGCGGCCGCGGCGATGGACGTCGAATTGGCGAACAAGTCCCAGAGGGTCCGAGATTGCGACACGAATAGGGCAACGGCGATGCTGTTCGAAAAACCCACGAACACGGGCGAAGGGATCAGCCGTGTGAACCGGTCGGCTTGCAGCAGGTACAACACCCCCGCGGCGATGCCCGCGACCGCGCCGACGAGGCACAGCAGGGCGAGCCGCGTGCCGGTGGTGTTCTGCAATCCCCAACTGGGCATGGCGCCGATCATCTGATCGAGCATGGCCGCGAGCGTGGTGGCCTCGAAGAATCTTGCGCCGAACAGAATGGGCCTGCGATCAAGCGCCGTGGTGAGATGGATCCACGCCATGGCCAATAGCACCGCGAACACCCCGGCTGGCAGCAACTCCAGCCCGATGTGGCTGAAAATCAAGGTGACGCAACCGAGGCTGACTGGAAGGCTGAAAGCAAGGCCGTCGGCTGCGCCGGTTAGCGTGCTGCGTAGATTCCGTTCCTGGGCTGCGTCAGGAATCTCGAGGGCTGCAAAGGAACTGGTTCGCGCCACATTACTGCGGAAAATCGGCATTCTCCACGGTAACAAATCGATTCGCGCCTGTCGAGACGGGCTTTCACGCGGACAGCGACCCGCTGGTCGCGCAGGTTACACCGTCCGGCTGCGCGCGAGCGGCGGGTTCTTGGCAAAGTAGCGGTTGATGCCCCGCATGATGGCGTCGGCCAGCTGCTCCTGGTAGGCATCGCTGCGCAGGCGAGATTCTTCCTCCGGGTTGCTGATGAACGCGGTCTCGACCAGCACGCTCGGGATGTCGGGCGCCTTCAGCACCGCGAAGCCCGCCTGTTCCACCCGGGCCTTGTGCAGCCGGCCGACATTGCCGATCTCGCCGAGGAGCGCGCTACCCAGCTTGAGGCTGTCGTTGATCTGGGCGGTGGTGCTCATGTCCAGCATCGCACGGGCCACATGCGCGTCGTGCGACTTCACGTTGACCCCGCCGATCAGGTCGGCGCGGTTTTCCTTGTCGGCCATCCAGCGCGCGGCCGTGCTCGATGCGCCGCCCTGGCTCAGTGCGAACACACTGGCGCCGCGCGCCGTGGGCACCATGAATGCATCGGCGTGGACGCTCACGAACAGGTCCGCCTGCACGCGCCGCGCCTTTTGCACCCGCTGGTGCAGCGGGACGAAGAAATCGGCGTCGCGCGTGAGGTATGCGCGCATCGGGTTTCCGTTGATGACGCTGGCGTTGATGCGCTCGCGCAGGCGTAGCGCGATCTGCAGCACCACGTCCTTCTCGCGAGTGCCGCCGGGCCCGATCGCGCCCGGGTCTTCGCCGCCGTGCCCCGGGTCCAGCGCCACGATGATGAGGCGGTCGGTCTTCTGGGGCACGGGCCGCTGGGCGGCGGCGGGGGCGGCCGCGGGCGGTCGCTCGAGCTGCCGTGCGATGAGTTCGCCCAGCGGGTCGCTGGCGGGAGTCGGCGCGGGCACGGGCCGGTCTCTCAGGCGCTCGGCGATCAGCGCTTCGAGCGGGTCGACGGCCTGGACCGGATAGAAGTCGAACACCAGGCGGTGCTGGTAGGCTGCGATGGGAGGCAGGGTAAACACCTGCGGCACGGCCGTCTGCTTGAGGTCCACCACAAGCCGCACCACGCCGGGCGATTGCTGGCCGACGCGGATTCCGCCGATGAACGGATCGTCCGTCTTCACCTTGCCCACCAGCTCGCGCAGTTCGGGGCTCAGGTCCAGGCCCTCGATGTCGACCGCCAGACGCGGCGGGTGGGTCATGACGATCTGGGTCGAGCTGAGCAGGCCGTCGGATTCGATCGTCACGCGCGAATACTCGGGCGCCGGCCACACCCGCACCGCGACGATGGTGGCGCCGCGGGCGATCTGTTGCGTGCCCAGCAGCAGCACGAGCGTGCCGCCGCGCAGGATCTCACGCCGGCTGAGCGCGCCGCGCTTCATTGCAGCAGCTCCCGGCCGACCGGCGTGCGCGCCAGCAGCGTCACGTTGCGCGACTCATCGGCAAGTGCTTCGATGCGGATCACCAGGTCGGCACCCGGCAGGAGCCCCGCAGCCTTCTCGGGCCACTCGGCCAGCTTCAGGCCAGGGCCGGCGAAGACGTCGCGAAAGCCGGCGTCTTCCCACTCGCGTGGGTCGTTGAAACGGAAGAAGTCGAAGTGCCAGATCGCGAGGCCCTGCACTTCGTGCGGCTCGACCACGGTGTAGGTAGGGCTTTTCACCCGGCCCTGAACCCCCAGCGCGCGTAACAGGTGCCGCACGAACGTGGTCTTGCCTGCGCCCAGGTCACCGTGCAGCTCGATAAAGGCATTGGCCAGCGCCGGGTGGGCCGCGAGCTGGGCGGCGAAGGCGCGCGTGTCCTCTTCCGTTCGCCAGACCATTACTCGGGCGGCGGTTTCTACAATCGGCGGGTGACGTTCAACAGTGGTCAGATCGACGGTCCTCAAGTGGCGGGGCGCATCAGGGAATGGGCCCTTCAGCTGGGATTTTCCCAAATCGGCGTCGCGGGTGTCGATCTTTCTTCCGCCGAGGCCGGTTTGCTGGCGTGGCTATCCAACGGTTTTCACGGCGAGATGGCCTACATGCAAACCCATGGCCTCAAAAGAGCCCGGCCGGCTGAACTGGTTCCCGGAACCGTGAGCGTGATCACCGTGCGCATGGATTATCTGCCCCGGGCCACGCCGGAAGGCTGGCAAGCGGTGGAGTTCGAGCGCCTGCGCCGGCCCGGCGAGGGCATTGTCTCGCTCTACGCCCGAGGTCGCGATTATCACAAGGTGCTGCGTTCCCGCCTGCAAAAGCTCAGTGAGCGCATCGCCGCCGAGGTGGGGCCCTTCGGCCACCGGGTATTCACGGATTCGGCGCCGGTGCTGGAAGTGGAGCTGGCCACCCGCAGCGGCCAGGGCTGGCGCGGCAAGCACACCCTGGTGCTGAACCGCGAGGCCGGCTCGATGTTTTTCCTGGGCGAAATCTATGTGGACCTGGCGCTGCCGGCCACCGAGCCCGCCAGCGACCATTGCGGCACCTGCCGCGCCTGCATCGACATCTGCCCCACACAGGCCATCGTGGCCCCCTATCGGCTCGACGCCCGGCGTTGCATCTCCTACCTCACCATCGAGCACCATGGCCCCATCCCGGAGGACCTGCGGCCACTGATCGGAAACCGCATCTACGGATGCGACGATTGCCAGCTGGCCTGCCCGTGGAACAAGTTCGCGCAGCGCAACGCGCTGCCGGATTTCGATGAGCGCGCGGGCTTGACCGGCCGGCAGCTCATCGAGCTGTTCTCATGGACGGAGGAAGAGTTCCTCTCTCGCACCGAAGGCGGCCCCATCCGCCGCATCGGGCACGAGCGCTGGCTGCGCAACGTTGCGGTGGCGATGGGCAATGCGTTGCGGCAGCAGGACGATCCGGCGCTGCGGGCGGCGCTGCACAGCCGTGCGGAGAATCCGAGTGCGTTGGTGCGTGAGCATGTGGCTTGGGCGCTGGCCTGCTGACAGGCTCGCCTGGTTTTGCTGTCGCGTGAGTAAATCCGCGATCGCTTAAGCGAGCATGCGCTGGGCGGCGGGCCGTGGACGGCGGGTAGCCGACTCCGTTCCTGTCCCCCGCCGCGGGAGGCGGCTCCTCCTTGACCTCACTGCGTCGGCCACCCGCCATCCACGGCCCTTGGCGCAACATTGATTCTCTCGACGCATCGAACATCCACAACGGTGGATGGATCAGGGCGGCGGGGCGCTCTACGCAGCGGAATCAAGGGGGAGCCGCCCTCCCGGCGGCGGAGGACATCCGCGGAGTAGAGCGCCCCGTCGCCCTGATCCCGCCAACAACGCAGGCCATGAACTTATGGAGTCAGGCTACTAGCGCAGGAAGCCCAACGCGAAGGGCAGGCTCACCAGGCCGAGCAGCGTCGACAGCGTGACAAGCCCCGCGACGTAAGGACCGTTGTAGCCCATGCGAGCCGCGAGTACGTAGGCGCTGGACGCCGTTGGCAACGCCGAGAACGCCATCAGGACCGAGGTCTGCACAGCGTCCAGCCGGAACAGGTGCGCGAGTCCGATTGCCACGAGCGGCGTCGCGAAATGCCGGATGCCCAGCACCGCGGCCGCAAGGGCCTTCGCGTACGCCAGGCTGCCGAACTGCATCCCGGCGCCGGCGGCCAGCAAACCGAGGGCCAGCGAGGCCGCGCCAATGCGGGTGACAGCAGGCTCGATCCATACCGGCATCGAAAACCCCAGCACGTTCGCGATCAGCCCCGAAGCCGTCGCGATGATCAGCGGGTTGCGCACGAGTTCGCGCACCAGGCCCTTCTGCGCATGGTGGGCCATCGGCCATACGGCGGCAACGTTGTAGATCGGCACGCACACGGCGATGAGGACGGCGATCAGCAACAACCCCTGTGCGCCGGCAAGCCGGTCGGCCAGTGGGAGCCCGATGAAGGAGTTGAAGCGAAAAGCGATCTGCGCGGCGCCCGCATGCTCACGACGGTCGATGTATTTGCGCAGGCCCGGCACCCACGGCAGTGAGTAGGCCATGGCGATGCTCGACAGCGCCATCAGCACGCCGGCTGCCAGCATGCTCGACGTCACGCCCAGGTCCAGCGGGCTCTTGGTCACCGACTGGAACAGCAGCACCGGAAACAGGAAGTAATAAACGAGGCCTTCGACTGGCTGCCACACCGTGCGGTCGAGTGGGGTGTAGCGGCACACGAGGTAGCCGCACAGGATGAGCGAGAAATCGGGGAAGAGCAGCTGCGCGAAATTCACTGCCCGAGCATAACGGCAGGTCTAGGGTTAGTCCTTATGTGTAATCCACAAAAGTTCTCCATGCCCGTCCCTATACGATTCAAGGGTTGCAAGTTCGAAAACAGGAGAGTTCCTCATGAAAAGTAGTCACTGGTTTGCCCTGTCCGCCACCGCGCTGGCCCTCGCCACCGGCCCCGCGCTGGCGCAAAACTATCCCGTCAAGCCTATCAAGCTGCAGGTGCCGTTTGCGCCCGGCGGCACCACGGACATCATCGCCCGCGTGATCTCCGAGCCGCTGGGCAAGGCGCTCGGCCAGCCCGTGATCGTGGAGAACAAGGCCGGCGGCGGCGGCGTCATCGGCGCGCTGGAAACGACGCGCGCCGCGCCGGACGGCTATTCGCTGGGCATGGCCACCGTGTCCACCACCGCCGCCAATCCCGCGATCAACCCCAAGATCCCGTACAACCCATTGACGGACTTCACGCCCATCATCAACATCGCGGCCACGCCCAATGTGATCGCCGTGCATCCCAGCTTTCCGGCAAAGGACTACAAGGCCTTCGTCGCGGAACTCAAGCGCGCGCCGGGCCGCTACTCGTATTCGTCGTCGGGCACGGGTGGCATCGGGCACCTGCAGATGGAGCTTTACAAGAGTCTCTCGGGCACCTTCGTCACGCACATCCCGTACCGCGGCGCGGGCCCGGCGCTGAACGACACGGTGGCCGGCCAGGTGCCGATGATCTTCGACAACATCCCGTCGGCCCTGCCCTTCATCAGGGACAACCGGCTGATCCCGATCGTGGTCGCCGCGCCGCAGCGTCTGGCCGTGCTGCCCAACGTGCCCACGTTCAAGGAAGTGGGCCTGGAGCCTGTGAACCGCATGGCCTACTACGGCATCCTCGGCCCCAAGAATTTGCCACCGGAAGTGGTGACCAAGGTGCATGCCGCCGTGATGAAGGTCCTGCAGGACCCGGCCGTGCGCAAGCGCATCGAGGACACCGGCTCGCTGATCGTTGGCAACACGCCGCAGCAATTCAGCGAGCAGATCAAGGCCGAATACGCCGTGTACAAGAAGGTCGTTGACCAGTCGAAGCTGACGCTCGATTGAGCAGGGGGCTTTGTCTTATGCTGCGCGCATGAGTGAAGCCCGCATCGACGCCTTCATCGACGCCCTGTGGCTCGAGGAAGGCTTATCGCGCAACACCCTCGCCGCGTACCGACGAGACCTCTCGCTCTATGCGCACTGGCTCGAGGGGCAGGGCAGGGCCCTCGACAGCACCTGCGAGGCAGACCTCAATGGCTACTTCGCCGCCAGGCACAGTGCCAGCAAGGCGACCACGGCCAACCGCCGGCTCACGGTGTTCAAGCGCTACTTCCGCTGGGCGCTGCGCGAGCGCCTCATCACCGCCGACCCGACGCTGCGTCTGGAATCCGCGCGCCAGCCGCTGCGCGTGCCCAAGACGCTGACCGAATCGCAGGTCGAGGCGTTGCTGGACGCGCCGGATGTGGATACGCCGCTGGGCCTGCGCGACCGCACCATGCTGGAGCTGATTTACGCGAGCGGCCTGCGCGTGAGCGAACTGGTGGGCCTGAAGACCTTCAACGTCAGCATGAGCGAGCACGTGCTGCGCGTGTTCGGCAAGGGCAACAAGGAGCGGCTCGTGCCGTTCGGGCAGGTGGCGCGCGACTGGATTGCCCGCTATCTTGCGCAGGCTCGCCCCGTGATTCTCTCCGGTCAGCAGACGGAGGACCTGTTCGTGACGGCGCGCGGGCAGGGCATGACGCGCGTCATGTTCTGGGTGATCGTGAAGAAGCAAGCGCGCGCGGCGAACATTACCGCGCCTCTATCGCCGCACACGTTGCGGCACGCCTTCGCGACGCACCTGATCAATCACGGCGCCGACCTTCGTGCCGTGCAGATGCTGCTCGGCCATGCGGACATCTCCACCACCACCATCTACACCCACGTGGCGCGAGAGCGCCTGAAGCAGTTGCACGCGCAGCATCATCCGCGCGGATAAGCGCGTAACACCTGCCGCGCCGGCGCCAGCGCACAATTTCCCCGTCGAAGCAGGGAGAGAAGAACATGGACAGAAGATCTGCGGTGGCCCTGTTAGCCTCCATGGTGCTGGGCGGTTGCGGCGGTGGCGGTGGCGCGCCGGGCACGCCGGGCGGTGGAGGTGCCATCGCGGTGCCCGATCCTTCACCTGCTCCCTCGCCCGATCCTTCACCCACGCCAGGGCCGGAGACACCAGACGCTCCCATCGCGGCCTGGGGCGATTCGCTCACGCCCCCGTTCGCGGCCAACTTGCAGCTGCTTTATCCGGAAAGGTTGGTCTACAACGGCGGCGTCGCCGGCCAGAGTTCCACCGACATCTCGGCTCGCCAGCGCTCGGGCGGCCGTGACACGTGGGTGAACATCTTCTGGATGGGCACGAACAATCCGACGCAGCCCGCGCAGGTCAAGGCCGACATCGCGGCTTCGGTGGCGGCGCTTGCACCGGGCAACGACAGATTCCTCATCCTGGCCGTGTTGAACAAGGCACGCCCCGAGGAAGTGCGCGGCGGCGACGTGTACAACATGATCGTGCAGGTGAACCGCGACCTCGCGGCGATCTACCCGAGCAACTACCTCGACATCCGCGCTTACCTCGTGAGCCAGTTCAATCCGGCGCTGGCACAGGACGTGGCCGACGCACAGAACGATGTCATCCCCTCGTCGCTGCGCTTTGACGAGATCCACCTGAACAACGATGGGTCAGTGCTGGTGGCGAAGAAGGTGAAGGAGTTCCTGGACGCCAAAGGCTGGTGAACTTGCTGGTGAGCGGGGTGCGCCATCATCCCAGCAGCCAGGCCAGTTCCTCGTCGCTGAAGCCCGCCAGTTTGCGAGCTGCTTCGTTAAAAGGCGGGTACAGGCGCGGGGCGTCGTAGCGCTCCACCAGGACGCCATAGTGCGCCACCGGGTCTAGCCCTTCACGCTGGCACAGCCAACGGTACCAGTGGTTGCCGATGGCGACATGGCCGATCTCGTCGGCCAGGATGATGTCGAGGATCTCCACGGCACGCAGCGATTCGGGCGAGCCGACGCGGCGCAGCTTCTCCTGGATGATCGGCGTGGCGTCGAGCCCGCGAGCCTCGAGCGTGCGCGGCACCAGTGCCATGCGGGCGACGATGTCGTGCTTTGTCTTCTCGCACATGGCCCAGAGGTTGTCGTGCGCGGGGAAGTCGCCGTAGCGCCGGCCCAAGGCCAGCAGGTGGTCGCGCAACAGGCTGAAGTGATAAGCCTCTTCGGCCGCGACGCGCGCCCAGTCCGCGTAAAACTGCGCCGGCATGCCGTCGTAGCGCCACACCGCATCGAGCGCGAGATTGATCGCGTTTAATGAATGTCCCCGGGATTTCTTGATCGTCCGACGAGATTAATCTGCAGGCGTGGTCGTGGCCACAGTCGCGGCTTCCACCTGCCTGGACGAGCGTGCGCCGCGCCTGAACGTCGTTGGAGACGATCCGTACACGGACGCGAAGTCCCTTGAAAAATGAGCTCCGTCCGAAAACCCGCAGTCAATCGCGATGCGTGTGACTGGCATGTCTGTTTCAGAAAGCAACCACTTTGCGTAGCGCAGGCGGAGCTGGCGCTGAAATGTGTAGGGCGACATGGACAGCGCGGAATCGAAGGCCCGCTCGAGTTGGCGCATGCTGACCCCTACGAAGCGCGCGATGACCTCCAGGCGTGGGGGGTCGTCAAGGCGCTCCATGATGAACTTGATCGCCTGGCGAACCCGCAGGTCGTGAACGACCGGAAGTTCGCTGTGGAAGTGTGGCTGCGGAACCTTGGGGGCCCTCATCTCCTGCAACATCATGTGGCGCATGGCCTGCCGCGCCTTGTCCGCTCCGCAATGCCTGTTCACCAGGTACAGCCCCATGTCGATCGCCGCGGTCGAACCCGCACAGGTGATCAGGTCACCTTCGTCCACAAAGATCTGGTCGACACCGGGTCGGGAAGCGGGGAACTGCTGCCGGAATTCGTCCAGCACGTTCCAATGCACGCAGACATCCCGTCCATCGGCAAGGCCCGCACGCGCGATGGTGAACGTGCCCGTGCAGACGCCCAGCAGGCGAACCCCCCGCGATGCCGCCGCGTGAAGGAACTCCAGCAACGCCGGTTCCACGTGATCGTTCATGTAGTCGTTCCCGCCGCACACCGCGATGTAGTCGAAATCGGCGGGGTTCCCGAGTGCGACCAGCGGCGAAAGAGTCACGCCGCAGCTCGACCGTCTCGGCTCCCCATGCACACTCATGACGCGCCAGGCGGCATTGATTTGCCGACTGCGCCCCCCGCGGTCGGCGGCAAGACGGAGCACGTCGACCATTCCCCCGAATGCCGCGAGGGTGAAGTCGTCCAGCAGCACGAATCCCACTGATAGCGGCGGCCTCGGCGTGCCAGGTGAAACTGACGAAAGAGACAAGGTCTGGTCCTGCCTCAGCGGATCAGGAACCCGGCGTCCACTGGGTCGTTTCGGTTGATCGTCCATCGTGCCGTGCCGAGCATGCCGGCGGTTCCCTTAACGGTGGGCCGGACGGCGCGCGTGCCATTGAGTCTAGTCTCGCCGATGAGGCAGCCTTCGAAGGTGCCGCTCCCAAGCAGCCCTTCGGACCTGATCGCCTGATCCATTCGAAGCTGGCCGCGGGCCTCAAGCATGGCCATCATAGCGCTGGTCCCCGTGCCTCCCGGAGAGCGGTCCAGCTGTCCGGCACTGAAGACATGCACGTTCTTGTAGAGCGCCCCTTCAATGGTTGGGTCGTGCCAGAAGGTGATGAAGTTCAAGTCCGTGACGTGGCTTTGCGTCGGATGCTGCAACTTGACCTTCGCGTTGAGCTGGTCGCGCACCAGGAGGCCAACGCGCGACAACTCCGTTGCGTTGTCGGGCGAGATGCGCAAGCTGGTTCCGCGCAGGTCGATGATGCCGAAATAATTGCCGCCCCATGCAATATCCGCCTTCAGGGCGCCAATGCCGTCTATTTCAACAGGAACGTCTTGCTCGGCGACATACGCCGGCACGTTCTCGAAGCGCGTCCACAAGGCCTTGTCGCCTTCGGTGGCTACTTCTGATACCACTAGGCCGGCCGTCGTCTCGAAGCGGATGGTCTGGCTGGCGCCGGCCTGGCGCTTCTTCAGACCGAGCGCCACCATCGCCATGCTGACAGCGATGGTGCCGTGACCGCACATGTGCGAGTATTCGGTGCCATCCATGTAAATCAAGCCTGCATCGTTGTCCGGCGACTGGGGCGGCGTCAGGAACACACCGAACATATCCTTGTGCCCGCGAGGTTCGCGCATGAGCGCGCAGCGAAGCCAGTCGTAGTTCTGCTTGAGGAAGGCGCGCTTCTCGACGATGCTGCTTCCAATGGGGTAGGGAATCCCGCTGTGGACGATGCAGAGCGGCTCGCCCTCGGTGTGGGTGTAAACGACGTCGAAAGTGTCTTGGATGCGCATGCGTACTCCGGATGTGGTTGGGTCAGGGGGTCTCGTCCAGCATCCCCAGGCCGATGCTGAGGTCGAGGACGAGGATGGCGATCGCTGCCGCGACGATGGTCGCACCAGAAACAGCCGCGATGGTTGGATCGATCGTGTACTGCACGTAGTTGAAGAGCTTGACGGGGATCGTGTTCAGCTCTGCGGTGGTGTTGAAGATCGACATCTCCACGTTGATCCACGAGGTAATGAACGCGATGACCGCGCCCGCGACCAGGCCCGGGCGGATCTGCGGCAGCGTGACAAGGAAAAACGTTTCGAGGCGGGTCGCGCCCAGGTCGGCCGATGCTTCCTCGAGCGCGAGTTGGCCGCTCGTGAAAAGCGGCATTACCGACTGCAGGATGAAAGGCATGACGATCACCACGTGACCGACAAGCAGGCTCGGGAAGTTCCGCACGAGGCCGAAGCTGCCACCAAACTGCAGGAGCGCCGCTGCCAGCACGATGTGCGGCAGGACCATTGGGGCGGAGAGCAGCGCGTGTACGGAACGCTTGCCGGCGTACTCGTACCGCGCCAGTGCGATAGCGGCGGGAACCGCCAGCAACATGGCCAGGGCGGTTGCGGACGTCGCGAGCATTGTGCTCGTGGCGTACGCCGACACGTACCCCGGCTCATGCAGCATGGTCGCGTACCACTTCAGCGACGCGCCTTGTGGGGGAAAGGATAAAAACGGCGTCGTTGTCACGGACGAACCGAGAATTACGACCAGCGGGAGCACCAGATATGCAAGTGTCAGCAGCGCAATGAGCGTGACAAAAAAACGCCGGATCATGTGCGCACCTTCCCGAATCGACTCGCCACGCCCACGAGAATGAGGGTCAGTGCGAGCAAAACGATGCTCAGTGCGCCGCCGAAGGAGAAATCGAACGTGGCGCTGTATTGCTGGAAGATCAGCATCGACAGTACGGTGACCCGTCCCCCGGAAAGGAGCGCAGGCGTGACGTACGCACTTGTGGCTAGGGTGAAGACCATCACTGCGCTGGCGACGACGCCGGGCAGGGTCAATGGAAACGTGATGTGCAGGAATGTGCGCAGCGGAGTCGCACCCAGGTCGTCCGATGCGCTCTCAAGGGCCCGGTCGACCTTGAGCAGTGCGTTGCCGATGCCGAGTACTGCAAGGGGGAGCAGCACGTAAACCATCCCGACCAGGATGGCGGTTTCGGTGCCGAGGATGCGCATGGGCCGGTCAGCAAGCCCCAGTGCCACTGCTGCGTCGTTGACAAGGCCGTTTCGCCCGAGCAGCACGATCCAGCCGAAAGACCTGACGATGTTGCTTGTGAACAGCGGGATCACGAGCAGGATGACGCACGCGCGCCGCCACCACCGCCACCGCACGATACGCACCAGGTACCAGGCCAGCGGATAAGCCAACGCCACGCACAGCAGCGTCGTGAAGATCGAAATGCGGAACGTTGTCAACACGACAGCGAGGTGATAGCTGTCGGCCAGCACCCTCGCATACTGCGCGATCGAGAGGCCGCCTGCCTTGTCTTGCAGGCTCGCAACCAACACCACCGTCATCGGGATGAGGAAGAAAGCCGTGAGGAAGGCCAGTGCGGCGCCGAGAAGCAGGGCCGGAAATTTTTGTGCACTCACGGCTCTTGGCACAGGAGGTGGAGGTTCGCCGGATCGAAGACCAGTTCCACTTGGTCTGGTAGGTGAGCCGGCAGGCGGTTGCCCGGCAGCCGGACTGACATGGTGTGGCCTTGCGCCTGCACATACAGGATGTCATGGCTGCCGAGCCGCAATGTTTCCAGCGGCGTTGCACTGAAGCGGCACCCCTCGAGCGAAAGCTCGCTTGCGTCGGCGAGACGTAGGAACTCCGGCCGTAAGACTGCCAAGCCTCTATCGGGCAAGTCGGGAGCGTGCGTCGCCACGGTTGCGAGTCCGCCGTTCAACTCGATGGCGCCTCCGCTGCGCCGGAAATCGAAGAAGTTCGCCTCGCCGATGAATTCGGCGGCAAAGCGCGTTCGCGGCTGCATGTACAGCTGCGGGCCGGTGCCCACCTGTTCGATGCGCCCCTCATTCATCAGGACGATGCGGTCGGCCATCGCCATTGCTTCTTCCTGATCGTGCGTGACGAAGAGGAATGTGATTCCGAGGGAGGATTGAAGCTGCTTCAGTTCGAGCTGCATGCGCTTGCGCAGCTTCATGTCAAGCGCCGAAAGCGGCTCATCGAGCAGGAGCAGCTTGGGCCGGTTCACGACAGCTCGCGCAAGTGCGACGCGCTGCTGCTGGCCACCGGACAGCTCCCGCGGATAGCGCTCTGAGAACCTTGCCATGTCCACCATCGCTAGCGCCTCGATCGCCTTCGTCTCGGCTTCTCGCTTCGAAAGCCCGGCCCTTAGCGGCCCATACGCCGCGTTTTGCGCGACGGTCATGTGAGGGAAGAGCGCGTAATGCTGGAACACCGTGTTCAGCGGACGCAGGTGCGGCGGCGATCCCACCATGTCGACGCCGTCGATCTGGATGCGGCCGCTGTCCGGCGTGACGAACCCGGCGATCGAGCGAAGCAATGTCGTCTTGCCGCAACCGCTCGGACCCAGCAGGGCGACGAATTCGCCGTGCGCGATTTCAAGGTTGATCTCCCTGAGCGCCGGCGCTGAGCCGAAGGACTTCGTGATTCCCTGGAGAGACAGCAGCGGCTGTGGCACGGCGCAAGCTTCCGTATTCGGACTGTGGTCTCAGCGCTTCTGCACAACCCGCCTGTTCCATGCGTCCACGATCTCGGGCCGGCGGGCGTTGACGTCGCTCCAGTCGAACAGATTCAGCTTGTCGACCGAACCATTTACGCCCCACGGCAGCTTCCTTGCAACGTCAGGCGCGACCTTGACATTGAGGACGGACGGCCCGAGGTAAAGGCGTGTCGCAAGGCAGCCCGCAGCTTCCGTGGTCAGCGCGGTATTGATGAAGCGTTCTGCCGCCGCCTTGTTGCGGCTTCCCTTCACGAGGTGCAACCGTGCGTCCGTTGCCCAGACGCCCTCTTTCGGCACCACGAAGCCGATCGGCATACCTTTGTCGATTAGGTCCCACGCGCCTACGTTGAAGTGCGCGCCGATGACGGCCTCGCCGCGCTGAAAGGCATTCGTCGCCGCGCCGGAGCTGTCGTACAGCAACGCAGCGTCTAGGGCGGCCAGCCTGCCGTAGACGGGATCAAGATTGGAAGGGTCGGCGCCCAGAACCTTGGCCATGAACAGGACGAACGGCACACCGGCGGAGTTGGCGGGGGCCGGGATCGCGACGGCGCCGGCGTACTCCGGTTTCCACAGGTCACGCCAGCTCGTGGGCGGCTGTTTGACCTGCGCCGTGTTGTAGGTCAGGCCGAGCGAGTAGTAGCCGGTTCCGACGGCATATGTCGTTTCTCCCGAGCGATAGATGGCGCGCGGCGAGACCTGTTTCATGTTCGCGATCGAGCGTGAATCGAGGTGGTCCACGACGCCCGCTGCATTCGCGAGCTCGCTGATTCCGCCGTCCAGCCATGCGGCGTCGATGGTCGGCGCGGCTTTTTGCTGCTGGAGCTTGGACAGGGTGGTAGTGGAATTGCCGATCTCCGGCACGACTTCGATGCCGGACGCCTTGGTAAACGGCTCTGCGACACATGCCTTGAAAGCATCCCCCCAGTTGCCTCCATACATGGCGACCGTGATCTTCTGCTGCGCGGAGGCCAGCAGGGGCAAAGTGGCGGTGACGGCGACACAAAGGGTCTGTACGAGGGAGGTTGAGCGCTTGAACATGAACCGGCTCCGATGGTGTTGGAAAAGCCATTTTGCGTTGCTTCAGCGTCGCGGAATTGAATATTCCGGCCGCCTTCTTGCATATTCGCGACATCGCCTTTAGCATCTCGACCGTCAGCTGGGGCTGATGCGCGCAGCCGGGAAATCTCTTCAGGGGCGGGTCGAAGCCGCCGCGCTCGCACGCATCTGTACCAATGGTTTCCGATGGAGACATGCCCCACTTCGTCGCGCAGGATGATTGCCACGATGTCGACGGCGCGCATCGCAGCGGTCGTGCGGAACGGTCCTTTTCCGTCACAGATTCACGAAACCACAAGTCCCGCAAGTCACGCCGCCGGGCGCGCATGATCACTGTCCTGCGCTGTCGGTTGCCGTCTTCCACCAGCCGCGCGCGAGCTCCTCGGCAATCAGGGCCTTCACATGGTGCTCCACGCGTCTGGCAGCACGCGACAAGGGTCGGCCTGTCGTGTGCGCAAGCGACACCACGCGCACGATCGTCGGGTTGACGATGGGCGCGATCGCGAAATCGGTTTCGTGGGGGTCGTGGCGGATCGCGGCCACCGAGGCGATGGTGTAGCAGCCGGTGCGGCGCACCATCTCCTTCAGCTGCTCCGGCGCATCCACTTCCGCGATCACGTGCAGCGACACGCCCGCACGCCCGACCGTATCCTCGATGACCGTGCGCAAACCATGTTCACGTCCCGGCAGGACCACGGGCAGTCCCACCAGGTGGCGCGCTTCGCACTCCCGCTTTCCGTTGAGCAGGCGCTGCAGTGATGCCGCGTCGCGGCCAACGAGGAAGAGGTTTTCCTCTAGCAGGGGCTCGAGGTCCAGCCCGGGCATCGGTCCGCTGCCGTAGACAAGGCCGAAATCGATCGACCCCTCCAGCAGCCAGCGGCTGATGTGGCCGGACAGGCCCGACACCACCCGCAACTGCACGCTGGGCAACTCGCGGACCACAAATTCAATCAACGGCACTGTCAACAGCCCCGTGATTGAACCGGGGATGCCGACCGCAACCCGCCCGACTTCCTCGGACTGGTGCACCCGCATGCTGGCGCGCGCCTCGACCAGCGCATTAAGCACTGTGCGTGCGTGAACGAGGAAATCGCGGCCCTCGGGCGTGAGCACCGTGCCGTCGAAGCGGCGCTCCAGCAGCTCGACCTGCAGCTCCTCCTCCAGCAGCTTGATCTGTGCACTGACGGTGGGCTGCGAGATGTGCAGCGCCTGTGACGCCTTCAGGAACGACTTGTGGTCCGCGATGGCGACGAAGTAGCTGAGCTGCTTGAAGTTCATGGTGCATGGGGATCATGCACCATGGGTGCGACGCGCGCCGCGCCTGCCCCCACCCTCATGCGCTCGCCTGACGCTTTGCCAGGCGTTGCACCGCGTCGTGCCGTCCCATCAGGACGCGGGCCTGCTCGACGACGGGCAGGTCGACCATCCGCCCCTTGAAGGCGAAGGCTGCACGCCCCGCGGCGAGCTGTGCGTCGAATTCCGCCAGCAACTCGCGTGCGTGATTCACCTCACCGGCATCCGGCGCGAATGCCGCGTTGGCAATCGGCACCTGCTTCGGGTGGATGCAGAACGTGCCCTCGAAGCCCAGGCGTCGCGCGCGCTCCATCCTTAGGCGGAAGTCGTCCTCGTCCTTGAAGTCCGCGACCGAGCCGATGAAGCCCAGCGGTGACACACCCGCGCGCCGCGCTGCGGCGACCGCCATCACGTTCGGCACGTAGAGACCATCGTCTGCGACGCTCATGCGCATCGACACCGCCAGGTCTTCCGCGCCCACGATGATCGCCTGCACGCGAGGATGCGCGCGCGCAATGTCGGCCATGTTGTGCAAGCCTTCGGCGTCCTCGATCATCGCGATGATGCGCATGTGGCCAGGCGCAAGCCCCGCGGCGGTTTCGAGCTCGAGCAGGATGTCGGCCACCGCGCGCACCATGGAGGCGTCGGGCACCTTGGGCACCGTGACGGCGCGCACCGATGGGCGTACGCTGGCTTCCAGGTCGCGCACCAGCAGGCGCCAGGCGCGATTGACCCGCACGACCACGTCGTAACCCGCCTGCTCGAAGCGGTCCGCGATGGTAGCGACGCGCTGGCGAGCCTCTTCCTTCTGGTCGGGGCCGATGCTGTCTTCCAGGTCTATCTGCAGCGCGTCTGCCGGCTGCCGCAGCGCGCTTTCCACGAAACGTTCGTTCGTAGCCGGCACGAACAGGATGGAGCGCCACGCGGGCGCTGCGGAGGTCGAGGGGGTAGTAGCCTGCATCATTGCTTGCCTTCCAGTTCGGCCAGAATCTCGGCCGTGTGTTCCCCGAGCCGCGGCGCCGGGCGGCGAAAGCCCCCGGGGCTGTGCGACAGACGGGGAACAATGTTGTGCATGGGAACGCTGCCGAGGTCCGCGTCCTCCAGTTCCACGATGGCTTCGCGGCCCTTTACGAACGGGTGATCCATGAGGTCGGCGATGGAACACACGGGGCCGACCGTCACGGCAGCGGCCTCGAACAGCGCGAGGTTCTCTTCCTGAGTGCGGCTGCCGATGAACTGGCCGATGATCGCGTCGAGTTCATCGCGGTTGCGCACGCGCTGGTCATTCGTGGCGAAGCGCGGATCGTCCTTCAGCTCGGGGCGGCCAATGGCGTCGAGGATGCGCATGGCCATCGATTGCATGGAGCCCGACATTGCCACGTAGCGGCCGTCGCTGCAGGCGTAGATGTTGCGCGGCGCCGTGTGGGTGGACTGGTTGCCCGAGCGCTCCGTGGGCACTCCGGTGACCTTGTACTTGGCCGCCTCGGACGAGATGACCGAGAAGATGGGCTCGAACAGCGACAGGTCGACGACCTGTCCCCGGCCTTCCTTCTCAGCAACGCGCAGCGCGGTCAGCACGCCCGCGGCGCCATAGGTGCCGGCGATCATGTCGGCGAGCGCCAGCGGCGGCAGTACGGGCGGCCGGTCAGCATAGCCGTTGAGGTGCGCGAAGCCGGACATTGCCTCCACCAGCGTTCCGAAGCCCGGCTTGTGGCTGAACGGGCCGGTCTGCCCCCAGCCGGAAACGCGCACGATCACCAGTGCGGGGTTGAGCTCGAGCAGTTGCTCGGGCGCCAGGCCCATGCGCTCCAGCCCGCCGGGCACGAAGTTCTCGATGAACACCTGCGAGCGCTTGACCAGCTTGCGTAGCTGCTCCAGGCCCTCGTCGCTCTTGAGGTCGAGCACCAGCGATCTCTTGTTGCGGCCATATACCTTCCAGTAGATGTCGTGGCCTTCCTCGCGCCAGCTGCGCAAGTCGTCCCCGCCACCGGCGCGCTCGACCTTGATCACGTCGGCCCCAAAGTCCGCGAGGTACACCGACAGCATGTTGCCGGCGACCAGGCGCGACAGGTCCAGCACCCGGACGTCGTGCAGCGGCCCGGTCCGCTGCGGATCGAATGTCTTCATCATCGCATTCGTCAAGGAGTGATCACCGGCTTGATTTCCTGCATGCTCTTCATCCGCTCCATCGCGAGGTTCACATCAGCCAGCTTGTAGCGGCCGGTGATCATCTTGTCGAAGGGGAAGTCATCCAGGTGCGTCGAGATGAAGTCCAGCGCCAGCGAGTAGCTGCGCGCGTCGCCCGAGAAAGAGCCAATCACAGTGAGGTTCTTCTTGACGATCAGCGAGGGCGAGAACTCGGTCTTGCCCTCCCCGAGCTGGCCGACGATGAGGTAGCGACCTCCCCTGCGGGCCATGTTCAGGCCTTCAACGAATGCGCTGGGCACGCCGGCGAATTCCATCACGATGTCGGCGCCCCGGCCGTTGGTGTGCTGCTGCACCAGCGCCAGCCGCTCCTCCGGCGTGGTGTCCTGCACCGAGATGCAGACGTCCGCGCCGAACTCGCGCGCCAGCTCGAGCCGTGCGGCGGGAGCGCCGAGCACGATGACCTTGCGCGCGCCGCGCACTTTGGCGTTGGCAGTGGCGAGCAACCCTAGCGGGCCAACACCCTGGATCACCACGGTCTCGCTCGGCTCGATGCGACCCAGCTGCCCCATCGCGTTCATCACCGAGCGCAGAGCGCAGCTCGAGAGGCTGGCCAGATCGTCTGGCACGTTGTCCGGCACCTTCAGGCGGCCGGACTGCGGCAGCACGTAGCCGTACTCGGAGAAGCCGCCGAGCAGGAACGGGTCCTTCTCCATGGTCTCATACATGTAAGCCCTGCGGTTCATGCACAACGTGGGCGTGCGCGCCGTGGTGCAGAAGAAGCAGCTGTTGCAGGCCGTGTGGGTATAGAGGATGCGGTCGCCCACGCGCAGCGGATTGCCGACGGAGTCGTTGTTCGCCATGTGGCCGAGCTTCACGACGCGACCGACCATCTCGTGACCGATGATCACCGGCAGGTCGACCTTCAGCGCCAGCGAGCCCTGCCAAAGGTGGACGTCGGTGCCGCAGATCGAGCAGGCCTCGATCTTGACCAGCGCGGCGCCGGGTTCGACGTCCTTCGGGATCGGGACGTCCTCGATCTGCAACGGTTCTTTGAATTTGCGCAGCACGGCGGCGCGTGAGGTTTCGGGAATTGTGGACATGGTCTTCTCAGGGAAGGAAGCGGTACCACAGCGAGAGCTGGGGCACGTAGGTGATCAGGCCCTGCACGGCCAGCGCGGCCAGCAGGAAGGGACCAAGGTAGCGCAACAGCGCGACGACATTGCACCCGATGGTGCGTGCCGCCACATAGAGGTTCGCGGCCATCGGTGGCGTGAGCAGGCCCAACTCGATGTTGGTGACCAGGATGATCGCGAAGTGCACCGGGTCGATGCCGTAACGCGCTGCGGCCGGCGCCAGCAGCGGGCCCATCAGCAGCGTTGCGGCATTCGTCTCCATGAACATGCCAATCAGCAGCAGCACTACGTTGACGGCCAGCAGGAACACCAGCGGGCTGTCGGTGAGGCTGGTGGCATAGCTCGCGATCGACTGTGGGATCTGCTCCAGCACCATGGCGCGGTTGAAGATGCTGGTGAATCCGATGATCACCAGGATGGCCGCGGAGGACACGGCTGCCCGGCCGAAGATGCCGCCGAGCTCGCCGACCTTGGTCATGCGTCCGAGCACGGACACCGCCAGCGCGTACACCGCCGCCACGGCCGCGGCCTCGGTCGGGGTGAACACGCCGGAATAAATGCCGCCCAGGACCAGCACGGGCAGCATCAGCGCCGGCACCGAACGAACGATCACGTTACCGGTGCTGCGTGTCGGCTCGCCGACGGGCACCGCTGCCTGAAGCTCGCGGCCCCCGGGGAGCACGCGTCCCACCATCAACTTGTGCACGGCGAAGAACACGAGCAGCGTCACCACCCCCGGACCGATCGACGCCGTGAACAGCTGGGTGATGGACACGCCCACGATGGAGCCGTACAGGATCAGCGGGATCGATGGCGGGATCAGCACGCCCAGCAGGCCGGCAGACGCATTGAGCGCCGCAGTGTAGCCCACAGGGTAGCCGCGCGCGGTCATCTCCTTGCCCACGGTGCCGCCGATGGCGGCCACCGTTGCGACCGAGGACCCGGTGATGGCGCCCATCAAGGCGCTGGCAGCGATCATTACGTAGCCCAGCGGCGCGGTCGACCACTTCAGTACCAGGTCGCACACGGCAGTCAGCTGGCGGATCAGGCCGCCACGGTTCATCAACTCGCCACCCAGCAGAAACAGCGGGATGGCCAGCAACGGAAAGGACGAGATGGTGTCGTAGGGGATCGAAGCGAGGCTGAGGAGGTCGATGTTCCACGCATCGGCCTTGGCCATCACGATCAGGGCGAAAGCGACCCCGACCGGCACCCCCAGAACCAGCAACAAGAACAGGCCACCCGCGATCATTGCGCTTGTCCTTCTGCGGCGACGGGACTTCCGCTCAGCACGCGCCACATCTCCAGCGCGCCATGCAAAAACATTAGCACCATGCCCAGGAACAGGAAGAACACCGGCAGCGCGACCGGTGTGCCCATGTCCAGCATGGCCTCGCCGGAAGCGAGCGACTCCCTGAAGAAGGTGTAGCCGATCCAGGCATACATGCCGGAGAAGACGAGCAGGCTCAGGGCGACGACGCCGCGCACCGCGCGCCGGATGGCGCGGCTGCGCACCAGCTTGATCACGTCGACGGCGATGTGCTCCTGCAGGTAAGTGCACACCGCGGCGCCGACGAAGGTGAGCGGCGACATGGCCACCACCGCCCACTCGGCCACATTGGGCAGCCTCAGGTTGAAGTAACGCACCACCACGCTGAGCGCGACGGTGACCAGCATCACCACCAACGCCAGGCTGCACAGGCCGCGTTCGAAAAGGAACAGCCGCCTTTCGGCGGCGTCCAGCCAGTTGATGCCAGCGACCTGCGGTTGCTCGATCGCCGTGGTGCTCATTGCGCGCGGACTTTCTTGATCTCGTCGCGCAGCGCTTGCACGCGCTCGGCGCCATAGACCGGCGTCAGCTTCTCCCACACGGTCTGGCCGACGCGCTGGAATTCAGCAAACGCGGCCGGGGTCGGCACCGTGACGCGCACGCCACCGGCGGCGATCTTCTTGAGGAAGTCGGCGTTGAGCTCGCGGTTCTTCTGGATCTGCTTGGCCGTGACTTCCGTCGACGTGTCCTGCAGGACCTTCTGCTGGGCCGGGGAGAGCTTGGCCCAGGAGCGGTCCGATGCCGTAACCGCACCCATGGCATAGACGTGGTTGGTTGTCGTCATGAACTTCTGCGCTTCGAACAGCCGCGAATTGAAGGTGATGCTGGCGCCGTTGTCCTGGCCGTCCACGGTGCCCTGCTGCAGGCCGGTGAATAGTTCCGGGAAGGGCATGGTCACAGCTTGCGCACCGGCGGCCTCGAAGAAGCCCTTGATGCCGGCGGAGCCGGGCACGCGCAGCTTCAGGCCCTTGAGGTCGGCGACCGCCTGCACCGGCTGCTTGGAATTGGTCACGGCGCGGAACTCCAGCTCGAAGAAGCCGAGGGTCTGCATCTTGTGCTTGGCCAGCGTGGTTCGCAGCGTCTTCTGCAGGATGCCGTTGGGGTTGTAGAAGATCGCGTCGGCTTCCTTGAAGTTCGTCGCGATGTACGGCAGGTAGTGGATGTCCAGTAGCGGGTCCAGGCCGGCCAGCGAGCCCGGGTTCAGGAAGGCCAGGTCGATCGAGCCGCGGGACACGTCGCGTGCAAGCGCCTCGTCACCTCCCAGCTGGCTGTTGGGGAACACCGCGACCTGCACCTCGCCCTTGGTGCGCTCGCCGACCAGTCGCGCGAATTCCTTGCTGGCCTCGTCCACCGGGCTGTTGATGGCGAACACGTGGCCCAGGCGCATCTTCACCTCCTCGGCGGATGCGGTGCCCGCAGCCAGGGAGGCGACGGTGCCGAGCACCAGGGCGGCCGCGATACGCGCCTTGACGAATACAGGGGTCTTCTTGGACATGCTTGTCTCCTTTTTGGGGGAATGGAAAGGCTACGGCGTTGCCTGGACAGTGGCCGTTTCGGGGATTACAGGAAAGGTACCGGCGCGGGCAGCAGGGCCGCCCGCGCCCATCAACCGTGGTTGAGGACGATGGTCTTTGCGACCGTGTATTCACGCAGGGCCTCGAAGCCCTTCTCGCGGCCATGACCGCTGCGCTTGAAGCCACCGAAGGGCAGCTCGATGCCGCCACCGGCGCCATAGCCGTTGATGTAGACCTGGCCCACGCGCAGCCGCTTGGCCACCCGCATCTGGCGCGCGCCGCTTTCCGACCAGATGCCGGCGATCAGGCCGTAATCCGTGCCGTTGGCGATGCGCACCGCGTCGGCCTCGTCGTCGAACGGGATCATGGCCAGCACGGGGCCGAAAACCTCATCGAGCGCCAGCTCGTGGTCCAGGGGCACCGGGCCGAGCAGCGTGGGCTTGACGAAGAAGCCGCCCTTGGCTGCACCTTCGTCGATCTTTCCTTCTGCCAGAACAGGAATGCCGTCACGCCCGGCCCGCTCAAGGAAGCCCGCGACGCGCTCGCGCTGCACCTGGCTGATGACCGGGCCGCAGTCCAGATCGGCCACGTGGCCGCCCACGCGAACCGCATTCATGCGGTTCGCCAGGGCGACCGCGAACTCTTCGTAGATGGAACGCTGCACCAGCACGCGGCTGCCTGCAGAGCAGGTCTGGCCGGCGTTCTGGATGATCGCGGCGATCACCACCGGCAGCGCCTTGCTGACGTCCGCATCCTCGAACACGATCTGCGGCGACTTGCCACCGAGCTCGAGCACGCAGGGCACGTGGTTGTCCGCGGCGGCGCGCTGGATCAGCGTGCCGACTTCAGTCGAGCCGGTGAAAGACAGGAAGTCGATGCCGGGATGGCTGGAAAGCGCCGCGCCTGCCTCTTCGCCATAGCCAGGCACGAGGTTGATGACGCCGGCGGGGAAACCGACTTCGGCAGCCAACTGCGTCATGCGCACCAAGCTCAGGCAGGCCTCTTCAGCCGGCTTCAGCACGGTGGTGTTGCCGGCAGCCAGCGCGGCAGCCAGGGTGCGGCCGTACATCTGCGCCGGATAGTTCCACGGAATGATGTGGCCGGTGACGCCGCGCGGCTCGCGCACGATCATCACCTGGTAGCCGTCGAGGAAAGGGATGGTGTCGCCATGCAGCTTATCGGCGGCGCCACCGTAATACTCGAAATAACGGGCGGTGGCGGCGATGTCGCTGCGCGCCAGCTTCATGGGCTTGCCGGTATCGGCTGCCTCGATATCGGCGAGCTCTTCCTTGTTGGCGAGGATCGCGCGGCCGAGTTCCGTCAGCAGGCGGCCGCGCTCGGTCGCCGTCGTTCGGCTCCAAACGCCCTCGAAGGCGACGCGTGCGGCGGCCACTGCCGCATCGATGTCCTTGCGGTTGCCGCGGGCGATCGCGCCGACAACGCGGCCGTCGCTGGGGCAGACCATGTCGATTGACTCGTTCGACGCCGGCGCGCGCCACTGGCCATCGACGTAGATCTGCGGGGGCAGGTTGTTGAATGTCATGGAACCTCGTGTCTCCTGGAGTTAAGCCGCAGTCCACGTGGGCTGCTCAGGGGTCGGAGAGTACCGCTCATCCGGACGAGGGAGGAAATACTATTTTTCGATATTGGTTGAAGCTGGATCCTATGAGTTCTTACGACCTAGGGGTCAACCATGGCACACGCTCTGTCAGTGAACGGATGGCCGAAAGAGCCTCGCGAAGCGCATCACCATATAAAACGCATTCGATTCCGACGCGTTCTTGATCGCGTTTAATGAAAGTCAGCGTCAAGGTGTCCGCTCGGGCCAGAAGCCGCCGGTAGGGGCGCCCACCGATTTCGGACTTCATCGGCGGCACAACTCGCGACCACCTTGAGCAGGCTAAAACGCGAACTCAAGAGTTGCATGCGCCACCAGTTCCCCAGATTTGAGAAACGTGACCTTCGTTTCCGCGAATGCGGACGCCTTGCCGAACCGCAGTACGGTTGCCTCGACCTGCATGTCTTCCGCCATAGCCGGCCGCAAAAAGTGCGTGTGCTGATAGACAGTGCCCTTCGCAGGCCGATCGCTGGTTGACATAGCCAGCGAGGCAACAGTATCTACGGCAGACATGATGACCTGACCACATATGGCGCCGCTCGCGAACTCCAGCTTCTTGCTCTGGGGGAGGATGGCAATCACATGCCCCCGGGAGACGACGAAGTCTCGTAGCCCCAATTCCTTCACCCACGGGGCAAACAGCCACTCATAGAACTCCTCCACTGTTTCGTTCGTGACAGGGAAGCCGGGGAGATTTTCTGGGGCAGGCACGATCGTGCTCCTTGTGATAACAAATGTATGTTTGACGTGAGCGGCGGCCAGCTGGCCCTCCGAGCCGCCCTCAAGAGGATGGTAATACGGTAGCAACCTATCCTAGAAGCTGCGGGTTAGCTGCTGAGCATCTCGCCTGGTGTTTCGGTACGCAAGGCCGCTCCTGGCCCGGAAACGCCAGTTCGGTCGCCGCGCGTCACGGACAGCAATCGACCCAAAGGAGCCGTGGCGTTCCGGTCAAAACGATTGTGTCGGCAGGATCACGGGTTCTGGGGCACTGGCGTGCCTGACATGCCCGATCGCGCCTCGCGATGTCGATCAATCCCGCCTCGCAGGCAGGTGGCGACCAAGCCGAGGAGCCACGCCGCCCGTTTCGAGCTGGGCCCGAAACTGAGATCGAAAGAGCCATTCGGCTGCTTGACGAAGTAGTCGTCAAGGCTGCGCAGGGACGCGTGCGCGCCGCCGATGCCCAATCCTCGATAGGCGGTCTGATATTCGAAAGCGAAGTCGGCAGCGCACGCAGCTTCGAAGGCCGAGAGCCCGGTGCTGGAGGGAAGGGGCTCAGCCGCGACCGCGTGCAGTTCGGCAAGTCTGTCCGGCGGCACGCGTGGGGCTGCGCCGGCGGCGAGTATCTGCCGCGCCTGCTTGATGCGCTCGGCGTCGTGGCCAGCCTGCAGTTTTCCGGCAAGCGCCGGCTGCCGCCAAAGGGCGCAGGCAAAGAAGAGGCACTCGAAGGCCGTACGCAGAATCGGGAACGGCGCGCTCGGCAGGCCACGCTCGACGAGCAGCACGGTGCCATGGCAGCTCTCGAGGCACCGCAGCCAGTACCCCAGGCCAACCAGGTACTCTTGGTTGGCCGTACCACTGACCGCCTGCAACTCGGCCATGGCTCGCTCGGTCAGCGCCTCCACCTGCGCGAACTCGGCCGCGTGCCGCTCCCGGATTGCAAGCCTCTCGTGTTCGGTGTCGCTCGACAGGAACCCGAGCATCTCGAAGGCCGTCATGGTCGTGCGCCGCACAGGTGGCGGCCGGAATGGTTAGTTGCAATTTGCACGGGCGCTCTCTTTTACGAATCTGCATCAAGGCTCGCGCCAATTGTCCTCGCAAAGCGAGGCCGATCTATCGAAAGAGCGCTTCGAGCCAGCGTGGCGAGCCTATGCAGCTGGATTGCCGTGGACTCCCGATCGCGCTCCTGAGCAAGAATTGTTGACGCAGCTGAGGCGTCAGTTGGCCGAGCCCCCGGGTTCCGTGCAGGGTTCTGCCCATTGTGTCTGAGCCCGGCGCCGGTGGCACTACCCAAGCTCGCTCGGCCGCGCGTTGAAGGAGAACCCGAAGCCTTTGCGTGTCAGGTGCGCGTTGACCTCCTTCAGGATGTCTTCGGCCAGGTCGTACTCTTCCAGCATGTGCCGGAAGTTCAGGATGGTCGTCTCGTCGGGGATCGCCTCGCTCAACTTCAGGCCGGCAAAGCTTCGCAGCGAGGCGATCTCATACAGTGCTTCTTCCATCGCCGGGTCGCTCAGCGCAAACCAGTTCTGCATCAGGTGTACCCGCAACATCGTCTCCGCGTCTTCTTCCTCTTGCCCGCGTACTCCGCATCCGCAAAGCTGATTTGGCTCATCCCGCACTCCTTTGCAGATTCAACGTCTCACGGCGTGATCGGTGGACTTGTTCAGACTTTCCCTAGAACAGGAGCGGCACCACTACCGCAATGCGCTCGTCCCGTAAGCACCCATATCGCACCGCGTTGGCGGCATGGTCCGGCCCGGAGCTGTCCACGTCCTCCACGCGTTTCACATCCTGCACCAGGTAGGTAGGCGCAATGGTCGCGCACTCCTGAGGCACAGCAATTAAAAGTTTCACTTTCCGACTTCTCGAAAAATTTTGCGAAACCTACACTGATTATCGAATTACGACTACTTGCGTGTAGGACGGTACCTTCAACCCGACCAGCCCAACACGTCGTTACGGCGAGCTTGACCAGCAAGGTAAGTCCTTTCCGAACCTACCCGTCTACGCGGAGACAACATGGCAAACCAAGCTCCAACGATCACCTCCAAAGCCGCCGTCAGCGTCGTTGAAAACACGACTGCGGTCACTACGGTCGTCGGCAAAGATCCGGATAAGGGTACCGTTCTGGCGTACTCCATTTTTGGGGGAGCCGACGCGGCCAAGTTTCAGATCGATCCCAAAACCGGTGCCTTGACGTTCATCAATGCTCCAGATTTCGAATTCCCAACCGACACCGGACTCAACAACGTCTATGACGTCATCGTATCGGTCAGTGATGGGCTGGCGGCCGCTCAGCAGGCCATCGCGGTCACGATTAAAGACGTGTATGAGCCACCGGCGGCGAACGCAGGTCCTACGATCACCTCGGGTGGTGGAGGTGCGAGCTACTCTTTGAGCATCCCTGAGAACAGCACTGCCGTGATGGAGGTCACTGCGACCTCGGCGAGCAAGAACGTTGTGCTGGTGTATTCCATCACGGGGGGGAGCGATGGATCACTGTTTTCGATTAACTCCGCCACTGGTGCATTGAGTTTCATAGTGCCACCCGACCGGGAGCAGCCCACCGATGCTGGCAGCAATAGCGTTTATGACGTCAATGTCCAGGTCTCTGATGGGCGCCTGGTCGACACCCAAGCCATTGCCGTCACCGTGGCTAATGTCAACGAAGCGCCGGTGAACACGGCGCCCGGGACGCTGTCGGCCACCGAGGACCAGGCGCTGCAGATCTCTGGCCAGCAGTTCAGCATCGCCGACGTGGACGCGGGAAGCGGCACGCTGGTGACGACGCTGGCGGTGCAGCATGGGGTTGTGACCGCGTTCGGCAAGTCCTCTGGACAGCAGTACGCCCAGGTCACGGGCAGCGGCACGGCGCTGGTGACGCTCACCGGCACGGCTGCCGAGATCAATGCCTCGCTGGCCCT